>Ga0308309_10000401_pt1 | contig 28128 bp, 21 predicted proteins | sample HubBroMetageWFT5_FD_192491 | JGI IMG/M metagenome (GOLD analysis project Ga0308309, IMG submission 192491) | Warmed and freeze-thawed soil microbial communities from the Hubbard Brook experimental Forest, New Hampshire - Hubbard Brook CCASE Soil... | ecosystem: Environmental > Terrestrial >...
CTTTTGCGCAGCCCGCTACTGCATCGCGCGCCACACGGGTTTCTTGATCGGACTTGGCTGGCCGGCCGGTGACAAGGATGCTCAGGCTGCAAGCGTTATCGAAGTGGTCAAATTGCTACGGCGGCCGCTTCCACGCGGACCTGAGCTCAAGTCACGCCTTTTGTTTTGTTCGCAATGTCCCGCGCCTCTCATTGAAATGCCGGCGGCCGACACCCAGCTGGAGGATGCGACTTTTTCTCTTGCCAGCCATGTGTTCTTGCAAACGGCCGATGCCCCGGGATGCCTGGATGGACTGGACCGATTGCTGGGCACCGTTCGACTTCAGTACCTGCTGCTGTTCCTGGCGTTCGTTCGCGCAGCGCACTACTGGACTAGGGTCCATCCTGAAATCCAGTTTGAGGACGACATCAAGCAGCTTCTTGCGACGCACGAAGCACTCGCTGGTTGCATTCTGGACGATCCAGAAGCCAGCGCGGACAAGATCACGCAATCCATTTTGGATGAGCTTCCCGCATTGCGCCTGAGAGCCGATAAGGCGGTCGGCTTGCTCGCCGCAATCGTGGATTCCTCCGACGATGCGATTGTCAGCAAGACTTTAGAGGGCGTCATTACCAGTTGGAACAGCGGTGCCGAGCGACTTTTCGGATACACTGCCAAAGAAGCCATAGGCCAGCCGATCTCGATGCTCATTCCCCTGGATCGTCGGGACGAGGAAACCAGAATCCTGGCGCGACTCAACCAGGGCGAGCGCATCGAACATTTCGACACCGTTCGCGTGCGAAACGATGGCACTAAGCTTGAGATATCACTGACTATTTCCCCCGTCAGGGACGCCGCAGGCAAAATCATCGGAGCCTCAAAAATAGCGCGCGATATCAGTGCGCGCAAGCGGGTGGAACGCGAATTGCACGAGAGCGAACAACGTTTTCGCACACTCGCTGATGCGCTCGATACTCAAGTGCAATTTCGGACGCAAGAGTTGCGGCGGCGAAATGCTGAGATTCTTCAGCAGTCGGATCAACTTCGAGACCTTTCTGGAAGATTGATGGCTACCCAGGACGAGGAACGCCGGCGAATTGCCCGTGACTTGCACGACAGTGCTGGCCAGAATCTGGCTGTTCTGGCGATGACTCTAGCGCGAATCGAGGACGAGGCGAAGCGCGACCCCGCGCAACTGTCCCAAACCGTCAAAGATGCCCGGGATTTAATCGAGGTTCTCTCGCAAGAGATACGCACTACTTCCTATCTTCTGCACCCGCCCATGCTGGACGAATTCGGACTTTCCTCCGCCCTTGGCTTGTACTTAGAGGGACTCGAGAAACGCAGCGGACTTAGTATCGAGCTGAATATTCCCGCCGACTTCGGAAGGCTTGCCCCGGAGGTAGAACTCGCCATATTTCGTCTGGTGCAGGAATGTCTGACAAACATCCATCGCCATTCAGGAAGCAAAACTGCGGTAATCCGTATCATTCGTGAGCCCGACAAGATTTATGCAGAGGTTCAGGATCGCGGGAAGGGGATGTCGCCGGAACGATTCGCAGAGGTTCAATCCCAGGGTGCCGGTGTGGGCGTCGGGATCAGGGGAATGCGAGAGCGCGTGCGCCAGGCGCATGGCGAACTTACTGTGGATTCCAACGCTTTGGGCACAACGATCACTGCTATTTTTCCGGCCAAGAAACCCGCGCCGCAGAAACAGGGTCCTGTTTCGCGACACAGCGTCGCATGATTGCCTCGCACAACAGTCAAGTTCGTGCAACCTTATGTTTTCCAAGCGCAGGTTCATAGTTCGCGCTCCTTACATCGTCAGGTCCCGATTTGTCGGGTGATCTCAATGGGTCGACGCAACACTAAGCTAGAACCCGCCTGGCATTGAAACAAAAGTCAAAATCGCTGGCTAGGGTTAGACCAGCCGGAACGCTGCTCTGGCTGGGTTTTGATCGAGTACAACCAAACAGCTGGTTCTCTCGCGCAAGCATTGTCGAATCAATGTGCTGGATGGTGTTGCATCGACCGGTTGAGCTGGCAGCCGTTACCGGACACTTGAAATTTCGCGATTCGCCAGAACGTGAATCGAGGAATCGGGAAACCCAGTAAACCCGGTTTGGCTGTCCTGCCGTAGGAGTTTGGATCGTGTGAGCCGATGTTAAGGGGTACACCAGAGGTACACGGGAAGCTGACCGCGAACATCCAGATGCATTTTCAGTTCGTTACGTTGGTAGGGGCGGTGGGGATCGAACTCACTTCCGAAGCGCTAAAGGTAAGACAAGACGTACTTGGTAGTAAACAGCTTTTGAAGTTCTACGTTCCGATTCCGGAAGAATTCTGGTGTCAGTTCTGGTGTCAGTTGGTTTGCTATATTGGGACAATCGCAGGCACATCCTGACCGCTCGCGATTTTCGCATGTGACGGAAATGGCTTGACTTGACGCCTTGGGACGTACCCGGGCGAAAGCCTGAGAATGGCTCTAGAAACCGATGTTCTACTTAGGGACGGTGGGATCGAATTTGCATCCGTCACTTCTAAGTCTCGTCAGCGGAAGGCGTTACCGACCGCCCTCCATTCCAATTGTTAGAAGTGCTAGAAACGCGATCGCACTTTCAATTTGACGCTATTCAACGCTCGTCGTTCACGTTCAACCGGCAGAATCAGCGACCTGGCTGCGTTCGGCGTTGGATTCGATTCCCATCGCCCGCTCCAACAATCTGCGAAATTCCTGTTGATTCGGCTACCCTTGCTCACCTGCTATCCCTCGATTTGTGTCCAGTTGAACCCAGTTGGACTGCACCCTTGAAATGAGGCAGTCATGATGGGCACACTTTGCAGTGAAAGGACTGCAAAGTGGAGCGGAAGAGATACTCACGGAAGTTTCAGCGGATGGCCGTCGAGCGCCTGAGCACCTGTGAGGACGTGAGCGAATTGGCGCGAGAGCTGGGCGTTATTCTTGCGATTGGATATGCGGCGAGTGCGCTTGGTCTGCCAGGTGGCGGCGGACTCGGCGGCAGGCCGGATAATTCTCTATCCGATGGCTTGCCGCAGGAGGAATTGTATATTTACGAGGATGCGCTTCGTCAGGGCCGCTCGGTTGTAATCGCATTTGCCGAGAACCATTCGCAGGTCGAAGCCGCACATCACGCATTGAACAGGGCCGGAGCCGAGAGCATAGACCGTGCGCGAGAAATGTGGTGGATTGGTCTGCGCGACATCGAGAAGGAACATTACGAAGCCGGCGGTGACAGATTCCAGCAAAGTGAAAAGGAGTTCCGCACTGGTTTTCAGGCCGCTCAGCATCCCGCAAATCGCGAACGCTCCTACGAAGAAAGCCTCGACCGCCTAAGCGAACAGCATCCTATCGCGAGCGATAGCGATGCTTTCCGTCAAGGCTTCGCACGCGGCCGCATCTACTATCAGCAGACCACCAAAACTCGATGATTCGCATCCGATGCCTTATCGTTCAGGGACCTTGACTGACCGAATCGACATTGTGCTGGGTGAATGGACAGCCTTTACACCGTAAACTTCTCTGATATTGACGCTATTAATTTTTAGCGTCAGTTTGGCAACTCGTAACCTCAAGGCGCTGAACCGCTCTCGAAAATTGGAACTACATGCTTCCCTGTACGTCCCAAAATGGGAAGGTCTCATGACCAGCCCCGACTACTTTATGCGAAAGTGCTCTGCGCTCTTTGCAGCATTAGCTAAGTACCTACCAGAGCGGGCTTTGTGGCCGGGAGCGTGAACTGACCATGCGCGCGAGGTTCCTGCCTCCAGCGGTATGGCCCGGGCGCCACATTCCCGGCACATGTAAAAATAATGTAATAGGGGAAATTACTAATTGCATAAGTAGCTCCAGTAGCGTATCAGAGGTTTTGGGAGTCTTAGCACTACTAAACCGCAGCCCAGCCGGTTAGCGGGGGCACCAGCATGGGAAGTAGAACCAAAGTCTTAATATTGTGCGTAAACCGGTTGTTGCGGGAGTCAATCGCAAGGATTTTGGCTAAGCGCACGGATTTTGAAATAATTACAGCGCCAGTAGAGCCTGGCGCGCCAATCGAGCCGGTCCGCGATTCCGGAGCGGACGTCCTGGTCCTCGACTCATTGGACCTTCTGCACGATAATTTTGCATCGCCGCTCACAACTGGCACGGATGAACAGTCTGTCAAAAGCGTGCTCATCGCCATGACAGATGATCGGAGTTCGTTCCTGACCTCGATACGTCGCGGCGCGCGGGGTTACGTCCTGCAAAATGCTTCCGCTACAGATGTTGTATCCGCGGTCCGGTCGGTCGCGGAAGGACATGCAGTATGCCCACCTCATTACACTGAAGTACTTTTTGACTATGTAGCCACGCAGACGACGGAGTTGCCGAATAGCCAGAAGCGCGCGCAATGGGGATTGACGAGGCGCGAACAACAGCTGATCCCCTTGATTGGCCGCGGTCTCAGCAATAAAGAAATCGCCAATCACCTCAATATCTCCGAGCAAACGGTGAAAAACCACATCCACCGGATCCTGCGAAAAGTCGGTGTCGTGGATCGGCTCAGCATCTACGAGGTCCTTCAGAATGAGGGTGAAGCCTCATTTCCTGCGCACGCCGGCCATTCGGCATAGCCCAACCCACTTCCCGAAATCGAAGACGCGGCCAATCACACCAATATTGACGGCACGGTTTACTACAGGATTTCATCAGAACAGCGGCGGGACAGGCGGGCAAATCACTAACGGAGTTTTTGTGAATCGCGAGTTGATAACCTGCTCGACAATTTTTCTTGCGCAGCGGGCGACTACGGACCTTCCCCGCTTTCCCAATCTAATTGCATTCTGAGAACCGCGAAGAACAGATTTTCTCCTTTCAGTCGGATGAACCAGCGGATGCCACTTTTACGGCGGAGGTGCCGCTGTCGAGTAACGCCCGTCGCACAGAAGATCTGTGACCATTCATCGCTCGCAGCACCGCCTCAGAAAGTGCCAGCCGGAATTCGCAGCTCAAAAGGTTGAAGTCCACCAGCAGCGGACGATCCACGTGCATGCGCACCAGCGAAACACATCCCAGGCGATAGTGCGACTTAGCGTTCAATTCCAATCTTAATTCCCAGACGGATTCGTTTATTCCCTCTTCATCCCAGAATAATTGCAATTCACCTCCTGGCGTGCGTTCCAGTGGCACCAGCGGGGCAGCCGCAAATCTCTCCGCCAGGTTGCGTTCCAGACGGAATCCATCGAAGCCGATCGAGTGTAGAGAGTTCCGCAGAATCGTGCAAAGCATCTGCACATCCGCGCAATGATTCAGCGCTTCCACCGCGCGGCGTACTTCCACGTTGTTCGCGATCGCGTGCTTGCGCTCCGCAGTTCTGCGCCACACGTCTTGCAACTCCGACAACTCCACGTAACCGAGGTACTGCACGCCGAGCACGACGCCGATTCCTATCATCGCGAGAACGAGCGCGATCATCGCGGCGTCGTGCAGCAACACCAGACTCAAGAGCGCGAAGCACGCCGTAACTCCGTAGAGCACCAGCACCGCATTCCGTTGCGACAGGCCGCGATTTAGAAGCTTGTGGTGAATGTGATCGCGATCGCCGCGGAACAAAGGCTTGCCGCTCAGAAAGCGGCGCGAAACTGCCAGCACCACGTCCAATAGCGGCAATCCAAAAGCAACCACCGGAATCGCCACCGCGATCATGGTGGGCGCTTTTTCCGATCCGGCAAGCGCCAGCGCCGCCAGCATAAATCCAATGAACATGCTTCCGGAATCGCCCAGGAAAATAGACGCGGGGTGAAAATTGAACCGCAAGAAACCGAGAATCGCGCCGGACAACGCGATCGCCAGCAGCGTCGTCGTCGCGTTCGGCGCCACAAGCGATGTCACGAACACCACAAACGTCGAAAACAACGCAGATCCCGCGGCCAATCCATCCAGCCCATCAATCAGGTTGAATGCGTTGGTGATCAGCAACACCCAAAACACTGTCAACGGCAAACCGACCGCGGCCCGCAGTGCTTGCCCGGCCGAAAGCAGGTCCACGCGATGAATCCCCACGCCGCCGGCGTACAACCACGCCGCCGCGACCGCTTGAATTCCAAACTTCCAGTAAGGGCCTACGAAGCGAACATCGTCATAAAGACCCAGCAGAAAAATAATGAACGCAGATCCCAAAATGCTGACGATCGTGCGCGCTGGCAACACCAACGTGATTCCCGTCCACCGGGGAAGCAGCGTTGCCAGTCCCGCCACCACCACAAACGAAACAAAAATCGCCACCCCTCCGATCCGCGGCACCGAAGTGGTGTGCACGTGCCGGTCCAGTTCAGGCGGCGCAACCCATCCGTGCGCGGTGGCGAAGTTCCGCACCCAGCGGGTAAAGAACAGCGACAGCGCAATACTGCTTATAAAAACCAGCAGGTAGCAGCTGACGATCACAATAAACTCCAGCCCGCTTTTCTGCAGAAACGCGAGGAACGGCCGATGAAGTCACGCCGCATACCGCCGGCGCCCGCTTTATTTTTTAGACTTTTTCTGCAAGTGCGTGTGGGTTAGCGCGTGGATCGACTGCTTCTGCCTACGACGCTCGCCGGGCAGAAATAAGCCCTGTTTCATGCAGATCCGTGAAGATCTGATTGACGGCCTGCTGCACCGAGAAGGTTTGTTCCAGCAGGCGCCGCGCGTTCAGCCCCATCGCAGCGCGCAACCTGGCATCATCTGCCAGGCGCAGCGCCGCCCGCGCCAGACTCGCATCATCGCCGTTTTCAAAACAAAATCCGCCAGCGCTTTCCCGCAGCAGCGCAAACAAATCATTCCCTGGATTGACGCTGGCCAGGACCGGCATTCCCCAATAAAGATAGCTCAGCAATTTTCCGGGAACGTTGTGGCTGGTCAGCCGCGCATCCAGCGAAATCAATCCCACATCGAGTTCCGAAACCATTGAGAGATATTCGCCTTGCGACATCGCGGGAAGAAGTTGCACGTTGCGCACGTGATTCAGCTCGATGATCTTCTGCAGGCGCCACATTTCGCTTCCTTCGCCCACCAGAAGAAAACGAATGTTCGGGCGAAACGCCAGCCGCGCCGCTAGACGCAGAATATTGTCCATGTCTTGCGCCACACCCAGATTTCCTCCGTACAGCAAAACGATCTTGTCCTTCAATCCCAGGCTCGCGCGATAATTCGTCCGCGGCAGCGGCGCCTCCTGCAGCGCCGTCCAGTTGTATAAAACCTTAAGGCGGAAATTCTCCCGCGGAAACTTTGTGGCGAAAAACTGTAGATTCGCCGGAGACTGCACCGCAATCACATCGGCGATTCGGTACTGCTGCGCCGCCACCCTCCGGAAGAAGTGAAAAATCGGCCCCTTGTGCAGGACACCCGCTTCCACGGCCCAATCAGGAAAAATATCGCGCAAAATCAGATAGGCTGGACATTTCCACAAAGCTTTTAGTTTGCGGACCAGTGCGCCGAAGAAAATTGTGGGCGAGTAGAACAGAATCAGATCAAAGGGATTCTGGCGCAGGAACGTTTTCGCGCTCCGCCACATGCGAGCCGACAAACGCATCTCGTTGGCTGCGCGTATGACCCGATGCACACCTTTGATGGGCCCCATCCTCACGCGCACCACCGTTACGCCGGCCTCCGTTCGCGCTTCGAGCTCGCCGGCGATCGTTTCACTGGGCGTCAACACGACAGCCTGATTTCCGCGCCGGCCAAGCTCCACCGCCAAATCGTGCACCAGTTTGGCGCTGGATTTAGTGCTGGGGTAATAGCAATCCACCAGAATTAAAATGCGCAAGTGAAGCTCGCCTGCATCAGTTGAGCCGGCAGGATTAATGCGTGGTGGCCCTCAGAATTTTGCCGCTGAATTCAGAAGCATTAGAAACGTCCGTGCCGCTGCCCGCGCGGCCGCCCAGCAACACGCGTATAGCCCTGTTTGCCACTCCGGGTTGCAAATATTCTGCCGGCGGCTGCCAAGTTCTGCCGGGCTGCGTCACCAACTCAACCATATTCAAGATCGTTCGCGCATCACAGCCGGCCAGCACATTCGATCCACACTCAATTGTTTCAGGTCGTTCGGTCACATCGCGCAGCGTCACATTCGGCACGCCTAAAATGCAGGTTTCCTCCTGCACCGTTCCGCTGTCCGTCAACACGCAGAACGCGCTTTGCTCCAATCGCACAAAATCAAAGAAACCAATAGGCTCGACGAAACGCAATCCCGGACGATCCAACCTCACTCCGAATTGCTTCACCTTCGAGTGCGTGCGCGGGTGCAGCGAGCAGATCACCGGAAATCCGTGGAGCTCGTACAACAGAGCCAGCGCTTCGATCAAGCTGCGCAGCCGCTCTTCCACATCCACGTTCTCGGCACGGTGCAGCGTTGCCAGGAAGAACAATTTGTCTTGTACCCGGTAATCCGTCAGCGCCGCGCTGGCTGCAATCTCTCCGGCGAAATGCTGCATCACTTCACGAATCGGATTGCCGGTGACGAAAATGCTTTCGCTGGCGATTCCCTCGCGCAGCAGATTGTCCCGGCTGCGATTGGTATAGGGCATCAGCACGGAGCTCAAATGGTCAATGATGCGGCGATTGCTTTCCTCCGGCACGCGGAAGTCGTAACAGCGATTTCCCGCCTCCATGTGGTACACCGGAACGCCCAGCCTGCGTGCCACAATGACCGCTAGCCCGCTATTGGTATCGCCCAATATCAGCACGCGATCCGGCCGGTGCTCCATGAATAACGCCTCGCTGCGCGCCAGAATTTCCCCTGCTTGCGCGCCAAAGGTCGCGCCACTCACATTCAGAAACACGTCCGGCCGTCGCACATGAAGTTCTTGAAAAAATAAATCGCTCAGCCGTTCGTCGTAATTTTGCCCAGTGTGCGCCAACAGGTGGTCCGCGTGCTCATCCAGCAGCTTGATGATCAGGCTCAGCCGGATAATCTCAGGGCGCGTCCCGAGAATCGTCATGATTTTCAACGCAGCACCTCGGCCGCCATCGCCAAAGCGTGTTCGGGCATCAGGCCTTCCCTGCTCAGTAGCCGCGCCGTTTCTTCCAGCGTCATAACATCATCCGCGGAACTGTACTCTCGGTGGAGGTAGCGCCACCCGTTTTGCGGCTGGCGCAATTCCGGCAGCATCGGATGAATCACGTAATAGCCGTCGCGCTCCACCGTGCGATCCGCTTCCTCGACGCTCACCAACGACTCGTGCACTTTCTCTCCCGGCCGTATTCCCACGATCCGCAACTCGATGTTGCGCTGGCCAATCATGGCCTTGGCAATGTCCAGCACCAGCGCCGAAGCAACCTGCGGAATGTACGTTTCTCCCGGCATCCCTCCCTGCACCGCCGCAAAAATCGTGTTCACCGCATCATCCAGGCTTAAAAGGAATCGTGTCATATCCGGTGTAGTGATGGTCACGGGGCCGCCGCTGCGAATTTGGTCCAGGAAAAGCGGAATCACCGAGCCGCGCGAAGCCAGCACGTTGCCGTAACGCACGCACACAAATCGCGTGCCCACGCAGCGAAGATTGGCTTGAATAAAGACGCGTTCTTGTATCGCCTTAGTCATGCCCATCGCATTGATCGGCTTGCAGGCTTTGTCGGTGGAAATGCCCACAACCGTTTCCACGGGCAGGTTGTGCTGGTGAATCGCGCGAATAATATTCTCGGGGCCTTCGATGTTGGTGCGCACGGCCTCGTACGGGAAGTATTCGCACGTGGGAACCTGCTTCAACGCCGCGGTGTTGAAGACGATGTCCGCGTTCCGCAGCACCGTGGCGACGGAATGAAAATCGCGCACATCGCCAATGCGAAATTCCAGCTTCTGCTGGAAATTGCGATAAATGATTTCATCCGTCGCTGCCGTTTTGTTCTGGTACTCCATGCGCATGAAATGCTGCTTAGCTTCGTCACGCGAAAAGACGATGATCTTCGCCGGCTCGCCGCCGCGACCCGAAAGAAAACGGCGCACGAGCGTCTTCCCCAGCGACCCCGTTCCACCGATGATGAGAATGCGCTTGCCGTCAAAGCACTTCATGTTTGAGTCTCCTCCATTGCTCGTATGGCGTCTCATCATCCGCGAGCTCTGTCGCCAGTTCCAGCCATCCCGGACTCACATAGCCGGTTGCTGCGCGCAACTTTTCTCCATTCATGCTGCGGTCGCAGCAGACTTCGTTGTCCGGAATGATTACCACGTTCAGCGCGTACGCGTCGCGCAACAGCGAAAGAAGTTCGAACTTCGACACGGTCGGGCCAGTCACCTGATACAGCCCGTTGAGCAGCGGATGTTCCTTAATAATGTCGCCCACCACGGCGGCCAGTTCGCTGGTGGTCGTTCCCGAATACATCGTGCGCTGATATCCGCGAACGCGCGCGTCATCCTGCGCCAGAAACCACTCCAGGAGAGAGTGAAAATGGAATAATTCCCTTCCGATGATGGACGTGCGCAATGTCAGCGCGTTTTGCTCGGCCGTTTCGCCCAACGCCTTCGTGCGGCCATACAAATCTTCCGCGTCGGTAAGGTCCGTCTCGCGATATCCGCCGCGCCGGCCATCGAACACGCAATCCGTGCTGATGTGAATCAGCCTGCCGCCCCAAGCGCTGCACGTTTCGGCCAACTGGTGCGGCAAGAGCGCGTTCACCAGGATGCTGGGAAACGCCTCCTGCGCTTCCCGCCGCTGCTTCACCACGCCCACGCAATTGACGATCACCTTCGGCTGATGGTCGCGCAGCAAACGTTCGAGCGACGCGTAATCCGCCGCGTTCACGTGCTCGCAAACGTTGCCCGTCTGAAATAATTCCATGCGCTCCAGAGTTACGTCGCGGACGGACCCGCGGATGGTGCAATATGTCTCCGGAAAGCGTTCCCGCAGCTGCTGAAACATCTTGTGCCCCAGCATCCCGGTCCCGCCCAGCACCAGAATTTCCATGTGTTCTCGCCGCGCCATTCAACTCCGCAATTCGCAGTGCTGCAGAAAATCCGTGTTCCCGCCGCCTCTCATTGTTTTCGGATGACTGGAAAGATTTGGATCCAGGACAATCTACGAGCGAAAATGCGCACTCCGCACGTGGCAGCACCAACTTTCAGGCGGCATCGACGCAACCTGGCTCGCGCCGCAACGAGGCTCCGCGTTCCAGCGCGAAATTGAAGAGCCGCACCGTTTCGTCCTTCTGATCGTGCGACCGCGCCCACGCTTCCAAACACCCTCGAGCCCGCCGCGAATATTCCGCGTACTCTGATTGGTCCATCTCCACGCACTGCTGCAGAACCTGCCGCCACAAATCGCGATCCTCCAGCGCCACGCTCCACCCGGCCCCGCCGTCCGTCACCTCCAGCCAAGGAGTCCGATCGCTCATAATCACGGGACAGCCCACCGCAAGCCCCTCCAGGATCGTGTAGCCGAAGTTTTCTCCCAGCGTAGGCAGCAGCTGAAAGTGATATTTAGCGAATACTTCTAACACTTGGTCCTGCGCCACCGGCTTCTGGTAGCTGACGCGAATAGAATTCGGCAGCCGCCGTATCTGCTTCGCGCATTCATTCCAATAGCCCTCATCAACAATCGGGCCGTATATGTCGAGTTGAATTTCCCCGTGCGCCGACTCCAGCAGTTCCAGTGCAAATCGCAGGTTCTTCATCCGCGAAACTCTGGATAGAAAAACCAACCGCAAGGATCCGGGAAACTTTGTTGGCCGCAACTCCAACGTCGGCTGAAGAAACAGTCGCGGATTGGGAATATCCGAAGCCAACTGAATATTTCCGTCGCTCACCGATCCGCCCCGAGCAACAACCGAACGAATTTCCAACTCCTCCCTGGGCGAGGACGCCTGCCACACCGCACCTCGACACAAGCCAACCGCTCGCGCCGCCGCGCGGTAGAGCGACTTTCGCCATCGTTTCAACTCCAATGCCCCCGGCGAGAGCTCTCCGCGCGGAGCCAAAACCACTGCCGCAAATGGCAGCAGACCAAGCCTACGCAGCAACAAAGTTGCTACGGTCAGCCGTGAATAAAAGCTGTTCAAGTAAATGATGTCGGGAGATATTTCGAAAATGCGCCGTCGAATGTGGCTCAGCGACAAGTCTGCCGTATAAAAAACCCGCGCCTTTCCAACAGAAACCCATTTGTCGGGCTGAACATTTGGGTATGGTTTCCTGTCCGTGATGTCGCGGTCTCGCGTAAATATGAACAGGTCGTACGACATGCCGACAGAATCAACCAGGTTAGAAACCGCCGTCACCAGCCCCCCCGCCTTGAAACCGGGCATATACCAGTCAGTGAAAATGAACACTCGCGCCTTCATTTGTGGTTACTGGTTCCTACACCGAAATGAGGTTCTTCGCTCAACGGCGTTTCGACGGTCAACAACACCGAATTATCGTTTTGGGCTGATTTGTCGCTTTGGTTCGAACAGACGCTGGGAGAAGCGCTGTGGCATCTTGGCTCAGCCTATTGTGGTATCAACCGGGGTCGTCGCTCGTGGACGTCGCGACAATCCCACAATCGTCGCGAGTGGATACAAAGTCCAAAAAACGGTCGAAGCGCGATTAATCGTAAAAGATGGCGCGCCCAATGCGCCAAATACCGCCAGCCCCAGCATCATCAATGGAAATACTGGCTCGGCGTCGTATCGCAGCAATTTTCGGGCGCGAGTGAGGGCTCGATAGAGCATGGAGACAAAGACGGCCAGCCCGAGAATGCCGCCGCTGGCAAATGCCCACAGGAATCCGTTGTCAATCACCTCGTATGGCGCAAATCCAAATCCAAAGATCGGGGATATTTTCCACACTTCAGCGAAATATTCCGTGACCTGCGTTGAATCCCCCCCGAACCGATTCGCAGTATAGAGATCAACGAGATCCGTCCCTTTTTCAGGAACGAACAATCTCATAAAAAACTCGAATCCACTCCAAAGCTCGCTAACGGTGACGGCGTAAATCATGACTCCGGTCAAGACCGCAGCGCTTTTCAGATTGAAGATGCGCATCCGACGAGTTTTGGACATCAACGAGAAAATCACCGCCAACGGAATGCCTCCGAAGATAAATACCTTCGAAACAGAAATAAGGCCGCCAAACAATAAGAGCACCAATCGGCCCAACTCCCATAATGCCGACCGCCTGCGTTCGCCCTGCTGCCAACACCACGCCAACAATCCAATTGAATAACAAAGGCCTGCTTCGAAGGGTTGGTTGAAGATCCCTCCAAGACGCCCCATCTCCACGGAGAGAACCCAGACCGAATCGGATTCTGCACCGTTGGAAGGAATCCATGGAAGGAACAACCCCAAGCTTCCTGTTCGCATGCACCAGAGAATCAAAAAAGAATTCAGGCACAACGCCCAAACCAGCACATTTACAGTGCGACGCAAGGCCGTCGTCAACTCGTCAGCGGAAATTGTCTTCGCCCACGCACACACCAGAGCCACCACAACCAGCGGTTGAACCTGATGCTCGACGGCAGCCAGCACTCGTCCCGTGGTAGGAGCTTCGCGCGCCAGACTCGACGACCAGACCGAGCCGATCAACTGGCAAATCCCGAGGCCCAGCCAAAAATACATCATCGCGGAAAAATAGCCCCAAGGTCGAAAACGAAAAAGATTAGAGTGCAACACCAGGAAGCCACAAAAGGTTCCGTAAATCACAACGTGCTCAAGTTTCAAGCCAGAACTTCCCAAATAGGGGCCAAGAGCCGCAACAATTAAGGCGGATGGCAGCCACAGCCGCGCCTTATTCGGGGCCGATTGCATCTGCGAGTTGCTCAAACTAGTTTCCATGCAATGTCCGGATTGTTTCCGCAACTTGGAATGTGGCTCATCATCGAACCAGGACAGGATTCCAAGACGCTCTTTCGCGGAAAGCACTCGACACAAATTCTGCGGCGGAGCGAATATCCTGATAACCGCCATACTCACGAGAGTAACCACGCGGCGTGGGTCTCATGATCCGTCTCGCGTAGTACCAGCCCTTCGCTCCGAGTATTAAGAACATTCGCGAAGCGACAGACAGCCATAAAGATGCATTGGAAATTCCAAGAGTCGAGGCTCTGTCGGAAACGGCGGTCGCAATTTCATGCGAGTACTCCGCATGTCGAACAAGGCAGAGCGCGTATAGATACGCGAAGTCAAACGCAGCCTGCATTTCCGGCCAATTCGCGCGGCTCACCGCTTCCAGCGCCGCTTGCGCCCACACAGTTTCGATACTAAAAAACTTCGGATTACCCTCCATCCAGACTACGTCACCGAAAGCCGCCATGTGCGGATCGTTCTTTAAATCTCCGTGATGCTGTTTTTTCGCAGCTCTCCCGGAATTGCTTCCTCCGGACGAGCCCGGAATTGTTAACGGCATATCCGTGCACGCCTGCCGTCTCACCCTGCGCGCGAGAGCCATCGCCATGTAGACATCGGGGCTGACGCCAAAACAATAGGCTCCCGTTTCACTCTTCAGTTCGTCCAACAGCGATCTTCGAACAATCCCGTGGTAAACCTTGGGAAGCCACTCGGCACCCTGCCCACCGCGCAGCATGCATGCGAGTGCCTCCCGTCGCGGAGCTCCATCCCATACGCGCCCTTGCCACTTGTCCGCATAAAGCTTCCCGGCTTGCCGCTTTCCCCAATACCAATGCACCAGATCAGGCCAGCAATAGCGAATGGGTGTATCCGGCGTCAGCGCATCCAGTTTCTGTTGATGAGCCCAGCGACAGCCATCCAGCAGCGACGCCAGAACCGTATCGTCGTCACCTATGAGGCATACAAATTCCCCCCTAGCCATCGCGAATGCGTGGTTGTGGTTGGCTGTCATCGAGAGAACCCGAGTGACGCGTTCGTACACCAGTCGGGGATCCTTGCCTCGATGCGCAACCCGGTCAGCCACGGCGCTATCGTCGCTATTATCGCTAACCACGAGTTCGAATTCGTCTCCGCGCAGTTCCAGGATCGATTCGATCATCGAAATCGCATATCGTCCGCGATTTCTAGTGGGAACGACAATGCTCAGAAGAGGCTGCTGCTCGGCCATGTTTTATTCTCGAACTTCAACACCACATATCGTCTGGACCGAATGAGTTCAGCGGCTGACAGCGGCCCGCGCCCGCGGCTGGCCAACCATTCCTCAAACGGCTCACACTTACTCCCACAACACCAACCCTGTGCCTGCGAAGTGCCCAAAGCTCGTCAAGTCCAGCTTGGGACGCTCAATTTCTCTCCAGAACTTCAGCATCGTCCAGTAGCGTATGTCGTCGAAGATCACTAAACACGATTTCTTGAGTCCTAATCTGTCGAAATTGTGAAGCAAATTGTTCTCAAACGATCCGTCCTTGGGGCCATCCACAAAGATGAGATCTGCGTTACCGAAGACCTTGCTGTGCTCGCGAAAGGTTGCGACGCACGCCGGATCTCCGATTATTTGACGCAGTCGTCCATCCTCGAAATCTCCATCGCGAAGGAAGCTTCCCTGTTCACGCCCCATTCCGTCGCGAAGTTGATCCCATCGAACGATATCGAAGGTCCAAAGCCGCGCATCGTACGTCATTCGCGGGTACATCGCCAAGGCACTGAGCCCGGTATTAGTGCCGATCTCTACAATAGACAACGGTTGCAGCAGCGATACTATGCCGGCTAGTAATCGGTAGTGTTCGCCGGGCCAGCAAAATACCCAATCTGGAGCGTTACGCTCCCGCAAGAGGGGGAGTTCTTCGCTTCTGCAGCGGTCAATAATCCTGGCTCCCAGCTCCAGCAGGACATCACTCGATTTGCCTGGCGAATCGTGCGCACTACTTACTGCGCTGATCAATATGTGCTGCGCCGCCATCTGGCTGTGCAGTCTGTGCATTTGGAGTCGCATACCCAAGTCGCGATACCGAAAGATTGCGTCCAGCGGCGGCCCCATCAGTTTCTTGGCAATGTTCGTTAACATTTTATGGAGCCTGAACGGATCTGCTTCCCGAAGCGCGCGTGAGCTCTTTGCATTACGGCGCACATGCTCGGGCCTGACCGCGGCCAAGCCGGGTTCTTGCTTCTCGGGACGCCACTCGTCATCCGCACTCGACCGCTGCATGTGTTGCTTGGGAAACGATGACATGACCAACTCGATGCCCTGCCTTACGTCAATACCCAGCGCGGCTCAGTTAGATGGCCCTGGAATTTGTCAGGCCATTCCATCCGGCCTTGAGTGAGACAACCAGGATCGATAGCGTATCCGAGTCAAACGCCCAGAAGCCCCTCGCCGACATCTTCAGCCGGGACACGCAAAACCAGATCAGAACGTCAAGGTTCAGGCATTGCGCAGCCAACGCGGCGGACGCGATGCCGACGATGCCATATCGCGCGCAGGCTGGAATACCAAACCCAACAAGCACGAGGAGCCCAAGCAGATTTGAAACGATACCGGGTCGGGGATGTCCCGCAGCACGCAAGCCCTGCTCAAGTACCTGTTCGATACCCCACACAACGGTCGCGCCGATTAGTAGATACGTCGCAGGCGTCGCGCCGCGAAATTGCGCACCGAACATCAAGCGGATTAGCCAAGGAGTTACGCCAACGGCCAGCAACCCGACGCCACAAACCGCGAGTTGCGCCACTCGGAAATGTTGCCCCAACGTCTGTAATGCTTTTTGCGCGTCCGTTTCTCCCGCCACGGCGGAAAACCCCACCTGGAGGAATGGATTAACGGCGCCAATCTGTCCCAGTGCGATGGCCTGAGCCACTGCGTAAAGCCCAATCGCCTCAGTGGAAGCGATGCGCACAAGAATGAACATGTCAGCCCGGTATAACGCGATACTGACCACCGTCGGAAGATAGAAACTGATGCCGCGGTTCAATAGTCGCTGCGCCGTTGTCCAGTCCGGCAGCGTGCCGGAAATTGCGCGCCAATCCATTTGTGTGCGCAATGCCGCAACAATCAGCGCTCCTATTAGAATGCACGTCGCGAAAGTCGCCGGCGTGATGTGCCCGCTCCCCCACGCTACCAGAATCGCGACGACGTAAAATAGTCCTGGAAGCGCAAGAAGGACGCTGAAGCGGCCAAACTTGCCCCTGCCCTGATCGCTGCCCATCAGAGTGTGAGTAATGTAGACCGTGGGAAGATAAATCACGAACCAGCGCGAAGCAGAAAGCAGGTGCAACTTGTCCGCGGGCAGATATAAAGGAAGCAGCTCCGCCAGCAGCAGCGCTTGGATGGCACCGAGTCCCACCGCCAGCCAGAAGCTCGTCGCGATCACGGCGCCGGAAACGTCATCAACTCGGCTGACCTCGTAAGCGACGCTGCGCGGTAGCTCTAATATCCCCAGTGGTTCAAGCAGCATTGGCAAGAAGATGATGACCGCCAACTCGCCGCGTCCGGCGGGACCGAGCAGGCGCGCCGCGAGGACGCCGGAAAGAACACCCAGTATCCGTATGGCCACTGACGCAGCAAACGTCTGAGCATAAGCGCGCCGGTTCGAAAAGCGCGGAGCCGAGAGCTCCGCAACTACAGGCTGTTCCTCTGCGAGAATGGCTGCGCTATTTGGCGAAGTCATCACAATCTCGATTTCGCTGCCGGATTGGTCGAGGTTAGCGTACGACGTTCATGCCTAAGGTCAGATCGGCCCCACATCGGCGGAATCTACTTCGATCATTGCTGATTGGCGAATCAGATCAATGGACAGCACCAGGCGCACGCGTCCCTTCTTGCGCACCAGCACGCCTTCCATTCCCACCAACGCGCCGCGCGCAATGCGCACCCGCCGGCCGACCGTGACATACGGATGCGGTTCCGAACGTATCCTGCGCCCCATCACGCTGCGCAGCGTCTCGATTTCATCGTCCGGCAGGGCCGCCGGACGATTGTCGAATCCTACCAGACGAACCACGCCTGGGACCCCCAACACGCGTAGACGCTCTCGCAGCGGAATGCGCACGAAAATGTAGCCGGGGAAAAGCGGCAATTCCATTCGTTTACGGCGGTCCTTCCACTTGCGCACGGTTTCATACAGCGGCAGAAAATGCTCCACGGTGCGCGTCTGCAATTGCTCGGCCACGCACTTCTCGTGGTGGGACCGCGTGTATGCGGCGTACCACAGCGGCGTCGCCTGCGCGCCTTGTACCGCGCCGTCGAATGTTGCGGCGAGCGATTCCTGCAGATGTAATTGTGAATGGAGCTGCAAAAATGTCGCCCCCATTTCCGTCTGCATAACTTTCTGCCCTGAGACAGCTTCGCCCTGTCACTTACAGGGAAAATGTGATCTAACCCTATTCGTATCTATATCTTCAACCAATTCCGCGTTTACGCGGACGCTGCCTTGCTCCGTTCGCCACCTTGCTTGTCAGTGCTGCTTGAATGCCCGTTCGCACCCAGATTCCCGTTCGCGCCATTGGAACCGTTCGCGGTCACCCACGGCATTCCCGCTCTCACGGTCCCGAAAACCTCCTGCGCGAATTTCATACCGGGATCCTGAGGGTCAATCTGGCGCCAACGCGCGGTGCTCAGCACCCAACCCGCTCCCAGCAGCATGGCGCACGCAGTTCCCGCAAAGATGATCATCAATCGCGGCGGAAACGACTTTCGTTCCGGCACCTCCGGTTGATCGAGCACCTTCACCGAAGGGATTTCTTTTGCTTCTTGCACTTTTGCCAATTCAAACTGCTTCGTAAGGGTCTCGTAAACAGCTTCCTCCACCTTCAACTGGCGGAATTTATCTGCGTACGGCACTCCCAAAATTGGCAATTGACGCAAGGTCGGATACGCGTTGTCCGTGGTGCTTTGATCGTTGCTGGGGGTGGTTCCGCCTGACGTGCCGCCCATCTTTTGTAGCTGACTGCGCAGCTCAGCAATGCGCGCTTGCGTCGAGCGCACCCGAATGTTGTTGTCGGAATAGATCTGCCTCAACCCTTCGAGTTGCGACTCCGCGCCAATCAGCTGGCCTTGCAATGATGCAGCGCCTTCCAGCATGGCTCTGCCCTGAGCAGAGATGTCGATCGTCGCGTTCTTGCTAGCAAACTGGCTGAAATCCTTTTCCGCTGATTCCAGGTCCACCTTAATTTTGTCCAGGCGCTCTTCCAGAAATACACGCTCGCGATGCGCGGCAGATGTATTGAGTTGCGCAATCAGCGTATCGAGTTCTTCGATATACGCTCCGGTGATGGCCGCCGCGCGCTTGGCGTCATGATCGGAAGTGATAACAGTAATCACTCCACTTTTACGGTCCTCGCTGATCGCTGTGTTTTGTTCCAGGTGTTTTCTTGCTGATTCCTCCAGTCGCGTCGAATACACTTTCTTCAAATCGAATCGTTGGATAATGCGATCTTCCGCCGTGCGGCTGTGCATCACGGCAACGAACACCGCTCCCGTCGTCTTCGCTCCCAGAAGATCGCTTGCCAGCGCCCCCAGTCCACCAGAGCCTCCGTTCTGGCCGCCACCAAGCATCGCCATAAGAGCCAATCCGCCACCTTGCTGCGAATCGGGTGGCATCAGGCGCGCGGTGGACTCGTACTCGCTGGGAATGAGAAACGCGATGAGCGTCGCAATGACAAACCCGGCCAGCACACAATGCCAGACGAATCGCCGCTGCTCCCACACCAAACGCAGCTTTTCCAGAATGCGTTCGCGCGAGAGGCCACCGTTCCAGTCGGACGCGAGAATCTCCTGCGCGTCTGGAGCCGGCGTCATTACCTCCCGTGAATCGGATGATGTTGGAGTCAAATTGAACTCTTCCTGATTCCCTTCAGATTCATGGTGCCGGATCCCCACTGCTGTGCGCCGCTCCGCTCCACGGCCGCGTGAAGTGCACTGGGAATTCTAAATTTCCCGGCTGATAGCTGATGCCTACCGACGACGTCCAATTCGTCTGCCGCGTGGACGCCAGCACCGGCGCCAGCCAAGTCTCGTGTTGCACCAACGCCTGCACGTTCAGAACTCCTCGTATCCAAAAGTTTGCCTTTACCCACTCGTCGTTTACGCTCTCACCCTGCGGAATGAAGTCTGGCGCGACCGTGGCGTGCCGGTAACCGAATTGCAGCGAGCTCTTCGGGGTAAACCAGTAGTTGCTCCACGCCTGTATGCCCGTGCCTTCTCTGCCGATCCAGCTGCCGATTATGTTGCCTTTGTTGGTGTACAAGTCTTTGTAAAAAGTGTCGTAGTAGATGTACTGTCCGTTGCGGCTCGACGACACGGAGTTCGTGTTGGTGCTCTCCACCCGCAAGTCCAACTTTGGTATCTTCGGGAAGTGCGTCAAATAAATTCCCGTATTAATCCCGGCGCGGCGCGGAGAAGCGAGCGGCGAAGGGTCGTCATCCGAAATCGAATCGGAATAAATGGACAGCCAATCGCGCACAAATGGAAGCCTGTAGGAAAAATAAAACCCGCCGTTACGTTTACCGGGACTCTCGTTGGGCGCATACAGCACTGACGATTTTAAATAATCGAAGTAGCTGTTAAAAACCGCCGCAGGAGTGATCGCGCGCCCCACTCCTCCGAATTCCGCGGTCCGGGAAAATCCCAGTTCCAGGTTGGGTGTCGGTTTCAGGCTGATAACCTCGCCGTGGATCAGCGGCCGCGGCGGAAAATCGTTTCCCGAAAGCTTACCCACAAAAAAATCCGTTTTTATCGGTCCCAGCCAGTGAAAAATCCACGGAAGTTGGAAAGGCGACACCCGGCTGGCGCGAAACATATAAATTGGCTCCGCGTTGTCGCTGAAAATCAAAACGCTGCCCACAGCCGGGCCCCACCACAGGCTTTGCTTGCCGAACGCGAAATTCCAATCCGCAACTTTCGCCGAGATGTATGTGTCCAACAGGCGGAATTGATTCGTCGCGGGAATCGGGGCAGCCGGCTGCACTGGGGTGTTGTCCAGCGTTGCGATCAGGTTCTGTGTGGACTGAGAAAATCCCGGCGCCGACGGCGCATGCTGATATTCGCCGCGCACATACAGTGTGAAGACCCCCCATCTGCCATAGCCGGAGAATCCGTCATACGTGTTAATCCCCTCCTGGTACGGGCGGCCATAGTTGTTAACGATGGTCTGTCCGAAATGACGGCTATCGTTCAGAGGCGGGCCGTTAATGCCGGTCGTAACGGAATAGAGCGATTCCAGCCGCACGGTTTTGTCGCTTTCACTCGCGCCGCCGGCCGCTGTTTCCAGATCGCTCGCGAATTCCTTTTCCAACGCGTAATAAAGTTTCGCCGCTTCTCCCGTGTTCGCCTCGCCCGCGAATGCGATGCGGTCGCTGGCCTCTTCCACCAGATGCGCGCATTCAATCCGGGTCCACGGCCTCTGCCCCACAAATGCCAGACGAATGTAGCCCAGCGCCGCGAGCCGTTCGATCGCCGGGTATATCCAGCTATCGAGTTCCACGAAGGGCGACCCGGTGGGCGGGATTCGTCTCGCAGGACTCGTGTCGCTCGATTCCGCGTAAGTTTGCCAATCTCCGCCGCCGACTTCAGGATCGTGATGGTGGCGGTACACTTCTTGCCCCACAAACCATCCGATCGCACTTCCGATCAAAATGTCCGTCGGAAAATGTTGCTTGGCATCTACGCGCGCCGCGCTCACTGCCGCCGCCATTCCGTAAGCTAGAAGACTCACGTACGGACTGGGATATTCATGCGCGATCACGCTGGCAATTGCCCACGCGGCCGTGGCGTGTTCGCTGGGAAATGAATCGTCGCCCTTCCAAAACTTTCCCTGGTAATTGTTCTGTAGCGGCCGTTCCCTTCCAAACGTGAACTTCAGCGCCTCCGTCACTGCCAGGCTGTTCGCCGCCGCCTCCAGCGCCAGAAACCCGGTTTCTCGTCTGTGATCGTCGTGCGTAAAGTGGCCCCACAGATAGATCCCTCCGCTGGCCGCGGCCATCGAAGCGATTCCATAATTCGAGAACGTGTTGGCGTTCTTCAGCCGGCTCGGAGAATTCGACAGGTGTTTGCTTACTTCCGTGTCAGTCGCCTGCGATATGCCGGTCGCAACGCCCAGCGGCAATAGCCAATCCACATCCACCAGACGCAAATGCGCCGGCGCCGTCCATATCCTTTCTTGATCCTTCGCAAATCGCGGGATGAGGTGCGGACTTATCGAAGTGCTGTAATCCTGCGTGAAATCCGCCGAGAAGTCCGGCGTCGAATGCGTCGTGAAGTCCTTTGTAGAATCGAACGTAGAATCCGTCGCAGCGCTCGCTGTGTTTGCGGCGGTCGTTGTGATCCCCGGCCCGATGTTTGATGCAGTAATCGGCGCAGCGTTCGCCGCATCCGCTTGCGAATCGGCGGCGCTATCTTGCAGGCCTGCGTCCGGAACCGTCTGCGTGTCAGCCGCCTTCGCTGGCTTGCTCGCAGCGCCTTCCTGCGGCGCAGATTGCGCGAAACAAATCGTGCCAGCCGCCGGTGCGATCAGTAAGTAGCAACTCAACACGTATCTGCACCATCCTAGTGTCATTCTTGGATCTCTGGACCTAATAGTGCGCGGCAATGAACGCCGTGCTGGCGATAGACGATGCCACCTGCGCGGCCAAGAACACCGTCTGCCACTGCACGCCGCCGCCGATGGCCTTCTCAGGAACGACTACCGTATCGCCAGGTCGCAACTCAGCACTCAGAGAGTCTCCGCCCCACATTCCTTGGCTCGAACTCAGCACCGAGCCATCCGCGCGAATCACAAAAATTGCTTTCTTGTTTGCTAATTGCGTGGGCCCGCCGGATTGGCCCAGATACCAGTTCGCACTCTTTCCCGGACGATACGAAACCGCCGTCGGGTTATAGACTTGGCCGGTGACCATCACGTAGCTCGGCTTTTTCGGAATTTCGATCGAATCTCCGGCTCTCACATCCACATCCGCAGCCGTGTTTTGCCATTGATGGATGTCTCCCGAGATCCGTATGGCCACCCGGCCCGTGGGTGGGTTAGAACTCAATTGTTCCAGCGCGGTCTGCCACTGCTGCAACGCCAAGTCTTTCGCTCTTTTCTTTTCCGGATCGGATTCCGGCAGCAGTTGCAGATTGGACTGTTCATCTTTCACGCGCAGGATCATTTGGTCCTGATCCTTGGCCTCGATCTCGCGCACTTGCACCCGTCGCAGCACCGCGCCGTAGGCGTAAGCATCAGGCTGGAAACCTCCGGCCCTCTCCAGAATCGAGCTCAGCTTTTCGCCGGGACGAATTCCGTATGTTCCCGGGTTTTTCACTTCGCCCTTCACCCTGATCGAAGCCCCGAGGTCATTCCAACCGGGTAGTTGACGAACGGTAAGCACATCTCCGTTGTGGATAGGAATCGCCGCTTCTGTTCCCTTAGAAAGTGCGCTGGAAATCGAAATTGTTTCGTGCTGCGCTGTCAGCGCGGTCTGATTGGGATACTGAAAATGTGTCAGGTCCGCGGTATTGGTATCCGCACTTGGCTTTAGCCCGCCGCCGACCTGAATCAAGTCCGCAATGGTCATGTTGGTCGTGAGGGGGTAGCGCCCGGGCCTTGGCACTTCGCCTTGAATGTAAACAGTCGCCGGGTCCACGGCGTCCGGATTGCGGTGAATCAACAAGCGGTCGCGCGGCTGCAGCACAATGTTTTCCGTTGGGTCTCCGGCTAGCGCCTGACTGAGATTCACGCTGAAGATTTTGAATTTGCCGTCCGGCAAGTATCGGAACACCTGCGCGTCTTCTTTCTGCGCATCCGGCGCCAGTCCGCCCGCCAGATAAACCGCGTCCCCCAAGCGGATTTGACCGGACGTCCGGTAAGTCCCGGGCGCGCGCACGTCTCCCCAGACCGAGACGATCGGAGGGTTCTCGAAATCAAATCGGCTGTAGACGCGTACCGTATCCATCGGATGCAGCAGCGGGGCCTGTGCGGGATTGGTAAGTGAATCGGCCAGATCAAAACTCTCAACCGTCGGATGAAAATCCGGCGGGTTCAGGCGAATAATTTCCGCGTAGTTCATGGAAGGCTCGGGAAGCAGGTCCTTGTACGACGCAATCACATCCGTCACGCGCATATTCTCGTGATACGAGTAGCGCCCCGGACGAATCACATGGCCATCCAAATAAATCGCGTCCTGATTGTATGAAGCGATCGGAAAAATCCTGATGCGATCCCCGTCTTTAATTTCGAACGCCTCCAGCTTCTTCGTCACTTCGGCGGAGTCGCCGGCCTCGGGAATATTCAGGCTCAGCATGGTCTGTTTCTCATGTGTCACCAGCCGTTGCACTTCGATGTGCCGCAACGCCGCCGTCGGCAGCAACCCACCAGAGAGTTCCAGCACAGCCGCCAGATTTTTTTCATCCTTCAATTCGTAAACAGCAGGCCGCCGCACCATCCCTTCCACCGTCACTTGCGGACCCACAGGCGGTACCAGCACCGTATCGCCGTTATCCAAGCGGGCCATGTCGCTCTTCACGCCGTGCAGCAGCAAATCGTAAAGATCCACCTCCTCCACCAACTGCTTGCCGCGATAGTGCTTCACGATTCGCAGCGACCCTTTCGGTGTCGGCCCGCCCGCGGCGAACAACGCATTCAAAGGCGTCGAAAGCGAACTGATGTCGTACGCGCCAGGGTTCGCTACATCTCCGACTTCATAGATACGAATCGTTCGCAACCGCGCCAGCGAAACCTCGGCAGACACATCGCGAAACTCCGTCCGCAATATCCGCTGCAAGTCCTGTTGCACGTCGGCCAGATTTCTGCCACTCACCAGCACCGGCCCCGCTTCGGGCAGGCTGATCCGCCCTTCCCGATCCACGGTTCGGAAAAATCGTTGCGAGACGCTGCCCCACAAATCCACCGAAAGTCCATCACCTGGCCCCACCACATAGTCAGGGCCTACGGGCAGATCCATGGGAATCAACTGCGGATCGCGCGTTCCGTTGTCGAAAACCTCGGAACCAAATCGCCGCGGCGTTGTTGGCCGAGGTACGGCCTGCAGGTACATGTCGTAAAGTGACGGAATATCTGCATAAGGACTCTGCTTCCGCGTCATTTCAGCCGGTTGTACCACCGCGTTTTGCCGAGCCCTTCGCACAGATGGTTGCACCGGAACAACCGGTGACATGCCCGAAGACGGCGGACCATTCATGTCGCGGCCCGAAGAAGAACCCATGCTCGCCATCGCCAGCGCTGCGCTTGCGGAGTCCATTCCCATTCCGCCTGCCAACAGTCCGCCGGTCCCCATATCCCCGCCGCTCCTGCTTGTTAGCGATCCTCCGCCGAAGTCAGAACCACCCTGTTGGTTATCGCCGCCGGCCAAGAGCTGCGCCAAAGAACTTCCGGACCCGGATCCCGACTGGTTCGAACCCATCCCAGCGAACAGCTGCATGTCGTCAGAGCGATTTCCGAGCTGGTCCGTTGGATAATTGTTTAGGGGATCTCCACTCGTCTGCATCAACAACCCGCGCTCTAGAGGGTTTTCGCCGCCACCGCTCGGGAAGTTGGGAGGAATCGATTGATATTGATCAGGAACCCTGAGTTGAGGCGACTGTATGGCTGGGCCCTGTCGTCCCTGCGAACCTTGATTATCGCCAGGCGAATTGGGCTGTGCGCTCGTACAGTCCACGTCCGACTGCGGGTCGCAAGCGCTCGTATTCTGCAGATTTTGTTGCAGGTTTTTTTGGTGCGCCGCTGCACGTTCCTCTTCTTGATGTTGCGCCAGCCATTTCGTGCGCTCTTGAACCAAAAGCTCCTGTTGCTTGCCTAGTTCCGATTCCGGATTAACTCTAGGTACGAGGTACCCGTATTTCTGCACGATGGTTGTAGCAACCGCGCGAAACTGGACGTCTGTCTCCAAGCGCTCAAAGATCGCGTCGTTCGTCAGGTCCGAATCGCTGATGATTTGGCCGTGGTCTGTGGCGTCCTTGGCCACCCAGCGCTTCAATTCGACCATCAGTCCAATATCTGTGAGCAGAACCGCCTTTAGCTCGGCAGCTGACGCCGCCACGCGACTCAAATTGTCGCGGCCAAGGTCAGAGCCGACCGTCGGCGCGGGCCGCTGATTTTGCGCGAGCGTTACTGGGCCACATCCCAGCGCCAAGACGGTCAGCGCAATCACCGCCCCTACGACGTGGGCCAGCCGCGCCGCGCTTTTCCCTGGAATTCGAATCACTCTCACGTTCTTGATTCTCCCTGCATGACCAATCGTGACCGCGCGACCTTAATTAACGATGTGCATCTTTCCGCGGATGGCGCTGAGCACGCCAGCTTCGGATGCTTCGATTTGATTCGACTCAATGGAGAGCGACGTCCAGTAAAACATCGAGCTGTTGCGGTCCGCTGCGATCGCAATCACTCGCATTTGCGGATGATTTCGCAGTATGTTTTTGCAAATCTCCGGCAGGCTGTTGGATCTTTCCAGCGCAACAATCAGAAAGTCCGGGTGCGTTTCTTCCACGGCATGTTCCAATTCAGTTTCCTGGTGAATTTCACCAACAATCTCGATGTCAGGCTGATCCGCAATCGTGGCCATCACCAGTTCACGAATCAACCGCGGCCGATTGGCGACTAGCACTCGGATCGGATTCATCACCGCCCTCCGCAACAACGAACGATTCGGAGAGCAGTATAGAAATGGCGCTTCGCAGGCGGTAGGTTCAATTACGATTCAGAATCAGACAGGAAAAAATAGGGCTCAGACGTTTCTGGGAGGAGGTGGATTTAGTGCCAACGCGAGAACAAAATAGTACTGACTCGTACCCCCCGGAAGATCTACTTACTTCGTACTGCGCGCCGTACTCTCTGGTATTTCGTTTCAGGGTCGCCACTCCCATAAACTGCAAGCCGACCGCGAGGCAGAAAGAGAACGCCTAGCTGGCGTGGTCAGCACCGACCACCGTGGACGCGCGCTTGACGAATACGGGCAGCTGATTGGACCGCGTGCCAGACCTAAAATCTTCCCGCAAGCGCGCCTCTGCCGATGTCACCAAATCAAAGATGCTCACACGGTCGAAGAGATGAGGCACGTCCTGATCCTTTCTCGATCGACAATTGTCCCCGAATTGTCCCCGATTGAGTTGAAAAAAGCCAAAAAGAGCCGAACGGAGTTGAACGCGAGCGAAAGGTATCGCACTTTAGAATGAGGAGTTTACTGAATTTGTAAAGTTTACGAGAACCAACGGAACAGATTAAAAGGCCGCTGCTCTACCACTGAGCTACGCCCCTAAACTGTTTATTGCACAGCAACTTGTGCGACACCGTTTTTACAGACGCAAAAACTCGTCCATTATCATTCCCGATTTCAAATACCGTCGTGAGCGCACAAATAGTCGCGTCATTCAGCGGGAGATGCAACGGCTCCCCATTCTCGGTGCGTGGAATGTGAAGCTCTCGGGATATTCAGTTTACCATGTCCCACGTTAATCCGTATTGGCTTACCGTCCGAATGCCCGCGTCACGCGAGCCCAGATGCTCGGTTGCCGCGGGCATTCATGTTTCAGGGCCGATCCACATTCCCAGCAGGTTCGGAGAGAGAAACGTCAACTGTGATTGGAAAATGATCTCTGCTAATGGGGAAGCGGGTCCACTCCGCTGGCTCGTTTCCCTGCTGTTGGATTTCACCCGCCTGTTAGCGCCTCGGCTTCGGGTGAATAAAACCACGTCGTCAAATTGAATGGCGCCTTAGCTGGCGCGGCCTCCAATGCCTTCCGCACGGTCGGGTCGACTTTAGAAATGTCAAAGCTCTTGCCCGGCTCGATGCCGACGCGCTCCATCTCCGCGATAATCGGCTGGTCGGTCACGTGGGGAGGGTTCAGCTTCAGCAGCTCGGCTGCGTAGTCTTTGTCCTTGCGCAAGGCGAGCTTGCGCTTCACCAAATGTCATTTTGGCTGGCCTATCCAGGAATATTGCCATGCGACCGAGACGCTTTGATAGTTTCCGCCGAATCGGATATATGTGCCGTCGCTATAGCTGGCTTTAATGGATTGGTGTTTGCTGATTGGGATGGAAACAGTCGCCCCAATTCGCGATCCGGTTTGCTTCGTCTGCAAATTCTTTATGCCGCTCAAGCTGGTGATGCCGCCGTCCCAGAAATTTACGTCCAGCGACACCCACGCGCGCGGCTTCACGTCATAACTCAGATGACCTTCGAAAGCGCCTATGGGCGCCTCCGTCTGCGGGGCGACGACGGGCCCAGCAAACGACGCCGGATTCCGGGTGTAAAACCAAACCCCGGCATAGCCGTCCAGCACCCAATGGCCCCAGCGTTCGGAATATCCGATC
>Ga0308309_10000402_pt1 | contig 28121 bp, 25 predicted proteins | sample HubBroMetageWFT5_FD_192491 | JGI IMG/M metagenome (GOLD analysis project Ga0308309, IMG submission 192491) | Warmed and freeze-thawed soil microbial communities from the Hubbard Brook experimental Forest, New Hampshire - Hubbard Brook CCASE Soil... | ecosystem: Environmental > Terrestrial >...
CCGCTTCAAGTTCTCGCTGAACCACCGCGCCAGCCCGGTCATGCGGGCATCGTCGTGCTGCTGGCCCATGAGCTGCACGCCCACCGGCAGGCCGCCGACGCTCATCAGCGGCACCGTCACGACCGGCGCGAACAGCATCGAGGAGGGCGCGTTGAACACGAAGTCGCCGGTCGGCCGCGACGCCAGCGGCTGGCCCGCCACGTCGCCCGACCAGATCGGCGCCGGGCCGGGGCAGGAAAGCGTGATTGCGGCGTCGGCCAGCGACGCCACGGCCATGTGCGCCAGCTGCGCCTGCTGGCGGGCGAGCAGGCCGGTGCGATAGTCGTCCGGCGTCATGGCCTCGGCCTTCGCGATCGTCGCCTGGCCGCGCGCGCTGATGCCGTCGGGCGCGGCGTCGAGCATGCCGCGCTGGTACCAGCGATTCTCCCAGCTGGTGATGCCGTTGCAGATGGCGCGCCCGTTGGCGATCGCCTTCTCCAGAGCTTCGACGAACGGATGGTCGGTGCGGCGGATCAGGGTGACGCCGGCCGCCTCGAGCTGGCCCAGCAGCTGGGCGAAGCCCGTTTTGGTCGCCGGGTCGAGGTCGGCCCAGCCTTCGGTTTCGAGCACGATCAGCCGGTTGGGTTTTATCGCGGCGGGGAGCGTGTCCGGCCCCATCAGGCCCATCGCGCCGCGGTCGCCGCCGCAGCGCTTGGCCATCTCGATCGCGACCTGCCACATGTCTTCGAGGCAGCCGGCGTGTGGGCCGTGCGTGCTCTGGCTGGTGGCGAGCCGCTCGCCGCGATTGATGCCGCCTTGCGTGGGTTTGAGCGCGAAGTTCCCGCAATAGGCGGCCGGCCGGATGATCGAGCCGCCGACCTGCGTGCCGATCGCCGCCGGCACCATGTTGGCGCCCACGGCGGCCGCCGAACCCGAGGACGAGCCGCCCGGGGTGCGCGCGGGATCGAACGGATTGGTGGTCGGCCCGGGCTGCGAGCCGCCCAGCTCCGCTGTCACTGTCTTGGCGAGGATGAGCGCGCCCGCCTGGCGCAGCGCCCAGACGCCGGCATTGTCGCGCTTGGGGAAGTTGCCCTTCATCGCGGCGCAGCCCATCTCGGTGGGCATGTCCCTGGTCTCCAGCAGGTCTTTTATGCCGACCGGCATGCCGTCGATCGGCGACAGGGGGCGACCGGCCTTCCAGCGCGCGGCGCTGGCATCGGCGGCGGCGCGCGCGCCGGCCTCGTTGATGGCCACGAGGGCCTTCACCACCGGTTCACGTTGCGCGATGGTCTCCAGGCAGCGCTCGAGATAGGCGCGCGGGCTGTCGTTGCCGTCGGTGAAGCGGCGGGCGGCGTCGTGGAAGGTGAGCGGCGTGTAGTCGGCGTAAGGGATCATGTCGGAACCCTAGCACGCGCTGGTAGCCTGGCGGGAGAACCGATACGGCCGCGTCACGCACCGGCCGGCGAGCGGCGCGTGCTCGGCAGGTTGAGCCCGAGCTCGGCCACGAGGTCGTGGACCAGTCGGCGCTCGCGGAAGCGCCAGCCGCCGGTCGTACGCAGCAACACGTCCTCGTAGGTGCCGGCGACCGACGGCACCAGTCCGGCCCCGGTGGCCTGGAGGATGACCAGGTAGCTGGTGCGCGCGCGGGCACGGTCGCCGTCAAGCCGGATCAAGCTGTTCGTGATGAAGTGCTTGCGCCTGGGCTCGGCCGGGATGTTGCGCGCCATCAGCGCCGCGATCTCGGCTGGGCCGCGCGCCCGCGCGTAGGGCGCGATCCAGTCGCCCTCCTCGGTGAATAGGGCGCCCAGCTCGGCGAACCGGCAATCGTCCATCCGAAAGCAGTACTCGCTGAGCAGCTCGCGGATCGCTTCCTTGTCCTCGATCGGCGTCGTCATGGCCTGTCGTCCCTCGGCGGCTGCCTCCGGGATCCTAGCACACCGCCCACTTCACACATCTCGACCCAAACGCCCTCTCCGCCCGCTTTAGCCTATCGCATTCGCACATCGCATCAGAGGCCCTCTCCCCCACGGCGCGGCGGAGAGGGACTCTGAGCGAGGTGTGTGAATCCAACAGCCCATAAGCGGGGAGAGGAATTTGAGGGAAGGTTGCGCGTCGCCGCGTTCCGCCGCGCACTCTTGTGAAATCCCACCAAATTCCCATCTAGATGTTCGCGACGACGACGGCGCGAAACCTCTTCGAGGAAGTTTGATGGCTCTGCTGCCCCCGATGTACACAACCAACGCCGCCAGGCGCAGGCCACACGTCGTCGAGGCCGTGCCCAAACCCAAGTCCAAGTCGTTGCTGAAGGCAGAGGCGAAGCACGCGAAATTCCTGAAACGCATGGGCGTGGGAGATCTGCGGCGCAAGATCACAGTGCCCGCCCCGGAGCCGGCCTACGCCAGGCCATCGCCCGACATTCCGTCGATGAATACCCGTTCGGGAACGACCGCCAAGCCCGAGCCCAAGGTGTATAGCGGTCGGCGCAAGCTGTTGGGCGTAGCCACCATGCACAAGTCGAACATGGTGCCGGTGTTTGCCGATAAGCCCGAAGAGGCGGCTGAAATCGCCAGGATGAGGCGCTAGCCTTCAATCGTCGGCCTCTGTCAGGAGTCGCGGCGGCCACCCGTCTCGTCGACGACCGGCTGCTCGCCTTGCTTCTTGATCTTTGGCAGGTTCGGCAGCCAGGCCTGCGACGAGCGGAACCAGTATTGGTCGCACGGCAGGAGCTGGTCGCGCTGGCGAATGGCGCCGACACGCAGCACGACCACCTTGGTGTCCCCGGTGACGGGAGCGGAATAGATCGGCGTGCCGCAAGTCGGGCAGAACGTTTGCTGGCGTCTGTTGCCGCGCTCGGCCGTCTTCACGTAGACCGTGGGAGCGCCGGAAAGAAGCGCGAACGTGCCCGGCTTGGTCTGCACCACCGTACGGAAGGCAGAGCCTGAAAACGTCTGGCAGTCCGTGCAATGGCAAATGACCACAGTGGCGGGGTCGACCTCCGCCTCGAATCGGATGCTGCCGCAATGACAGCCGCCATCGATCTTCATGGCCTTTTCCTTTCTACGTCACTGCCGGGAAGAAAGGGGCCCGCAAAGGCCACTGACAGGGGAGGTTGCGCGTCGCCCCGTTCCGCCGCACGCTGCGGCCCGGGGAAACGCCCGGGACAACGCAAGGGATCGCTTCATGAAATTCGGCGCGTCGATGTTCTTCACCGACTATTCGATGGGCGCGGCGGAGCTCGCGGTCGCGCTGGAGCAGCGCGGCTTTGACATCGTCTGGGCACCCGAGCATTCGCATATCCCGCTGTCGCGCAAGTCGGACTTCATCATGGGCGGCGAGCTGCCCAAGCGCTACTACGACGTGATGGATCCGTTCGTGACCTTGACCGCCGCCGCGCTGGCGACGAAGACCTTGAAGGTCGCGACCGGCGTCTGCCTGGTCGCCCAGCGCGACCCCATCCAGACAGCCAAGCTGGTCGCCTCGATCGACCAGGTCTCCGGCGGCCGCTTCGTCTTCGGGGTCGGCAACGGCTGGAACCGCGACGAGATGGAGAACCACGGCACCGACTTCGCCAGCCGCCACAAGCGGGCGCGGGAGAATATCGAGGCGATGAAGGCGATCTGGACCCAGCCGAAGGCCGAATATCACGGCGAGTTCGTGAAGTTCGATCCCATGATGGCGTGGCCCAAGCCCGCGCAGAAGCCGCACCCGCCGATTCTGGTGGGCGGCGCCTTTCCCTATTCGGCGCGCCGCGCGATCCGCTATGGCGACGGCTGGATGCCGCAGGTGACGGAGAAGAACCCGACGCCGCTGGTCGAGCTGATCCCGCGGTTCCGCCAGATGTGCGCCGAAGCCGGGCGCGATGCCGACAGGATGGACATCTCGATCGGCGGGCAACAGCCGGACGCCGACCAGGTGAAGCGCTACCGCGACGCCGGCGTCAACCGCGTCTCCGCCAGCCTGCCGTCCGAGAAGGCCGACACGATCCTGCCGATGCTTGACCAGTGGGCGGCGGTCATGCGGGCGGTCAACGGCTGACTGCATTCTGCTGTCATCGCGGGCGAGCGCGGCGCTCCCGCGCCCTCTATGCCGGTACGCAAGTATTATTCTGCTCGGCGATGACGCTTGGCGCTTGACAGAACTGAGCAATGTTGTGGCGTATGTCTGCCGACCCTAACGAGCAGGGGATCGGCGACATGGGCTTTCTCTTCCGTGTCATCCTGAGCGCAGCGAAGGATCTCATCGCCGCTTGCCACGGGCATGAGATCCTTCGCTGCGCTCAGGATGACAGCGGTGCTGCACCCCAGCCGGCGATCAAGGTTTCGGCCACCAAGGTTTCGCCGCGGCGATCGGCAATAGCCAAATGGGCAGCGGAAACTGCGGAAACCGGTTCCCGCAGTTTCCGCAACTCCATCATCCGCTACTCGCCGATTTCGGCACGCGCCCGCTGGACCTCGACGGCGAGCGGTCCCAGCCCGTCCTGGCAGGCCGCGCGATCGCCGGCCTTGGCAGCGCGCTCCAGGATGGTCGCGGCGTCGCTCAGGGCGCGCGCGCCGACCGCGAGCGCGCTGCCTTTCAGGCGATGCGCGGCGGCGGCAAGGGCGGCGAGGTCGCCCGCCGCCATCGCCGTCTCGATGTCGCGGCCGGACTCCGAAGCCGACAGGCCGAACTTGCGCAGCAGCTCATGACGCGCCTGCGCGTCGCTCTGCAGCCAGGGGTCGAGCGCCGACGGGTCGATGGCCGGCGCCGCGCCGTCGCCGCCCTGCAGCCAGCGTTGCAGGGTGGCGCGCAGGCGGGCCAGGCCCACCGGCTTGGAGAGGTAGCCGTCCATGCCGGCCGCCCGGCAGCGCTCGTCCTCGCCCGCCATGGCGTTGGCCGTGACGCCCACGATCGGCGTCCGCGGCCGCTCGCTCGCGAGCTCGCGGCGGCGGATTTCGGCCGTCATCTCGAAACCGTCCATCTGCGGCATGTGAACGTCGGCAAAGACGATCGCGTAGTGGCCGGCCTGCCAGGCCCTGAGGCCTTCGCGCCCGTTGGCCGCCGAATCGGCCGCCACGCCCAGCGCCAGGAGCTGGCGCACCAGCACTTCGCGGTTGATCGGATGATCGTCGACCACCAGCACGTTGTTGCCGTCGGAGTGGGGCGCCGGGGCCGGCATCATCGCCGGCAGCTCGACGATCGGCAGGTCGACCAGCGGCGAATCGGCCGGTGCGGCCATCAGGTCCAGGGTGACGGTGAAGGTCGAGCCGGCGCCGGGGGCGCTCTCCACCGTGACGTCGCCCTCCATGAGCTGCGCCAGGCGGCGCACGATCGACAGGCCGAGGCCGGTGCCGCCATAGCGCCGCGTGGTCGACCCGTCAGCCTGCGAAAAGGGTTGGAACAAGTGGGCTCGCTGGGCGGCGCTCAAGCCGATTCCGGTATCGGACACCGACAGAATGGTGCGCGTGCGGCCGTCGCCCAGCGGCTCGGTGCGGGCGCGGATCATCGCCCCGCCGCGCTCGGTGAATTTCAGCGCGTTGCCCAGGAGATTGAACAGGATCTGGCGCACCCGCGTGGGATCGCCCAGCAGGGCGTCGGTCGACCCCGGCGCGATGGCGGAGACCAGCGACAGGCCCTTGCGCTCGGCCTGCGAGCGAAACGTCGTGACGACGCCGTCGACCAGGCCGGTGAGGGAGAACGGCGCTTCTTCGAGGGCGAGCGCGCCGGCCTCGATCTTGGAGAAGTCGAGCACGTCGTCGATGATGCGCAGCAGGGCCTGGGCGGATTCGCGCATGGTCGCCACGGTGCGCGCCTGGTCGTCGCGCACGCCCTCGGCCTCCAGCACTTCCATCATGCCCAGCACGCCGTTCATCGGCGTCCTGATCTCGTGGCTCATGGTCGCCAGGAAGGTCGACTTGGCCTGGTTGGCGGCCTCGGCCTCGGCGCGCGACTTCTCGGCCGCGACCAGCGCCTGCTCGAGCTCGCGCTGGCGCAGGCGCTCCTCCGAGACGTCGCTCACCAGCACGACGGCGCGCCGGTCGGCCTCGTAGCGCATCGACACGCGCGCCCATTTGCGCGGGCCGTAGGGGATCAGCGCCGGCCGTCCGGAGCGCAGCGTCGCGAGCTGGCGTTCGGCCCAGGCGGCGGGGGTTTCGTCGGGCGGCGCCACGCCTGCCTGGGCGGCATGCAGGATGGCCGCGGGCAGCGCGGTTCCCGGCGTCACGATCTCGGGCATGTGCTGCATGAACCGCCGGTAGGCCTCGTTGCACAGGATCAGCCGCTCGTCGCTGTCGAGGAAGGCGATGCCGTCGTCCATCGCCTCCATGGCGAGGATCAGCCGCTCGCGCGCCTTGGCGGCCTCGTCGCGCGCCGCGGTGAGCCGGCTTTCCTGTTCGACGATGTCGGTGAGGTCGCGATGAACGGTGAGCACGCGCCCGCCGGCCAGCTGGCGATAGGTCACCTCCACCGTGCGGCCGGTGACGGTGCGCCGCCGCTCGGCCGGCCGGCCGGGTGCCGCGAAGTGGGCGACGCGGCCCTGCAGCCACGCCTCCAGCCCGCCAGGCAGCGCCTCGGTGGGGCCGTAGTCGCCGCGCAGCGCGCGGAAGCGGACGATGTCGGCAAAGGTCGGCAGCGTCTTCAGCCGTTCGTCCGGCAGGTCGTGCAGGCGCGCCATCGCCTCGTTCTGGTAGATCCAGCTTCCGTCGCGCTCGTAGAGCATCGCCCCGTCGCTGATATTGCCCAGCATGGTGCGCATCGTCTCCTCGGCGACGGCGACGTCGCGATGCGCCTGGTCGAGGGTTTGCGACAGGTCGGCGGCAGCGAGGTCGCGCGCGATCTGCTCGCGCATGCGCTTGCGCTCGATGTAGGAGAACAGATTGATGATCGCCAGGAAGCCGAAGATGATCGCTGCCAGGCCGATCGCATCGCGGCTGCCGTCATGCAGCACCAGCACGCCGCCGATCGGCAGCAGCAGCGCCAGGCACGACAGCAGGAAGGTCGGACCGTGGAAGCTGCGCGACGGTGTCCAGCCCACCATCAGGCAGAGCGCGAAGGCCCACAGCGTGCGCTCCTGGTCGGCCGGCAGGGTGGCGAAGAAGCCGCCCATCAGCCCGCTGGCGAACGAGGTCGGCACGGCGGTGGCGGCATAGAGCCAACGCCAGCCGGCGAGGCTCGCCGCGGCGGGACGGCGCTCGTGCACCACAGTGACGCGCCACGAGCCCCACACCGCGACCAGGTAGATCACGGTCGGCAGGGCGAACATCCACCACGGCGCGATCCAGCCATAGAGCGCCAGCGCCGCCGCCAGGATGATGGGCAATGCCAGCAGCTTGGGCATGGTGGGGATGGCGACCAGCCGGTTGGTCACGACCTGCGCGACCCGCTGGGGATCGATGCGGGCGATGTCCACCTGGTTCATGGCGCTCATGCTCGGACTTCCACGTATGGCCTGTGTGTCGCTGCCCCTGCGGCTTGTATCGTCGGTGTCGCGCGGCCCCCGCCGGGTGCTAGGGTGGCGTGCGGGGGAGAGATGGACAAGCGTCAGCATATCGTCGTGGTCGAGGATGAGGCGGCCCAGCGTCAGCTTCTGTTCGATTATCTGACAAAGCACGGCTATCGGGTCACCGGGTTCCAATCCGGCGTTGGCCTGCGCCGCCTGGTCGAGCGCGAGATGCCGGCGCTGGTGCTGCTCGATGTCGGGCTGCCGGGCGAGGACGGCTTCGCGGTGGCGCGCTGGCTGCGCGAGAAGAGCGGCAGGGTCTGCATCATCATGGTGACGGCCGCCGGCGACACGATCGACCGGGTGGTCGGGCTGGAGACCGGCGCCGACGACTACCTGCCGAAACCCTTCGATCCGCGCGAACTGCTGGCCCGCATCAAGAGCGTGCTGCGCCGGGCCAGCGGCTCGGTGGTGCCGACCGCGGGGCCCCGGGTGCGCATGGGTCGCTGCGTGCTCGACCTCGAGAAGCACGCGCTGGTCGACGTCGATGGCAGCGAGGAGGTGCTGTCGGCGAGCGAGTTCGATCTGCTGAGGGTTTTCGCCGAGAATCCCAACCGCCCGCTGGCGCGCGACTGGCTGCTGGAGACGGTCGGCCATCGCGAGATGGAGGTGTTCGACCGGGCGATGGACCTGCGCATCACCCGCATCCGGCGCAAGGTCGAGAAGGATCCGGCGCACCCCGAGGCGATCCGCACGGTGCGCGGCGTAGGCTACATGTTCGTGCCGCCCAAGGATTGAGCCTGCGGAGTGCCTCCCTCGTCATACGGGGGGTGCCCCCGAAGGGGGCGGAGGGGGAAGGCCCCAAAGACGATGTTTGAAGATTTCAGATCTGAAATCTTCAAGTACCTCGACTGGGGCTTTCCCCCTCCGGCCCTGCGGGCCACCTCCCCCGTATGACGGGGGAGGGTAAGTGAACGAAGCATCGAGAGGAGATCACGGTGAACATACGGCGGGTGGTTACGGCACATGACGGCGGCGGCAAGGCCATCGTCGCGATCGATGAGATTTCACGCGACGTCGTGTCGTTTCGCCCGGGGGCGACGATTGCGAATATCTGGTCGACGGAGGGTTTTCCGGCCGACAACGCCGGGCGGGCGGACAGGGCCAAGGAAATCACCGGCACGACGCGCGACAACGGCACCGTCTTCCGGGTCATCGAATATGGTCCCGGCGTCACGCCGCGCAACCACCACGAATTCCATCGACTATGCGGTGGTGCTGTCCGGCGAGATCGATATGGAGCTCGACGCCGAGGTCGTTACGCTGCGCGCGGGCGATGTACTGGTGCAGCGCGGCACCATTCACAACTGGGTCAACCGATACGATGCGCCCTGTGTGATCGCCTTCGTCCTGATCGATGCGCGTCCCGTCGAACAGGACGGCAAGGCTTTGGCGGCGCATGGCTAGGGCGGCGAAAACAGCCCCAAATCGAGCTTGCACCCTTTTCACATCTAGCGTGATTCGCTTGCGAACAGAACTAGAACTTGTGTCAAGAAGGTAAATTATATCAGGGGCTTAATTGTCCCCTTGCCGTCTGGAACAAAATAGGTACATTGGCGTCACCCCAAGCGGACTTATCCGCATTGCCGCTCCCGACAGGGGCGTGGGAGAACGAGGAGACAGCCAATGTCCGCAATGCTGAAAGTGGTCGAAAAAGAAGGCATGGAAAACAAGAACAAGGCGCTGGATGCCGCCCTGGCCCAGATCGAACGCGCCTTCGGCAAGGGCTCCATCATGAAGCTCGGCCAGCGCGAAGCCGTGGAGATCGAATCGATCTCGACCGGTTCGCTGGGCCTCGACATCGCGCTCGGCATCGGCGGCCTGCCCAAGGGCCGCGTCGTCGAGATCTATGGTCCGGAAAGCTCGGGCAAGACCACGCTCTCGCTGCACGTCATCGCCGAATCCCAGAAGAAGGGCGGCACCTGCGCCTTCGTCGACGCCGAACACGCGCTCGACCCGGGCTACGCCAAGAAGCTCGGCGTCGATATCGGCAACCTCCTGATCTCCCAGCCCGACGCCGGCGAGCAGGCGCTGGAGATCGCCGACACCCTGGTGCGCTCGGGCGCCGTCGACGTGCTGGTGATCGACTCGGTGGCGGCCCTGGTGCCGCGCGCCGAGCTCGAAGGCGAGATGGGCGATTCGCTGCCCGGCCTGCATGCCCGCCTGATGAGCCAGGCGCTGCGCAAGCTCACCGCCTCGATCTCCAAGTCGAACACCCTGGTGATCTTCATCAACCAGATCCGCATGAAGATCGGCGTCATGTTCGGCAGCCCCGAGACCACGACCGGCGGCAATGCGCTGAAATTCTACGCCTCGGTCCGCCTCGACATTCGCCGGATCGGCGCGATCAAGGACAAGGACGAGGTGGTCGGCAATGCCACGCGGGTAAAAGTGGTGAAGAACAAGGTGGCGCCGCCGTTCAAGGTCGTCGAGTTCGACATCATGTACGGCGAGGGCGTGAGCAAGACCGGCGAGCTTATCGACCTTGGCGAGAAGGCCGGCGTCGTCGAAAAGTCGGGCTCGTGGTTCTCCTACGACGGCCAGCGCATCGGCCAGGGCCGCGAGAACGCCAAGACGTTCCTGCGGGAACATCCGGAAATGGCTGCGACCATCGAGCAGAAGGTGCGGGCCAACGCCGGCATCGTCGCCAACGCCCTGATGGACGGCGGCAAGGAAGACGACGAGGAAGAGGACTAGTCCTCGGTGTCATCCCGAGGCTGCAGGCCGAGGGACCCTCAAGGCCATAAGCAAAGTTTTTAGCGACTAGGATCCCCTGTCTCCTGTCGCCGGGGCGGTGCTGTACCCCCACGCGCAGCACCGCCCACTTTTAATGGGCACGCCCAAGGGCGTGCCCATTAAAAGTGGGGCGAGCGGCAGCGCATTCTGATGCGCGAGAGCCGCACCGTGCAGAATGAATAAGGATGGCACCTCGACTCTTTCTGAGCGGCGTGGGCTCTCGCGCTTGATTACAAGCGCTACCGCCCACCCGGGCCTGAGAAGGCCCGTAGAAATCGTTGCACCCATTCCGGTCCGGGTCGCTTCCGCGGGTTGCGCGGACGACGACTCCAATCCATCAGGAGCGCCAATGGGAACCAATCGTCGCTCTCCTCCTGCAGGCCACGCGCCGCCATCGAGACTTTCGGCACCGCGACCGGCGTCACGCCTTCCTGCCGCTCGCCGGCGCAAAGCTCGGCCGGCGAGGTCACGAGATATTCACGGCACACCAGCGGCCGCTCGGGATGAATCGAGCAGCTTTCATCCTCGAGGAACGGGCAGGGGATACGGGCCGCGAAGTAGGCCGCCGAAAGCTCACGGTCGCTCCGCTCGCCGCGGCCCTTCAGCCCCGCCCGGTCGATCGCCGCCTCGGCCGCCGCAAAGCGCGCTAAAAGCGCCGAGCGCCGTTCGGCGGGCATCGCCGCGACGAGCTGCAGCAATCGCTCACCCTCCGTGCGCGACACCGGCACGAGCTGGCGGCAGCAAGCGCCACAGCCCTTGCGACACGATACGGTGTGGCCCGTTTCGGCCGCCTCGACCACGGCGTTCACCAGGCCTTGCAGGGCGGGCACGATCTCGGCGGCAGGCACCGACGCGGTCGGCACGGTGATCGGATGGGCGATCCTGAGCGTGCCTATCGTCAGGCGCAGAGTGGCCGTGGCGTGGCCGGAATCGGCCATAAACCGCTATCCTCCCGTTCTGGACGAAGCCCGAGGCCGCACGCTACAAGGCCCGCATGCAAAGCGTCAGCGACATCCGCCGCACTTTTCTAGAATACTTCCGCAGCAACGGCCACGAGGTCGTGGCCTCGAGCCCGCTCGTGCCGCGCAACGACCCGACCCTGATGTTCACCAACGCCGGCATGGTGCAATTCAAGAACGTCTTCACCGGCCTCGAGCAGCGGCCTTATAGCCGCGCCGCGACCTCGCAAAAGTGCGTGCGCGCCGGCGGCAAGCACAACGACCTCGAGAACGTGGGCTACACCGCCCGCCACCACACCTTCTTCGAGATGTTGGGCAACTTCTCGTTCGGCGACTACTTCAAGGCGGAGGCGATCGAGCTGGCGTGGAACCTGCTCACCAAGGATTTCGGCCTGCCCAAGGACAAGCTTCTGGTCACCGTGTTCAGCGAGGACGAGGAGGCGGCGGGCTACTGGCGCAAGATCACCGGCTTCTCCAACAGCAAGATCATCCGCATCCCGACCTCGGACAATTTCTGGGCGATGGGCGACACTGGCCCGTGCGGACCCTGCTCGGAGATCTTTTATGACCACGGCGAGGACATCCCGGGCGGTCCCCCCGGCAGCCCCGACCAGGACGGCGACCGCTTCATCGAGATCTGGAACCTGGTCTTCATGCAGTACGAGCAGGTGACCAAGGACGAGCGCGTCAACCTGCCCAGGCCCTCGATCGACACCGGCATGGGGCTGGAGCGCATCGCCGCCGTCCTGCAGGGCAAGCACAACAACTACGACATCGACCTGTTTCGCGCCCTGATCGAGGCGGTGGCGCACGAGACCGGGGTCGATCCCGATGGGCCGCAGAGCGCATCGCACAAGGTGATCGCCGACCATCTGCGCACCACCTCGTTCCTGATCGCCGACGGCGTGCTGCCGTCGAACGAGGGCCGCGGCTACGTGCTGCGTCGCATCATGCGCCGCGCCATGCGACACGCCCACATCCTGGGTGCGCAGGAGCCTGTGGTTTACAAGCTGGTGCCCGTGCTGGTGCACGAGATGGGCGATGCCTTCCCCGAGCTGGTGCGCGCCCAGCCGCTGATCACCGAGACGCTGAAGCTCGAGGAGGGTCGCTTCAAGAAGACCCTGGGCACCGGGCTGCGGCTGCTCGATGACGAGACCAAGGGGCTTTCGGCCGGCGACACGCTCAAGGGCGATATCGCCTTCAAGCTCTACGACACGTTCGGCTTTCCCCTCGACCTGACGCAGGACGTTTTACGCGCGCGCGACATCACGGTCGACACCGCGGGCTTCGACAAGGCGATGGACGAGCAGCGCGCCAAGGCGCGCGCTGCCTGGGCGGGCTCGGGCGAAACGGCGGATCAGGCGATCTGGTTCGACGTCCGCCAGAAAGCCGGCGCCACCGAATTTTTAGGCTACGACACCGAGCGCGCCGAAGGCCAGATCAAGGCGATCGTGGTCGGGGCCGCGGAAGTGCCCGCGCTGAAGGCGGGCCAGACCGGCTGGATCGTCACCAACCAGACGCCATTCTATGCCGAGTCGGGCGGCCAGCTGGGCGACACCGGCCGCTTCGCCGGCACCAACGGCGAGGCCGCGATCGCCGACGTGCAGAAGATGGTGGGCGATCTCCATGCCCATCACGCCAAGGTCGAGAAGGGCGAGCTCAAGGTTGGCGACGACGTGGTCATGACCATCGACCCGATCCGCCGCGCCCAGCTGCGCGCCCACCATTCGGCCACGCACTTGCTGCACGAGGCGCTGCGCCGCCATCTCGGCAAGCATGTGACGCAAAAGGGCTCGCTGGTGGCGTCCGACAGGTTGCGCTTCGACATCAGCCACACCAAGGCGATCTCGCAGGAGGAGCTGCGGCGCATCGAGGACGAGGTCAACGAGCGCATCCGGCTGAACAGCCCGGTCGACACGCGGCTGATGACGCCCGAGGAGGCGATCGCCGCCGGCGCCATGGCGCTGTTCGGCGAGAAGTACGGCGAGGAAGTGCGCGTGCTGTCGATGGGCAGCGACCCCAACGTCGATGGGGGCAAGACGTATTCGGTCGAGCTCTGCGGCGGCACCCATGCGCTGCGCACCGGCGACATCGGCCTGTTCAAGATCGTCGGCGAGGGCGCGGTCGCGGCCGGTGTGCGCCGCATCGAGGCATTGGCCGGCGCGGCGGCCGAGCAGCATGTGCGCCACCAGGCCGACCTCCTGGCCGAAGCGGCGGCCACGCTGAAGGTGCGGCCCGAGGATCTGCCGGCGCGGCTGGCGGCCCTCGTCGACGGCCAGCGCAAGATCGAGCGTGAACTGAGCGAAGCGCGCAAGGCGCTGGCGCTGGCGGGTGGTGGTGGCCCCGGTGAAGCGGCGGCCGACGAGGTGCGCGACGTCGGCGGCGTTAAGCTGATCGGCCGGGTGCTGAACGGCGTGGTTGCCAAGGACCTCAAGGGCATGGCCGATGAGTTCAAGAAGAAGCTGGGCTCGGGCGTGGTGGCGCTGATCGGCGTCGAGGATGGCAAGGCCTCGGCCGTGGTCGGCGTGACGGACGACCTGTCGAAAAGTCTCAGCGCCGTCGATCTGGTGAAAGCCGGCGTCCTGGCGCTGGGCGGCAAGGGCGGCGGCGGCCGGCCCGACATGGCGCAGGGCGGCGGCCCGGACGCGGCCAAGGCGTCCGAGGCCCTGAAGGCGATCGAGGCCGCACTGGCGGGTGTCAAATGAGGATCACGGTCCTTCTCGCAGCCGCGGCTCTTGCTTCGGCGTCGTTGGTGTCGGCTTGCGCGCCCAAGACCTTCAGCATGCAAGGCAAGGACGCCGACCAGATGACCAAGGACGAGGCGCAATGCCGCGCCCAGGTCCAGGAGACCGCGCAGAGGAACCGCAACATCGAGGATCAGCGACGCTCGGTGTTCGACGGTGAGCGCGAACGCTTCGGCCAGCAGGACCTCTACACGACCATGGACAATCAGGGTTACAACAACAACGTCGACCGGTTGATGGCGCGCTGCATGGAGGCGCGTGGCTGGGTCCCCAAGCAGCAGAATGCGTTGGGCGCGTGGTGGCAGCGCGTGTCGACCTTCAACACGCCGCTCGGCAAGTAGCCGGCTCCGCCGGCCATGATCTACGCCATCCTGGTCGTCGTCGGCATCATCACCGGCATCACGGCGGGGATGTTCGGCTTCGGCGGCGGCTTCGTCATCGTGCCGCTGGTCTACCACCTGTTTCCCGCTTACGGCCTGCTCGGCCCGGCCGACAGCGCTTACCTGCTGCAGATCGGCGTCGCCACCTCGACCTCGGTCATGATCGTGGGCACGACCTACTCCTCGCTGAAGCATCACCTGGCCGGCAACATCGACTGGTCGTCGGTGTTCCCGCTGGCGGCCTATATCGGCATCGGCTCGGCGATCGGCGCCTACGTCGCCACCGTGGTGCCGGGCTCGTGGATAAAGCTCTTCTTCATCCTCTACATCCTGGGCGTGATCGCCGACTGCCTGCTGCGCAAGGGTTTCATGGCCGACAGTAACGGGCACGAATTTCGCCACATGGGCCGCATCGCCGAGTTTCTGGCTGGCTTGGTCATCGGCGCCATCGCCAGTCTTTTGGGAGTCGGCGGCAGCGTCATGACCGTGCCGTTGATGCGCCGCCACGGGGCGCGCATGAAGAACGCCGTGGCCATGGCCAACCCGCTCAGCTTCCCGGTCGCCATCATCGGCACGCTGACCTATGTGCTGGCGGCACGGCAGCATCACATCGATCTCGGCCCCGACTATCTCGGCTTCGTCCACCTGCCGTCGTTCGTCCTCCTCTCGGCCTGCTCGGTCCTCGGTGTCGAGCTTGCGGTGCGCACCTTGCCCAAGATTCCCGACAAGGCGCACGCCGTGATCTATGTCGGGTTGCTGATCCTGGTCGTGATCACCATGCTGCTTTGATGCGCAGCACGGCGCGGACGAAGAACTCGACGATCGCGCCCAGCAGCACCAGCACGAAGGCGTTCGCCGGCAAGGCGTAGGTCTGGCTGGGCAGCGCCGCCATGGCCTGGGCGAGGAAAAGCCCGAGGAAGCAGAGCGCAACGCCCTCAATGACGAAGCCCTGCCGGAAGCCGATGCGCCGCCAGGCGCCGAGCGCCGTCGCCGCGGCGAGATGGATCAGCCCGATCAGCAGCACGATGCCGAACGGCGGCCCGGGATAGAGCGTGGGCACGGCGAGCAGGCGCCAGGCCTTCGCGGCGTAGATGCGCGAGACCTCGAGCGGATCCTCGGCCCAGCGGGCGCGATAGAGCGTCCCCATCAGCCGGAAATAGTCGGGCGAACCGAAGACGACGGGAGGATCGGCCTTGTCGGCGATTTCCTGGCCGTAATCGTCGTCGTAGCGGATGCCCCACTTGTTCTCGACGAAGCCCAGGCCGAGATAGAGCGTGTGCGACAGGCCGTGCGTCGCCAGCCGCTGCGCGGGCTGCATGTCGAACGCCGCATCGCGCGCCAGGACGACCCACCTGGGCGTCGTGAAGGCAGCCAGCGCCAGCACGCCCGCGAGCAACAGGGGCTGGATCCGCTGCCGCCGATGCGGCCGGCGCGCGACCAGTACGGCCATGACGCCGAAGCTGACCAGCAAGCCCATGATGCCGATCGATTCGCGCGCCAGCGTGGCGAGGGCGAGGAACAGCAGTCCGGCAGCGATCCAGAGGTTGCCAACCCGTCGCGACAGCAGGCCAAGATCTTTTGCCGCGAGCGTGATCGGCAGCACGGCGCTCATGCTCACCAGCCCGATGTAGCTCCAGTGCGGCGAGGTGCCCATCCAGCCGACATATTCGACCGGTCCCAGCCACATCAGCACGATCGAGGTGAGCCAGGCTCGGAGCGAGAACAGCAGGCCGGCCAGCGCCAAAAGGCCGAGCGCGTCGAGAAGCGTGTTGAGCCGCGCCACGTCGGGCAGGGTGGCGCGGCTGCGCGTCGCCATCGACCACAGGTCGAGCAGCAGGGCATGGCCGGGATCGTCGGCGATGGCGCGTTCGGAGATCGGCACCAGCTTGCCCTTCTCGCAGACGGCGAGCCAGACGCCGCGCTCGAGGGCGCACGCCGAACTCGCAAGCCACACATTGGTGGCCGCCCAGTCCGACGGCATGATGTCGGTCAGATAGCCGTAACGCTCGGAGTCCTCGAACGTCCGACCGAACTGCCCCAGTACAAGCAGAGCCGCGCAAAAGAGAAAGACCAACAGCCTCAAGGCTTCCCCGACCGGGACATTTGTCGGCCCATATCTGCTACACTTCGGACATGTGGGGAAGGGCACCGGACGGGCGGTACCCACGCAGCTGTGAAGGGGCGGCCAGCGAGGGCTCTTGACCGCCGCGCGCAACGCGGCGCAGCCTTGGCTAGCGTTGTCGCTTCGGGTGGTTGCATGCGTTGTTTCCTCGCAAGCCTGATTCTGCTACCGCTGGCCGCCTGCGGTCCGACCAATGCCGATTTCGACCTTCGGCTGCGCGAGATGGCGGGCACCAACGAGCGCGGGCTGCTCGGCAGCATGGGTCGCATTCCCGACAACACCTACCAGCTCGACGAGGAGACCAAGGTCCTGCAGTGGCGCTGGGACACCTCCTACATCAGCCCCGGCATGGCGCCGATGTACACGCGGGTGGGCAGGGGGATCTGGATGCCGATGGGCGGCTTTCCGCCCACCCTCGTCCGCGAGGGCTGCATCGTGGAGTGGACCGTGAGCAACGGCGCCACGCAGAACTACCGCTGGCAGGGCAACGGCTGCCGAACGGTCACCCTCGCCAGCACGCCGCCGCCCTGAGCGGGCAGCCGCCTGTTCGTGACGGCTCGCGGGAACGTATGCTGCCCTGCCAACGTATAATGAGATACGTCAACGCCGGGAGGACGCTGTGATCCGAGGCAGGAGCCTATCGCTGTCGCTGCTCTTCATGCTTGGCGCGTGCGCCAACGTGCCGATGGCGCCGCCGCAGGCCGACCAGGATGCCAAGCGCTTCGACCAGCCGGCCCCCGAAAAGGGTGCGCTCTATGTCTATCGCGCAGGCTGGCTGGGTCTGATCAAGCCGATCGACGTTGCCATCGTCGGCGGCGCTACGGCGCAGCTCAATTCCAACACCTATCTGCGGCTCGAAGGCCCGCCTGGTCCGGTCGAGATCAACTGCCGGGTCGGCGACAACAATGCCGCCCAACAGGTCGAGATCCAGGACGGCCAGACGCGCTTTGTCGAGGTGTCGATGAAGATCGGCCTGTGGCAGCCGGGTTGCGAGATCGCCGAGGTCCCATCCAGCCAGGGCCAGGCCGCGGTGCTGGCCTCCAAGCGGGTCGAACCGCAATAGGTCCCGTCAGCGGCTACAAGCCCCCCAGCTACATGCCCCCAGCTACATGAACGTGCCGTCGGGATCGCCGTTCAGCATCACGCGACCGACCGCCTCGAAATGCGCCTCGCGCGACTGGATCTGCTGCGAGAGCGTATGCACGTCGCGGAAACGGCGCTCGAACGGCGTGCCGAGGAAGATGGCCGAGGTGCCGGCGGCCTTGTAGACCCAGTCGGCCGTCTTCTCCGCGACATGGATGGCCTGCGTGCAGCCCAGCCGCACCCGGGCGCGTTGCGCCGAGCCGATCGGCTCGACATCGTCGGCGCCCTCCCACACCTCTTTCAGGATCTCGACCAGGAAGGCGCGGGCCGAACCCATGGCTGCTTCGCGGCGGGCGACGTCGGACTGCACGACCGGGCTGTCGGCCAGCCGGCCGAGATTGCGCGGCGCCTTCTCGAGCGCCAGCTCGATGAAGGCGTCGAGCATGGCGCGGGCGATGCCCAGCGCCACGGCCGACACGCCGACGGCATAGAGGCCCTGCATGGTGAAGGCATAGAGCGGCCCGGTATCGCGGCGCAGGCTCGGATCCTCGCGCGTGCCGGAGAACTCCTCCGGCACGAACACGTCCTTGCAGGCATAGCCTTCCGACGCGGTGCCGCGCATGCCGAGCGTGCGCCAGTCGTGGATCGGCGTCGTCTTGTCCTTGGGCATCAGCAGCGTGCGGATGGTCGGCCGGCCGTGGCGATTGAGGCGCAGCGACCCGTCGGGCTCGACGACATGAGCATGCGCGCCGATCCAGTTGGCCTGGCGGTAGCCGGACGAGAAGTGCCACTCGCCGGTGATCCGATAGCCACCGGGCGCCGCCACCGCCTGGTGCTGGTTGGGCGGCCCCCAGGAGATCAGGCCGCGTGGATCGGAATAGATCTTGCGCGCCGTCTCCAGCGGAATGAACGGCGCGATCAGGGCCGAGCTGTTGGCGACGAACATGTTCCAGCCGACCGACCCGTCGTGGCGGGCAATCTCCTCGACGGCTGCCAGATAGACCCACGGTTCGACCTGCTCGCCGCCCACCGAGCGCGGCAACAGCAGGCGGCACAGCCGCGATTCGTGCAGCTGGGAGAGCAGGGGTTCGGGAAACGCCTGGGTGCGCTCGATCTCGTCGACGACAGCCGCGATCGCCGGCCCGAGCGCGCGGGCGCGGGCAACAGGATCGGGTTTGCGGGTCGAGATGCCAATGTCATTCATGCGACGAACTCCGCCAGGACGCCCGACAATTGGGCACGCAGGGGACGGAGATTGTCAATCCAGCCGCCCGGCGGCGGGCGTCGAACATCGTTCCGCTGGTCGGGTTCGTGCTGCTCGCGTTGCAGCACCGCTATAGCCGGTCGGCCATCCGCCTTAGTTAGACCATGCTCCGGTCGCCGGCTTGCCATGCAACCTCCCGCCTCCCGGGCGAGTTGAGGCAGGACCAACCCTCGGAGGAATCAAAATGATCAAGACTTTCGCTATCGCTCTGGTTTGCGCGGCTTCTGTTGTCTCGATGGCCCAGGCCCAGACGTCAGGCTCGGCGGGTGGCGGTGCGTCCGTCGGCGCCGGCACTTCCGGCGGCGGCGTGCGCGGTTCGACCGGCATCACCGGCGGCGGCTCCGTTGTCACGCCCCCGGCCTCGACCGGCGTCGGCGTGTCGGGTGGTGCGAGCGGCTCGACCTCGCAGCCCGCGCAGCCCTCGATCGACACCAACCAGGCGCAGCAGCCCGGCATTGGCGTCAACAGCGGCGCCAGCGGCAACGGCAGCATCAAGCCGTTGGGTAAGTAGCGCCTGGTCTCTGGCATGAGGCCGGTCGGGATTATTCCTGGCCGGCCTTTGCGTGAGTCCCCATTAGCCACCGCCGCAGCCGCTCGCACAATCCCGGTGGCGGTGGCGGCGGCCGTGGCACCCAGGCTGGCGTGAAGACGCCGTCAAAATGGGCAACGATGGGATCGGGAAGGCGCCTGCCCGGCGTCGGCCGGAACAATCGATCGCCCATGGCATGGCGGGCAATGTGATCGGGGAAGGACAGCTTCTCGCCCTTGACCTCGGGGACGAGCAGGTCGAGCAGGAGGTCGGGATCGGCCCAAGGTGCAAAGGCGCTGCGATTGGCCTGCACCACCTCAGCGGCGCAATCATTCAAGCCGAAGACCTCGAACAGGCAAGCGAGCTTCAAGGGCTGTGCAGCCGTGAGCCCGTCACGGAAATAAAGCGCATCGCCGATCAGCGGCTGGCCCTGGACGGTCGGGCCGGCGACAGGCTGGCCGGCGTCGTCGCGGTAGTCGTAGAGATAGGGATAGGGCAGTGCGCGCCTGGTGTAGCGGTAAAGATCGAGATCGTAGAGCTCGAAACCCGCGGCGCGGCAGAACGCATCCAGTTCCGCAAAGGTCGGGCAACCCGACATCTTCTTGCTGAAGCGCACTTCCGATACCAGGCCGAGCACCGCGCCGAGATCGGCGCCGCGCAGCACATCGAGCTCGGCGCCCTCGACGTCGAGCTTGATGAAGTCGGGTTGGCGGCCCGCCAGCGCCTCACGCAGGGTCGTCGTGCGCACCTCGGTTCGCGACTCGATCGCCAGGCTGTCGCCCAGGTCGAAGCGAGCGCACCATGTTCTGTCGTTGGGATAGAACGAGCTCGCCGCCGAAAAGCGTGCAACGTGCAGGATGCGGCCGCCGGTTTCGGCGCCGAGCGCTACCGGCAGGTAGGTGGCGTTTTTCTCGGCGACCGCCTGAAGGCGCGCGCATTCATCGGGGTCGGGTTCGAAAGCGATGGTGCGTATGTCGTCGCCGAAGGCCTTCCAGAACCATTCGATGCCGCCGCGCGCGCCGACGTCGACGACGATCAGCGGATCCTCGGCAAAGGCGCGCGCCTCGACAAGCCGTCGCGTCATCGGCGGATCGGCGACGATATGGAGATTTGGCATGGCCGCGCTTTTACACCAGCGCGCGGCTCGGGGCATCCGATGTAGGGCTCACTCCGCTGCAACCTTCATGGCGGCAGGCGTGCGCCATTGCTGGAGAAGCTCGGCTTGCTTGCGCCTGGCCTTCTCGAGGTGGGCGTCCTTTACGTGGCCGTAGCCCTTGATGTCCTCGGGCACTGACGCAAGTCCGACGGCGAGCGCGTGGTTGGCCGGTGTGAGGCCCAACAGCAGTTCATCGACCAGCGCCTCGTATTCACCGATCAGCGCCCGCTCGATCTTCCGCTCCTTGGTGTAGCCGAAGAGGTCGAGCTTCGTGCCGCGCAGGACTTTCAGCTTCGCCAGCACCTTGAAGGCCGGCAGCATCCAGGAGCCGAACTCCCGCTTGGTCAGATGGCCGGTGCGGGGATCGCGGCTGGCGAGCAGCGGCGGGGCGAGGTGAAATTTCAGCTTGTAGCCGCCGTCGAATTGCTGGTTGAGCTGGACCTGGAAGGCCGTGTCGGCATGGAGCCGCGCCACTTCGTATTCGTCCTTGTAGGCCAGCAGCTTGGCGTAGTTGCGTGCCACCGCTTCGGCCAGTCCCGTCTTGCCCGCCTTCTGTTCGGCGAGGCGGACCTTCTCGACCAGCGCCTGGTAACGCCGGGCAAGAGCGCCGTTCTGATAGCCGGTGAGATGCTTCACCCGCGCGGCCACGATTTCGTCGAGCGTGCCCGAAAGCTTCACGAACGGAACCACCTTGTCGTCGTTGGGCGCCACCAGCCTGTCGACGCCGGCGCGGTCGAAGGCTGTGCGCCGGCCCCAGCGGAAGGCCGCCAGGTTCATCGGCACGGCCGCGCCGTTCAGCTCGATGGCGCGCTCGATCGATTCGTGGCCGAGGGGGACGAACCCCTTCTGGTAGGCATAACCCAGCATGAACATGTTGGTGGCGATCGAATCGCCCAGCAGCGCCGTGGCGATACCGGTCGAGTCGAGAAAGTCGCAGGCCTCGGAGCCGGCCGCCGCCTCGATCGAAAGTTTCAGCGTGTTCGTGGGGAAGGCGAGATCGGGATGGCGGGTGAATTCGCCGGTGATGGTCTGATGGATATTGACCACGGCATGCGACGTGCCGGGCTCGAGGCGGGCCAGCGCATCGGCGCTCGAGCTCACGACCAGGTCGCAGCCCAGCAGCAGGTTGGCGCCGCCCGCGCCCAGCCGCACGGCGTGCAGCGCCTCGGGCGTGGCACCGATCCTGACGTGGCTGATGACGGCGCCGCCCTTCTGCGCCATGCCGAGCTGGTCGAGCACGGTGACGCCTTTGCCTTCGATATGGGCTGCCGTGCCCATGATGGCGCCGATGGTGACAACACCGGTGCCGCCAATGCCGGTGATCAGCACGCCAAAGGGCTTGTCGTCGACCGGCGGCAGGACAGGTGCAGGCGGCGCCGCCGGTTCGATGGTGGCGGCGCCTGATTTATTGTCAGCCTTGCCCTTCCTGACGCCGCCGCCTTCGACGGTGACGAAGCTCGGGCAGAAGCCATTGAGGCAGGAGAAGTCCTTGTTGCAGGACGACTGGTCGATGGCGCGCTTGTTGCCGAACTCGGTCTCGACCGGTACGACGCTGAGGCAATTCGATTGGCTCGAACAGTCGCCGCAGCCCTCGCACACGGCCTGGTTGATGAACACGCGCTTGGCCGGATCGGGGTAGGTGCCGCGCTTGCGGCGGCGGCGCTTCTCGGCGGCGCAGGTCTGGTCGTAGATCAGGACCGAGACGCCCTTGACCTCGCGCAGCTCGCGCTGGACCTCGTCCAGTGCGTCGCGGTGGTGGAAGGTGACGCCGGGCGCCCATTCGGTGCCGACCGCATATTTGTGCGGATCGTCGCTCACCAGGGCGATGCGGCGCACACCCTCGGCATGGACCTGCTGGCTGATCGTCCAGGGATGAACGTTGCCGTCATGCGGCTGGCCGCCGGTCATGGCGACGGCGTCGTTGTAGAGGATCTTGTAGGTGATGGTGGTGTTGGTGGCGACGGCATGGCGGATCGCCAGATAACCCGAATGGAAATAGGTGCCGTCGCCCAGGTTTTGGAAAACGTGCGGCATGTCGGTGAAGTGGTTGGCGCCGACCCATGTCGCGCCCTCGGCGCCCATGTGGGTGAAGGTCATGGTGTTGCGTTCCATGCCGATGGCGAGCGTATGGCAGCCGATGCCGGCCATCGCCATCGAGCCGTCGGGGACCTTGGTCGAGCTGTTGTGCGGGCAGCCGGAGCAGAAATAGGGCACGCGCGCCATGCCGGACTCATTCCTCACCTGGCGACCGGCGCGGCGCTGCAGGGCATCGAAACGCTCCCTGGTATGGGCGCCAAAATCGTCGAGGCCGAAGCGCGCGACGATCGCCGAGGCGATCTCGAATGGGCTGAGTTCGCCATCGGATTTCAGGAGCTTCTGGCCACGCTCGTCGGTCTTGCCGACGATCACAGGGCGACGGTCGGCGGGCGCGTTGAACAGCGCGTCCTTGAGCTGCTGCTCGATCAGCGCACGCTTCTCCTCGATCACCAGGATCTCGCGCTTGCCCTGGGCGAAGGCGGTCGCGCCCTCGGTCTCGAGCGGCCACACCATGCCGACCTTGTAGACGGCCAGCCCCAGGCGCTCCGCCTCGCGATCGTCGATGCCAAGCTCGTCGAGCGCCTGGCGGACGTCGAGGTAGGACTTGCCGACCGTGACGATGCCGAAGCGCGCGTCGGCGCGACCCATCATCAGGCGGTCGAGCTTGTTGGCGCGCCAGTAAGCGAGGGCCGCCGGCTGCTTCACGGTGAGGACGCGGCGCTCCTGGCCCAGCCAATCGTCGGGCCAGCGGATGTGCACGCCGTCTGGCGGCAGGACGAAGTCGGCCGGCGTATGGATCTCGACCCGGTGCGGATCGACATGGACCGAGGCCGAGGAATCGGCGGTCTCGCTCAGCACCTTGAAAGCGACCCACAGCCCCGAGTAGCGCGACATTGCGAAGGCATGCAGGCCGAAATCGAGATATTCCTGCACGCTGGCGGGATGGATCACCGGGATGCCGGCGGCCATGAAGGCCGGCTCGCTCTGGTGCGCCGTCGTCGACGACTTGGCCATGTGGTCGTCGCCGGCCAGCGCCACGATGCCGCCATGCCGCGAGGTGCCGGCATAGTTGGCGTGCTTCAGCACATCGCCCGAACGGTCGACGCCCGGACCCTTGCCGTACCACAGGCCGAACACGCCGTCGTAGCGCGCGCCGGGATAGAGGTGGATCTGCTGGGTGCCCCACAGGGCGGTGGCCGCGAGGTCTTCGTTGACGCCGGGCTGGAACTCGATGTGGTTCTTCTTGATGAAGCGCTTGGCCTGCCACAGCGCCTGGTCGAAACCGCCCAGCGGCGAGCCGCGATAGCCGGAGATGTAGCAGCCGGTGTTGAGGCCGGCGGCAAGGTCGCGCTGGCGCTGCATCATCGGCAGGCGCACCAAGGCCTGCGTGCCGGTGAGGTAAACGCGTCCGCTTTCCAGCAGGTATTTGTCGTCCAGGGTCACCGCGAGCGGCATGGCACCCTCCCTCACACTCATATAGGCACGGTAGCGACAGAATGTTGCCACGTGCAATCTGGAACGTGCGGCCGGCGCAAAAAGACGCTTTCCCATTGCCGCGCGGTACCCGCCGGCTGCCCCGTTTCAAGGTTCCGTCCCGGAACGAAACGTTGTAAGCGTGCGGCCCCTTGCTTTTCTGCATTTCCAGTACGCAGCCCTTTGCCATGTCAGTCCTCGTCACCGGTGCCGCCGGGTTCATCGGATCGCACGTTGCCCGCGCCCTGCTGGCGCGCGGGGAGGCGGTCGTCGGGGTCGACAATTTCAGCGACTACTACGACCCCGTCCTGAAGTTCGCCCGGCTGAAACCGCTGCGCGAGGACAAGGCTTTTACCTTCCTCGAAGCCGACATCTCCGACCGCGACGCGATGCTGGCGCTGGCTGACCGCCACCGCGACCTCGATCGCATCGTCCACCTGGCGGCCCAGCCCGGCGTGCGCCATTCGCTGGTCGACCCCTATGTCTACGTCCAGACCAACGTGATGGGCCATCTGGTGATGCTGGAGCTGGCCAAACTCGTGTCCGGGCTAAAACACTTCGTCTATGCCTCGTCCTCGTCGGTCTATGGCGCCAACCGCAAGCTGCCCTTCGCGACGGCCGACCGGGTCGACCATCCGGTCTCCCTCTACGCCGCCACCAAGCGGGCCGACGAGCTTTTGAGCGAAACCTACGCTCGTTTGTTCGGTTTGAAGGCGACGGGCCTGCGCTATTTCACGGTCTACGGACCGTGGGGCCGCCCCGACATGTCGCCCCACATCTTCGCCAAGGCGATCCACGAGGGCCGCACCATCGAGCTCAATCACCTGGGCTTCGTGAAGCGCGACTACAGCTACATCGACGACATCGTGGCCGGCACGCTGGCCGTGCTCGACAAGCCTGCCGAGGCGGCCGGCCACCGCGTCTACAATCTCGGCGCGGCCAAGAGCGAGGACATCGTGGCCGTGATCGCGCTGTTCGAAAAGGCGCTGGGCCGCGAGGCCAAGGTCGAGCTCCGGCCCGGCGATCCGTTCGACATGCAGGAGACCGCCGCCGACATCTCCGACACCACGCGGGATTTCGGCTGGACGCCCAAAGTCCCGGTGGAAGAAGGCATCCCGCTGTTTGTGGAATGGTTCAAGAGCTACAATCGTTTGTAGCCGATCCTAACCACCAACCTCATCCTGAGGAGCGCGCGCAGCGCGCGTCTCGAAGGATGGGCAACAGTCGGGCTGCTTGTTAGTCGAGCGGACGTCGCGCTAGATGGGACAGATGCGCATAATTGAACTCGACGCGAGCAAATGAGCGAACGCGTTGGACTTCTTGCTGGCGCTGAAAGCGGCGTTGGGCTCATGCGAGGAGCATGGCACCAGTCCCGATGCCTTCCTTGATTCGATGGTTTGGGGTGGCACGAACAGCGTCGAGCCACCTTATATGGTGAAGGTCGTGTGCAGCAGTGATGCACCACTCGAAGTCAGAGAATACATCGCCTTGATGGTGAACGTTATTAGAGAGGCCCGCGAATGGAAAAAGGCCAATACCGGCATCGACACCAATGTGAGCATTGAAATAGTGAGCTTAGGTCCTAATGAGGACCGTAGAAACGCCTAGTCTCGTGTCTAACCCTTCGAGACGCGGCCCTGCGGGCCGCTCCTCAGGGTGAGGTGGTCCTGCGATGAGTTCGATAAGCCACCTCATCCTGAGGAGCGCGCGCAGCGCGTGTCTCGAAGGATGGGCAACCGCGGGGTGCTTGAGAGATTTTTCTTGTGATGGACAACGAAGCCGGTGCCCACGTCTATATGCTTCGCTGCGCAGACGGCAGCTACTACGTCGGTTCGGCCCGCTTAGAGCTGGATCGACGGCTCTCAGAGCACGACAACGGTACGTATGGCGGCTACACGTCAAAGCGCCTGCCGGTCGTGCTCGTTTGGTCCGAGCACTTCCTCGATATTACAGATGCCATTGCAGTCGAACGGCAGATCAAAGGGTGGTCTCGAAGCAAGAAGGAGGCATTGATTTGTGGCGACTACGAACTGCTTCGGGTATTGGCAAGGAGGAGTGGCTGGCGCGACCTCTCGTTGCCCATCCTTCGAGACGCGCCCTCTGGGCGCTCCTCAGGATGAGGTTTTTGCCTTATGAAGCAATAGGATGAGTCTGCCTCTGCTCGAATTGAACAACCTGCGCCGCGCCTTCTACGGGCTCGACGTGCTGCGGGGCGTCGATCTTGCCGTGGCGGCAGGCGGCATCACCGGGCTGATCGGACCCAACGGGGCGGGCAAGACGACGTTGTTCAACGTGGTCTCGGGCCTGGTGCCGCCGGACGCGGGCTCGATCCGCTTCGACGGACAGGAGATCGCGGGGCTGGCGCCCGATGCCGTGAGTCGGGGCGGGTTGGTGCGTACCTTCCAGGTGGCGCGCGGTTTCCCCAGGCTCTCGGTGTTCCAGCACCTCATGCTCTACGGCCGCGACCAGCCGGGCGAGACGCTGTGGCAGGCGATTTTAGGCACGCGCGCCGCACACGAGCGCGAAGCCGAGCTGGCCGAGCGGGCTTGGGCGACGGCGCGGTTCCTGCGGCTCGATCACCTGATCGACAATCCCGCCACGGCGCTGTCGGGCGGCCAGAAGAAGCTTCTGGAGATCGGCCGCGCCCTGATGGCCGAACCGCGACTTGTGCTGCTCGACGAGCCGACCGCCGGCGTCAATCCGACCCTGCAGAACGAGATCGGCGAGCGGCTGCTCGAGCTACCCAGGCGCGGCATCACCGTGCTGCTGATCGAGCACGACATGGGCTTCATCGCCCACCTCTGCGATCCGGTGATCGTCATGGCCGAGGGCCAGGTCCTCACCCAGGGCACGTTCGACGAAGTGCGCGCCGACCATCGGGTGCGCGAAGCCTATCTCGGCCGGAGAGCGGCATGAGGGGCACGGCATGAGCCTGCTCGAGATCGCGGGTCTCCGGGGCGGCTATGCGGCGGCCGACGAGATCGTGAAGGGCGCCGACCTTGCCGTCGCGGCAGGCGAGATCGTCGCCCTGATCGGCCCCAACGGCGCGGGGAAATCGACGCTGCTGAAGCTGGTCGCGGGCCTGCTGCGGCCGAGCGGCGGGAGCGTGCGGTTCAAGGACCGCGACATCGCTGGATGGGCGGCGCCCGACATCAGCCGCGCCGGACTTTCCTTCGTGCCGCAGGAGCGCAACGTATTCGGCGCGATGAGCGTGGCCGAGAACCTCGAGATGGGTGGTTATATCGACGGCGCGCACGCCCGGAAGCGCATGGCGGAGCTCTACCAGCGCTTTCCCATGCTGGCGGACAAGCGGCGGGCGGCGGCGCGCACCCTGAGCGGCGGCCAGCGCCAGATCCTGGCTATGGCGGTCGCGCTGATGAACGCGCCCGATCTGCTGCTGCTCGACGAGCCGACGGCGGGCCTCAGCCCGCGCGCAGCGGAGGAGCTGTTCGGCACGATCCTTGCGCTCAACCAGTCGGGCGTGGCGATCCTGATGGTCGAGCAGAACGCGCTCGAAGCGCTGTCGGTGGCGGCGCGCGCCTATGTGCTGGTGCAGGGGAGACCGGAGCACGAGGGAGGGGCGGCCGAGCTGGCGGCCGATCCGACGGTGCGCGATCTCTTTCTTGGGGGAAAGGCTGCGCCTATGCTCAGGCCGTCGAACGAGGGAATGGGGGACGTCATATGAAAAGGATCTACATCGGCCGCCGGGCCGCGCTGGCAGGCGGTGTCGCCGCCTTTGCAAGCCCCGCCGTGCTGCGGGCACAAAACGACCCGATCAAGCTCGCCACCCTGACGCCGCTCACCGGCGCGGGCGGCTCCTACGGGCCGACGATGGCCAAGGTCGCCGCCTCGGTGGTGGAAGAGGTCAACAAGGCGGGTGGCGTGCTGGGCCGCCGGGTCGTGCTGGTGAGCGAGGACGACCAGACCAGTCCCGAACCGGCGGTGCGTGCGGCGCGCAAGCTTATCGACGTCGACAAGGTCGTCGCCATCATGGGCACCTGGGCCTCGTCGGTGACCACGGCGGTGGCGCCGCTCTGCTGGGAAAGCAAGACCTTCCTCTGCACCGTGTCGGGCGCCGATTCGATCACGCTGTTGCCGCATCAGGGCTTCCTGATCCGCACGCAGCCCAATTCCACGCTGCAGGTGACGCGGGTCGGCGAGTTCATCCTGTCGCTGGGGGCCAAG
>Ga0308309_10000403_pt1 | contig 28107 bp, 20 predicted proteins | sample HubBroMetageWFT5_FD_192491 | JGI IMG/M metagenome (GOLD analysis project Ga0308309, IMG submission 192491) | Warmed and freeze-thawed soil microbial communities from the Hubbard Brook experimental Forest, New Hampshire - Hubbard Brook CCASE Soil... | ecosystem: Environmental > Terrestrial >...
CAGTTTGGCGGAACGCTGGGAGGGCCGATCGAGAAAGATAAAGTTTTCTTCTTCACCGACTATCAAGGGCAGCGAACCGTCCAGGGCGTCGAAACCGGAATCGTGAGCGTGCCCTCGTTGGCGAATCGGAATGGTGATTTCTCCGATTCCGCGAATACACTCACGGGCAAGATCAACGGCTCCTTCTTGGCGCAGACTCTCGCGAGCCGCCTGGGCTACGGCGTTACAGTCGGCGAGCCGTTCTACACGCCGGGATGCGTCTGGAACTCTCAATGCGTGTTTCCGGGAGCGATGATTCCCCAGGCAGCCTTCGCCCTTCCGGCGACCAAGTTGACGCAATTCATTCCTACGCCCAATCTCGGAGCAAGTGAGTTTTCGACGGAAGCGGATAAACTCCGCCTCAACGACGATAAGGGTTCTGCCCGACTCGACATCAACACCACGCGATACGGGACATTTTCCGCCTACTATTTCGCGGACAGCTACCATCTCGACAACCCGTGCCCGAGCGGCTTCGGTGGCGCCACTCTTCCGGGTCCAAACGGCGCCTATGACGCGCTTTCATCGGGTAAGGACCAGATGATCGTGCTGAGCGATACCAAGACATTCGGTTCGAATCTTGTCAATGAAGCGCACATCGGCTACATTCGGTTGAACAACAACCTGGGCGTTCCGAAAGGCGGAGTGGGTGTCAGCCTCGCGGATCAGGGGATTTCTTCGGGCCCGCAAGGCATTCAGCAAGGGTTCCCGCAGTTTGCCGGGGTTGAGACGCTGTACTTCAACTCTTTTGCGGTGGGCACAAATCCCTTCTTTGTTGCGCAGGTTAACAACACCATCGATTCCGGCGACACCATCGCAAAGGTGATCGGCAATCACACGCTGAAGGTTGGCGGGCAGTATGTCTGGTATGCGGTGAAACAAGCGCCGGACTTGGTTGCCAACGGTACGTTTTCATTCTTCGGATCAGGCGCTCAGAGTACCGGCAATGGCTTCGCGGATTTTTTGCTGGGCCTGCCGGACTTCTATTCACAACAGTCTTCTCCGCCATTTCACGAGTTTTCCGCGACGGGCGGAATCTTTGCAGAGGATAGCTGGCGCGTGCGTTCCAATCTGACCGTCAACTACGGTCTACGCTGGGACTACATTCGTGGATGGTCCGAAGAGCACAATCAAGGAACAACTCTGATTCCCGGCGTCGAGTCACAGACCTTCCCCGGCGCTCCGCTCGGTTACCTGGTGCCTGGGGATCGTTTGCCAAACGGTCAGGCGCTGCCTTCGACGCTGGCCTATACGCCGATGGACGATTTTTCTCCGCGCCTCGGCCTCGCCTACTCACCGAACGGGTCGAAAGGTTTCTTGGGGGTACTGACGGGCGGACCCGGCAAGACCAGCATCCGTGCCGGGGCGGGCCGATTCTTTACGGCAATCGAAGGTCTGACGATCGCCTACCCGACTGGAAATCCACCGTACGGTCTGACATACACGAGCCCCGAGCCTCCAGAGATGGCTACCCCCTTCGTCGGCGCTCTCAGTGGGACGCAGTTCCTGCAACAATTTCCGGTTCAAGTTCCAGCTTACGGCCACTCGCCGTCGAACCCGGATCCGAATGTCCCGTGGTCTCGCTATACGCCCATCAGCGGAGCAGTGAGTTACTTCTACAAAAATCCGACACCCTATTCCATGGCCCTGAACCTTACCGTGGAGCGTCAAATCACTGCGAACACAATGGTGAGCGCGGGTTACGTCGGCTCGCTGGGTCGCCATCTGTTGACCGTGGTCGAAGCAAATCCGGGAAACCCAGCCCTGTGCCTCAGCCTCGGTCAGCCGCAGGACGTGGCTCCGGGCAGTCCAACGTGCGGGCCATTCGGTGAGAATCTGGTTTACACGCGGGCCGATGGAACAGTCGTCAACGGCACCCGCAATCTGGCCGGCTTCCCCAACACCATCGGTACGGACGGGTATTTTAAGAACCTGGGCAATTCGAATTACAACGCGCTCGATTTGACGCTGAAGCACACCAGCGGTCGTCTGACCATGTTGGCGAGCTACACCTACGGGAAGTCGCTAGATGACTCCTCGAACCTGCAGGAGCAGGTGAACCCGTTCAATTCCCGGGCGGAGTACGGAATCTCCGCCTACGACATCAAGCACAATTTCGTTTTTAGCTACAACTACGATTTGCCGGTTGAAAAACTATTTCGCGTGGGGAATCGCTTGACCGAGGGTTGGGCGGTTTCCGGGATCACCCGGTTCGCGACCGGGCTGCCCGTGACCCTGGCCAGCAACGGCGATAACTTCCTCGTCGATGTCCAGAACAACGGCATCAATTCGGTGAGCATCGACTTGCCCAATGTGGCTCCAGGAAATCTCGACATCAACCACAACCCGCGCAACGGACAACCGTATTTCAATACTTCGCTCTTCCGCGCGAATCCTCTCGGGACGCAGGGCGATGCGGCGCGCAGGCCGTTCTACGGACCCGGCATCAACAATTTCGACGTGGCGCTTCACAAAGTCACCAAACTCACCGAAAGCAAGTCTCTCGAATTTCGCTTCGAAACGTTCAACACGTTTAATCACGCACAATTCGACGGAAGCAGTTCGGTGGACGGAAACATCAACGACGCGACGTTCGGTCAGGTTGTCAAAGCTGCACCGCCGCGCATTTCACAGGTCGCTCTCAAGTTCTCATTCTAAGGGTTGACACCATGGGCAATTTCCTTCGCCTACGGGGGAGCGCGTCCTGTATCTGGCTCCGGAACGGGACCGACAGTGGACTGAAAACTGCGAAGATTCGGTTTTTCGGCCAAACCAGTGCGACGATGAGATTATGAATTTGCGCGAGAATAGCCCCCGTCAGGCCCGACAGGAGGAACTTCGCAATCAATCCGTTCTCGGCTACCTGCCGGGGCGCCCGGCGGCCGACAACCCATACCACAGGAGCAAACGCGCTACGGGCCGGTCGACGTGTGAGGTGCGCGCAGACTGCGCCAGCAGGCTGGGGTTGCGGTCGTTCCCTTCGACAGCGCCGTTCCCGTCGCAGAAGAAGTTTGTTGTGGCTGTGGTCGAATTCTGAGTGAAAGCCTTCCGCATTCGCCTGCCCCGTCCCACTTCCGGTAAGCATACATTGCAGGATGAAAGAGTTGGTGGAGCGAGCAGGTTGGCTACTTCGGCGGCAGCGCGCTCTGCAATTCCAGATAAAACTTCTGCAGTGTGAAGAAGGCTTCCTTCTTCTCGCCATGATCGGAGACAAGTCCCTTGCGGTTGAAATAATCCTCAAAACGAGGGAGCGTTCGTCGTGGACTACGAAAGTCCTTGAGAACCCACGCTGCCATTCCGCAAAGAAAGGGAATGCGTCGTAGCATGGAGATCTGGTGCTCGTAAAGATTTTCCTGATACTCCTCGGTCCACCGAGTGGAGGTACCGCCATGGAATCCGAACAGAGCATCGCCGCCGAATTCACTCATGATCAGGGGCTTGTCGTACTGTGAGATCCAATCCATCGCATCCGCATCCTCGGGGCGACCGGTATACCAGCCGATGTATTCGTTATTGCCGAGCACATCCAGATCGCTCGCGATCGGATCAGTAATCTGGACGGTCGTGCGATTCCCCTTGGCCACTTCGGTGGATTGAAGAGCGGCAGACACCAGGCGCGTGGGGTCGGCGGAGTGCGCATGCTGAATGAGTTGCCGCAGGAAATGATTCCGCGCATCGCTGCTGGGGGTCTCGTTCCCAACCGAGTAGATGATAAGCGCAGCGCGATTTTGGTCTCGCGCGATCATCTCGCTCAACTGATTTTCTGCGTTGCGCAGCGTCTCAGGATTTTCCCACTGGATGGTCCAGTAGACAGGCACCTCGGCCCAGACCAGCAATCCCATTTGGTCGGCCACGCGCAACATGGCTTCATTATGCGGATAGTGCGCGAGGCGAACGAAATTGCAGCCCAGTGCTGCGGCCCAGCCCAGGAGCGTCCGTGCATCGTCCTCGCTCCAGGCACGCCCGGCACGCGTGGGGGCTTCTTCATGAATGCTTATACCTCGCAAGAAGACCGTCTTGCCGTTGAGCAAAAGGTCTGTTCCGCGAACCGCGATGGAGCGAAACCCGATACGATCCGTGATTCGCTCCGTCTCACTTGCAATTTCGACCGTATAGAGTTTCGGATTCTCGGGAGTCCACAGTGTTAATCCGGCAGCAAAAGAGAACTCGGCCCGCCCCGTAGAGTTTGTCGCGAACGTCTTGCTAAGCCCCGTCTCTGGAATCCGGATCGTGACATTCTGCTGAAGTCTTGGTCCGTTCAGTTGTACCCAGCCAGCGACCTGGGCCGTTGATCCTTTTTCCAGCTGCACGAAGTAGTTCTGAACAAATGTCTCCGGTACTTCCACCAGCGTCACGGGACGCGTGATGCCGCCGTAATTCCACCAGTCTGTATTAGTGGTCGGAACTTGATCCTTTCCGCGAGTGTTGTTGACCCTGACCACGAGGGAATTGCCGTGCGGCTTTACCCGGTCCGTGATTTCGAAGTCAAAAGGTGTGAAGCCGCCGTGGTGCTCGCCAAGCTCCTCTCCATTCAGGTATACGGCGGTGAGGTAATTGCACGCTCCGAAATGGAGGAACAACCTGTTCTTCGCTGATCTTGCGTAATCGAAAGACCGCTCGTACCAAACGCTGCCTTCATAAAACAGCAGCGACTCGCGCTGCGTGTTCCAGTCTCCGGGTACTTGGAGCTGGCCAGAAGTATCGAAATCATATTCGACTAGCTCGGATTCGGAGTCGGGTTTGTGGTTCTTGTAGAACGCGTGCTTATTTTTCAGGGGCTGACTGCGGTAATCCAACGATCCTACGTCATACGGATCAACTATCGCCTGCCACGAGCCGTCCAAGCTGGTGGTCTGACGCGCGTTGATATTCGCGACCAGCGGAGCAACTTGTGCCGCCCCCCGGATGGAAACGAGCAACGCAGCAACGGCAAGTGTCAGGCAACGAATCGAATTATTCATGATTGACCTTGATTCGTAAATTTGCAGGCATTCCAGGGAACGCGAGAATTTTGGTCGTCCCGGGCGAGAGAAAGGGACGGCGGGGGACGCCGTCCCATCTCCCCGATCGGCGCCTTTGACAGAACGACGAGCGCGGGCTGAGCCAACCGCTGCGTGGGGCGAACGTGGCACTGTTGCCCCCGGATTGCTCCGTTTAGTTCTTTGAACGAGCCACTTGCTTCAGAATCACATTGTTCCGACGGCATGCGTTCCCGAATTACAAGGGCCTAAAAAGTGAACTTTGCGCCGAACTGAAGAATGCGTGCCGGGAAGGACTGGGTCACCTGGCCAAAACTGGCGCTTCCAACGTTATTCACGCTAAATCCATTGAGGCCGCTCCAGTTCGTCTGGTTGAACGCGTTATATGCGTCCACCCGGAACTGCAGGCCCATACCTTCCCAGGGCAAATTGAATAACTTGCCCAACGACAGGTCCCATTGGTAGAAGGCCGGCCCGGTGATGTTGTTGGTGGGAGCATCGCCCGCGCCGAGCGCCGATTCAGGTGCAAATGCTGCTGGATTGACCCAGCATATCGCATGCGCGTTGGAGCATGTGCCGCTAAATCCAACCGGCTGGCCCGCAACAGCATCCGCCCGCCGGTTAATCGTGATGCCCACGTTGGAAGCGCCGCCAACGGCTACCGTGTCCGTTGCAGTGAAGGGCGACCCGCTCTGGTAGTGCATGATCACACTCAGCGTCCATCCCTTTGCCAAGGCTCCTTCCACGCCCCTCAAAGTCTTGCCCCAAGGCGACTCGATCACGAAACTTGCGGACACGATGTTCCGCGCGTCGAAGCTCAGCAGGCCGTAGTCAAATCTCTTCCAGGATTCCACCACCCCGCCCGATTGCGTTCCCCCCACTCCGCCAACTCCACCCGTAACAGCTACGGGGCTGGCGGCTGTGCTGACAAGGCACGTGAAAGGACATTCCGGCTCGGGATTTTCGTTATAAGCGTCTGCCGCGCCACCGCCATCTCCCAGCGCCTTCGAATAGGTATAGGCAACCATGCCCGTGGCGAAGCCGAAGCGCTTCTTCAGGCTAATCTGCAGAGAATTGTAGTTGGAATCGACGTCACTGAGTGCCATGCCAAGGTTCGAGTATCCCAGGTACGGACGAATCTGGTCCTTCCCCAGAGCGGCGGGTGCGAAGCCCCCCGAGCATCCATAGGCGGCAACATTGATTCCAGCAGGACACGCATACGTGTTCGGGTTCGGCGAGATCGGTACGAACTCCTGCGCCGTCCAGGTGGGTTGATTGATATTGCTCGTGGTATTGCCCCCGCGCAGGATATGCCGCCCCCGATCGCCGACGTAGGCTACTTGAAGCAGCATGCCCTGCGGCAATTCGTGCTGCACTGCAAGGCTATACTGGTAACTGCGGGCGACCACCAGGTTGGGATTGACTCCGCTCAAGGAAAGAGTGCTGGGACCTGGTAACGCAGCGGCGCCAGGAGCGGAATCGAATGACGACAACGCATCGTTGACCCCTGAGATCGAAACTGACTGCGCCCATGGTACATAGCCTTGGGAGTTGATGCCGTTTCCCAAAAGGTTTCCTTCCGGGTGGTCGTAGAATATGCCAAAACCGCCGCGGACCACGGTCTTATCGTCGAAGGGCGCGTAGGAGAAGCCGAATCTTGGTGACAACAGGTTTTCCTGATTGTAGAAACCGCGTGCTGCCGTCGGAGGTATAGAATCCACAAGCTGCGGATTCTCAAAGGTAGCAGGAACGCTGCCAGCTTGGTTGAAAGGCACACCTCCGGGCCGCTGTAATCCATTGCATTCGATCGTAAGTACGGGCGTACCGATAACGTTTAGCTGCGGGCCGCTGCAAAGACCGGGTGAAGCAAGACTAATGGCGCTACCTGTCCCTGCCGTCGCGAAGGTCGGGACGAGGGCATCGCTGAATGAGAACGGGTTGAAGTTCGTCATGTTATTGCCTTTAGCATAGGTCGGCGTGGTACGTATGTAGCGAAGTCCCATCACCAGACTCAACTTGGGGGTAACTTTCCAAGTATCCTGTAGATAAAACTCAAGATCATTGAACCGGAATTGGCCCACAGTTAACGCCGAGTTCTGCGCGAGGCTGCTAAAGTTCCCAAGGAGCGCGTCGGCGAAAGGGTCTCCCGTCGAGTTTGAGCCGGAGGTGACACCTGCCGTATTGGCGAAGGTCACAATGCCGTCGTAGTTTGTGCGCGAGTTCTGCGTCTTGCGGTTTCGCGCGAAAGACCCTCCGAATTTTATCGCGTGGTTGCTCTTAATTACCGAAACGTTATCCCCGAAACTTATATCGGCCGTGGGAGACTCGAGGAAGTTCGGCGCCGGACCAGTCACGACGGTCGGTGCGGCGGTGGGAAAGCCCGAAACCGCCGTGAAGCTCAATTGTGGAAGCCCGTCGGGGAACACCGCCGGGCTTCCGAGCGGCGGAATGAACTGGAAACCATAATTGGACTTCAGAAAAGCAGTGCCTACGGTCGGAGTACGCTGCTTGTGCCAGTCGGCGTTGAATTTGAACTCGTTGATCAGGCTCGGGCTGAGCACAGACGTCCATCCGATTTGAATGTTGTACCCCGGACGATCGCGCTGGTCCGGGTCCACCGGAACCTGCGGCGTAGTCCCGAATGTAGAATAAGGATTGGTAATCAGAACGTTGTCGTGCAGGTATCGGAAATAGATACTCTGCTTTTCATTCAAGTGTTCGTCCACGCGTATGATGTCCTCGCGAAGGTTTGCCGGGTTCGGAAGGTTGAAGGCCAAGTTGTTCGCAGCGGCCACCGTCGGTAACCCACCGAGGGTCGACATTTTCGCCGCTGTCGTATAGACGTTTGCAATGGCTGCGCCGTCGCCGGTGATACATGCTGGGTTTATGACGTTGGGTGCAGTAAATAGAGTGCCGCCACAACTCGCAGGGATAACCGCCGGAGTTTTGAACGTCAGTGGCGTCGTGCCGGTAAGAACGTCGGTGAAGTTGCCCGTCGCCTCCGCCGCTGTGGGGAACGTCTGCGTTTCCGTCGAACTCTGCAAACCCGGGGCGGACCCTCGAAACCTCTTCCACTCCTGGCCGGCAAAGAAGAACAGCTTGCCTTTCTGGAGATACGGGATGGGGCCGCCCAAATCCCATCCAAAGTCGTTCAAATGGAATGGGGGCACCGCATTGTACCCGGTCAAGGCCGGCACCGTCGCACTGGGCACAAACGTCAGCTTGGTGCCCGCATTTGCCGCATTGAAAATATTGTTCTGAACGAATTCAAAAAGTCCGCCGTGATAGTGATTGCCTCCGCTTTTGGTCACCACGTTGACCGTGGCCGACGCGGAGCGGCCAAACTCAGCGTCATAGTTCGAACTCTGCACATCCACTTCCTGAATGAAATCAATGCCTACCTCATTGAACACGCTGTTGTTCGAACCGGCGTCGAGGTTCCACCCGCCGTCTACGCTCCAGTTCTGCCCGTCCAGCCGCAGGCCGTTGATGTCCGCAATCGTATTATTGTAGCCACTCGTTATGCTGGCGGCGCTTAGCCCGGAGCTCTGGAGAGCAGCTCCGGGAATCAACCCCACGAGCGACTCATAGTGGCGCTGATTCAACGGCACGTTTTCCACCTCTTGGGTCGTGATGGTGGTCGAGATTTCGCCGGAAGTTGTATTGGTTGTGATGGCCGTCGCCTGCACGCTCACCGTCTCTGAAACGGTGCCAACGTCCAACTTTGCGTCCACAGTTAAGCGACCGCCAGCTGTGACAGCGTTGCCTGTCACGGTGGTTCTCTTAAAACCGCTCTTCTCGATCGTCACCGAATAGGTACCAACAGGCAGAGCATCCGCCACATAGAAGCCAGCGCCGTTAGTGGAAATGGGGGGACGCGAAACCCCTGTGGCCTCATTCGTGATCGTGACGTGCGCATCGGGGACCACTCCACCCTGCGCGTCGGTGACGGTGCCCGATAGTCGCCCGACGATGTCCTGCGCCATGGCGAATTCGCCGACCCCTACGAGTATGAACAGCAACGCCATGACAACAGACATCGGCAGTCGAACAAGCGCCGGATCAAGTCGGCGCATCGGGCAACTCGCAGAAACATAGCGATTTTTCGAAGGGGCCAGAATCATTTTAGTGTCTCCTCGATGGGGGTGAATGGTTCTCTTCGTGATCTGAATCTCCTGGCCGACAGACCGCGACGGCCCTACAGGAAACGAAACTGCGATGAGATGGTCTTGCTTGCTCGGTGGTGCAGTAAAGCAGTACTGCGACGGGCAAAGGAAGTTAGGTAACTGTGAATTAACAGTTAGAATTCGGTAGTTATGATACCCAAGGGCGAGCACCTGTTCCGCCGGACTGTCCAACCTAATTCAACGGAAATTCAGGTGTTCAGCGCAGTGTCATGACAGGTGATTTCGGTTATACTTCGGCTCAAACAGCCGCCCGATGAACCCACGGGGCGGATTCTAAGGAGTCATGCGCTTGGAATCGGCAATCAGCAAGCTGGAAGCCGAGCGGGCGGAAGTAGAAGACGTGTTGGCCTCCGGTGTCTTAGGACGGACGAACAATCTTGTTCGGCTTATGACCTATGTATGCGAGAGGTATTTCGAAGGAGCGATTGACGACATCAAAGAATACAACATTGCGGTGCATGCCCTTGGCCGCCGGGAAGCCTTTGACCCACAGGTAGATACCATTGTCCGCGTCACGGCGCATGCATTACGAAAGCGACTCGACGATTATTATAGAAGCGCCGGGGCAGAACACGCGGTTCATATTTGCCTGCCTGCCGGCCACTATATTCCCAAATTCATTCATTCGAATGGCTTAGAAGACACAACGGACGAATCCAACCTCTATGAGAGCCAGAGCCACCAATCCCTCGATACGCTTTCCTCCCTAGAGAAGGACCGAACACTCGATCTGCAGGATAGTCCTGCCCCCGTACTACCGGAGTCAAAGCCGGACAGGATCTCAGAATTACAGCCGAGCAGCGAATCCAAGAAAAAGTTCACAATACGGGGTGGAACCCTGGCTGCGATCGCTGTGCTTGCGATTTCTGTGTCCCTCCTGTCGGTTTTTCTCTGGAGAGCATGGAATCGGGCGGGAGGGCGTGAGAGCTCCCAACCGTTCCACGCCGCTGCTGTTCCGGGCAATTCTTCCGGCAGAATTCTTCGCGTTGCGATGGGCAACGCTTCCTCCCCCTACACAGATCGCGACGGTTCCACCTGGGACAGCGACCATTACTGCTCGGGAGGGAGCTCGTTCTCTGTTCCGGGCCACGCGATCCAAGGAACTGAAGAGCCCGCGCTCTTTTCCAGTGGGCGACGCGGCATCTTTCATTGCAGCTATCCCGTCCCGCCGGGGACTTACGAGGCTCATCTCCTGTTTGCCGAGACGGAGGGGCTCCAAGAGAATAGCCGCAATGTGGTGTTTTCGATCAATGGCGGACCGCCGACCAGCTTGGATGTCGTGGACGACGCGGGCGGGGATGACATTGCAACAACCAAGGTGGTTACAGATATCGCACCCGCGAGCGACGGAACGATCCATCTGGATTTCGCCACCCCGGAGTCATTTGTAAACGCGGTCGAAATTTTTCCGAGCACCCCACATCACATGCTCCCGGTCAGGATCGTGGTTGGACATTCTCCTTACCGCGACTCCAACAGCAATGATTGGGTGTCAGACCGGTACTTCATCGGCGGGCGTGTTAACGGTTTCGCGGGTGATTTATCCAAAGTCGCTGATGGCCGACTTTACGAGTGGCATCGTTTTGGACATTTCCATTATGTAGTGCCCGTGGCAACGGGCGGTCGATACACTCTGCGCCTGTACTTTATGGAGCATTGGTTTGGTGTCCAGAATGGCGGCATCGGAGGCGTGGGTAGCCGTGTGTTTGATGTCTCTTGTAACGGAGCGATTCTTTTAAAAGGATTTGATATTTTCCAGGAAGCGGGCACTAGGCCCTTGGTCAAGTCCTTCCCGCATATTGAACCCACGTCGCAGGGCAAAATCGAGATCTATTTCACTCCTGACGTGAATTATCCGTCTGTAAGCGCGATCGAAGTCACCTCCGAATAGAAAAGTCCCGCGAATTCTGTTTGTGGTGCGACTTTGGACCAGCATCGCGGGACGATCGCAAAGTATTCGGCTGATGATTATTGATTTACGCCGCTCGCCAGAAATCCGCCATCCACAACAAGAATCTGTCCGGTCACGAACGAGGCCGAGTCCGACGCAAGAAACACGGCCGCTCCCACCAGTTCGTCCAGCCTCCCGAATCGTCCCATCGGGGTGCGCATCAACAGTTCGTTGCCGCGTGGCGTATTGTCGAGCAGGTCAGCATTCAACGACGTGCGAAAAACTCCCGGAGCGATGGCATTCGTCAAGACGCCGTGTCTTGACCATTCCACGGCCAGCGCTCGCGTCAGCGCCGCCACGCCTGCCTTACTCGCGGCGTATGCCGCCACTTCGTGCAGGGCCACAAAGCTGTTCAGCGAAGCGATATTGATGATCCTTCCGCTGTTACGGCTCAGCATGTGCTGTCCGAACACCTGGCAGGCGCGGAGCGTCCCCGTCAGGTTGGTGTCGAGAATGTCGTTCCAATCGCTTTCCAGGAAGTCCAATGTAGGAGCACGCTTGATCTTGCCCGCGCAATTCAGCAGGATTTCGACTTTTTCAAAACGCTCCAAGCAGGCCGCCAGCAATTGTTGCAATGATCCTTTGTCGCGCGCATCGGTCGTTACTCTCAGTGTGTGCCGCCCCCGCGCTTCAATCTCCCGGGCGACCGCTTCCACATTCGCCGGATTCCGTCCCGTGGCAACTACGTTTGCGCCGGCATCCGCCAGCCCCAGGCTCAGTGTCTTGCCGATTCCGGATGTCCCGCCAATCACCACCGCGATTTTGCCCGACAAATCCAGGGCCGGATCCATTTTGTTTGCTTCCTCCATGACCCATTTAATTCCGCTATGTCGTTGCAGAATGCTTGTTTGGCGGCGGCTTGGACGCTCGCATCTTGGTGCGGGCCCGTCGTCTTCCTAAAAGCGAGCTCGAGACGCCCACAAGCCCAAACCTGGATTCTCGATAAAATAAATCTCTTCACCCGCTACTCGGCTGGGGCCTTGCGGCAGCTCGGCAGGATCGTACCGTTGCATCATCTCGCTCAATTCAGCGTATGCGAAGCCTGCCCCTTCCACCTCGTCGCGAGTCAAGTGCCCCGGACACCAGGTGACCCGAAACCGCCCCTCGGAGGATCCATGAATCAAGTGCGCCGCCGCGCTCAAATCCGCCGCCAAGTCCGCGTTCTCTTTCACCATCCTTATGGTGGCTTCCGTGCCGTGATATCCATATTTGCGGATCAGCTGATCGATTCGCACATCCTCGCCGAAGTCGCGTACACCCGGTGCCAGTATGATCAGTTCACCATCGTCGGCCATTGCCAGGCGCGTCCGGTAAATCGCTTTGTTTCCCAGCCACGTACTGTGAAATTCGTGCGGATCGAGGTAAACCACGGCTTTGCGTATCGGTTTCAGCAGCAGTGTGAAGTTCACACGGAAGCTTAACTCCGCAGCAGCGTGAAAGCACTCCGAGTCGTCCCCGATGAACATCCCCCGCACTACCGTTGCTCCGGAAGTATTCCGGCTCACGACCGTCAGCACATATAGAATCGGCAGGTCCGCCAGAAAATGAGAATCCGCGTAGTTCAGCACGCGCCGAACGGGATTGTCCGCTCGTCCCATGATCCGCTCCATGCCGTAGACGGCTCCTAGATAGTGGCTGCGATTGATGCTGTCGGGTCCGCCCGTTCCCACCAGAATATTTTTGTTGTAGTTCGCCATCCCAATCACTTCGTGGGGCACAACTTGCCCGATCGATAAAATCAGATCAAATTCGCCTCGAGAAATCAGCCGGTTCACCTGCGCGGGCCATTCATACTCCAGCTTTCCTTCCGACTGCTCGTGAATAAATTCGCGCGGAACCACTCCAATCGTTTCCACGTCGTCTCGCCACTTGTGCGCATGAAAGAGGCCGGGCGGAACCGTACCGAACATTCCCGCGATCTGCTCTGCCGACATGGCCTTGTGCGTTCCCAACGCTGGCAGGACCGCGCTCAGCCCTTCTCGGTAATATTCCCAGGCGTAACGCGTCAGCTCGCCGGCCCGCGAGGCCGTACGCGTTTGATCGGGAGGAACTGCCAGAACTTTTCTGCGCCTGCCAAGTTTTTCAAGCGCGGCAGACAAAAAATCCCTTAGCTCGCTCGAAGAGAGCTCGCGGTCGGGGCCGCCCTGTGCGCAGTAGAGACTCATTGTCTATGCTGGAATCCGAATCATCGCCGCTGCCACTTCTCTCAACACTGGTCCCGATACTCCGGAACGGCTGTTATCGATTGCCCCCGGAGCAGTCATATCCCTGCCCATCGTTCCCAACGCTAGCCGAGCTTCAGCTTGCGCAGCACGTCCCCGACGATTTCCCCTGGCGGCTCGCTGACGCGCAGCAGCAACGCATCGCGCGGCTCCTCCAGATCCGCAAATTGCCCGGCTAAAATGCCCTCGCCGGCGAAATGTCCCGTGCGGCTCTGCAGGCGTAGGGCTATTTCCTGATACGTTGCCTTCAGGTAACAGATCCGCAGCTCCACTCCGGCGCCGAGCCTCTCGCGGTAACTCTGCTTCAGCGCCGAGCAGGCCAGCACCGCATCCTTATTTTTCGCCGCACATTCCAGCAGCTCCGCATGGATCGCAGTCAGCCACGGCTCGCGGTCTTCGTCGCTCAGCGGAATCCCGCGCTGCATCTTCTCAATATTCTCCGCGGGGTGAAAATCGTCCGCATCCAGAAACAGCCAGCCCAATCTCTGGGCGAGAAGCTTTCCCAGGGTCGTCTTCCCTGACCCGGTTACTCCCATCACCAGAAGAATCATCTGCCGGCATTATCCCCCAATCGCTCCTGGTTCGCCTGTCGCACTCAACCCTCCGCTGGCACACCGGCTTTTCTGAGGCCCGGCGCCAGAATCAGCAGAAACAACATCCCCACAAGATACGAAGCCGCGGCAACCGAGAACAAAGGAGCATAGCTGTGCTGAGATTGCAGCACCCACCCTGTGCTCAATGAAAATAGGACGGAGCCCACCGATCCTGCCATTCCACCGATACCGACGACTGCGCCAACCGAGCTGCGCGGGAACATATCCGATGCAGTCGTAAACAGATTCGCGGACCATCCCTGGTGCGCCGCTGTTGCCAGACCTAAAATGCCAACCGCGGACCACAGGGAGTTGACCCGGCTCGCAAGGAAGATCGGCAAAATGAGGCACGCGCAGATGAGCATCGCGGACAGGCGCGCTTGCGCCATCGACATTCCCGCTTTGTTGAACGCTGTCGGCAGCCATCCGCCGCCAATACTTCCCACGGCGGACATATTGTAAACGACGATAAGCGGCAGGCCGATGCTGCCAAGCCCAAGATGGTATCGCGAATCAAGAAACTTCGGCAGCCAGTAGAGATAAAAATACCAGATGGGATCAGTAAGAAACTTTGCCGCCGAGTATGCCCAGGTCTGCCGGTAAGTCAGGAGCTTTGTCCAGGGAATCTGGGCCACGGGCTCAGCGGGGTCGTCACGAATGTATTGAAGTTCAGAGGCGCTGACGCGCGGGTGATCCTCGGGACTGTAATATCGCTTGATCCACCACACGATCCACAATGCGCCGAAGAGCCCCGTGGCCAAGAACGCGGCGTGCCAGCCGAATTTCAGGGTGATCCACGGAATGAAGGCCGGCGCCAGGATTGCGCCCACATTCGTGCCGGAATTGAAGATACCGGTGACGAGCGCGCGCTCTCGCTGCGGAAACCATTCTGCCGTCGTCTTGATGGCGGCGGGAAAGCTGCCCGATTCGCCAAGTCCCAGAAAGAAGCGAGCGATTCCGAAACCAAGCGCGGAAGCAGCCAGCGCATGTCCCATCGAGGCCAGACTCCAGAACGCCATGATGATGACGTAGCCGATACGGCATCCCAGCCTATCAACCAGACGTCCCGAAAGGACCAGTCCGATTGCGTAGGCGAATTGGAAACCGCCAACGATGTACCCATATTGTGCTTCTGTCCAGCCGATGGAGTGCTGCAGCGTGGGAGCCAGCAGGCCCAGGACCTGGCGATCCAGATAATTAATCGAGGCGGCGAAGAACAGCATCGCGCAGACCGTCCATCGCACTCTGCTTAGCGGAGAACCCGTCTGGTGTGGCTGGGCGCTCAAAGCCGGTACGCTTTTCGCGCGAGCCCGTAGGCGAGATCCGCGGCAATTTCGTATGCTTCGTCCTCATCGATTCGATGTTCTGCGACCAGGCGCGCGAGGAACGAGCAGTCGATTCTGCGCGCCACATCATGCCGCGCGGGTAGGGAAAGAAACGCCCTGGCGTCGTCATTGAAACCGACCGTATTGTAGAAGCCCGCGGTCTCCGTTGTATATTCGCGAAACCGCGTCATCCCTTCCGGACTGTCATGGAACCACCACGCAGGACCGAGCCGGAGGCAGGGATAGTGTCCAGCAAGTGGAGCCAATTCGCGGCTATACGTCGATTCGTCGAGAGTGAACAAAATGATAGTAAGGCGTGGCTCGTTTCCGAACCGATCCAGCAAGGGTCGCAGCGCCTGCACGTAGTCGGTGGGCGTCGGGATGTCGGCGCCGACATCGGGTCCGAAGCGCTGGAATAACCGCGTATTGTGGTTGCGCAGGCTTCCCGGGTGAATTTGAATCACCAGGCCGTCGTCCAGGCTCATCGCGGCCATTTCAGTGAGCATTTGAGCGCGAAATAGTTCGTGCTCGTCCGCGTCACCACTGCCTGAAGCTACTTTGTGAAAGAGACGGGCGGCGGAATCGGAGGCGAGGTCGGCTGTTGCTGCCGTCGGGTGGCCATGATCTGTCGCCGTGCAACCCAGCGCTTTGAACTGAAGCCTCCTCTGTCGCAATGCGGAAACATAACCGTCCCAATTGCTTGTGTCGACGCCAGTGATCTGTGCGAGACGCGCAAGGTTTTCCTTAAACCCAGGAAAATCAGGGTCAACGACCGGGTCCGGACGAAACGTCGGAATGATTCGCCCTCTGAACCCGGACGCGCGGATCGCTTCATGATGAGCGAGCGAATCCAGCGGCGAATCCGTGGTCGCCAGCAACTCCAGCTGAAACCGTTCAAACAGTGAACGGGGACGGAACGCCGGTGTTTTAAGTTTTGCCGAAATGGAGTCGTAGTACTCATCGGCATTCGCCGGAGTCAGCCGCGCATCCAGACCGAAGAGCTGCTGGAAGGCGAAATCCAGCCAGAGTCTGGTCGGTGTCCCACGAAAAAGATAATAATGCTGCGCGAAAATGCGCCATACACGTTTGGAATCCTCGAGCGACGTTGATTCGATCGCGAGCTGTTCGAGCGGGATACCTTGACTGTAAAGCATGCGCAATACGTAATGATCGGGAACGACGAACAATTGGGTGGGGTCGGGAAAGGGCTCGTTTTCAGCAAACCAGCGAGGATTCGTGTGCCCATGCGGGCTGAGGATCGGCAGGCCGCGTATGCTCAGATAGAGCCGTCGAGCGATGGAACGGGTGGTGGGCTCCGCTGGAAAAAGCCGGTCCTCGTTGAGGATCATTACTGACTCACCTCGAAAATATTCTGTCCGCTACCCCAGGCCCGCCAGAACGCCTCGCATATAAGCGAAGCTGGCGATAACGCCGGGCATCGGATCGTCAGGATGCACCTCGTACTCCAGATCAACGAAGCCCTGGTAGCTCATCGCGATCAGTGCTTCAAACATCGCGCGCAACGGCATGATGCCGTCTCCCACTGCTACCTGGCTCTCCTTGCTTTGGAAGTTGGTGAGATCCTTCATGTGCAAGTTAAATAGCCTCGGGCCTGCCTCGTGGATCGCTTGAACCACGTCAGTCCCCGCGCGAGCTGCGTGCCCGACGTCAATACAGCACCCGATGCGCGGATCCATACTCTTGACCGCCTTCAATACGTCGAGCGGGGAATGCCATATCCGATCTTCCGGCCCGTGATTGTGAATCGCGACGCGGATGTCGAACTCCTTCGCGTACTTCTCGATGCGCGGCAGAGTCTCCGGTGCGGGGTCGCCGGCGACAATCACCGCAATACCTGCTCGCTTGCAGTATTCGAACTTAGACCGGATGTCCGCATCTTCGTCCTTCGCGAAATAGATAGCTCCAGCAGCGTGAAGCCTGATACCCGCTGCGGCATAGTCTGCCAGCGCCGTCGCCTCCTCGTGCGGATCGAGCGGGAGATGATCTTTGACATCCTTGGCGTTCAGCGCGAGCACATTCAGCTGCTTCATGAAGCCGATCAACTGCGAGCGACTGAAGTTACGGAACGTATAGCTAGCCAGGCCCAAACGAACCGGCGCTGCTTCCACAGCTGTCGGGTGTTCTTCGGCCGGTGCAAAGACCTCGCTCGATGCAGCGAACGCTGCGGCAGCAAAGGCGCCGGAGCGCATGAAATTGCGACGGGAGAAGGTGTTTTTCATGCAGGGTTCGTCACTCGCTCTCTGCCGAGAATGCTTTCATAACTGGCCGCCACGCGGCGCTTTGTTCGACTTGATATTCGCCCAGACGCCGCCAGCACGGCTAGACATGTGGTTCCCAACCATTCTCATATTCGCGCCCCCACATCTTCATGGCCTCCGGGTCGCCCTGGATCCGCCCGTCTTGCGTGTCGAGATGCAGCTCCCGGTTCACTTCCCACGCGATGTTGGAAATCTGCAGCATCGTAACGGAGATATTGCCGGCAGACACAGGAGCGTTGAGCTTCTCGCCATTGCGGATTCCCGCGATGAAGTTGGCGAAGTGAGCGTCCGTCATGGAATCGCGGCCGACCAGGTCTGAAGATGAGGTTGTACCGCCGCGCCTGAACTCGCTCGTCTTCTTCCCTTCGAGGTCGTATATCTCGTAACCATCGCGATCGAGGAGTACCGTCCCAGTCGTTCCCATGATTGTCGAACCACGATCGCGGCCGTAATACTTCATTCCCTGGCAACTCTTGCCCTCCCACGAGATCATTTTGTCTTGGTACGCGAAGCTTGTCACCAGCGTGTCATAGAATTGCCAGTCGTCTTTGAACTGGTATCTGCCGCCCGACGAGCTGACCCGCTCCGGATAGTCGACACCGAGCGCCCAGCGGCAGACATCAACCTCGTGCGTGCCATTATTGAGTGTTTCGCCCGTTCCGTAGATTCTGAACCAGTGCCAGTTATATGGCTGCACATTGTCACGATAGGGACGGCGTGGCGCCGGGCCCTGCCACAAGTCCCAATCAAGCTGCGGCGGCACGGGTGCATCTTTTCCCGTGCCAATCGACTTCCTCACATTGCTGTACCAGGCCTTCGCGAAGTACGGCCTGCCTATGATGCCTCCGTGAATCCTTTCGACGATCTCAATGGTGTGGGGCGAAGACCGCTGCTGCGTCCCCATCTGCACGAGTTTTTGATACTTCTGCTGCGCACGCACCAGCATCTCTCCCTCAGCCGCATTGTGGCTGCACGGCTTTTCCACATAGACGTGCTTGCCCGCTTGAAGTGCGGCGATGGCCATAGGTGCATGCCAATGGTCCGGGGTAGCGATTGTGATGGCGTCCACATCCTTCTGCTCGAGGATCCTGCGAAAGTCTTTGTCCGTCGCAGCGGTCTCACCCATCTCCTGTTGGACTCTGTCGGCGAATTTCCTGAGAATATTGTCGTCCACATCGCAAACATGCGAGATGCGGGCAGCGCTCCGGTTCGCCTTGAGTGCCGACAGATGAGCGTAGGCGCGCCCGTTCAGGCCGATCACGGCAAAATTGAGGCGATCATTGGAACCGAGGATTTGGCGATAGCTCCGTGCCGTAGTTCCCACGGCCAGCGTCGCCGCACCCACCGCCAGTGCATCCAGAAACTCGCGTCGTGTGGCCATAATTTTCCTTTTGCCGGGCGGCCCTGGATGCTCCGCCGCGAGCTGACTGGTCAACTTGTGATTAGCAGGAGATTCCGGCCTTCGAGAGCGTCTTCCGGAATCCGTCCATGCTGATACGGGTGGATGCTTCGGGCGTACCTGCGCCGCGCCAATGAGTTTCCAGGCTCACTGCGCTGTGGAAGCCGTCGCGCTGCAAAGCCTGGAGTTGCCCGACCCAATCGACGATGCCACCGCCTACAGGAGCCCAGTCGTATTTATGATCCGGCTTGCGTACCACATCCTTGCAGTGGCAGTGCCCAATCCGATTTTTGGGCAACAGCTCATACTCGGCCGGATAAGGCGTACTTCCGATGGCTGCGGCATTGCCGGGATCCCAGTTCAACATGAAGTTTCTGTCTGGTATCGCCTGCAGCAAGGTAGCCGCCTCTTCGCCCGTTGCCGTGTTGCAGGACATCTCGTTTTCGAGCAGCAGGATGATATTGTCTTTGGCGCAGCGCTGCGCTGCCTGCTGCAGCTTGGCATTGATCGCTTCCCGATACGGCCCTTGATCATCCAGTCGCCAGAAGTCGAAGCAGCGAATCCTGTCCGTATCGAAAAATTTCGCAAGCCAAACACACCGGTCCAGCAGCTTATCCTGTGCACTTGCGTCGAAGCTCGCATGGAACTGGTCGCGGCTTTCGCTCTGGGACGACCGAGGAGCCCCAGGCCAGTCGGTCTTGAACAACGGGCTCGCGATATCGGTCACTTGCAGTTTGTGTTCCCCGAGGAGTTTCCGCGCATCCTCCAACTCCCTCGCGTTGAGTTCGGTCACGTTCTTGTTCCACATCGTGCGCAGCTCAATCCAATGCAGACCGAAATCGCCAGATACGATCTGGCATGCTTTCTCGAAGTCCTGGGTGATCTCGTCATTGATCACCGCCAGCCTGAACGGGCACCTGCCTGTATCCACTCCCGCCGCAAGCGGTGCCATTTCTGAGAACGCTCCGGCTTGCTTCACCAGCGGGGGCATCGCCGCCTCAAGTGCCGCCATTGCTAAGCCCGCGAGCACGCTGCGTCGTCTGTACTCCATGTGTTCGTCTTCAGCACCTTTGAGACTGATTGACGCTGTCCGAGAAGCAACGGTTTTGCGCCTCGGGTTCGCCGATCGTCCGATTGGCTTTCCGGCCGAAATTGTACCGAAACCGTTCGCAGAGTGTCTGCCTTTTTGCAAATCTCTCGAAGCAGAATTGCGAGGCCGTAAGCCGCGTCGGTTCCGAGCATCTCCGACCGGCGCGACAACGGTGCGGTCATAGGGCCCGAAACATCGACGAGCAGCACAGTCCGCCCAGGCAGCTTCTGCTGTTCGCTGCGCGAAGAAGGCATGGCCCGCTCGAGCGCCTCTTCCCACTGCGGGACATATCGAGCTGCCGCGAGAAAACGGAACGGGAATACACGTTCTCGCGGACGAGGTCGCTCGGGGCATGACCGGGCGGCATTTCCAGAAAGAGCTGACGGCCTGATTCTTGCGCCACACTGGTCGCGTCGTGCCATCGCACTCCGGGAGCGATGTTGCCCGCCAGATCGGTTGCAATACCGACGGCTGAACCAATCGCTCTCGCTTTGACATGGGAGACATAGACGAACTGCGGATCACGAATTTGCATCGATCGCAATTGTTCCCGAAGAGATTTGGCGATCGGTGGCAATAGCGGGCGGTGAGATGGAACCGAGACATGGAGAAGTCTAGCTTTGCGTGCTCCCAGCTCAACGGCTCGGCTTTCTAAGCGAAGCGCAGCGTAGCGCGAGTTCTGTCGTGCATGGCCGAACCAGAGCGCGGTCCCAGTCAAGGGGGCGCACTTCCTTCCGGAGGACTCGCCGGAGGAGGTGGGTTCAGCCACTGCAAGGTTTGTCGCAAAGGTGCTGGCTGGTCAAATCAGATAAAGACCCGCCGGGAGGGTAGATCGCCGCGGAAGAGCGGATCTATTGTGATTCTTGATCGTGCATGGTATTTTCTTGTTTATGCATGGTTCATCAGGGCCAATAAGAAAAAACGAGATTGAAAGTCGACTGCTGCGCGGCCTTCCCGTCAATGCGACTGCCCTAGCGAAGGAGTTCCTGGTGTCCGAGGACGCCATCCGTCGAGATCTGCGGGCGTTAGCCGCCGCGGGCAAGTGCAAACGGGTTTACGGTGGCGGGCTTCCGATATCGCCCGATGGAGTCCCGTTTGAACACAGACTCTTGAAGGACTCGAAAGAAAAACGCGCTTTAGCCTTGGCCGCCCTGACCTTGGTCTCGGAAGCTTCGACGGTGTTCCTCGACAGCGGCAGTACCAACTTGGCCTTGGCCAGAGAGATGCCGCCCGATCGCTCTCTCACAATCGCCACAAATTCGATCGCAATCGCAAGCGCCCTGCTCGATCGGAAGAATTTCAAAGTCATTGTTCTGGGGGGCGAAATCGATCGTGAAACCGGCGCGGCCGTCGGGCTGTCTGCGATCCGCGAAGCCGAACGCTTGAGCTTTGATCTGTGTTTCCTCGGAGCTTGCGCCGTTTCCGTATCTCTCGGAATTGGTGCGTTCCAGATGGCAGATGCCGAATTCAAACGCACACTTATTGCGAGAAGTGATCGCACCGCAGCGCTTGTCACGATGGACAAAGTTGAGACTCGGGCGCCGTTTCAGGTGGCCGCACTGGCAGTCCTTGACCACATCGTTCTTGAGTCCGGTACATCGGAGGAGATGGTCTCGACCTTTTCCAATGCCGGCCCCGCAGTCATCATTGGGCAACCGTAGGTTGCGTCTGGTTCGATACAACCGAGAGCGGGAATTTTCATGACAGAGGGTTCGTATCTATCGCGCGCGAAGCGATCGACCAGGCTGGCGTTCATCGCCGCAGGTTTCGGCGCAGCCTGCTGGGCTCCCTTAGTGCCTTTCGCAAAGACTCGCTGCCATCTCGGCGACGACACCATGGGGTTGGTTCTTCTGCTCATGGGCGCCGGTTCCGTCGTTGCGATGCCGCTTGCTGCGAACCTAAGTGCGCGCTTCAGCAGTAAGCCGGTCGTCCTCTCAGGGGGAGTAGGACTGGCACTCCTATTGCCGCTCTTGACGATCGTAGCGTCGCCGATCTCACTGGGAGTCGCGCTGTTCGCCTTCGGGGCTTCTCTGGGATCGTTAGATGTTGCAATGAATCTGCATGCTGTCGATGTTGAGCGTGTCTCGGAGAGGCCGTTGATGTCTGGATTTCACGCACTGTTCAGTGTTGGCGGATTTCTGGGGTCGGGAATCGTGACAGCGCTTCTCTCTCGAGGCATCGCACTCCGTTCAAGTACAATTCTCAGCTCCATGATTCTTGTTTCGCTGATTGTTGTGGCTCTTCCGCGCATGCTCTCGAATCGCGAGGGAACCAAGCAGCCCCTGTTTGCAATCCCCAGAGGTGTCGTGCTCGTCATCGCGATCTTCGCGGCAATCTCATTCTTGGTTGAGGGGGCTCTGCTCGACTGGAGTGCGCTCTTGCTTGTCGGCGAACACCTGGTCTCTGCTGCGCACGGAGGGCTGGGATACATGCTCTTCTCCATCGCGATGACGTTCAGCCGTTTCCTCGGCGATGGCATCGTAGCGCGATTCGGCAACCGCTTTGTGCTGACACTTGGTGGGATGATAGCGGTTCTAGGGTTGTGCGTCCTCCTTCTCGCACCGGTCGCATGGATCGGGCTTGTCAGTTTTGTCTTGGTGGGCCTTGGAGCCGCAAACATCGTGCCTATCTTGTTCCGACTCGCAGGTACGCAACACAAGATGCCAAAGGGATTGGCCGTTGCCGCCCTCACTACGGCGGGTTATGCGGGCATGCTGACGGGACCAGCCGTCATCGGCTTCTTGTCCAAGGGAATCGGCTTGCACAACGCGTTCTGGTTTCTGGCTGCCCTTCTGGCGTGCGTGCCGCTCTTCTGCAATCATGTGACAGCAGAAAATTCTCACTGAACGAGCGGGAATGAGTCCCGTCGGGAGACAACATGCAGAATCGCAAGTTTGGTTTTTACCTCCTTTACATCGTCATCGCAGCCTTGGGAACGATCATCGCAACGTCCGTAGCCGCCGCTCAGGTCGCAGAACGGCCTTGGATGAATCCCAAACTCTCCCCAGAAGAACGTGCCGATATGGTTCTCAAGCAGCTCACTCTCGACGAGAAGCTGGCTTTATTGCACGGCAACGGGATGGCTCACGCGCCCCAGTGGCAGATGCCCCTGTCACATCTTACCAGCGGCGGTGCGGGATACGTTGAGGGCGTCAAGCGCTTGGGAATTCCTCCCCTGGTAATTTCCGATGCGGGCTATGGAGTGAGAGACAGCGGGGCGAACGGAAGGTATTCGACAGCTATGCCCGCCAGCTTAGGCGCTGCGGCAAGTTGGGATCAAGACTCCGCTTGCGAGTTCGGCACTGTAATTGGCCAGGAACTCCGAGCGCAAGGGTTCAACATGACGTTGGGAGGCGGGGTAGATTTAGCCCGCGAGCCACGGAATGGACGCAGCTTCGAGTATGCGGGTGAAGATCCTCTGCTTGCGGGCACCGTCGTCGGCAACCTTATGAAGTGTGAACAGGCGCAACATGTGGTCGGCGACGTTAAGCACTATGTGATGAATGATCAGGAGACGGGGCGTTTCTTTGTGAACTCCGTGATCTCGAAGCGGGCGATGCAGGAATCGGATTTGCTCGCATTTCATATCGCCATTTCCATCGCGAATCCCGGTGCAGTGATGTGTTCCTACAACCGGATCAATGGCGACTTCGGTTGTGAGAACTCCTACACGCTGCGCGATGTGCTCGAGAAGGAATGGGGCTTCAAGGGATTTGTCATTTCCGACTGGGGTGGAACACACAGTACGGAAAAGGCATCCGCAGCCGGTCTTGATCAGGAACAGCCTATGGCCGACTTCTTTGGTCCCAAGCTGAAAGAAGCAGTTGAAGCCGGCAAAGTTCCGCTGTCGGAAATTGACGACCATGTACGCCGAGTTCTGTATGCCGAGTTTCTATCGGGAATAGTAGACGATCCGCCGCAGACGGGTGTGGTGGATGTCGAGAAAGGATTTGAAGTCTCCCAGCGGGTAGAAGAAAAGAGCATCGTTCTGTTGAAGAACAGCCCGACGGTGCTTCCGATCGATCCATCCAGGGTCCACACCATTGCGATGATTGGCGGGCATGCCGACGTCGGGATGATCTCCGGCGGAGGATCGGCGCAAGTCGATCCTCCCGGCGGCAATGCCATCATGCCTCCTGGCAAAGGCGCGACGATCTGGCAGAAGCCCGTTTGGTTCGCAACCTCTCCCTTAAAAGCGCTTCAGAGGAAACTGCCGAACGCAAAGATTGACTTCGATCCGGGAACAGATCCGAAGTCGGCTGCGAACCTCGCCAAGTCTGCTGATCTTGCGATTGTCTTTGCCTATCAGTGGCTGGCAGAAGACATGGACGTGCCGAGCCTTTCGCTACCGAATAACCAGGATGCATTGATCGAGCAGGTGGCGGAGGCGAATCCTCACACCATCGTCGTGCTCGAAACTGGCACCGCCGTCACGATGCCCTGGATCGACAAAGTAGCGGGCGTCGTCGAGGCTTGGTACGCCGGAAGTTCCGGACACAAGGCGCTGGCAAACCTGCTCCTTGGAGACGTCAATCCGGCGGGCAAGCTCCCGTTGTCTTTCCCGAAAAGCGAAGCGGATCTTCCGCATCCTGATGCGCCTAAGATTCCATCCGAGAGCCAGGTACGCGCAGGAGATGTTGCCGACAACGGTGCGCCTACAGCGAATGCTTCGGCTCGCGCTGGTTACGCTGTCCACTACGATGAGGGGCCTGAGGTTGGCTACAAGTGGTATGAAGCACAGAATAAGCAGCCACTGTTTCCCTTCGGCTTCGGTTTGTCTTACACCACCTACGCATACTCCGGCCTGTCTGTCGATTCAACTGCCAGGACTGCGCGCTTCACTGTCCAGAACACCGGCAAGCGAACCGGCACCGAGATTGCTCAGGTCTATGGGCGGCTTCCGCAAGGTTCAGAGGAATCCTTCAAGCGGCTTGTCGGGTGGAAGCGAATCACGCTTGCTCCTGGCGAATCTCAGACCGTTACGGTTGCGATCGATGACCGGGTGTTGAAGACCTTTGATGAAGAGAAGAACGCTTGGAACCTGCCCCCGGGCGAATATCAAGTGCTGGCCGGGAGTTCTTCGGACAACACGCCTCTGACCGCAAGTCTTGTGGTTCGCTGAAACATCCGTCGCTGCAAAACGCGCATAGAGAAAGGCGCGGAGCCTGAATTGTGGGAACTGTCCGATGAATGTTGCCATTACGGTCGACCGTACGAGTAGTGGAAAAGAACACTTTGAAGTGCTGGATGGCTTGAGAGGAACCGCGGCCTTTCTGATCGCGATCTTTCACGTATTCAACTACCCATTTGGCTTTAGGCCTCCGCTTCACTTAATGCACCACGCCTATTTGGCGGTCGATTTTTTCTTCGGGCTGTCCGGCTTTGTGGTCGCCTATGCATACGACGATCGCTGGACACGGATGACGATGCTTCAATTCTTCCGCATCCGTCTCATCCGGCTTCACCCTCTGGTTCTGATCGGAGCCACCCTGGGCCTGCTGGGTTACATTTTCGATCCCTTCAGCAAGGCGATGAATCATACTGCCGCTCCGATGCTGCTGCTCGCCTATGTCACCTCATTGCTCCTGCTGCCGTCACCTCCGGTTGGGGGGAGATTACACGAGACTCAGGCACTCAATGGGCCTGCCTGGTCACTGATGCAGGAGTACCTCGGGAACATCGCATATGCTCTGATTCTTCGCAGGCTGCGCGCAATCACTCTGGCGATCATCTTTGGATTGTCCGGACTGCTTCTGGTTTGGACCGCGAATACGAAAGGATCGCTGGACGGAGGTTGGGGTTATCCGGAGATCTGGATGGCGCCGCTACGCCTCACGGTCTCCTTCGTGATGGGTCTCTGGCTTTATCGAATTCATGACCGCATTCGGTTCCCCAAGATCGGACTGCTCCTACTTTCGATTGTTCTTGTGGGGTGCTTTCAGATGCCACAGTTCTCGATCGTGAGTGGTCTGTCGTCAAACGGTCTTTATGACGCGGCATGCGTGCTCTTCTTGTTCCCGCTCGTCATCCTTTCTGGGGCGCACTCGCATGCAGGCGCAGGCATGATCAGGCTCTGCAAGTTCAGCGGCCGACTTTCCTATCCCCTCTATATCACTCACATTCCGTTCGTATATGTCCTTGAAGGCTACTCGCGGACGAGGCATCCGAGCATGGATGTGAAGCTGATATGGATTTTCCTGCTTGTTCCATTTGTGATCTTTGTGGCTTGGATTGCTCTGAAGTACTTCGACGAGCCCGTTCGCGCTTGGCTGACCCGTCGTTACGGCATCAAGCGGAGTTCCAACAGCAAGCCAGTGACCGCTTAATCGCAGGGCAGAGAGAAGCCATTGGAAAACACGATGGCTCGGACTTCTGAAAAAACTCGATGCTCTGCCGGGCCGATCCTGATGCTTGGATTGGCGTTGACAATACCACCTTGCGCACAGCAACAGAGCACCTCCGCTCTATGGCGTGGTCTTGTGAAAAACAGCGTCGGAACTCCGATTGTGGGAGCCAACGTGCCGCTGCAAGGAACTTCCACCGCTGGATCAACCACGGCGGCCGATGCGAGCTTTTCTCTTGCTGCTTTGCCGGCAGGAACGTACAAGCTCACGATTGTTGCGGATGGAACGACCGCCACTTACGCGCAGACTATTGCTTTGACCTCGGACTCAGCAGACGTAGCGGAAAGTCTGACAGGACAATTCCACAGGAGATTTTCCGAGCAGTTTGACCTCATGATTCAAGGCAAAGGCCTGAATGAATTGAAAAAATATCGCTTGGAGCGAATCAGTTGGAGAATCGCAGCAGCAGAGCTCCCTGAGGAAGCTTTTTTTGGACATCATCTTTCTTGCATAAAGGACCCCGCTCGGAACGGTATGACGATTTATACTAGCCACGCGGTTTACAGATCAGAGAGCCTTGCCTTCATCGACCTCTTGTATAGCAGCCGCGATTATGAGGCAGAGTATCGCCGCACCTCCGAGCACGCCCTTCTCTTGCGATAAAGCACGATCGAGCAGGAACGCCGTTAGGCGAATCAGGTTGGAGGGCACCCATGTCACGGCCATCCCAGGTGCCAAGACTAAGATTCCAGCAGAGCCCGTAACTTGTGAGCATATCTGCGACTCGAAGTGACCACCGTTCCTTCTGCCAGTATGATGTCGTATACCCCATCGAACATCGGACGAATCTCGCTAATGCGGGCACTGTTCACGATGGCCGATTTCCGCACTCGGATGAAGTGGTGTGGCTCCAGCTTCTCTTCCAGGTGTGCCAGGGTTTCCCGCAACAGGTGACTGTCGCTGGCGGTGTGTATGCAGGCGTAGTTTCCCGTGGCTTCGATCCACAAAACGTGCGAAACGGGAACAAAGAAAATCCGCTTCTTGTCCTTTACCACAAAGCGTTCCAAGGGACGGAGACTACGGAGGGATTGCAGCAGTGGTTCGAGACCTCGATTTGCTTTCCTGGAGTGTTCGAGGACCTGGCGTGCGTGAATCAGGGCCTTGGCAAATCGCTCCTTATCATACGGTTTCAAGAGATAGTCAACTGCGTGCACTTCGAATGCACGAATGGCGTGCGCATCGTGAGCCGTGACGAAGATATATACAGGAGCAGGGCCGGTCGATGGCTCCACATTTTCGATGACTCCAAAACCATCCAGATCAGGCATCAGCACATCGAGAAAAACAATGTCGGGATGAAGTTCATTGATCTGCTGCACCGCACTGATTCCGTTCGCCGCCTCGCCTACAACTTCAATGCCGTTGTGTTCGGCCAGATAGCGACGGATACCGCGCCGGGCGATCGGTTCGTCATCGACGATGAGGACTCGTGTCTTCATGCGAACTCCTCAGTGGAATGGTGATGATGGCCTCACAGCCTCGACCGTTGCCCCCGGTAAGTTCCAGCGAAGCCTCGTCCCCGTAGAGCTGTTTCAAGCGTGACTGGACGTTGGTGAGTCCGACGCCGAATCGCAGGCGCGATCCCGGTGCCGGACCCGGGCCATCATCGCGGACGCAGAGCCAAACTCTGCCGTTGTGG
>Ga0308309_10000404_pt1 | contig 28092 bp, 32 predicted proteins | sample HubBroMetageWFT5_FD_192491 | JGI IMG/M metagenome (GOLD analysis project Ga0308309, IMG submission 192491) | Warmed and freeze-thawed soil microbial communities from the Hubbard Brook experimental Forest, New Hampshire - Hubbard Brook CCASE Soil... | ecosystem: Environmental > Terrestrial >...
GATAACGAGGAGTTCGAAGTAGTAATCATGATCGCCGTTGCGACCGAAGAGATGCATGGGTCGGACTGAGTCCTGGCCTGAAAACGATTACGAGCGAGCCTACGGTTGGGAAAGGCAACACCATCTATGAGAGCGAAATGGCGCTCTTCTTCGAGTGCACGCAGTAGTGCGCTCAAAAAGTGCTTGACACGGGCCGACATTGTCAGAGAGGCCTGTTTACAGCAGTTACTGCGTATGACGCGGGGTTCTTGTTGGAATGAGAGCCAAGACGAGGCTAATATTGGCAGTTATCGCCGTCGGGAGTGGTTTGCGAACTTACGGATTTGCGGTCGTCTCCGCATTATGTTTAATGGCAATCGCCCCTGCACAGGAGAGTGTGTGCAATCTACCGCTGTGCCTTTAGCTTCTCAATGACGCCAGCCGCGCTGACAAATTAACGCATGCCCAGGCGAGCAGTAGCGATCCCAGGAGCCAGTTCACGTAAAACCTTCTTATGGTTTCGAGCAATGCCGTAAGCATGGCTGCCAACTGCATTGTAGGCAGCTCCGTCTGACCAGAGCTGTTTATGGGCGCGGGCACAAATACGAGTGCTACCAGCACGAGTACCACCAGCAGCAACCCAGGCAAAGCGCGTTTCCATGGAAAAGGAATTGGCCCGGAAGTCTCCCGTCGCACAGAATCCATCACTGCCTGAGTAAAACCAGCCGACGGGACAATTTCTTCTTCGGCAGTGAGGACGCGGTCGAGGTATTCCATTAAGCCTCCCTCCATCTGGACATCCTGAATTGCTGCTGGAGCTTCTGGCGCAGCATTTCTCGCCCCCTAGATAGTCGCGCTTTAACCGTGCCCTCTGGTAAGGCAAGGCTTCGGGCAGCTGCAGCAATATCCATGTCGTGAAAATAAAACAGTATTACCGCCTCCCGGTATTTTGCCGGCAAGGTCAGCACGGCTTTCCGTACGGCGTGGTCGCGATCAACTTCCGCCAAGCATCCATCGGCTGGACTTGAAACCTGCACCCTAGCTACGTCTTCGATCGAGATGGTCTGCGCCGGAATCCGCCGCAGTTGGGAACGATACAAATTGGTTGCGACCGCAAATAACCATGTCGAAAACGCTGCATCTTTCCGCCACTGTCCTAAACCGCGGTATGCGCGTAAGAAAGCGTCTTGCGCCATTTCTTCCGCTCGACTGCGGTCGCGACAAAATCTATAGGCAAGGTTCACCAGGGGTCCCTGCCACCTCCGTACGATACTCTCAAAGGCCGAGACTTCTCCTGCCAACACCTTCTCGACGTCCGCCTCGTCCTCACTGGCGCTCACCCGTAGCTCCACCCTCCGCAGCAGGTAAGACCTAGTCAGCTGAAGTGCGGGTTGCATTATTTTGCTTTCCTTTCCTCGCTTCAAACGGCTTCAAAAAATGCAACCGCGGTGCGATCCGGTTGGTCACACTCGATGCGGTCAAAAAGAGGAGTTCTTTATGGAGCCACGTACCCCTAGTTTGGAATTTCTCACCTGGATCGTCGGCTTTGTTTCCTTTTTCTCATTCCTTGCCGTCGCCTCCTGGATAAGGGCGCGCCTTCGGGAGCGCCAAGCCTTCTACAAAAGCGAAACCGTCAAAAAGCTCGCCGAATCGCAAGGGGGTAGTGCCGCCCTCGAATACGTCCGCGATGGCGACCGAGCCGCTGCGCGCCAGCATCGCGAGGGTCAGAAACTAAGTGGGCTGATCACCCTCGCCGTCGGTATTGGCATTATGATCTTCCTCCGCAGAGTGCCAATTTCGCCTGATTCAGGTACTGACAATTCCGCCTACTTGGTCGGCGTCATTCCGAGCCTCGTCGGCTTGGCCCTGATTGTTTATGCCTACCTCCTCGCTCCTAAGAACTGAGTACGCTTGGGACGGAACGGGAGTTTCATATGAAAAGGACGATTCCAGTCACGTCGGGAACGGTTCGTACCGTCGTCGTCGCTGTAGCTCTCTTTCTTGCGTGTATCGCGTGGTGGAGCATTAGTCTCTGCGGGCAAGACACGGCTCATGGTGAGGCCAACCTCTTGCCCCCGCCTAGGGGCGAGGCCTTAACCCTCACGCCAACCGACATGCCGGACGTAAGCTGTTCAGTTGTGCAGTGGAAGGGCGACCCGGTTACACCCACGTTGGCCGTAATTTGCCAACCACAAAATGTGTTTGCTCCTTTGCATGTCTATCTCAAGCTGTCCTGGCTCAAGCCTGAGGACGTACCTTTGTCGGCCCGTGGGATCGCGGCAGCGGAGAAGACCCTGATAAAAATTCGCACGAACAAGTCGATCGCATGGGTGTGGCTCGAAGTGCGAGAAAGACAGGGCGCCATACCGCATAGGACATGGGTGGCCTTTAACGGTGTCGTGGATATAGCGCTGCCGACATTATCCTCTAAACGCTAGCGAGTCAGGACGCAGCTCGATTCGTTGTAACGCTCTGATTCCGTGTGTGAACACGAGTTGAAGCGGCGGATCCACGGTGTCGGTCAATTGGCGATAAATCGCGGTTACACTCATTGAGAATTGGCCGACGTTGATGATCCATTTGTCAGCCTCGCCACCATCCACTGCGTTGTCTCAAAATCCTTCGCCAGTTTTCTGACACTGGTTCCCATCGACCGTAAATCCTGCATCCGTTCGATATCCGTCACATGAAACCTCCGGAGAGCCGGTCGCCCAACATGTTTTCCAGTTCTACGTGCTTGAGCCATTCCGGCCTTCACTCGTTCACGCAGCAACTCCCTTTCAAACTCGGCGACGGCTCCCAAAATTTGAAATGTCAATCTTCCTGCTGGCAGAGTGGTGTCGATGTTCTGTCTCAACGAAACCAAGTCCACATCCAGAGACCGACACTCCTCACCGATGGTCAACAACTGTTTCAACGATCTCGCCAGCCGATCCAGTGCCCAAACGACTACAACATCGAACTTTCTCCTCCGTAAATCACTTAACATTGCATTCAGCGCCGGTCTATCGTTCTTCGCACCACTCTGAGCTTTGTCGCGATACACTACGCACTCCCAGCCTCGACTCTCTACATATTGGCGCAACTCCGTTTCCTGCATGTCGGTGTCCTGTTCTGCTGTGCTGACTCTGACGTAAATCGCCGCTCTCTTTGCCTTCATGGTCATTCATCCTTTGCGCTTCCGTTTGGCCCAACGTGCCTTTGCTGCATTCCGGCCGATCTGCTTTCGGCGTCTGGCTGAGACTGTTTTCATTCTCACTTTCGCCGATTTGCGACCCATGGCGGCGAAATATTCAGACAGTCTTCTGTCGATCATGTTCGCATTATATACGCAGCCGTTGAGCATCTCAAACCAGCATCTACGCTGTTATTACAGATGTTAACAAGAAGACCCCAGTCGTAGATTACTGTTCCCTGGACCCTCTTCTTAAAACCTCTGTGGCGCCCCCTAGCGTGACTTTAGCGATGACTTTGGACCGTGATAGATGGTTTCCCTACCCCCACCGAGAATTGTTCATAACGCACGGGAAGACTGGGGTGCGAATCGCAGAAGGTACCCGCCACGCTCGGCAAGGAATTACTCGAGGTCGAGAACGGCAACCGGAATTATTTTTTCATCTCGGGCGAGGCTACGCCTAAAGGCGCGGTGAGCACGTTCGACAAACAATACCGCAAAGCCTTCACGAAGGCCGGTATCAAGCCGGACGGGCAGCTATCGCACACGCTCCGGCACACGTTTGCCGTGGAACTGCTCAAGGCCGGTGTGGACGTTCGCAAGGTCAGCCGGGCACTCGGTCATTCCAGTGTGGTGATCACAGAGAAGTATTACGCGAAGTGGAATCGAGCACAGCAAGACATCTTGGACGGGGACCTCGCGTCCGCTTGGAGTACCTAAGTTGCCTTCAGAATCGAGATGCAAGGAGACCCGTGCAAATCGCTCGTGACTTTCAACGTCGCTCGTTCCGCGTAGGCATCAGCCTCAGCGTTCTCATGAAGAACTTCCTCAGTAAGACTTGGGTCATTGATGTCAATTAGCACACCGTCACCCGCATCTAGCTCCGGGTGCTCATCATCTTCCTTCTCAAGGGGGATATTTACGGGAAATCCAATCCGCAAGACAACATAAACTCCAGATCCCATTTATCAAGCTAAGCGCAAGCTCGCGAGCGATGCGCAAGCCGTTCCGCCACTCCGGTCAGGCAGAATTTTCAATTCAACCACGGTCACGTCGGCGAGATCCACGGCGTAGTCCTCAGTCTCGCGGATTGTCGCAGGCGGACTGAAATTCCATTGCTGGCGAACAATTTCTCGGAACGAACGCCCGTGATCCGGCGACCATCTCAGAACGAACTCTTGTGTGCGCTGGGTTTCAGTTTCCTCGAAAACCAGCCAGATGCGTTTGAGGTTTTGAGGCTGGTCGAACAGAAGTCGGATAATCTGAGGTCCAGCATCAGCAGCGCGCCAGCCTCGTCTCTCTCCGAGTTGCAGCGCACCTTCGATGGGATAGGCTTCATCCTCCGATGTGATCTCGACCCTTCCCAAGTTGGCCAGATCGAGCCCGTCCCGATCAAGAGGTGTGCGGTCGCCCGGAATCGGCGAAATCAGACGTTTGCGCATATGCCACTGTGATGCTTTTTCGTGGTAGTGGGACCACAAAATTGCATCGAGCCATTGTTCGGCCTTTTTGTCTGACTCCGCCTGTACTCTCCGGCCCAGGGGTACCTGCCGTCGTGTCACACTGGACAAGAGGCGACCAGACGAGCGCGCCTTGCCCTCTTTTTCTCCTGTGCTGCTCTCGTCTACCAATTCATACTGAGCCAGTGTTCGACAGCGAACGATCAAGCGAATTCCGCGGCTTGTCGATCTGCGATAAGGGCACGATTAGTGTCAACTATTTGATCACCAAGCCAACGGCAGGCTGCTCCGAGGTATCAAAAGTCGAGGGGCGTTATGAAGCAGCCTAATGCAAGAAGCAGCCAACCCGCGACGACTTAGCGACGGCCTGGAAAATGATCCGTGACCAAACCCAAATCATCAAGTTGCTGACCGAACGACTGCGCCGTCAAGAACGGGTGCTGGGGAGCATCTTGATGGTTTACCCTTACATGAAGGGGCTTTTGTGCTTGTTGATTCTTTCCGCACCATCGGCGATCTTTGCTCAGCATCCAGTGCCCTCGGCTCAGCCGCCAGAGCCGTATCAAATTCAGAATGATGTCTTAGGCGAGCCGATCTCTGTTTATCGTAAGAATAATCCAGAGTGTTCCGACAAAGACCCGGTCACTGAATCAGCCAATTTTTACCAAGCGAAAACTACAGGGAAATGGGGCGGCACGTGCGCGGCACTAAGCTTCGATCCCAATCTGCTTCACGGTAAGTCTACGCGAATCACCTATGCTGATACCCCCATGAAGATGAAAGTTGCGAGCTTTTCCGAAGATCGTTGGGTGTTGCTCATTTTTACGGCAAAACACCCTGATTACGATGTCGTGCGGAACACCGTGATAAAAAAGTTTGGCGAGCCGACTGGGCGAGCCACCGAGGACGTTCACAACAAGATGGGAGGCCACTTTGTCGGAGAATTGCTAACATGGGACAATGGCGTGTCTTCGATTCACCTGGAAGAATACGGTGAAGATTTGGATTCATCCTCGCTGGTTTTTGCGTTGGATGACTATCTGCGACAAAAGCGTTTGTCCAAGCCAAACCCAGACATGTAAGGTAGTGATACCTTGACGGAGAACTCGGCAAGAGAGCACACTTGTTGGTATCAGTGAAGATGAAAGCCCTGCGCGTGACTCGTCTCCAGGTGTCGATCCTTCCCAATTAGATCGATACCATCCTCAGAGTAGTTCTGCGAAAGGAGAACAAGATGAAAAAGTTGATGATCGTTTCATTCCTCCTGGCTCTGCTGATGTCCGCAGTCGCCGTGGCTCAATATGGGGCGCAGCAGCCGGATAACAGCAAATCCAGCATGTCAACAAAGGCTGTCAGTATCACGGGGACAATTAGCGATGATGGCAAATGTTCGTGAATGACAAAGACGGTAAGAGTTGGGCCATAAGCAACCCCGATGCGGTAAAAGGACATGAAGGGCACCACGTCATCCTGCTAGCCCAGGTGGAGGCGGACAAGAACGCGGTTCATGTCGTGTCCCTCAAGATGGCGAAGGATAGTATGGCAAAGTGAATCACCCGTCACTTCTTTCTCCGGGTCAGCGATCATGCTGGCCCTTCTTTATTTGCTCGCAGGTTTAAAGGAAGCTGACCTGACTCGGTCCCGTTTCAGCCTCCACTTCCTCTGGCTTGCTCAGGTTATTGGCATGCTCCCTTACCCGACTTGTGCCAGGCCCTTTACCTCGCCGGTGCCATTTCAACCTCTAGTGACGGATCTATCGTGTCGGCGAGCAGTTCTTGGGGGACAGCTGCTAGGGAAAGCGTCCGTGACTGAGATGGTGTGGGGCGCTTTCTTTTTTCAGTATTGCTGCACAATGCGTAGTTGCTGGGTCGGATGAATCCCTGATCTGAAACGATTACGAGCGAGCCCACGGATGGAAAGGCAACACCATCTATGCGAGCGAAATGGCGCTGTTTTCGGAGTGCACGCTGTGGTGTGCTCAAAAAGGGTTGACACGTCCGACATTGTCCGAGAAGCGATGTGTTACGCCAACAATGGCGAGTATGGGATGAACAGGCGAACAATCAGAATTCTGGATGGACTGTCTTGAGTACACTCGTGATATGCGGGTGAGCTTTAGCCTGCTGACCGATTCGCAGGATGACGGAGCCAGCCCATGGCAAGTGGTGGCCATAGTATTCCAGGTCGGTCGCGCCATGGATCGTCTCATGATGTACGTGGCCGAAGGGGGGAGCAAACGTCATCCAATTGGTGGGAGCACTGCCGATGAAACCCTTGTTTTTGCCCCAGAATTCAGCCGTTCCCGTGTCCTGGTCCAGCACGGTATTGGTATTGATTGACAGACGATCGTAGCCCGTGTGATCGGGGAGGAATCTCATCGACGACTCGGTCTGGCCCTGATTTTGCCCGAGGCTTACGGGTAATCCTTTGTAGGTGAGATGAAGATGTGTTTGGGCTTCCGAAACCGTTGCGACCTGTGATGGGGCATCAGGAAGTTGGACAGCGCTCTCCTCTGGTGTCGACGTTCTCTGCGCCCATAGAACGTGTGTGGAATGCAGCAACAAGCTGACCAACAGAATCGAAGAAAGATGCAGCGCGAGAGAACTAAGCCCCGCATGGGATTTCCTTCTTTAAGGGTCTCGGGCTGCCCGTCACCGCATCGCGTGGCTGAAGTGCCTCATCACCACCGATGAGGCTACTCTCCATTCGACAATGGCCGCTTCTCCAACGTCGTCGATGTTCAGGTTTTAGCATGCCTACCCCTCCTGACAAGCGAGAGAGGCAAGTTGATTACCAAAACGGAGGACTGTGTGTCTGCTAGTTAGATTCCCAAGGAAAGTAATACGGGAAGAATGGCTAGGGGAACCGAGCAAATCTGCGATACAGAGAATGCTGTATATGCAGGTGGAGGCACTCGTGAAAGGAGGAGGGATTGTTGATGTAACAAGACCATTAGCGACTCGCAACCCAGTCAATGCATTATCGCGATATTTCAACAGTCGGTTACGCCGAATCTCAGTTGGAACCGCACGACTATCGAACTTAGCCAGTTCGCGGGGAAGTGAACTGCGCGGCCTGTTCTGAATCTCGAAATAGTCTTACGGACGTTGCACTCCTCACGAACAGCTTTTCCACGTTCGTCGGTCTTGCTCGTTTCGAGTGGGATGGGTCCAGCGCAGATGCAGCAGACGATGACGCCTTGCGACGCGTATTGAGCTGAGCCTGTCATAACATGGTCCTCCTTACTGGACTACGGGTAACAGGCAAAAACGCAAATATGTAACCTGCAATTCGGCAACCATATCAACCTTGACGACGCAAATCCGAACTCTGACAGAGAGTTACGGAAATTGGGAGACTCGGCGGAGCCCCGCTTTTGGACGCGACCCGAGGCAAGAAATTCAGGGTCTGGAACATTCGCCCCGCACCACTGCTATCACGCAACCACGTTCGGGCCAATGCGATTGCTTGAGGCCATCAGGGGCCGACTAGGCTCACGACCAGGTCAATGCGCGTAACGCGATGTTTCAACACTTATGGATTCCGCACGTTGAAGAGACCCTCGCTTACTCGAGTATATGGCGAGAATCCAAAGCTAGGTTATGCTAAGCGCCTCCTGACTTTACAATACTGCTTTAGTTGCAGAAGTTCGAGCCCTTTACATACTGTAGTCACGGTAGGCGAAAATTTCCTGGCATGGCCGCACAAATTGCACCGACATTCAACTCCCTGAGTGAATAATCCACTATTACCCGGCACTTTCCCTTGGCCCAACACGTGCTCTCTTGCATCTAAGGATCGGGAGAAATGAAGGTGCGGGTTACGAAACGCTGGATGACGACGGGAGCATCGGTCGTGCTGTTCTGCTGCGTCATAGTCGCACAGAGGACCGCCCCCTCAAGGACGCTGCAACTCAACTCGATTGTCGAGGCCCTCGAAAAGACGCAAGCGGCACAGTTTTCTTACCAGGAGATTCGTGAGTATCGTCTATCCGGCCCGAACAATTCGAAAGCAAATTCCGATGTGGTAGTAGAAGTAAATTTCAAACCACCCGCCAGCACGAATTATAGGATCCAGAAGGCGTCGGGCAGCAACCGAGGCCAGCAGGTTGTGCGGGATGTCCTGGACCACGAGGTAGAAGCAACGTCTAGCGGGAATCAAGCCCGAATTGCTCTTAGCAGAAATAACTACGATTTCACCTACATCGGCGAAACGGTTCTCGATGGCCAACCCTGTTATCTGTTAGGACTGAAGCCGAAGCGAAAAGAGAGCGAGCTGATTTTGGGAGAAGCCTGGATAGACAAGCATTCGTATTTCGTCCGGCAGATTGAGGGGGAGGTCGCCAAAACTCCGTCCTGGTGGCTAAGAAGGGTTCGCGTGAAGCTCGTGTTTGCCGAACTCGAGGGAACTTGGCTGGAAACCAGCATGGAAGCCGTGGCTGATGTGCGTATAGTTGGCCCTCACACCTTGACATCACGCATTCTGGATTACCGCGGAGAAAGCGAAGCCGCGTCGACTACTCGCGTGCATTCCCCGGATCGCAATCAGTAGCCAGCCTCGAATTCGCGGGCGATGCCTTGCTTACAAACGTCGACACATCCTTCGCAAAGAGGTACATAGAGGGAAGCCATGACGATATGCTGCAGACAGTGCGGATCCAATAACAATTCGGGAAATCGTCTTTGCCTAACATGCGGATGTGATCTCTTGGAACCTCGCGAACCCTTGGCCGCGCGGGCAATGCCGTCGGAACAGCCTTCGGTACCACCATCTAGCGAGTCCTCCATTGTGAGTCCGACCGCTGAGCCAACTGACGGTGTGACTTATTTTTTTCAAGATGAGACCTCTCATGCACGCCGTTATCTCGTTCTAGCCCTAATCGGTTTTACAGTTGCAGTTGTGGCATGGCAGTGGCGGGACCTGCGTACATTGGCGAGTAGGTTTTTGAAGAATTCCGCTGCTAATCAGTCCAGAGTGGGGAATTCTACCCAGGCAAATGTCTCCTTTTCATCTGAAGAGCTGCAGGCGACGCTGAGCGGGCACGCCGAACCTTCGGAATTGACTTCAAAGCACGGTCAAAGTATTCCCGAAAATACTTCCAATGGGAACCCATCGCAGGAAAGGTCAGTGAACGCGCCCGGGTCGTCAAAGGTGCAGATCCAGTCGGTTTCGGTGAGCACAAAAGACCGCGATACTTCCGAGGCCGAAGGCGAAAAGTATCTTTATGGAGATGGTGTCCCGGCTGATTGTGATCGCGCTCAGCAAAATCTTCTTGCTGCTGCTGAGCATTCCAGCGCGAAGGCTGAAAGTACCTTGGGAAGATAAAACTACACCATAGTTGGGCTCTTGCATTGGTAAGCCGCCCCACTCCGTATGCTCCGCGTTTTGGATTGAGCCGTTTGGCTCGAGTTCTCATGGGACACAACATCGAGACAAATATACTGGTGTCTACCTGAAGGCAACGTGAAAGCCAGGGGCTAGGTCAGCGCACGTCCAATCTTTGACAGTGATCCCGTCAATGCGGTATCAGACAATTTAGAGGTGCTTCGCTATAGGATGTCAAAGCGCAGATTCAGGGTAAAAGCTAATCTGGAGCTTCGAAAACACTATGATGAGGAAGATGAGAATATCGATCGCTGTATTCTTGGCGCTGGTCTCAGTTGTCAGCAATCTGTTCGGAGCGAGTGGCAGCGATTCCGCTGGATCGGTTCCTCTGGCATCAATCCCGACGTTCTCGACAGAAAACATTGGACGCCAAGGGCATTTCTATGTGGGCGGCAAGTGGGTGGGTGAGCCCGGCAAGGAAAGAATGCGCGGTGCCATGTACGTTGAAGTTTGGGTACCGAAGAAGATCCGGCATCCGTATCCGATCCTGTTCATACAAGCAGGCGGGGGACAAACCAGCATCGCCTTGCTGCAAACGCCAGACGGCCGGCCAGGCTGGGCCTATGATTTTGTTAACCAAGGTTACACGGTCTTCATGATGGATTTTCCGGGCCGAGGGCGGGCAGCCTATATTCCGGGTTTGGATGGTGAGTTGACTCCGCCCCGCACCGCCGAGAACATGGAGGAGGTTTGGACGGGTGGCCATCCGCCCACCAATCCGCTGCGCAGTTGGCCTCAAGCCAAGAAGTATTCGCAGTGGCCAAGTGATGCACCCAACAAAGGCAAAATGGGAGACCCAATATTTGATTACTTTGCCAAGACCGAACTCGGGTTTCCGTCGGCCGATGACATGGAGCAACTTTCTGCGGATGACCTGGTGCAATTGGTAGATTTGATCGGCCAACCGGTCATTCTGCTTCTGCATTCAAGGTTAGCAACTTCTGGGTGGCTGCTCGCCGACGCCCGGCCCAAGCTCATCAAGGCTATCGTCGCAGACGAACCATGGGGCCCGCCGATTGAGAACGCGGAATTGGACGCGAGAGGTCCGGGGCATGTGTGGGGCCTGACCAATTTTCCGATTCATTATGATCCCCCGATTAAAGAATCGTCTGAATTGCAAACCATTCGCCAAGACAGGGCCGATGGGCCGGACCTGATTCCTTGCTGGGTGCAGAAAGAGCCCGCGCGCAAACTCATAAACCTGGAGGCTATCCCGGTCCTCAATGTCTCCGGAGAGGCGAGCTATCACCGCCCATACGCCCACTGCGTTGCCAAGTGGCTTAATCAGGCGGGCGTAAAGACGACATACGTAAACCTGGAAGATGTCGGGCTACCGGGAAATGGCCATCAGATGATGTCCGAAAAGAACAGCGCTGGCGTTGCGAAGTTCTTCATGCAATGGCTCGATAAGAACGTACACTGAGCGAGAGGACACGGTTCGACCGCGCACCGAGGGATGGTTCACCGGCTCGTCAGAAATTGATGCGCCGGGAAAGCTGCTCAAATCGTGGATCGGAATGAAGACTGCTGAGTTCGGGATCCAATTTCAGAAAGGCTATCGAGGTGGATCGATCCTCATAAGCTTTTTGCAGCCAGCTGATGGCGTGATCGCTGTCGCCAAGTCCGGCATAGACCAGCCCAATCGCATATGCGGGCACATACGGTTGACCCACGCGTTCTTCCAACTCCTGCAGCACCTTGCGCGCCTGGTTCGTGTTTCCCGAAATTGCGTAGGCATGCCCGAGCGACCCTTTATAACAAGCATCACCTCCTGAGAGGCTGACCGCCTGCTCCAGTTCGGAGATTGCCATGTCGTACGACTTCTTTTGCTCGTAGGCCCTTCCCAGCCGATAGTGCGTGCGCGGGAAACTAGGGTCGATCTCGATCGCTTTTCTGAGGATTTCAATCGCCTGGTCAGGTTTGCCTGCGAGAGACAACGTCCATCCCGCATTGCTGCCGATGATCAACGAAAGCGGATCGTCCTCTAGGGCGCGCTGTGCCTCAGCAACCGCCTCCGGATACCGGCCCGTAGCCGCGAGGCTCTCGCCGTACCAAGAATGTGCCATGGCGTAATTCGGATTGTCGGCCAAGGCGCGGCGGAATTCGTTAGCGGCGTCGGCTCCGTTCCAGTCGTAGTAAAAATAGATGAAACCTAACGTGGCATGGGCTTCGGCGAGGCCGTCGTCCATTTCGAGAGCTCGCTTCGCCGCTTCCTTGGCGGCTGGGAAAGCCTCCTTTGGCGGGAGCACAGCGTAAAGACCAAGTGTGCCATAGGAATCCGCAACACCGACGTAGGCTTCCGCAAACATCGGGTCCAGAGTAATTGCCTGGCGGAAGTATTCCAGGCCCTTCTTCAGCCCCTTGTCCGTTCGCTTGTTCCAGAAATAACGTCCCTTGACGTAGGCCTCATAGGCATCTGGTCTCTCCGTGGAGCGCTTAGTAAACCGGCGGCTCTCTTCCCCCGTCAGTTTCAAGCGGATGGACTGGGCAACGCGCTCCGAGAGCGCGTCCTCCAAGGCAAAGATGTTCGTGAATTCCTTGTCGAAGGATTCGCCCCAAAGTTGCACGCCGTCGCGCACACGGATAAGTTGTACGGTGAGACGAACGTGATCGGCCTCTCGTTGAATGCGTCCGTCGAGAACAGCATCGACGCCTTGCTCCTGACCAGCCGCCTGAGGGCTCAGATCCGCTCCAGCATATTTCTGAATGGCGCTGGTCGGTCGTACGATGATCTTCCCGGTGTTTCCAAGCCGAGTGATCAATGCGTCAGCCATCTCCAGGCCGAGGTATTCTTCGCCGCCCTTCGAGCCCAGGGTTTGGAACGGAAGGACGGCAACTGAACGAATTGGTACCAGCCCTTGGACTTGGCCGGTTCCGCTCTCGCGGCGAGGAATCACCTTAACCAGGATCAGCAAAGTGCCCAACCCCAGGGCAGCCAGCAGAAGGCTCCAGCGGAAAATTCTTCCAGGAGCGATGGTTGCCGACTTGGGCGCAACCGGCGAGAGTTGCTCCTGAGCCTTGCTCTCTTCTCCGGTTCCCCGAGACTCGTCCCGCTGCAGCGGGGGCGGCATGCTTTCTCGCTCGCCAACCTCCCTGACATCGGCTACAAAACGATAGCCCCGTTTGGACACCGTCTCGATGTATTTGTGCAGGCCGCGATCGTCGTTCAGGGCTTTCCTCAGGAACGAAACGGTGACCGAAAGATTGCCCTCCTCCACGAACGAGCCGGGCCAAACCGTCTTCAGCAATTCGTCCTTCTCGAGAAGATGCCCACCCTTCTCCACTAAGACCACGAGCAGGTCAAACGCCTTGGGAGTCATGGGGACAGGCTGCCCGTCGCAGAGGAGGAGACGCTCTGGGGGGTCTAGCTGAAAGGGCCCGAACTCATACAAATGCCTGACCGGAGTTCTCATTACCATCCAAAAAATAAATTCTTAATATTTCTTTTGGCGATTCTACAAGACTTCCAGCACTCAAGCCACTAAGGTTTCCTCGCAGCCGCGAAAAGGCTAAAAGGCCCCCGGGGATGGGATTATAGCTCACTTGCGATCTGGGTAAACCTGCAATCCTAGGGGGATCCGTCGAGGCGGAACTTGAGCAGCGAGTGGGCCCGGGGACTGAGACAGTTGCGTTTCCTGTCCCTATTCGATTCGCCCGCGATGAAGCGGGGTTGCATGGCAGGCTGGGTTTTGGGGCGAAAGGTGTAAGATGCGCGATCACGAATCCAAGTCGGAGGTTCTGAGTATTTGAAAAGGAGTGGACGTTCCCGTCGCGTTTAGTTGAATAAAAAATGAGGGGGTATCATCGTGCGCAATCGAAGTTGTTGGGAAAGTCTTGCCAGCGCGTTTGTAATATCCTTGGCAATCGTCATATTTGTAATGCTGCCCCTTTGTGTCCATGCCCAAGTTGCGGGCGCAACCCTCACGGGCACGGTGAGTGATTCGACAGGCGCGGTCATACCCAACGTGCAAGTCTCGATTAAGAACGAGGGCACGGGTGAAACCCGATCCGTTACCGTCGATACGTCGGGTTTTTATTCCGCGCCCAACCTGTTGCCGGGCAAGTATGATGTCACAGCTACAGCGACCGGATTTTCTACAACTGTACAGAACGGCATTACATTGACCGTGGGCGCCCAGCAATTGCTCAATATCAAGATGAAGGTTGGCCAGGTCGCCCAGAAAATTGAAGTAACCGACGCGGCCCCCTCCGTGCAGTTGACGAATTCTACAATTACCGGCGTGGTTGGCCAGGACGCTGTCGCACGATTACCGTTGAATGGACGCGATTGGACGGCACTGGCCACGCTGCAACCCGGGGTAAACTCGGTCGGATCAATTCAAGCGAATACTGGTTCGCCAGACCGGGCACGCCGCGGCTATGGAGCGCAAATGACCATCTCCGGTTCGCGTCCCACGCAAAACAATTACCGCATCGACGGCATCAGCGTGAACGATTATACGAATGGCGGACCCGGCAGCGTGGAGGGCTCCACGCTGGGCGTCGATGCGGTTCAGGAGTTTTCCGTGCTGACTAGCAACTATTCAGCGGAATATGGCCGCACCTCCGGAGGGGTAATTAACGCGCTTACCAAATCCGGAACGAATCGGTTCCATGGCGACGTGTACGAATATCTTCGCAACAGCGCGCTGGACACCAGGAATTATTTTGATCCTGTGGGTCAGATCCCGGAATTCCGCCGAAATCAGTTCGGAGCGGCTCTTGGCGGTCCGATTTGGAAGGACCGCACATTTTTCTTCGCAGATTACGAGGGACTGCGTCAGAACCAAGGCATCACCTCCACGGTTCCTGTTCCTTCCCTTGCCGCCCGCCAGGGGATACTTTGTTCGATCCCGCAAGCCGGCGTTTGCTCGACCCACCAGGTTTCTGGCGCCTTCAACCCGGATCCGGCGACTGGAATCGATAAGGCGGTTCTACCTTACCTGGGCTTATGGGGCGCACCCAATGCGGGATTGGTTGGCAATGGGGACGTCGGCTTTTACTCATTTACCGCGCCCCACATTACCTCGGAGAACTTCGGAACGGGCCGGCTCGATCACAGGTTTTCGACCACCGACAATCTATTTGCAAGTTATCAGTATGACGCCGCTATAGCTACACAACCTGACCCGGCGAACGACGTACTCGTTGGGAACTCAACAGGAAGGGCATACGTTAGTGTCGAAGAGACACACATCTTCACCTCGCAGATGGTCAATTCCGCTCGTTTCGGATTCAACCGGTCGCTTCATACCTCGCAAGCCGCAAACGCGATTAATCCTCTCTCTGCGAACCCAGGTTTGGGGGAAAGCCCCGGCGCGGACAACCCGCAAATCGACGTGCCGCCCTACGTATCCATCCAGCCGGGTGCAAACCAAGTCGAGCGCCTCGACTTCTTCGAGAATTCGTACCAGGGTTACGACGACCTTTTCTGGACGCACGGAATTCACAGCTTGAAAGCAGGTTTTGCTGTGGAGAGAGTCCAACTGAATGCTTTTGATCCCGCGCCGTTTGGAGATATCGCATTCGGCACACTGGCGGATCCCGCAAACAACGGTTTCCTGACGAACAATCCAATAGTGCTTTTCGCGCCGCTCCCAAGCGCACCATTCATTCATTTCAATTTTCGATCCACCATTTTCGGCGGCTATATTCAGGACGACATACGCTTGCGCCCAAATCTGACGGTGAACCTTGGATTGCGGTATGAGATGTCGACGGTTCCTTCGGAAGTCCACGGCCACCTGTCGGCTCTGCACAGCCCGTATAACCAGACGTTTCAGGATACGATTGTTGGTTCTACCGTCTTTCAAAATCCTACGTATCATAACTTCGAGCCACGGATCGGTTTTGCCTGGGACCCCTTCGGAAACGGCAAAACCTCAGTCCGTGGCGGTTTTGGTCTTTTCGACGTTCTTCCGCTTCCCTATTTGTTGGGGCAGTTCGCAACCAATACCGCCCCTTTCACTGAGAATGGCACGGCGAATAATCTGCCTGCCGGTTCGTTCCCAACGGGCGCGTTTGACATTCTCGCAAACAATGCCGCAAACAATCTCGGCCTGCGCATCCCGTATATTCAGCCCAATCCTAAGCGTAATTACGTGATGCAGTGGAACCTGAATATTCAGCGCGAGCTTGCGCCGAATCTCTCAGCCATGGTCGCCTACGTGGGGTCACGCGGCGTGCACATGATATTCCGAGCCGACGATATTAATACAACGCTGCCGATAAACGGCTCCAAGACCCCATATCTCTGGCCTGCGCCCGGAACCGGGACGCAGATCAGCCCCGACATCGGTCGAATGGATACGCTGCAATGGACCAACGATTCATATTTCGATGGTCTCGAAGTGCAGATTGAAAGAAAAATGATGCGTGGCTTCGAGGTGCAAGGGAGCTATACCTGGAGCAGAGCAGTCGACGGGGGAGATGGCTCAATCGCCAGCGATTCGTTCGTAAATTCAATTCCCGCGCTCTTTTTCTTCCTCCCTGGGTACCGCCGCGCGCCTGCCGATTTCAACATAACGCACAATCTAACCATCAACTATTTGTGGAATATTCCCACTCCCGCTTCATGGCAAAGCCCGATTGCAGGGGCTGCAAAGGGATGGCAGTTGGGCGGCATTATGCAAATCAGGAGCGGCCTGCCTTTCACCCCATTGATCGGCGGCGACCCGCTTGGCCTGAAGAGTTCCGCTCCGTTCGCGTATCCGGACCGCCTCACAGGATCGGGCTGTTCATCTCCGGTCAATCCAGGCGACCCAGCTGCGTACATCAAAGTGCAGTGCTTTACACTGCCGGTCGCCACTCCGGCAATTGCCGCCAATTGTGTGCCGTTCGCGCCCAATGGCGTGACTGCGACCGGCACGTGCGCAAACCTGCTGGGGAACGGTGGGAGAAACGAAATCTACGGGCCCGGCCTTATCGACTTCGACTTTTCTCTGACTAAAGACACGAAGATCCGAGAAAATCTGAACCTCCAGTTTCGCGCAGAGATTTTCAACCTGTTTAATCGATCCAACTTTAACCCGCCACTGGTCAATCAGGTATTGTTTGGTCAGGATGGTTCTGCGAATAGCGCGGCGGGCGCTCTTGATTCCACTTCAACCAGCAGCAGGCAAGTTCAGTTCGCATTGAAGCTTATTTTCTGATCAAGCGATTGCAGTCGAGCGATCAATTCGCCGAGTGCGGGGCAAGGCCGGCCTAATCGCTCGCAATATCAGCAACTGCGAGACGTGTCGCTGCTTAGCAATCTGACAACCCAAGGAATAGGAGTTTGGAAATGTCGACAGCCGCGGGTTTGAAACCGGTCCCGTTCCTTATAGGAGGGGAATGGGTCCAGGACACGTTATCTCATATAACGCATGTGAACCCAGCCACGGGTGAGGTTAATTATCAAGTTTGTGCCGGCACCGAAGCCCACATCGACGCAGCAGTGAACTCTGCTCACAGGGCTGCCAGTAAGACCGCCTGGCGCAGTATGTTGCCGCACAATCGGGCACAAATACTGAACCGGATTGCGGATCTGATGATTGAGCGTTCCGACCTGCTGGCTCGGTGTCAAATGCTCGAAAATGGCAAAGTATGGAAGGAGTGCAAGAATCAGGTCATCAACGGTGCAGCGACCTTCCGGTACTGTGCCGCTGCCATCGAGACGCTTGGCTCGGAGATCACGCCTCCCCGCGGAAATTACCTCAGCATGACGGTTTACGAACCGTGGGGCGTCGTCGCGGCGATTACACCCTGGAACTCGCCGATCACCTTGACGTGTAACAAGATCGCGGCAGCATTGGCTGGCGGCAACGGTATCGTCCTGAAGCCAGCCTCATACACGCCAACCAGCGGAATCGAGTTGGGACGGATTGCCCTTGACGCGGGCGTACCCCCGGGTGTGCTGAACGTCGTGCCGGGAGAGGGAGGCAAGATTGGCGATGCCCTCGTCACCCACCCACTGGTGCGGATGATCTCTTTTACCGGAGGGACCGAGGTCGGTCGAAGGATTTCCGAACTGGCTGGCAAGAAAATAATTCCAGCCGTGTTGGAGCTGGGTGGAAAGTCACCGCACATCATTTTCGCGGATGCGAACCTGAAGGCGGCGGCGGATGCGGCGACGGTAGCTATCTTCGAAGGAACTGGTCAATCGTGCACAGCGGGATCGCGTCTGTTCGTGGAGCGCAAGGTCTACGACGAAGTGATTTCAATGATTATGGAAAGAGCCCGCGCCCTGCGCGTCGATTTGCCGGACGCCCCGGGTGCGCAGCTTGGACCAAGCGCGAGCTTTTCGCAACGAGACTTCGTGGAGAAGATGGTTCAGGAAGCGCGCAAAGAAGGCGCCCAGATCCTGCTCGGAGGCGCCCGGCCCTCCGATCCACGCTTGGCAAAAGGCGCATTTTACATGCCGACCATCCTCGCCGGTATCAAGAACAAGTCGAAGATCGCTCAGCAGGAAATTTTTGGCCCGGTGCTGTGCGCCATGCCATTCGATGACGAAGACGACCTCATTCAGCAGGCAAACGATACAACTTACGGTCTGGCTTCGGGGATCTGGACCTCGGATTACAAACGTGCCTGGCGAGTGGCGCGGGCTCTCGAAGCAGGGATGGTTTGGATCAACACCTACAAGCAGTTCTCGACAGCGGCTCCATTTGGCGGATTCAAAGATAGTGGACTTGGCCGTGAGAAGGGATTGCAAGGGATCAGAACTTATCAACAGGTGAAGACGCTGTTTTGGAGCATGTCCGACACCTTCGATGGCGGCTTCAGCATAGCGAAATAACTAAAGGAATGCTATATGCCTAATAGCGAACTCCAATCGGCTCCCGTCAAACCAGCTTCGAAGGGAGCCGCGTACATCGCGGACTTCCTGATCCAGCAGAAGGTACCCTACATATTCGGAGTATGCGGTCACGGCATCCTCGGACTGCTCGACGGATTGTTTGACCGGCAAAAGGAGATCAAGACGATCTCCGTGCACCACGAGGCAGCGGCCGGTTTCATGGCCGAGGCATATTTTCGCATCACGCAAAAGCCTGTGGCCACATATACCTCCTGCGGCCCGGGTTCAGCAAATCTTATCCTTGCCATTGCAGCTGCGTTCGCTGATTCATCGGCAATGCTCAACATCACCGGCAACGTGCCCACCGGGCAATGGAACCGGGGGCCGTTTCAGGAAACTGGGAAATATTTTCAAGGTGATTTTGTCAACGTGCTCCGTCCATACGTCAAGCGCAGCTTCCAACCGACGCGGCCGGATATGCTGCCCCTCGCTCTTCGTCAAGCTTTCGCTCTGATGACCAATGGCCGGCCGGGGCCGGTGAATATCGATATCCCGCTGAACGTATTTGTGGAGGCGGTCGACGACAGTGCTGCCCAACGCGACAATCAGTGGCCCGTCGCAGATTGGTCACGAGCCGCCGCCGATCCCGCAGCCGTGGACGAGGCGTTGCGACTCCTTCAACGTGCGGTGCGTCCGGTGATCGTTGCCGGACACGGAGTTGAGTTGAGCGGCGCCGAACCGGAACTGCTTATGTTGGCGGAGGCTTTGCGCATTCCCGTCGCGACTACGCCGTTCGGGAAAGGTGTATTTGATCCGCGGCACTCCCTAAGCTTGGGGCCAACCGGTCGTAACGGATCGTACATGGCGAATGCGGCGTGCCGCAATGCCGACGTCATCCTGGCTCTGGGGACACGATTTGATGACCGGGCAACCAGCGCATGGCTTCCAGGCTTCACTTACAACATCCCGCCGAGCAAGCTGATTCACGTCGATATCGACGCGGCCGAAATTGGTCGGAACTTCCGGCCGGAGATCGGAATCATCAGCGATGCGAAGCTTTTCTTGCAGCAAGTTCTCGCCGCCCACCGAACGGACATCGATAGCCGACGGGATGCTTGGCTCGAAAAGATTGCCGGGTGGCGGAAGCGTTGGGAGACGGCGACTGTGCCACCGCGCACCTCGGACGCAATCCCGATTCGGCCGGAGCGCGCCGTAGCCGACTTGCGAAAGGTTGTGCCTCCCGATGGCATTGTGCTAGCTGATGTCGGCATCCACCACAATTGGCTCGTCTCCGAGTACGAAGCCTGGAAGACTCGCACCTTTCTCCAAACCTGGGGCTTTGCCTCAATGGGATTCGCCGTAGCCGGTGCGCTCGGCGCCAAACTCGCGGCACCCGATCAGCCTGTCGTCTCGTTGTGTGGAGACGGCGCATTCATGATGAATGCCAGCGCCGTTCTCACCGCCGTCGAATACCAGATTCCAGTGGTCTGGCTGGTATGGAACAACTTCGGTTATTGCGCCATCCGGGATCAACAGCGCGGCTACTTCGGAAACGACCGGGAGTTGGCGACGAGCTTTACCGATGTAAGCGGAAATCTTTTTTCTGCTGACTACGCAATGATGGCCAGATCCATGGGCGCCGCGGGTCAAACGGTCGAGAAGCCGGCTGACCTTGCTCCGCAGCTCGAAGCGGCGATTGCATCCGGTCGGCCGACCGTTCTCGACGTACGAATCGATCGCGAGGTGCGCCCTCTTGCAACCGGGAGTTGGGATTTGCCGCCGATCCCTCATCCACTGCCGAACTTTGGCTGGGGCGAAGACGAGTGACAACTATCGAAACATTGCCGAACCGGATTCTATCCCCCTGCTGCTAAGTTGCTCCTCATCCCTCCCGTGGTGAGGGATGAGGACGGGTCGGGGAACGCTAGCACAACGATATGACTACAGGACCAATCATTGGTGTTGCAGCCTTACCGGCTGAGCAACTCGCAGCTGTCAAAACAGGTTCCTTGTGGTCAGGCAAACGTTTCTATATCGCCGCTTTGTTGTTCTTTAACCTTTTCATCAACTTCATGCATCGCATCAATTTGTCGGTCGCCGCCCCTGCTATTGCGAAAGATTTTGGCTGGGACGCGGGAAAGATGGGCCTGCTTTTTTCTTCTTATCAATGGACCTATTGCCTCTTTCTTTTGCCCTGGGGTTGGATGGCTGATCGAATCGGAACGCGCTGGGTCAACGGTCTGTCAGTGACGATCTGGTCTATCGCAGGAATGCTCACGGGTGTGGCCACCACTTTTGGGGGCATGCTGGCAACACGATTGGTGCTGGGGGGAGGCGAGGCGGCCTCGTTTCCAACTTCCGGTAAAGTCGTCAGGCAATGGTTCCCGGCTAGCGAACGCGGACTCGCAACCGCAATCTTCAACGCCGGCACCTTCGCGGGACCGGCATTTTCAGCCCCATTGGTGGCCTGGCTGTTACTGAAAGAGGGTTGGCGGGTGTCGTTTACGATTACCGGATCCCTGGGCTTTGTTTGGGTGATTTTGTGGCTGATATTTTTCCGCAAGCCTTCCGAGTGTTCCTGGTTACCAGAGGAAGAGCGAGATTATATCTTGGCTCAAACTGACTCCCAGATTAAGGCCGTCGCCCTACCCAGGGGCACGTTGCTGCGGCTCATGGGTCGGAAAACCATGTGGGGTCTGTTCTTGACCCAGGGATGCTGCGCATACACCATGCTTCTCTTTCTTTTTTGGCTACCTTCCTACCTTGTCCAGGCACGCCACATGTCGTTAGTGAAAGCCAGTTGGTTTACCTCGGTGCCTTACGTTGTTGCGGTGGTGTTGGGATTGCTTATCGGGAAACTGAGCGACAGCATGCTAACCCACGAAGCGATAAAGCAGGGCAAACGCCGGACATCGTTGATCGTGTTCATCCTGTTGTCCGGCGTCGTTCTATTGACCAACTTGATCGTTAATGAGTATCTGCTCTTATTGCTAATCTCGATATCTTTGGCGTGTATCTCCAGCGCACTGTCATTAAATATTGCCCTGACCAATGATCTGGTGTGGAATCCGGCGATGGTGGGCATCGCGACGAGTTTCTTGATCTTGGGCGGGAACATGTTTGGGTCGTTAGTACCGATTGCTACCGGATACATTGTCAAATGGACCGGCAGCTTCGACGTCGCATTTTATTTGGCCGGGTTTCTATTGTTTGTGGCGGCGCTGATTTGCTTCACGATGACGCGCGAGCCGCTCAGTTTCGACCAGGGGATCTGACTGGTTCTTCAAATTTCCCGTAGAGAATTCGACGGATATCGATTCATCGAACTTCACACATGAATATTCAATCCACAGAATCCTGGTCCCTGAAAATGGTGGCGCCGTTGGAGCCGGGAATTGTCTGCGTCGACATCGATCGAATGCTCGATTTTTATACCCGCGTGTTGGGACTTAAGTTTGTGTCGGATGCGGAAGCAACCGCAGACATGAGCACCGAGTTCGGAACGTCACCGAACGGGTTCAGAATTATTCGCCTGCAAACCCCTTACGGAGAAAGAATCAAGCTGGTTCAGCCGAAGCTAGTTCTTCCCAAACAAAGTCAAGTTCCCGACTGGGTTTTTGAGGGTCAGGGCATTGCTTACATCACGTTTGTCATCGCTGATGTCCATGAGGTCGCGACGCGCTTGAAGGAGTGCCAAGTCGAGTTGATGAGCAAAGGGCCCGTTGCGATTCGCAAGGGGATCACCGCAATCTTCGCTAAAGATCCGGAAGGTAATTTCGTTGAGTTTGTAGAGTACGCGGACCTCGCATCTTATCGGCCCGACCTCTTAAATGGCGCCAATTCTTTTCGGGCGTGACGGGAGCATATATGCCTTGGGATCCGCACGCAAATCGCACATCCTTCGAAGGAGCACCTTGACCACGGAAAGTCCAACTACGGTGTCCCCGCCTTCTCCGCCTGCGGCGGCGCCCGACCGAACCGGGAAGCCGCTTTATACCGCCCTGTGGTTCCAGGTATTGGTGGCCATGGCATTGGCGGTTGCGATGGGCTATCTCAGCCCCGCCAAAGCGGTCGCCATGAAACCGCTTGGGGATGCCTTCATCCGGGTGATTTCGATGGTCATCACTCTGATCATCTTCTGTACGGTCGTCTCTGGCATTGCGGGCATGGAAGACATGCGCAAGGTAGGCCGAGTTGGTGGCAAGGCTCTGTTGTATTTCGAAATTATCTCGACTCTGGCGCTCCTGGTCGGGTTGGTGGTTGGGAACGTGGTGCAGAGCGGACGAGGCTTCAACGCCAATCCCGCTACTCTTGATGTCCGTGAAGTTGCTGCATATGCGGGTCAGGCGAAAGCGCAAAGTCTCACAGATTTCCTGATGCACATTATCCCCAACACAATCGTGGACGCGTTCGCTAAGGGCGACATCCTGGAAGTTTTGTTCGTGGCGCTGCTGTTCGGATTCGCGTTGTCCGCTGTGGGTCCGCGCTGCAGACCTCTGGTGGATCTGGTCGACGCTCTGACCCAGGCCGTATTCAGAATCGTCGGCATCATCATGAAGTTTGCTCCGATTGGCGCATTCGGGGCTATGGCCTTCACGGTTGGAAAGTACGGCATCGCCTCGCTCGGTCCATTGGCCAAGCTCATCTTGACCTTCTATCTAACCTGCATTCTGTTTGTGCTGGTCGTGATGGGAGGAGTGGCTCGCGTGGCCGGATTCGGCATCATCAAGTTTCTGTTCTACATAAAAGAAGAAATCCTGCTGGTGCTGGCCACTAGTTCATCGGAGACGGCACTCCCCACGTTGATGGAGAAAATGGAGAGACTGGGTTGTTCGAAGTCGTTGGTCGGCCTGGTAGTCCCCACCGGCTACACGTTCAATACCGACGGCACCAGTATTTATATGACCTTGGCAGCGCTCTTTGTTGCCCAAGCTACGAGCACCCACTTGGACCTGTTACAGCAGGTCACTATATTGGGTGTGGCGATTCTGACTTCGAAGGGAGCGAGCGGCGTACAGGGCGCAGCTTTTATCGCCCTTGTAGCCACGCTGATGGTGATTCCTGGGATTCCGGTCGCCGGCATGGCTCTGATTCTCGGCATTGACCGTTTTATGAGCATGTTCCGAGCTCTGGTTAACATGATCGGCAACGGAGTCGCCACGCTGGTTGTGGCTCGCTGGGAGAATGAACTGGACCGCGAGACTCTGCGGCGGAATCTTGCGTGACGCGTCCGATCTCTCGGCTAAAGGAAAATCGAGCCAGCAGTCCGAGTGACACACTTATGGATTTCAGAAAAACAATTTCCCGTCGTGCTCTCTTGACGCGAGCTGCGCCGACGCTCGCCGGGGGTCTTGCGCTCATCATCCCTCCGACCTATCTCACTCTCGCACAAGACAAATCCCCGCCAAGAGTTTCGGACGGTCGCGCCAACGACAAAATCTGGAGCGGCGAATACTGGGCTAAGAAAGGCGACCTCGCCCTTTATATCTTTCGAAAGAGGATCGGAGCACCGCAGTTCGGGGAGACGCCAAAGCCTATCCTCTTTCTAGCGCACGGTTCTTCCGTTTCATCGAGGCCAACCTTCGATCTCACGGTTCCCGGTCACGCGGACTACTCGCTGATGGACAAATTCGCCGAATATGGTTTCGACGTCTGGACGATGGACTTCGAGGGCTATGGCCGATCCGGGATCGGATCCGGTAATTCCGACATTGCCTCCGGTGTGGAAGACATGAAGGCCGTTTCCCAAGTGATTCTTCGCGAGACTCGGCAAACGCGCTTTCACCTCTACGGAGAATCCAGCGGTGCGCTGCGAGTCGGCGCCTTTGCGATGGTGAATCCGGAACATGTGGACCGGCTGGCGCTCGCGTCATTTACCTGGACGGGACAGGGTTCGTCAACGCTTTCGAAGCGCTCCGAATCGGTGGATTACTATCGCACCCATAACCGGCGAAGCCGCGATCGAGACATGATCCGCAGCATTTTCACACGAGACAAGCCGGGAACGTCGGACCCTGCGGTTGCCGAGGCCATGGCGGATGCGGAATTGAAATTCGGCGACACCGTGCCCACCGGCACGTATCTGGATATGACCACGCGACTGCCAATCGTCGATCCCTTGAAACTGCAAGCACCGGTGCTCATCGCGCGTGGGGAATACGACGGCATCGCCACCGAGGAGGATCTGCTCAACTTCTTCCTAAAGCTTCCCGTACCGGATCGCGAGTTTGTGATCCTTCCGGGTGCTTCCCATTCCATTGCGCTCGGCCTGAATCGCCGCCAATTCTGGCATATCGTGCGCGGCTTTCTGGAAACGCCAAAGCGCGCCGACCAATGATTAGCTTGCGCACGTTGTTTTCGATAGCCTCCGCCGTCGCTTCCGGATCCTCTCGTAATCCTTCAGGGAGGTGTTTAACCGCACCCTCACCCTCTAACCGCTCTCTTGCTTTAACTAGCCGGTCTTTGAGTAGGCCTTCCACGTCGCGGCATCGTACCCCTCGAAAGCCTCGCCGGTGTAGTCGTGAATTGATCTTTGCAACGACTTGAACAGATCCTTGTAATCGATGATGTAGCCGTATTCTTTATCCTCGCTGTCCAGCCGGTTGATGCGGCAGATCGCTTGGAACAAACCGTGGTCCCGCATCTGCTTATCGATGTAGAGGTAAGTCGCGGGCGGCGCGTCGAAGCTGCTCGAACTCCTCCACCTTGTACATCGCTGTTTCTTCCGGCTCGTCGAAGTGGGCGGCGAGCATCTTCCGATAGATGTCGTACTGCCGCAGGAGGCGGGCGTTTCGGAAAGCGGGGTTACCTTTGAGAAGCGGGCGTCACCAGAAAGATCTAAACCTCGACTCTTCTACTCTTCTTGTCTCTTTCGTAAAGAGGGGCGGGAATCGTGCCGCCCCAACCGAACGCGAAAGCTTGGCCCCTTGCCTCAGGCTGCTACGAGAGCAGGCCTCTTTTGCAAGGTTGAGTTGGCCACATCAAAGTTTCGGACCTCCGGAGTACCCAAACAATCGAGAACGAGATTCTCCCCGTCCTTCGAAAACAGCACGGCTTCCAAGACGAAATCGTATTCGTCGCCCCCGGATCCGGAACGGAAACGGTCGCCATCAGTCTTTGGGACAAGAAAAAAGAGGACGCGGAAGCCTATCACCGCGGCAGCATCCAGAAGTGCTGAAGTCCCTCGCGAAAGTGATCGACGGCCACAAACCAAGGATTCTTGACCATCACTCGGGGCTTCACCTGAAAACGGCGACGGCGTCGTTATAGAGTGACTGCCATTTGCTGCCGTTTTGGTGGGTCGCGACTCTTAGGTAACACAGCTCATGGACAGCTTTTCCGTCCTCATCCACGGCGGTATCGAACGTGAGCCCTACCGGCTTGTTACAAATACGGCACAAGGTCCAAGTAGTTTTTTCCCCGTCCATCGTCCCCTCTGCCAATAAGGAGGCGAAATTGTACCACAAGCGTTAGGCCAGTAGTCACATATCCTTAGCCAGGATTCCTCGTGAATTAGTTTAATGTAAGGAATAACAAGCCAATCGTGGTATTCTCCCGTGCGGGAGTGTTATATGACCGAGGAAAAGCAAGACGAGATCTACGGGCGGCTGATCCATGAGTATCAAGAAATTCTTACCAAGCTGGCGGCCTGCAGTGCCGAACTGAAGCGGATTGGCGAAAGCTTCAAGCGGTTGGGGATGGACATGATTGACCCACCCGAGGTCCTGGCCATGGACCAAGCGAGTTTTAATGCGGACGTTGCCCTTACCCCAGTGTTGGTCGTCCAATACTCGGAGTTGGCCGCGAAAAAAGCCGACAAACAAGTGGAGCTTGAGAAATTTGGACCGCTGCCACGGTTTGCCGCGTAATCGCACCGCCGCTGAGGCCGCCGCCAATTTTTTCAATTCATCGTTTCCTCGCGATGTTTGCGAGCTTCATACCAAAGCGCAATCTCCACTCGATTCCACAGCCCGAGCTTATCGTAGATGGCTCGAATTCGGCTCTTGACGACAAACTCAGTCGTGCCGATGGCTTGTGCAATTTCGCTGTTCTTTAGCCCTTGGGCAACAAGCTCGATGATTCTCAGTTCTCGTTCATTCGGGACGCGGCTTCCGTAGCGTTCTGATCCGAACATACCTGGCCCCAGCCACCGCACCGGTTGGAGGCGTGGTGGCCGGATTTCAGATGCAGTGATTAGCGAAGGTGTTTCCCGCTCGACCAACCTAGTTGTTCGGAAAGCGAGACTTACACGTCAAGCCCGTCAATGCTGCGCCCGTGTTTGAGAACTGGCGGAGATTTTACCGGTGGTCTAGGTTAGCGCGTCCGCCGATTCCTTCCGCGCCAGATCGACAGTCCAGGTGCTCCCATTGCCAGTGCGCCGAGCGTGGCGTGTTCGGGAGGTGGGCGTGGTGAATGATGCGCTTGGTTCGCCATCATCTGGCCCCTTGGTCGCGCCCGCGATGATCGCCTTGCCAGGGATGGTCTCGTAGGCGTAACCGGTCAGCGTAGCCGTGATGCGCTGGCGACCAACAACACTCAGCCGCTGGTTTACCTGGCGCAGGCGTCAGCGAATCGCGTTTCACTTTCCGGACAGCACTATGGCTAGGCGCTAGCCCTGAGATCCTTCCTTAGCCATAAATTAGCATCGCGAGTCGCAGGCGAGCGGATTTAGCCCCTCCTACCACGCGAGACCTTGCGATCTGCGTGCTCAAAGCCTCATCCGAACTCGCTTTCACGATGTCTTGGGTAGCTACTGAACTGTAAGCTGAAGACCAACTGCCTGACGTGGACTCAACTCTGCGCCGGGCATTTTCTTTTGCTCTCTCGCAGTCACCATAGATCCGGATGGCCTTGTGGAAAGCGCCCTCTCACTTCAGAACAGAGGACTTCACTGATCCCGCAAATGAAGCGACGCCCTCCATATGAACAGTGAGGATGGAGAAAGATGATTCCCCAGGTCCACATCGAGCTCAACGCTTGGCCCTTCTTTTTGGGACAGTGGTGAGTTCACACAGAGCGGCCCGATTTACTCCCGAAAGTATAAGTACGCCTCGATGTGGCGTGGCGTTTTGCGCCGGGGCCACATTAGTGTGAAGCGTTTCGGCGCCAAGATTCCGAAGAATGCGCTTCCACGGGCCCCTGAATTATGTCCCGTAGGGCGAAAAACGTCAGTGCCCACGACGTCCTGTAATTGTAAGCCTGCCCCACCCTTCGTAGTGGAAGCGCTTTGCGAAGAGTAGGGCCGCTTGGTCGGGACTCGTCCAAGGACGAAGGTGGACCAGCCTGGTGCCTTACTCGTCTAGTAGTTCTGCGGTCCT
>Ga0308309_10000405_pt1 | contig 28042 bp, 29 predicted proteins | sample HubBroMetageWFT5_FD_192491 | JGI IMG/M metagenome (GOLD analysis project Ga0308309, IMG submission 192491) | Warmed and freeze-thawed soil microbial communities from the Hubbard Brook experimental Forest, New Hampshire - Hubbard Brook CCASE Soil... | ecosystem: Environmental > Terrestrial >...
TGAGAGCTGAGAGCTGAGAGCTGAGAACTGCCTTCCTCACGCCACGCTGCGTTTTTCCATCAGCATGCCGAAGAACTCATTCACCAGCTCCGCGTCCCACAAGCCCTGGCGGGCTTCCACGCGCATCGTTTGCGCGGCCTCATCATGCGACAACGCAGGCTTGTAAGGCCGCGCCGTACGCAGTGCGTCATACACATCCACTACCTGCAGAACCCGCGGCAGCAGCGGAATCTCGCCCGCCCGCATCCCATCCGGATATCCCGACCCATCCGCATGCTCATGATGATGCCGGATGATCGGCAGCACCAGCCGCAATGACTTCAACGGCTTGCAAATATTTTCCCCGGTCACCGGATGCTGCTTCATGATCGCCCACTCCGGAAGCGTGAGGTCGCTGCCTTTTTTCAGAATCTCATCCGGCACCGCGATCTTGCCCAGGTCGTGCAAAAATCCCCCACGCCGCAGCGCCACAATCGAGTCTTCATCCAGTCCAAGATGCCGTCCCAAATCCACAGCCCGCGCCGCGAGCCGCTCGCAGTGCCCTTCGGTGTAAGGGTCGCGTCCCTCCACAATCAGCCCCAGCGTGCACAGCACCGAATCCGCCGTCTCCAACTCGTCAGTGAATTCCTTCACCCGCAGCAGCGACTTCACCCGCGCCGTCAATTCCTCCGCCAGCACCGGCTTGTTCAGGAAGTCGTCCGCTCCAGCTTCAATTCCCTGCAGCTTGTCGGTGCTGTCGGTCAATCCCGTGATCAATACAAAAGGGATCAGACGCGTCACGGGATCACTCTTGAGCTCACGGCAAAATTCATAGCCCGATTTCCCCGGCATCTTCACATCCGACAAAATTAAGTCCGGCGCCCGCCGCCGCACCTCCGCCCCGGCTTCTTCCGCATCCGCCGCCGTCACCACGTCATAGCCGCGCAGGGTCAGCAACTGGCTCATCAGTCCCGCAATGCTGGCATGATCATCCACTACCAGAATCCGGGGCACACGCCGCCCCGTCCATAACCCGCTCATACTTAGATCAGAAGCCGCTTCTCGCTGGGAAGTTGTCCGGACCTCACTGCTTCCAGCCGGACGGAAATCGTGAGGGAAACTCATTACGTACTTGCTCTTCAACTAATTCTACTGCAATCGCACTCTCCATTGCACAGCATGAACTTATGTGGGGCAGCCGCCTTCGGCTGTCCAAAGCTCGACTTCCTCGTCCCAGTTCCGGAACTACGTCCCAAAGCCAGCGCGATTTGTGATGTCTAACCTTGTGCAACACCCCGCTTCCTGCTTAACCTCGGCCATGGTCGGCATCTCTCAATCTCGTCTCCGCATAGCATTGTCGCTCTCCATCTTCTTCACTCAACCAAGCGCCCTCGCCGCGACCAAACCTCACATCATCGCTTTCGGCAAATGGACGACAGTCCAGTGGTTCCCCGAATCCGGTTCCGGAACAGCCGACGAGAAGCCGCTAACTCTGAAGGTCCGGCCTCTTCTCGTCGACGCCCGCGTCAAGGAATTCACCCTGGGCCTCACTCACGATGTGACCGACCGCCTGTTCGTAGTCCGCCGCGCCTTCCGCGTCAACGACAGCCTTCCCCAGGAATCCACGTCCCCGCCGCACTGGACATGGCAGCGCGGTGGATGGCTGCTCGTCGACCGCACGACCGGCCACATCTCCCTAATCAATCTTCCTGACTTCGATGTCTTCTATTCCGCCGCCAGCTGGTACCGCGATTACGCCGCCTATTGCGGCATCTCCGATGACGGGAAAAAAGTCTATGCAGTCGTAGCCCAAATCAATCGGCGCAAGCCCATTCTCAAAAAGCCGATCGAGGCCGAGAACGTTCCCGACAAACGGATAAAGGATGACTCATCCAATTCCGCGTGCCCCGCACCAGCCTGGCAACGAACCCCAGCCCGCGTAACCTTCGAGCCCGCAGGAGCGTCCAAAGAGACCTTCGCCATCCGCGCCCACACCGTGGACCTGTTGAATGAAAGTGAAGAAGAAGACGAAGAAGCCTCAAAATAGAGCCAGGCCTAATCGAGAACCGTAATCGCCGAACACTGAACACTGGCCACTTGCTATATCGCTTCCACCGCCGGCAACTCCTCCGCCACAGTCTTCTCTTTCACCTTAGCGCTGGTAACCAGAATCACCGAAACCACCACAATCACACTCCCCATAACAATGAAGCGATCGACCCGCTCATGTAGAACCAGCCATCCCAGAAAAACCGCGACCACCGGATTCACATAAGCGTAAGTCGAAACCTTCGAAGTAGGAACGTGTTCCAGCAGCCAGATATAAGCCGTATACCCGATCCACGACCCGCACACCACCAGATAAAACACCGCGCCCACGCCGCGGCCCGTCCAGTTCACGTGCGAAAAATCCCCCATGATAAATGCAAACAACAGGTTTCCCGCGCCCGCCGCCGTCACCTGCCATCCCGTCGCGCTGAACACGTCCATGCCCGACTGCCATCGTTTCGACAGCACCGAGCCCAGCGCCCACGAAAAAGATCCGCCCAGCAGCGAGAGCGAAGCCCAAAACTCGCGCCGGCCCAGCGTCGAGCTAGAATGCAACTCCGGCCAGAACAACACCACCAGCCCCGCCATCCCCAGCGCTAGCCCAGCCTTGCCCCGCCACGAAATGTGATGGTCGCCCAGCAGCAACGAATCCAGCACGAGAAACCACAAGGGCGTGATCGCGATAATCAAAGCCGCCAGCCCCGAAGGCACAGAAAGCTCCGCCCAGGCCAACGTCAAGTTCCCGCCCATCAACAGCAGGATTCCTACCACTGAAGCCAGGGCAATCTGCCGCGCGGAATACCAGATCCGCCGGCCCGTCAACGCGCACACCGCCAGCATCACCACTCCGGCAATCGAAAACCGCACTCCACACATCAGCGCCGGAGGAATTGTCTGCACCGCAATATCGATCGCGAGATAGGTAGATCCCCAAAACAGATACACCAGCCCAAAGGCAAGAATCACCGCAAACCGGCTTGGGCTCTGTGCTCTGGACATGTCAGTGAGAAAACGAGGGAAGCTAAAACATATCAGACGAGGTTCAACAGAACTAAGATTCTAAACTTGCCGTGCACCTGGAATTGAAGGTGTCGAAGGAAGTGAAAATGAAAAACGTGGGGATAGTCGCCCCCCGGCTACTTTTGACTGGCCACTGATCACTGGTTACTGGCCACTGACTTTTGGGGGTTACGCCAGGCGCTGCCTCAAGCTATAATGCCGTTAGTGATAGTGATGTCGATGGCTAGCCATGCTGCGCAACGTTTCCAAATCGTGTCTGCCCAACGCGCATCTGCCCGAGTGCTGGCTGCACTGCCTCGTCTGTCCGCGGCGCTATCGGGCCAATCTTCCGTCACGGCTTCGTCCCAGCCTCTTCGGTAGCGACTAACAAATCCTCCACCCAGATTCTTTCGGTTCCATGTGTGCTCGAACCAGAGCAACGTGTTCCGAGACGCATTTACTGACCGCTGGCCACCAACCACTGGCCACTGCCTTACGGAGGATTCCAATGACGACCACCACGAAAACCATGACTGCCGGACCCGCTGTTAACGGACCAAAGCTCAAGACTGCCCTGCCCGGACCCAACGCCAAGCGCGTGCTCGCGGGTGACGAGAAATATATTTCGCCGTCCTATACCCGCTCCTACCCGCTAGTAGCCAAGAGCGGACGCGGCATCGTCATCACCGACGTCGACGGCAACGAGTTCTACGACTTCTCCGCAGGAATCGCCGTCACCTCAACCGGCCACTGCCATCCCCACGTGGTCGCTGCCATGCAAAAGCAGGCCGGCGAACTGATCCACATGTCAGGAACAGATTTCTATTACGAGAGCATGGTCACGCTAGCTGAGCGCCTGTCAAAGATCGCTCCCATGCCCGGTCCCCACAAAATCTACTACGGCAACTCCGGCGCCGAGGCCGTCGAGTGCGCCCTAAAACTCGCCCGATATCATACGAAGAGGCCTAACATCATCGCATTCTTCGGAGCGTTTCATGGACGCACCATGGGTGCGCTCTCGCTGACCGCCTCGAAACCCCAGCAGCGGCGCCGCTTTTCGCCGCTTCTCGGCGGCGTGACGCACGTCCCCTATCCCGATCTTTATCGTGGACGCAAAGATCCCACGCAGGATCCTGATGCGTTCGCGCTGAGCTGTGCACGTTTCATTGAAGAGAAGCTGTTCAAGACCACGCTGCCTCCCGAAGAAGTGGCTGCCATCTTCGTCGAGCCCGTGCAGGGCGAAGGCGGCTACGTGGTCGCGCCTACCATCTTTATGCAGGAGCTGCGGCGCATCTGCGATCGTCACGGCATTCTCCTTGTCCTGGATGAGGTCCAGAGTGGCATCGGCCGCACCGGCAAATGGTGGGCCGTCGAGCACACCGGCGTCGAACCGGACATGGTCCTCATCGCGAAAGGCATCGCCTCCGGCATGCCGCTCGGCGTCGTGATGACCCGCTCCGAAATCATGGACTGGGTTCCGGGTTCGCACGCTTCAACCTTCGGCGGCAATCCCGTTTGTATCGCCGCAGCGCTTGCAACCCTCGACGTGATCGAGAAAGAACATCTGCTCGACCACTCCGCGGAAGTGGCCGCGCACATGATGAAGCGCATGGCCAGCTGGCCCACCAAGCTGAAGCTGGTAGGCGATGTCCGCGGCCGCGGCCTGATGATCGGCGTCGACATCGTCAAGGACAAATCGACCAAGGAGTACGCCGCCGCCGAGCGCGACCTGATCGTCGAAAAGGCCTTCGAACACGGCGTCCTGTTCCTCGGCTGCGGACCAAGCTCAGTCCGCTTGTGCCCGCCCCTGGTGGTGACCAAAGAAGAAGCCGACGTTGCTATGGACGTGCTGGAAGAGTGCATCGTTCATGTAGGAAAGTAAAGGCTGCCCGTCTTTGATGGGCGCCATGTCTAACTGAGGCTGCCGTGGTTTTGCTGGTTTTGCAAAGCTGGGCAGCCTCTTTCGTTGCATGTGGGCAAGAAACATTCAAACAAGAAACATCCAGAAATGGGCCAGCGACGCTCAATCCTTCCGACGCCTATATCCAGTATGTAATCTTGCGTAAAGTCGCGTGAGCTTTTGTATTCGGGCGCGAATTCTGTAGCCGACTGGCTGCCCGATGGCGTCTAACAAGTGTGAGCACGGGACGCCGACTGGAACTCGATGCGATGCGGGGAGTGATGCTGGTGTGGATCGCTCTGACGCATTTGCCCACGGCCGCGAGTGCGTGGGTAAATCAGCCTTTTGGTTTTGTCGGCGCTGCGGAAGGTTTCATTTTTCTCTCGGCGCTGTTCACGGGGCGGATTTACTTCCGTATCTTAGAGCGCGACGGCTATCCCGCGATGACGCGAAAGTTGTGGGCGCGCACGCTCCGCTTGTACGGCTACCACCTGCTCTTGCTGGCTTTTGCGTTCCTGGTTGCAGTGCCGATTGCCTCCCATGGCGACCGGCCGGGGCTTCACAACCTCCTGGATTTTTACTTCATCGCCGGGCCCAGGCAGGCGGTGACGGAGGCAGCCCTGCTTATTTACCGGCCACCTTTGCTCGATATCCTGCCGATGTACATCATTTTTCTGATGTTGACGTCGATTGCAATTCCTCTGGCCATAAGGATTGGATGGAAACCGATCTTGTGGACATCCTTCTCTTTCTGGGTGCTCGCTCAAATCGGTTTTCGCAGCGCTGAACACACATTCATGATGCGGTATATCCCGACGCGAATTCCCTTGAATGAGATGGGTTCATTTGACCTGTGGGCCTGGCAATTTCTATGGTTTGTGGGTGTGTGGCTGGGCGTGCGTTGGGCCCAGGGAGACCTGGAGATTGAAGCCTGGGCGAGGCGCGCGGTCGTTCCGGCCGTCGTGATCGCCGTTTTTTGCTTCATCATGCGGCGAGAGCTGGCCCACGGATTAGAACTCGGCGCATTTGAGTTTCTCTTCGACAAGTGGCACCTCGGACTGATCAGGATGCTCGATTTCACAGCCGTGGCAGCGTTATTGATCCTTTCGCAGCGGATCACGAAAACGGCAGCCGTTAGGCCCCTGGTGCTGTTGGGGCAATCTTCGCTGCAAGTCTTTTGCGTGCATCTTCTGTTTTGTTTCGCAGGCCTCACGCTGTTGGGCAATGCGTCAATGCTCAGTGGGTGGCGGCAATTCGCGCTGTTAAGCATCACACTCACGGGAATGTTAATCACGGCGAAAGTTTTCTCCAAGAGCGAGGCCAAGACTGAGGCCAAGACTGAGGCCAAGAGCGGCGGGCCAGGAAAAACAAAAACATCTTCCAGCTCGAGTTCCACGGACCTGGGAGTGGGTAGCGAGCCAGCCGGCGCTGACCTGGCTGGACGAGATTTGATTCGTCCGGCTAATCTTCGTCCAACCAATCCTCATCGCACCGGTCGAAGCTCGGATGAAAGGGCGGAAGAGACTGATCGCGTTCGCCCAATCAACTCGCAAACTGGACCATCGATTTGCCCTCCAGAGATAGGTCTCTAGAAAACTCGCTGGTAGAACCTCAGACGTTTTCCCGGTCTTTCCTCGGAACACGCACGCCGTAAATTATCGGCACCAGGCGCGCGATTTAGTGCCGCTTAGCGTTTAGGATGTTGTGCTATGGCAGGAACGAAGATCTCAGCGACACTAGAGGCGGGAAAATGGGGCTCGGTGGAGACAGAAGACTGTTCGCGAGAGTATGCGCGCTAGTGCTCGCGCTTTTCTCGTCTTTTGGCTGGCCAATCCAAAGCGCGGCCTATGCTGTCCTCGCGCATGAGGCCATCATCGACAGCGCATGGAGCACCAACATACGCCCGCTGCTGGTGAAGCGTTTTCCCAACGCTACGGCGGACGAACTCAAGGAAGCACACGGATATGCCTACGGCGGCGCAATCATCCAGGATATGGGCTATTATCCGCACGGAACTCATTTCTTCAGTGATTTGACGCACTATGTACGGAGCGGAGACTTCGTTCTGGCTATGCTGCGCGACTCCAAGGATCTCGACGGCTACGCATTTGCGCTCGGCGCCCTCTCTCACTACGCCGCGGACAACGAAGGCCACCTCATGGCCGTGAATCTTTCGGTGCCCCTGCTGTATCCGAAGCTGAAAAGGAAATATGGCGACGTGATCACGTATGAAGAAAACCCATTGGCTCACGTAAAGACCGAATTTGGATTCGACGTTCTGGAGGTCGCGCAGGGACGTTATGCTCCGGCTAGTTACCACGACTTCATCGGCTTTGGGGTTTCAGTTCCTCTGCTGGAACAAGCGTTTCAGGAAACTTACGGTTTGGATCTGAAGAGCGTTCTCTCGGACGAAGACAAGGTGCTCGGCTCTTACCGTTATGACGTCAGCCAGCTTCTCCCCAAAGCGACCCGCATCGCCTGGAGCTTGAAGAAAGACCAGATCATGAAGGATCAGCCCGGAATCACCAAAAGGAAGTTTCTTTATAATCTGTCGCGCGCGAGTTACCAAAAGAACTGGGGGAATGCATATCAACCGCCCTCTTTTGGCGAAAAATTCCTCGCCTTTCTGGTGAGGATTCTCCCCAAGATAGGTCCGCTTAGAGTGCTGCAACTCCGGACGCCGACGCCTCAGGCGGAACGCATGTTCGAAGCCAGCTTCGATACGAGTCTGCAACGTTACCGGGATCTGCTTGAGCAAGAGGCCGCAGGCCATCTGGACCTGCCCAACGACAATTTTGATACGGGCGGAGTAACGGGTCCGGGAAAATATCGGCTCTACGATGACACGCAGGCACAACTGCTCGACGCACTCGCAAAGCGGAACTTTACTGGCGCTTCGTCGGACCTTCGGACCGAACTGTTGGACTTCTTTGGACATCCGGACGCGCCTTACGCGACCAAGAGCAAGCCCCGCGAGTGGGCGCGAGTTCAGGTCGAGCTTGAACACCTGAGGAAGGCAGCTTTGCCCGTGGCGGTTCCCGACGCGGGCGGTCCTTAGGCAACGATCGCAAGGCAACGATCGCAATTGGCGTCAAATCGCCATCTCACTCATCGGCACCCTTTTTCTGGGCACCAGCACGGGCCGTTCAATAGCACGCGGTCGGTGACGATACAAAAATCGGCGCGCACCTTGTGTCGGTACGAAACCAGGCTCCGTCTCTGGGGCCCGATATTCTGTCTAAATATGCCTTGACAAGTATATGCTTGAGGAGGTATATCAGGGGAATGGAATCTGTCTTCGAAATCATTGCGGAGCCGAGCCGCCGAGCGATACTGAGCCTTCTGGTCTCGTCACAGCAGTCGGTGGGAGAGATCGAGCGTCAACTTCGAATGCCGCAGCCGACCGTGTCAAAGCACCTGCGAGTGCTGCGCGACGCCGGTTTCGTGGAGTCCAAGGTGGACGCACAGCGCCGTCTCTACCGCCTGAAACCCGAACCATTCCAGGAGGTGGATGCCTGGCTGGCTCAGTTCCGCAGCTTCTGGTCGGCTCACGTGGACGCTCTGGAACGCCACCTTGACCGCATGGATCGTGACCACATGGATCCATCCAACAGCCAACCCAAAGACCAACCAACACCAACGAAAAGGAAGACTGAGGAGAAGACGTCGCGGCCCAAACCGCGAACGTAATACAAGGGGAAACGAAATGAAGATCAAAGTGACGACCTTGTACGTAGACGACCAGGGCAAGGCCCTGCACTTTTATACCGAGGTACTCGGCTTTGCCAAGAAAGTTGATTTCAGTCAGGGTCCATATCGCTGGCTGACGGTGGCTTCGCCCGAGGAGCCGAATGGCACTGAACTGCAGCTGGCGCTGAACAGCAATCCCGCAGCCAAAGCGTATCAGCAGGCGATGTTTCAACAGAGCCAGCCCGCGGCCATGTTCTTCACCGACGACGTGAAGGGCGACTACGAGCGGATCAAGGCCCGCGGCGCCGTGTTCACGATGCCGCCCACCGACGTGACCGGCTCGACCATCGCGATGCTGAACGACACTTGCGGCAATCTCATTCAGCTCACCCAGCTGACACACTATTCACGTTGAGGAGAATGAAGATGACGAATCTGGCGCAGTACATGCCGGGTCCGGCCAGCGGAGCGCGGGTTCAAAAGGACCGGGGGCAAAATGGAGAAGAGAAGTGGACGCTCATTCTCGTGAGAGAACTGCGGCACTCGCCGGAGAAAGTCTGGCAGGCGCTTACCGACCCGGCGCATCTGCGGGAGTGGGCTCCGTTTGACGCCGATGCGAACCTGGGCGCGGTTGGAGCCACGGTGAAGCTCACAACGGTGGCAGCGCCAACGCCGCGTGTTACCGAGGCAAGAGTGACGCGAGCCGACGCTCCCAACGCGCTTGAATACAACTGGGGTGACTTCGATATGCGGTGGGAACTCGAAGCCTTCGGTGACGGCACGCGCATGACGCTGTGGACCAACATCGGTCATCGCTTCATCGCAATGGGCGCTGCTGGATGGCATATTTGTTTCGATGTACTGGATCACCTTCTGAGCGGAACTCCCATGGGCCGCATCGTTGGCCCCGCGGCGATGAAGTTCGGCTGGCAACGATTGAATGAGGAGTACGCCAAGCAGTTCGGTATTACAACGCCGAACTGGCCGCCCAATGCGGATCAAAAGTAGTGAATCGAGGAGATCGCAAGACAATATCAATTCAAGGAGTGACATCGTGGCACACTCAGCTTATGCACCAAACATCGTGAACCGAGGCCTCACACGTTCGATTTTTCGCTGGATTCACATCATCTGTGGCATTCCGATGCTCGGCTACATTTATGATTCGCCGTCGGACACTCACTACTATGCCTTCAGTGTTAGGTATGTCTTTGTTCCTGCACTGGTCCTTTCGGGATTGTGGATGTGGAAAGGGCACGTGGTTCGACGACTTATTTCGAGGAGATCGGCCTAACAGGGCCGCCTTCTCTCTCCATCGAAAATAAAGTTGCGGAGCAGGCCAGGGATGGGTGCCGTGGACGCGGACGTAGATCGCTTTTCCCGGTACCCCCTTCCCCCTGGGGTCTAGTGGAATCATCACGTTAGCAAGAAATTCCCGGCAAAATACGGATGTCAAAGAACTTAGAGGTCAAAATCTAGAGAACAAACGAGTTAGGAGCGCGGTGCGTCGGGTTCATCCAACCGTCACGGCCTCGACTATGATCGCGCGATTTTGTTGTGGGCACAAGGTCAGATGTCACAATGGGGTTGTGGAAATTCTTCGGAGACGGCGATGAACTAGGGAGCGTTCCGTCTGTTCTCGGACTGTCCCGTCTTATCGCGCTTCCTACCGTTACATCACCATGAAAGTGCCGCTCCATCTTTGGCGGGGCTAATGGGCATGCGAGCGCACAGGGCGCTCGACCGGTTCGTCATGATGTAGAGAAATTGCATAGGTCCTTCGCGTCGTGGTTTTCGGCGGCGGCGGGGCACGCGGGGCTCAGGATGACAAGTCTTTTGGGGGCAAGCGGCGGTAGCCTTGCGAAACTTAAGGGGATTAGCTGATCAAACTGTCTTCGGTTCTGTTTCAGTATGGGCAGCTTCGAAAGTCAGATTGACGGACCGACGGCCCACAGGACGAGTGCGGTGACGGAGACCGCGAGGAACTGTTGTCATCTGGCCCGGGCTGAGTTGGATTTCACCGTGCTCGAATTCGATCACGAGGCCGCCTTCGATAACAAGAAATGTTTCGTCTGAGTTCGGATGCGAGTGCCAATGATACGGCTGGGTCATCGTGCTGATCCTCACAACGTGGTCGTTTACACTCGCTATAGGGTGATTGTTATAGGTTTCCGCGTGGGAAGCTTCCGAGGACAACGTTACGATTGCAGGTAGATTCTCTTTCATAACTCATTCTTCTTGCTAGTCTACTCGCTGCAAATCTCCTTTTAGACTGCCCATTTAACTTGTTGTTTGAAACGAGTTCCGATTTCTGGTTGAATACCCCCGGCGAGGAGCGACCATGAAAATATACAATCTCGCGGGCTATTTGATTGTTGGTTCCTACGTGCTGGCGTGCGTGTATACCGCTCCGGCTCACCTGGGACCAGGGAAAGGATTGTTGATCGGCGCGGTTTATTTTATTTTTTGCTGGTTTCTCGGCGGCTTGTATCTGGCCGACGTTCTTCATCTCGGAATCGCTCATCGTGCCCTTGACTATAAGAACTGGTTCATCAAAGCCGTCGCCATCGTGAACAACACGTTCGCGATCTACGTAAATCCAATCACCTGGGTGAATCGCCATCGCTTGCATCACAAGAATTCGGACCATGATGGAGATCCCAATAAAGTTGGAGGAGACGGTCTTTGGCGGACTTTATATCTGTGTCTATTGCCGTATCGGTGTCAGGAGAATCTGGCCACGGACGACATCTTGAAGTCGCGAGCCTTTCGCGTGGTGGGCAACCCGATCTTTGCGGTGGTTGCGCAGAGCGCCAATTTTTGGCTCTTATGGAAGCTGGTTGGAAGCCTGAAGTTCACGCTGGTCATGTGGATTGGCGTTCGAATTTTTGGCTGGTGGGTCAATATGGTTCAAAACTACTGGACCCACACGCGAGAATTTGGCTACCGGCGCTATAACGATGAGCGCGACAACGCGATGAATATTGGCGAATGGCTGCCGGTAACGGCAACCTTCAGTGCCTGCCTGCAGAACAATCATCACCACTATCAAACTCTATTGCGGCTGAGCCACGACGAATCTGAATACGACTTCGGATTCCTGACCGTCAAGTTCATGAAGCGTCTTGGGTTGGTAAAGGCGACGGCGAGGGGCGAACAGGTACCCGCGGACGTTCGATTAGCTGCGCTAGATTTCTAAGTGGGGTGCCCGAATCTGCCCGGAGAGACGAATATGCAGCGACGATTCGGAATGGTTTTCACGACTGCGGTACTGGCCTCTATTGTGCTGGCTGCCTGCAGCACATGCACGGCATCGGAAGAGGGCGACAAGAAGGCAGCCATCAATGTAGTTCTGGCGCACGAGCTGGCATGCCAGACGTACGATTTCGATAAGCTGGATTCGTTGCACACAGCGGACTCGCGTGGGATCGAGGAGTCCTATCCGCAGCCGACGGAACCCGGGCTGCGCCAAAGCTATCAGGCCTATAAGGATGCGGGCGTCCGAATCGATTATCATCCCCAGGACGCCGCGGCCGAAGTACGGGGCAATGTTGCATGGGTCACCGTGACGTTGCACAGCGTCTGGACTGCCGACAATCCGGAGGGCCGGGCCATGATTGGAGGGGAGTGGCATGCGACCTTTGTGGAGAGCTTCATCCTGGTGAAAACGCCAGAGGGTTGGAAAATCGCGTTGGGTCATACCTCCCAACTTCCCGCCGATTTTGGTGTCAGCCCCGATTACCGGGCGGCACAGGGAGGTATGAAGTTAGTTAAAGTGCCCGAGGATGGTGCCGCAGGCAAGGCAGGATTAAAATCCGGCGATGTGTTGATCGAATACGGCGGAAGGAAGATCGACAACTACATTGACTACGCCAGACTCGTGCATGCCTACTCCGAAGGCGAGAAGGTGATGGTGACCGTGATGCGAGGACAGGACAAAGTCACGAAGGAAGTGACCCTGGAGGCAATGCAGTGAGTGCCCAGCGGTTTAGCAGGGTGCCGGATCAGCGGTCCCTTACGCCTTAAGGCATTCTTTTTCTTCTTGTGAATGGTTCGATCGTTTGTCCCAAGAAGCCACGCGGGATTTCTTCGCCATCCAGGCCATATCGTTCCGGCCACTCGTCGGGATAGTAGTAAGTTCCAAAAAGCTTATCGATCCACGGGAAATGAATGGCAAAGTTCTTGTCGATGCCTTCTTTTTGCGAAGTGTGGTGCCAATGATGGTATCTGGGCATGACTAGAAATTTTTCGAGCCATTTTGCATTGGGACCGAAGTTGCAATGAGTCCAGGTAGCGTGAAGGGTCACAAAAATCAGATACGCCAGGATGATCGATTGCGAAAATCCGAACATGAGAGGAACAAGGATAAATCCGCGGACAAGTGTGTCGTCTACGAAGTGGGAGCGTGAGCCCGCGATCCAGTCGAGCGCCTTCGAGGAATGGTGAATGGCATGAAAACGCCATAGGAAAGGAACTTTGTGCAAAGCCAGATGAATGAAATATTCAGCGATGTCGGCGACCACAATGGCCAGGAAGAATTGCAAGAGCCAAGGCATTCGAGCGATAAGGTGTTGAAGAACCGGAACGCCCAGATATTTGGTGGCCTGCGTAGCGGGCAATAAAACCAGGAAAGATAAAATTTGTATCGGGAGATGCGTGGACATGAAATAAACCACATCCAAAGTCCACTCGTTCCTGAATGTTCCCTGATTTGGATACTGCGGCCAAAGTCGTTCGAGCGGCACGTAGATGAGCGCCATTAAAAGCAAATCAAGCAAGAACCAGTCCAGGCCGATGGCGGGCCCGCTGCGCAAAGTGCCGTTAATCTGTACGCTTGATCCGCCCAAAGCCGTTGCCGCAATGGCAAGCAACATCCCGGTCATTGCCAAAGTCTTTTTCTTGCGCCTAATCGAAGAAATGATTCCGAATACAATTGCGAACACGATAAGGCCTTGGAGTAAAAGGCGCATCGTGTGCATGGGGTAATGCGCACGCAGTTCAGGAGAGCTTAATAGCTCGGGAAAATGGAGGCACAAGACCGCGCCGAACGAAAGAAATCCAAGAAAGGCTGACAGTATCCCACTCCACCAACCGGTTCCAAAGCTGGTAGATTCGGCGTCGCCAAAGAAGTCGTTGATCTTTTGCTCGATCACGATGCCTCCTAGTTTACGTTTCTCGACTCGTGCAAGCTATTGCAAAGATAGCGACATGACGCCGTTGCTGAAAAGATAACTAACGTTTCGGCGGGCTCGACGCTGGCTTGAATTTGGCGGAACAAGGCTGCCGCTTGCGGGGGTTGCAGGTTACGCGGAGTGCAGCTAAATTAGGTGCGAGAATTGGATCTCTACGTGAAAGGTCGCATCCCGATGGAAACTGCCTCTACATTCATCGACCAGAAGATCAAGGAACTGGGAGACTGGCGCGGAAAGACGCTCGCGAAAGTGCGCGAAATCATACACAAGGCAGACCCTGAGATCGTCGAAGAGTGGAAGTGGAGGGGAACTCCCGTCTTTTCCCACGCTGGCATCGTCTGCACCGGAGAGACGTATAAGAACGCCGTCAAGATGACCTTTGCCAAGGGAGCTGCGTTGAAAGATCCTTCCGGTCTATTCAACTCGAGCCTCGAGGGGAATGTCAGGCGCGCCATCGACATCCACGAAGGCGAGAAGGTGGATGAAGCTGCCTTGAAGGATCTCATCCGCGCGGCCGTGGCGCTCAATCTCAAGGGCAAGAGCCAGACGAAGAGCAAGTCGAAGTCCCGGCGAGCGAGCAGCAAACGGGCCGACTAGCTTTATCGCAGGTCCGGGCCCATCTTCACGGGACACAGTCCCGGGTGCCTCGTGACGAGCGGGTAACAAACTCTTTACATTCCCATGACGGGTAGACGGCGGCCGTTCTTTACACTCCTTCCAGGGGATCAATCCGGCAGCAGAGACAAAGACAGGTGGGAATCCAATGAGATTTACGAAGCTGGCGTTGGGGATGCTGGCAATTGGTATATGGCTTGGATCCACCACTGCCTACGGCCAGGGCAAAGCGATCGATGTAAACAGATCCAGCATGAAGATTCTAGTCTCCAAGTCCGGAGCGTTTTCCGCGTTCGCTCACAATCACGAGATCGAGGCCCCGATTGCACAGGGTAAGATCGATTCTTCCGGCAATGCCAGCGTGCAACTGCGCGTGGACGCGCGCGAGATGCGGGTGATGGACCCGGAGGTCGACGTCGACAAACGGGCCGAGATCCAACGAACGATGCAGGGCGAGACGGTTCTCGATGTCGAGAAGTTTCCAGAGATTTCTTACCAATCGACGAGTGTGACCAGCCGCGGCGACGATCATTGGGAAGTCCGCGGGGATCTGACCTTGCACGGGAAGAAACAGCCAGTCGCGGTAGAGGTGTCGTCGAAGGATGGCCACTATCGCGGTTCCGCGTCGATCAAGCAGAGCGACTTCGGCATTGAGCCTATCCGTATCGCGGGCGGGACCGTTAAGGTGAAGGACGAACTCAGGATTGAATTCGATATCGTTGCAGCGCAGTGAGGGGCGCTGAAGTGCCGCTCTTCCATGGTGCTGCTGTATGCCTCGCCCCGTCTCCTGCTTCCCGGTTTGGGATGGAAGGAACTCTGGGCGTCTGATTTGTGAAGTGGATCACATCTTTTCACAGGCTGAGCCGCGTACAGTTAGCTTGGAGATTTCTCTGTGCTTTCTGGACGGGCATTCTCGCCTCGCATCTTTGCGGGCCGGCCGACGCGAGCGGTTCTTCGCTTTCTAGACTGGCTTGCCCAGCATACGTTGCCGGCGGAAAAGATTGCGGCACATCATCGCACCGGGCGGCGGGGGGAAGAGGCGGCTTACTTTCATCTGCGGAAGCTGGGCTACATAATGGTGGCGCGAAACTTCCGCTCGCCGCGCTGCCGGGGAGAGATTGACCTCATCGGATGGGATGCCGATGTTCTTTGCTTCGTAGAAGTTAAGACGCGCTCCACACGCGATGTAAAGCCCGGGGAAGCGGCTGTCGACCGGCACAAGCGGCGCCTGGTAGCGGCTGTGGTGCGTGATTACCTTCGGCGATTTCCACCTTCGTGCCAGTGGCGTTTCGATGTGGTCAGCGTATACTATTTAAATTCGAGGGCCAGCCAGCCGCAGATCGAAGTGTTTCGTAATTCCTCCCTCACGGCTTAGAATGAAAGATTCGTCCATCCTAATAAAAGGGGTTCATTGGTGCCTGAGCTTAGAAAAGATCCTATTGTTGGCCGCTGGGTGATTATTTCCACGGACCGCGCGAAGCGTCCCACCGACTTCGCCCGGGAAAACGTGAAGTTAAAGGGCGGATTCTGCCCCTTCTGCTACGGGAACGAGGGCAAGACGCCGCCGGAGATTCAGGCTTATCGTCCGGGATCGAATGGCGGGCCGGCTTCGCAGCGGGACACGCCGGGCTGGACGGTGCGGGTGGTCCCGAACAAGTTTCCGGCTCTGGGGATTGAAGGTACGCTCAGCCGGCAGGCCGAGGGTATGTTCGATCGCATGAACGGCATTGGAGCGCACGAAGTAATTATCGAGACGCCTGACCACAATGCCAGCTTGGCCACGCTGCCTCCGAAGCGGATCGAAGACGTGCTGTGGACATTTCGCGACCGCATCCTCGATCTGAAAAAAGACCGCCGGTTCAAATACATCCTGCTGTTCAAGAACCACGGCGAGGCGGCGGGAGCGTCGCTCGAGCATGCGCACTCGCAACTGATCGCGCTGCCGATTCTGCCGATCAACGTCACGCAGGAACTGGAAGGCGCAAAACAGTATTTCTTGTACAAAGAACGCTGCGTGTTCTGCGACATCATCCGGCAGGAAACGGAGAACGGAAGCCGGGTGGTGGCGGAGAACGAGAACTTTCTTACTATCGCGCCTTATGCGCCGCGGTTTCCGTTTGAGACCTGGATTTTGCCGAAGCAGCATGAGTCCGCGTTCGAGAATTCGTCGTCGTCGATGTTTGAGAATCTGGCCAAGGCTTTGAAGACCTTGCTGATCAAGGCGGACCGGGTGCTGGATAATCCACCTTACAATCTGGTGATTCACACTTCGCCGGCGCAGGATCCGACCAACGATCACTACCACTGGCACATGGAGTTTATGCCGAAGCTGACCAAGACGGCGGGATTCGAGTGGGGTACCGGGTTCTACATCAATCCGACGCCGCCGGAGGAAGCCGCGAAGTTTCTACGCGAGGCCAGCGTGGAAGAGCCGGTTCCGGCGGCCGTAGGGTAGGGACAGTTGCGCGCGTTTAGGAAACTCCAGACAAGAAAAAGAGGGCACGGTGAGAGCCGTGCCCTTTACAGTTGACGGAGAGAGAAGTTGATGGCCAGGACGAAACTTGTGGGAGCCCGTGCCACAACCGCTTAAGGAACAAATTCTAAGCCGGATGCCCAGTGCCGATTGTCACGGAATTGTAAAAAGATCGGCAGGGAAACTCTGCTATGTCATTCTACTGCTTGCCTTTATTTTCTAATCCTTGCCTTTGTCTTACCCTTGCGTTCGATCCTGGAATTCTTCGTGCCATGCCATCTGGATGGCTTCGAGCTTGCCTTCGTTGGAGGCGCCGGGATCACCTTTGAAGTCAGGCAGTCCGGTTACGTAGCGATGCAGGTCGGTGAAGCGGACGGTGAGCGGATCGAGATCGGGATGAACTTCGCTGAGCAGGATGCCGATGTCTTCGGCGTCGTCCCAGGTTAGCGGTTTCGGCATGGACAGTTCCTTAATGCGGCCTTCGGGCCTCGGCTATCGGGCTTCGGCAAAAACCACGTCAGCCGAAGCCCGATAGCTGAAGCCCGACGCCCGGTTTAGTGGTGTTCTTCCGAAATGTAATTTCTGTTCCAGGCTGGGATCTCGACGACTACCTTACCGGGCTTCGTGATCTGCACCTGGCAGCCGAGACGCGAGTTTAATTGCAAGTCGGCGGCCATGTCCAGACGGTCGGCCTCGTCGTCGTCCATGGGCGAAAGATTTTCGGCGCCTTCTTTGATCCAGACGTGACAGGTGGTGCAGGCGCAATTGCCGCCGCAGGCGTGGTCGAGCGTGACGCCATAGTTGAGGGCGATGTCGAGAATCGACTCTTCCTTGCCATGATCTTCGTAGGGCAGCTTGCCGTGCTCGAACTGGACGGTCTTGCCCTCGGGCAGGAAAGTGATCTGGACCATATTTTCCTGCCGATTTTCCGGCGGGATGTTTTCGCCGGGAGCTTCTTCGGTGGCTGTGCCGGCGCCTTGCGTTTTTTCTTCTGACATTGACTGTTCCCTCGAAACCTCAAGCTTCTTCGTTGCTTATACGGCGAGGGCGAGACGCCCTCGCGATAGCCGGCGAGACGCCGGCGCTACTCAAATTCTGCTTTCGCCATGGGATGCGGGGCTGTGGGGCCTTCGCCCATGTCGGCCTCGTCCATAGTCTTGCCCTTTAGCGCGGTCGAGACGGCGCTGTCCATCATCAACTCGGCCAAGCGCGTTGTACCCTGGTTGAGCGCGTCGATGGCTTTGCGGATGGTCTGGTAATCGTCTTCGGCCTTTACTGCAATCAGGGCTTTCTCCATTTTCGCGATCTTTTTCTTCTCGTCAGTGGTTAAGTGGCCCCAGGCCGGGCTCTTCTTGCCCTTCTCGAGTGCGGCGAGGATCGTCTCCGCTTCATTGCGCGCTTCAATCACCTGGCGCTGCCGGAAGTCTTCTTCGGCGCTGTCGAACGAGTCGAGAATCATGCTCTCGACTTGCTCGTCGGTCAGGCCGTAGCTGGGTTGGACCTGAATTTCCGCTTCTTTGCCGCTGCGCTGTTCCCGCGCCGAAACGTGTAGGATTCCGTTGGCGTCGATGAGGAATTTGACCTCGATGCGCGCCATGCCTGCCGCCATCGGCGGGATACCTTTGAGATCGAAACGGGCCAGCGAGCGGCAATCTTTCGCCAGTTCGCGCTCGCCTTGCAAAACGTGAATGGCGACGTTGGCCTGGCCGTCGACTTGCGTGGTGTAGAACTGGGTGGCAGATGCGGGGATAGTTGAATTGCGCAGAATGATTTTGTCGGTGACGCCGCCGGCGACTTCGATGCCGAGCGAAAGCGGCGTCACGTCGAGCAGAAGCATGTTTTCGGTGGCTTCGGAGCCTCCGCCTAGAATATTGGCTTGCACGGCGGCGCCCAGCGCAACGACTTCATCAGGATTCAGATCCGTGTGCGGCTCGCGGTGAAAAAGTTCTTTCACCAGAGCGCGAACTTTGGGGATGCGCGTAGAGCCGCCGACTAGAACGACCTCGTCAATTTGTTCGGGCTTGAGGCCGGCGTCTTTCAGAGCCTGCTTACAGGGGCCGATGGTGCGGTCGATGATCGGCTGAATGAGTTGCTCGAACTGTTCGCGGGTGATCTCGCGCAGGTATCGCTTGCCGCCGGGAAGCTTAACGTCGAGCTTGACCGAGAGTTGCGACGAGAGTGCGATTTTGGCTTCGATCACGGCATTGCGAATGGCTTGCACGGCTTCGGCATTGCGGCGGAGGTCGACTCCGAGATCGCCGAGCGTGTCGTCGAGCGCGATGGTGATCAGCAGATTGTCGATGTCGTCGCCGCCGAGATGGGTGTCGCCGTTGGTCGAGATGACTTCGAAGATGCCGTCGTGCAGTTTGAGAATCGAAATGTCGAAGGTGCCGCCGCCAAGATCGTAGACGGCAACGATTCCGTTCTGCTTTTTGTCGAGACCGTAGGCGAGCGACGCAGCGGTAGGCTCGTTAACCAGGCGGAGGACTTCAAGGCCGGCGATGCGGCCTGCGTCTTTTGTCGCCTGGCGCTGCGCATCGTTGAAATATGCGGGCACGGTGATGACCGCTTTGGTGACTGGAGCGCCGAAGAAGCGCTCCGCATTGCGCTTGAGCTGGCGGAGGATGAGCGCGGAAATTTCCGGCGGCGTGGATGTCTTTTCGCCAAGCTTGATACGCAACACTTCGCCGGGTTGCAGATCTTCGGCGAGCCGGAATGGGAAGAACTTCAGCTCTTCCTGAATGTCCTCAACCCCGCGTCCCACGAGGCGTTTGATCGAGTAGACGGCGCGGTCGGGCGTTTCGGTGAGATATTTGCGCGCGGCATTGCCGATGACGGGCTGGTTGTTCTCGTCCAGCGCGACGACCGACGGGACGAGATTTGAACCATCGTCGCCGGGGATCACGACAGGGCTTTCCCCTTGCATGAAGGCCACGAGAGAGTTCGTGGTGCCCAGGTCGATGCCGACGATGCGATCAGATGCCATAGAGACCAGAATCCTAGAGTTCCAGCACCGCATTCACGTCCCGAACCAGATTACGGATGTAGTTTCTGCGGTTCAGCACATCCAACATTTTGTCGCGCTCCTGACGGCGTTCTTCTTCGGAGACGGGCTGGCCGTTTTGCTCACGCTGGATCATTCCGTCCCACATTTTCCAGCGATTCTTCAGCTCATCCAGAAGTGCTTCCTGCTTTTCTTCCAGATCACGCTTTTGATTGCCGATTTCTTCGATCAGGGCGGGATCGTCCTCGCCCAGTTTTTTTTGCGCGCGCAGTTCTTCGAGCTGCATATTCAGATCGAAAACCTCCGCTAACAGCTCCGGCGGCACGATCTGTTTTTTTATCTCCCCGGTGGAGCGGGCCTGCTCAGTCGCGGCTTTCGATTGCTCTTCCAGTTCCACACCTTCGAGCTTCAAAAGATACTCGGTGCGCTTGATCGGATCTTTCAAGATGCGATGCGCGTCATTGAGCAGGGAACTCTGTTGCAGGCTCCACTCCTGTTCCTGGCTGCCGGCCTGGGCGTTGAGGTCGGGATGGAGCTTGCGGCTCAGCTCGTAGAAATCTTTTTCCAGCGAGACGACGTCGAGATCCAACTTGCGGAGCAGGCCGAAGAAGGTGAAGTAGTCCACGGGCGCGGGCGGTTGCACTTTGCCGCAGGCTTCGCAGAAGTGGGCGGCGCGCATGGTTCCGCACGACCAGCAGGATTGAGTTTCCTCAGGTGCGGGCTTCGCGGTAATCGTGGTCAGAGACGAGTTGGTCATTGCTGCACTTCCTGTCAGCTACCCCGCGACACGGCAAGCCGGACGTAGCCGATTTGCTGGGCAAGCGCGGTGGCGCCATAGACATTCGCGGGCGAGGGCGCCCGCTCAACACAATCCGCTCGATCAGGCGGAGAACGATGTCCCGCAGCCGCACGACTTCGTGGCCTGGGGATTCACGAAGACGAATCCCTGCTGCATCAGCGTTTCCTGGTAATCCAGGGTCATGCCGTGCAGGTAGATGAACGACTTGGGATCGACGAAAACCCGCACATCGCCGTACTGGAAGACGCGGTCGCGTTCGCGCGGCTGAGTGTCGAAGCGGATGTTGTAGCTCAGACCGGAACAGCCGCCGCCCTGTACGCCCAGGCGCAGTCCGCCCTGCTCGGGCGAAATACCTTCCTTGGTCATCGCGACGCGCACCTTCGCCAAGGCCTTCTCGGTGACAAGAATGCCCTTGGCCGGCGCGGTTTGCAAAGGTGGCGCAGTTTGTTCGGTTGCCGTTGTCATTCCAGTTCCTGACCCAGTCCTCAGCGGCTAAAGCCGCCATCAATCGCGCACGCTAACGGTACGACTGAAGTCGTGCCCTTCCCGAGCGCTGCGACGCGTGCCGCGCCGTTCCAAGCTTCAGTGCGCGAAAGCTTACTGCGCTACCGTGGCCGCAACCGGCTTCGCGCTCTCCTGCTTTTTCTTCCAGTCGCTGATCGCGGCACGGATGGCGTCCTCGGCCAGCACCGAACAATGGATCTTTACCGGAGGAAGCGACAGCTCCTTCACGATGTCCATGTTCTTGATGGCGAGAGCTTCATCCACAGTTTTGCCTTTGACCCACTCGGTTGCCAGTGAGGACGAGGCGATCGCGGAGCCGCAGCCGAATGTCTTGAATTTGGCTTCTTCAATGACGTTGGTGTCGCGGTTGACCTTGATCTGCAGTTTCATGACGTCGCCGCACTCGGGTGCGCCGACCAGGCCGGTGCCAACATCGGCGCTGCTCTTATCCATGGAGCCGACATTGCGGGGATTGTTGTAGTGATCAATTACTTTATCGCTGTATGACATGTGCTCTCCTGAATTCTCTGACTTTACCCCAGGGGCTAAAGCCCCGTCTTAACTAGAACTCTTACGGCACGACTGAAGTCGTGCCCTTCCCGATCATGCCCATTCCGATCTCGATTACTCGCCGGCCCACTTCACGTCCTTCAGATTGATGCCTTCCTTCGCCATTTCGTACAGCGGAGAAAGTTCGCGCAGGCGCTCGACGGTTTCGATGACGCGGTCGGCTACGTAATCGACTTCGGCAGCGGTGTTGAAGCGGCCGATGCCGAAACGGATCGAACTGTGCGCCAGGTCGTCTCCGGTGCCCAGAGCCTTCAATACATAAGATGGCTCAAGCGTCGCGGAGGTGCATGCCGAACCGCTCGAAACTGCGATGTCGTTGATGCCCATCAGCAGTGATTCGCCTTCCACGTAGGCAAAGCTGATGTTCAGGTTGCCGGGCAGGCGATGCTCCATGGAACCGTTGATGTAGGTTTCGTCGAGACGGTTCATGATGCGGTCGCGTAGCCGATCGCGCAAGCTGGCCAACTGGACTGCCTCGCGAGACATTTCTTCCGATGCGATGGCGCAGGCTTTGCCGAGACCAACGATGCCGGCTACGTTTAGCGTGCCGGAGCGCATTCCGCGCTCGTGCCCGCCTCCATCGATGATGGCGGAAATCTGCACCCGCGGATTCTTGCGCCGGACGTACAAGGCGCCGACACCCTTCGGTCCGTACATTTTATGAGCGGAGATCGACATCAGGTCGATGTTCTGCTTGTTCACATCGATGGGAATCTTTCCGATCGCCTGCGTGGCGTCGGTGTGGAAGATGATGCCGCGCTCGCGACACAGCCTGCCGATTTCCGCGATGGGCTGTACGACGCCGATTTCGTTGTTCGCGGCCATGATCGTAACCAGGATGGTCTTGTCATCCATGGCGCGCTTGAGTTCCTCGAGATCGATCAGGCCATCCTTCTGCACCGGCATGTAGGTGACACGGTAACCGTATTTCTCAAGGCGCTTGCATGTATCAAGCACGGCTTTGTGCTCAGTGACCGCAGTGATAATGTGATTGCCCTTCTCGCGGTACATCTCGGCCACGCCCTTGATGGCGAGGTTGTCGCTCTCGGTGGCGCCCGAGGTGAAGATGATTTCTTTGGTGGTGGCGCCGATCAGCTTGGCGATGCGCTCGCGAGCTGTTTCCACGCCTTCTTCGCCCGCCCAGCCAAAGGAGTGATTGCGGCTGGCGGCGTTGCCGAATTTTTCCATGAAATAGGGCAGCATCTCCTCCAGCACCCGGGGATCCATGGGCGTGGTGGCGTGGTTGTCCATATAGATGGGCAGCTTCACGCCCTGAGGAGCAGCGTGCTGCGTGACTGGATGTTGCTGCGGGACTCTTACATCCGTGCTCATAATTGCTTCTCCTACCTTGTTTGGATGCCTAATCTTTTTTCAGTTCTTACTAAGCGATCGTCAAAACGATCGCGCTAAACGATCGTGACCAGTTCGGCGGGCCTTATGGCGGCGCCGTCAGCCGCTTCTGGCTCTTCCCGCATATGAGATATCTTGATGCGTTTCAGCACGGCTTCGATGCTCTCATTCACCTTGCGGAGCGGTTCACGGATGTTACATCGGTCGCTCTGACCACACTCGCCGCGAACGGTGACACAGGATGTGATGAACAACGGGCCGTCGATGGCCTGAATTACTTCAAAGGCCGAGATCGTATGCGCGGCGCGCGCCAGCCTGTAGCCCCCGTTGGTGCCGTGTTGGGATTGCAACAGACCGGCCTTAACCAACCGCTGAAGAATCTTGGCCAGGGCCTCGGGCGGGATGCCGAAAGAATCCGCAACATCTTTGGCGCTGGCGCTCCGAGTTCCCTCGTGAGCGTGGTCGGCCAGATGTTTCATGGCCATTAGCGCGTAGTCCGCCTTCTTGGTTAGCTTGAGCATCCTGACGCCTCGAAAGGCGGAGAAACCGATCGCCAATGGTAAGTCGGAACTCCGACCTTTTCCGTCGTAGTTCATTCTACGTCCATAACCCGAGATTATGCAAGCTGTTACAGGCAAGTGTTGGCAGCGACATTAAATGGTAACTATCGGCGATTGAATGGCTTAGACCTTTGGCGATGATTTTGGTCGGAATTCCCAGGAGTGCGACGGAGCGGGCATGACCGACTTAGTGGAAACGAGAAAGAAATTCGCCGCAATGAATGCCGAGGGACTTGACAACTGGCGAAGCAGGTCTAAAATACCGGGAAATTCCCGCGAATCCGTCCCTTCGGGTATTTGACGAGGGCGGGGCGTCCGGATTTATGACCTCAAAGCCGTTCTCTCACCCTCAAAACGCGGGCAAGCAACCCTGCAAACATCCGCGCGTGCAAATCGTCAGCCGCGAAGAAGACGCAGAGTTCGTGGAGTGCCTGGAGTGCCGCGAAGTCTTCGAGTCGAGCGAGCTCAAAGACATGAGCATTGAAGAACGCACTGATGGCGAGGCCCAGGAATCGTAGGCTGCGGCTTGGCAGGCCACTTTCAGGAACAAGACTGTTGCGCCGCGAAAGCCGGCCTGAGATCACCGTAGTAACCAGCACTTCATATTTCGACTTGTTCCTGGCGAACTGGCTCTGCTAGTGTCCGAGCCGGGGGCGTGCATTCCGCACGATGCAAACTCATGCCTGCTGTAGCGCTGGTAGTCGATGACTCCATGCTGATCCGCTATACCGTGTGCCGCTTTCTGGAAGAACGCGGCTTCGGAGTGGAATCAGCTACGAACGGCGCCGAGGCCCTCGAGATTCTGGAACGGGTGCATCCCGACCTGATCTTTACCGACATGCAAATGCCAAAGATGTCGGGCAGCGAACTGATCACCGCTCTGAAGAAGAACCCGAAGACCGCGAACATCCCAGTCATCATTGTTGCGGGCCGCGCCAGCGGCTTCGATGAAAAGGAAAAACGCGCCAACTTCGCCATCTACAAAGACATCGACATCCAGGCCCAGCTGGAAAAGGCGCTCGATGCGGTGATGGGGAAAAGCAAGGGACGAAGAGCCGGCAAGTAGGCGGCCTTTCAGCGTCGCTTATGTGCGCCTAGTTGACGCTGCGAAAGCGGATTAGCGCAATAGAAGACTTGCCTCTGCAGAAAAATCCATCGCAGCAAAATCCTTTACTAGAAATTTGGGATAGGCAGCTGCCGCAATCATGGCCGCATTGTCGGTGGAAAGCGGCCGCGACGGGAAATACACGGGCAGGCCGTCTTCAGCGCCACTGCGCTCGAACGTAGTTCGCAATTCGTTGTTCGCCGCCACTCCGCCGGTGACGAAGAGGGTAGCCACATCGCAGGCGCGGGCCGCGGCTAGAGTTTTGCTCACCAGGTCTTCAACCAGGGCACGTTGAAAGGAAGCGATCAGGTCGAGAGTCTGGCGATCACAATTCGCCAGGTAATCATCGAGCTTCGGCTTGGCGATTTGCGCGAGAGCCTTGCGCCGCGTCTCGATCGAACCGTGCAGCTCGTGAATCTCGACGTAACGCAGCACGGCAGTCTTGATGCCGCTATAAGAGAAGTCAAAACGCGGGCGATCGCTCTTCGCTATTTCTGTCGGTCCCTTCCGGTCGCGGCGATCGCGATGCTTAATCTGTGCGGGCAGGAACTTCACGGCTGTGGGATCGCCATGCGGCGCGAGCCGATCGATGATTGGGCCTCCGGGATAACCGAGGCCGAGCAGCTTTGCGACTTTGTCGAAGGCCTCGCCGGCGGCGTCATCGCGCGTGTGGCCGATGTTTTCGTAGGTCCATCCTTCGTTTTTCTGCGCGGCCAGATAGAGGTGTGTGTGTCCTCCTGACACAACCAGAGCGAGCACGGGAAATTGCAGCTCGTGATTGCCCTTCTGCCGCTCTTCAAGCAGGACCGCGTGGATGTGGCCTTCGAGATGGTTGACCGCAATCAGCGGCTTATCGAGGGCGAAGGCCAGAGCTTTGGCATAGCTGATGCCCACCAGCAGCGCTCCGGCGAGGCCCGGACCCCGGGTGACGGCGATTGCATCGACGGAGCCGAGAGTGTGATTAGCCTCAGACAGCGCTTGCCGCACGACGGGAACGATCGCCCGCAGATGCTCGCGCGATGCCAGCTCGGGAACGACGCCACCATAGGGCTGATGGGTCGCGATCTGTGACGCTACGACATTTGAAATGACCTGCTCGCCCGAGCGCACCACGGCCGCGGCCGTTTCGTCGCAGGAACTTTCGATGCCGAGGATGTAGGCGTCTGGCATGACACTATATTATTAGAACTTCATGGCTGACCTGCTCAAACACGTTGCGGAGTCGGGATTTCCCTTCGTTGGACGACTGATCCATCTGTTTGTCGGAGGTTCAGAATTGCACGGAGCCAAGGTTCATGGCACCGACGACCTCGATATCTATGGCGTATACATCGAACCGCCGGAGATGGTCTTGGGCCTCGATTCCTTGCCACATTTTGTCTGGTCAACTGCAGGCGATGACCGTCGCAACGGTCCGAATGACGTTGATATTACCCTTTATTCACTCAAAAAATGGTCTGGATTGGCGTGTAAAGGCAATCCGACCGCCCTGCATTTCTTGTTTGCGGCAAGCGCAATGGAGCATCCTCTCTGGCTCAAAATCGTTTCAAAGAAGGACGTTTTTCTGGCGCGCTCCTGCGTTAAGCAGTTCACTGGATTCGCCAACGATCAACTTAAGCGTCTGACCAGACAAAAAGGGCGTGGCAAGAAAGGCCAACGGCCCGAAATCGAGGCCAAGTACGGTTACGACGTGAAAGCCGCTATGCACACACTACGCCTGCTTTACGAGTGCAAGGAACTCGTCACAGAAGGTTGCATCACGATGCCTCGCCCGGAACGCGATCTCCTGATCCGAGTTCGCACTGGCAAGTATTCTATGGACAGGGTCATAGCAATGGCCCACAAAGAATTTGCCGAATGTGAGGGCGCTGCGAAAACATCCTCCTTGCCGGAGAAGATCGACCGTGCGGCTGTTTCGAGACTCCTGGCAGAATCTTATCGCGCCGCCTGGAGCACCAACGACTGAGTCCTCAAATGTCCAAGGATTTTGCTGCCGCCATCATCCAGACTCTGCGCCGGCAGGGCTTTCAAGCTTACCTCGTAGGGGGATGCGTGCGTGATCTGCTGCTGGATCGCGAGCCCGCCGACTACGACATTGCGACCAGCGCCAACCCCGCGCAGGTCATGAAGATTTTTCCTGACACCTACGCTGTGGGAGCGCAGTTTGGAGTTGTGCTGGTGCCTCTGCCCGAGGATCAACGCACAAGCGGAGGCGAGAACGTTCCGCCGAAAAGCCAGGCGATAGAAGTCGCGACCTTTCGCAGTGATCTCGGATACTCCGACGGGCGGCGTCCCGATGAAGTGCAATTCAGCCGCGATCCGCGCGAAGATGTCGCTCGCCGCGACTTTACCATCAACGGCATGATGCTCGATCCGGTGAGCGGTGAAGTGCTCGACTTTGTCGAGGGACGCAAAGATCTCGAAGCCGGCATCATCCGCGCTATCGGCGATCCTGATCTGCGTTTTGCAGAAGACAAATTGCGCATGCTGCGCGCGGTGCGTTTCGCGGCGCGGTTCGAATACGCGATCGAACCGCAGACTTTGGCTGCAATCCAACGCCGGGCTCATGAAATTCAGGTGGTGTCGAGCGAGCGGGTTCGCGATGAGCTTACGAAGATGCTGATCGAAGGCCAGGCTCGGCGCGCGTTTCTCTTGCTGGATGAGAGTGGGCTGCTGAAAGAAGTGTTGCCGGAGATTTCAGCGATGAAGGGCGTCGAGCAGCCGCCTGAGTTTCATCCTGAAGGCGACGTGTTTGTTCACACCCTGTTGCTGCTGGAGAACCTGCCGCGTCCTTGCCCGCCCACGCTGGCGTGGGGAGCGTTGCTGCACGATGTGGGCAAGCCGGCGACATTCCGCGTGGCTCCAGATCGCATCCGTTTTGATGATCATGTGGATGTCGGCGTCAAGATTGCCGAGGAAATCTGCGAGCGCTTGCGGTTCTCAAACCACGACGCAGCCCAGGTGTTTGCGCTAGTCGACAATCACATGCGCTTTGGCCATGCCACGCGAATGAAAGAGTCGACTCTGAAGAAATTTTTCCGGCTGCCCAGCTTCGATCAGCATCTCGCGCTGCACCGCGCCGACAGCCTGGCCAGTCACGGCAACCTTAGCACCTATGAGTTCGTCCTTGAGAAGCTCGCTGAGATTCCTCCGGAGAAGATTCGCCCAGTAGCATTGGTCACAGGCGACGACCTGATCGCGGCGGGCTACGCTCCGGGTCCAAAATTTCGTGAGATTCTTGAAGCAGTCGAAG
>Ga0308309_10000406_pt1 | contig 28002 bp, 26 predicted proteins | sample HubBroMetageWFT5_FD_192491 | JGI IMG/M metagenome (GOLD analysis project Ga0308309, IMG submission 192491) | Warmed and freeze-thawed soil microbial communities from the Hubbard Brook experimental Forest, New Hampshire - Hubbard Brook CCASE Soil... | ecosystem: Environmental > Terrestrial >...
TGCAACGTGCCGTGGCAGCGCTGCTCCATGAACACCAGCTTCCAATTGTCGTAGCGTAGGCCCAGCACGTCGCCATCGTCGCTCAAATACATGAAGAACTTGCGCGGGCTCTCCTTCGCCTCGCCGGTGAGGTAGGGCAGAAAGTTGTAGCCGTCGATATGGTTCCTGTAGGTGCGGCCGATGGCCTGATAGCCGCTCTTGAGCTTCTCGACGACATCCGGATCGCCGGCCATCGCCAGGAAGGTCGGGAACCAGTCGTGGTGCTGGACGATCTCGTTCGAAATCTGGCCCGGCTTGATCTTGCCAGGCCAGCGCACGAGCATCGGCACTCGAAAGGCGCCCTCCCAGTTGGTGTTCTTCTCGCTGCGGAACGGCGTCATGGCGCTGTCCGGCCACGCGTTCATGTGAGGGCCGTTGTCGGTCGAATACATGACGAAAGTGTCGTCCGCGATACCGAGCTGGTCGAGATAATCGAGCACCTGGCCGACATTCTTGTCATGGTCGATCATCGTATCATGATACGGGGACTGCCAGCGTCCCGCCTGTCCTTTGCTCTCCGGCTTGGGATGGGTATAGAGATGCATGTGCGTGGTGTTGAGCCAGACGAAGAAGGGCTTGCCCGCGTCGTTCTGGCGTTTGATGAAATCCTTGGCCGCCGCAATAAATTCGTCGTCGCAGGTTTCCATGCGCTTTTTCGTGAGCGGACCGGTGTCGGTCACCCTCTGTTTTCCAACTTTACCCCAACGCGGCTCTTCGGTCGGATCGTCCGCATCGGTCGCCCAGGAATGAATCACCCCACGCGGTCCAAATCTATTGCGGAAGTTCGGGAAATCCTTCTCGCTCGGGTAGTCGTCCATTTCCGGCTCTTCTTCGGCGTTGAGGTGATAGAGATTGCCGAAGAACTCGTCGAAGCCGTGGTTGGTCGGCAGCATGCGGTTGAGATCGCCAAGATGATTCTTCCCGAACTGGCCGGTCGCGTAGCCTTGGTTCTTCAGGCACGCGGCGATGGTCACGAGCTTCTCCGTCATGCCGGTCGGGGCGCCTGGGATGCCGACCTTGGAGAGGCCGGTGCGATAGACGCTCTGCCCGGTGATGAAGGACGAGCGACCCGCCGTGCAGGATTGTTCGCCGTAAGAGTCTGTGAACATCATGCCTTCCCGGGCAAGACGGTCGATGTTCGGTGTCAGGTAACCCATGAGCCCATGCGAATAGCAGCTCAGATTCGAGATGCCGATATCGTCTCCCCAAATAATGAGGATGTTCGGTTTGCTAGACTTAGGCATTCGACCCTCCTTTGCGGCCATCGTGCGTTCTCCTCATTGGACTATCCAGTCGGATCGCGATGACTTACGGACCGCCGCCCTCGAATGGCCGCGAAGCAATGACTGCAGAGATTCGAATAGACCTCAAATTACGACTTCGTGACGTTCAGCCGATTCTGTGCGCTCGACCATTGTTAAATCCCCAATGCAACTGGTCCATGACCCCAAGGATCGTCGCTTGCTGGATTGATGAATGGCGACGGGACCCGCACGCAGTAATTGAGGGGCTGGTCACGACAAGATTATGCGCCTCCCGCAAGAAAAGTCTTCGATCTTTTGCGGCCTTGCCCAGGCACCGGCTTCGTCAGGCGCCTAGGCGGGATACCATTCAATCATAGGGTCAAAGTTTGGTCATGACTTCGAAAGGCACCCGCACAATCTCCGAGTTGCCGCGAATACGCGTCATGGTTCCCCCGACTTCTGACTGGATTGAACGCTTCGGTCTTTGACTATGCAGCGGAAGCCGACATGGCTGGTCGAGGTGTCGACCGGCTCGGCGTGGCGCGCCGCGGGTCGATAGCGCCGGCAATAGTTGGGCGCGCAGAGGTGCGAGCCTCCCTTCAGCACCTTGCGCGGGATGCGTATGTCGGGCTGGTTCGGGTCGTAGCTCGCCTCCACGGCGGCGCCGCGTGGGTTTTCCGGCACGCAGCAGGCCTTGGGCGCGTCGGCGGTGTGCCAGGCCGAATACCAGTCGGTCGTCCATTCCCAGACATTGCCGATCATGTCGTGCACGCCGTAGCCGTTGGCCGGGAAGGCGCGCACCGGCGAGGTGCGGGCGAAGCCGTCGGCCAGTTCGTTATCGAGCGGGAAGTTGCCCTGCCAGGTGTTGGCCATGTGCTTGCCGCCGGGCGTGAACGCCTCGCCCCAGGCGAACTCCGCGCCGTCGAGCCCGCCCCGCGCGGCGAATTCCCACTCGGCCTCGGTTGGCAGCGCCTTGCCGGCCCATTTTGCATAGGCCTCGGCATCCTTGTAGGCGATCTGCACCACGGGATGGTCGTCGAGCCCGCCGATGTGGCTGCCCTTGCCGTAGGGCCGGCGCCAGTTGGCGCCGAAGGTGAAATTCCACCACTGGCTCCAGTCGCGCAGATCGACGCGTTTCTTCGGCTGGGTGAAGACGAGACCACCCGCCTTCAGCATGTGCGGCAGGGCGCCAGGATAGTCTTTCGGGTCGGGCGCGATCTCGGCCCAGGTGACGTAGCCCGTGGCCTCGACGAACCTGCGGAACTGGCCGTTGGTGACGGGCGTCGGGTCGATCCAAAGGCCGTCGACGGTGACGCGATGGACCGGCGCTTCCTCCGGGTAGTGGCGATCCGAGCCCATGCGGAAGCTGCCGCCCGGAATCCAGATCATGTCCGCTGTCGGCGAGGCATTCGCGGTGTGACCGATGGAATGGGACGGCTTGGCGGACATGCTGGTTACCATGGCAGGAGCTGGCGCAAAAGGTGTAGTCGGGTGATTGCCTCGGTGATCTAAATCACAACTTGCGATGCCGATACTGCATATAGGGGAAGTACGACGGACTCAGCGAATGACGGGGTGGCGGTTAGCGCCGCGCTGCTCATGGCTGGTCCTTCACCGTGAAGGGAATATCGCCTTGTATGACGTCGACACCCGTCATGGTGCGCACCGCCCAGTGCAGCTTGTAGTCGCCGGCGGGCATGGTCGGCGCCCGCGCAAACAGGACCTCGGGCGCCGAGTTCAGCCGCGGCTGGAGCCGTTCGACCAGCTTGCCGTCGCGCGTGATGGCGAGAGTCGAATGGACATGATCGACCGGTCGGTCGAAGCGCACGAGGAACTCGCTGCTGCGGCCGCCGATCACCGCGCTTGCCGCCGGCGTCGATTGCATGACGCGGACGTCCTCGGCCCAGGCCGGCGTCAGTACGTCCAGCATGCCCATGAATGACAGCACGAGAATTGCCAGGCGTCGCGACATCATGATCGCCGGTCTCCTCCGGCCCAGCCGACGCAAGCGACTATGTTCCGAGACTGGAACGCCCGCCTGGTGTGATCCGGGCGGGCGTCCGTTTGTTTCAGGCGCTCAAAGGCCCAGCCGCCGTAGCGGCCCGCGGGGTCTAGTTGCGCGACGGCAACGTGACTTTGCCATCCTTGAGGGCCTTTTCGAGAACCGGGATGCCGGCAGCTGTATTGCCGGCCTTGCACTGCGCCATGGCATCGGCTTGAGGACCCGAAGCGGCGTCGGAATTGAGCTTTCGGTACTCCGTGCTCAACGCCTCACAGTACTGGGCGTCGGTCAACGCGGCCATGGCGGCAAACGGCAACGCAAGCGATACGCATACGACAAGACAAGTCAGGGTCGTCTTCATGTTACTCTCCCTCCAATTGGACAAACCTTCGTCTTTCTCCCTCGCCCTCGCCCTTCCTCGTGTCGCCGCTCAATCGCACGGCTCGGAGTGAGACAAGCGCAGTCGGCAGTGGCTGCCTTGGTGATATGGATCACAACCTGCAAGGCCCGATACTGCCCGTAGGTGAAGTACGACGGAGCGGCCCACGACGCAAGAAATATGACGGGCTTGGAGTGCGTTACCGGCGGTCGGCAGCGATCCGACCTATGCCATGCGAGCCCGGATTTCTGGTCCTGCTTGTCAAGAATTGCGAGGGGCTCCGCCGGGCCTCGGCGGGCGCCCGACGAATGGCGGAGAGATCGAACCGCTGTTGTCGCAGCCGAATGCAGCAAAAGCGCTAGCGCATTTCGCGCGCGCGCTTTCGGTCGCGCGGGCGCAACGAGCACAGTCCTGGGAGCTGCGAGCGGCGATGAGCATGGCCCGGCTCTGGAAGAATCAGGAAAAGCGAGAAGAGGCGCGCGGTCTTTTTGCGCCAATCCACGGTTGGTTCAAAGAAGGTTTCGATACGCTCGATTTAAGAGAAACTAAAGCTTTGCTCAACACATTGGCCTCAGCCAATCTTGGGCTTCCATAGTCGGCGCGGGGCCCAGGTTCTAGTGCCGCTCCCGGCGGCTTTGTCGGGCAAATCGAAGGGTAGTGGAAATCCTCGTTTGGCCCCCTGAACTGACGCGGCTCATCCGAAAAAATCGTTGGGATTCAAGACGCCGAAGGCCTCACCCCCCGCCACTGGTGCTTACTTATTCCAGGCCGGGACCCGAGATAGCTTCAAGAGAAGGGTGCCACTGATTACAGTATCGACGAGCCCTTTGCGCGCAGCCAAGGGCGCTACGATCGCTGCTTGCCGTGCTGGCAGGTGAAATCCGCCTCTCTAGCGGTACGAAAGAATTATCTTGCGCGGCGCCGCTCAATTGCTCCTTGACAGAACTGAGCAATGTTGTGGCGTATGCCTGCCGACACTCACTGATAGAGGATCGGCATCATGGCCAACCGCGCACTTCCCAATAGCTGGCCCGCACCGGCGACCAACGTTTCGGCAACCAACGTTTTCGCGACGCCTGCCGGGAGCTATACCGGGAACCGCAAAGCCGGTGCGGAAACTGCGCTAACTGCGCTAACCCCTCCGACGTCCGCGCAGTGCGGCAGCTATGGCGGCGCCGATCGGCGCTGTCAGCCTTCGCCCCCACGCGCGCGCATTTTCAGGCGTGTCGATCAGGTCCTGCCGCACTTCGAGCGAGCAATGCGGCAGCCCTCGCGGCTGGGCGTGGGCGGTGAGCGTGTATTCGTACGGCTCGCGCGCCGAATAGGGCTCGTTGTCGCCGACGACGAGCGAGGGATCCCGCCGCAGTTCTGCGAGCAGCGGCTCGGGCAGGCGCGGATCGTCGTTCCACAGCACGCCGACATGCCAGGGCCGCTTGAAGCCGTTCATCTCGGGCGTGAAGCTGTGCACCACCAGCATCGCGACGCTGCGGCCGCCAGCGGTCATTTGATCGAGCTGGCCGTCGACCGCGCGGTGATAGGGCCAGAAGCAGGCCTCGGCGCGCGCGTCGACCTGCTCCTGGGTGAGGCCGCGATTCGCCGGCACCGGCGTGCCGTCGCTGACCTCGGGCGTCGAGCCCTCGCCGCCCGGCCAGCGGTTGCAGTCGATCACCAGCCGCGAGTAGCCCGAGGCGAGCAGCGGCGCGTCGAGCGCCTGGGCGAGCTCGATCGCGGCATCGAGGCCGCCGATGTCCCAGCCGATGTGCCGCGACAGCTCTTCGTCGGAGATGCCGAGGTCACCCAACGCCTTGGGCACGGACTTGCTGGCATGGTCGCAGAGCAACAGCAGCGGTGCCTTGCCCTGGGCGTTGTGGACGGAAAACGGCGGCGGATCGCCAGGAACGAGAAGCTGCCCGAGCAGTTGTTGCATCAGCCCCCTATAGTGCGAAGATCGCGCAAATGAAAGACGCCGACGCCCGCGCGCTGCTGCGCGACCTGTTCGATGCAGCGCTCGCCGCCGCCCGGCCCGCGACCTGCCTCGCGCCCCATATCGCCCGGCTGCAGCCGCCGAAAGGCAAGACCGTGGTGATCGGCGCCGGCAAGGCGAGCGCCGCCATGGCGTGCGCCGTCGAGGACCAGTGGCCGCATCCAATCGAGGGCCTGGTGGTGACGCGCTACGGCTATGGCGAGACGTGCAAGAAGATCGAGATCGTCGAGGCGGCGCATCCCGTGCCGGACGAGAAGGGCCGCGCCGCCGCGAGCCGCATGCTCGACAAGGTGAAGGGATTGACGGCGGACGACCTCGTGCTGTGCCTGATCTCCGGCGGCGCCTCGGCGCTGCTGGCGCTCCCCGCCCCGGGCCTCACCCTGGCCGACAAGCAGGAGGTCAACCGAGCACTGCTGAAATCGGGCGCCAACATCGTCGAGATGAACACGGTCCGCAAGCATCTCTCAGCCATCAAGGGAGGCCGACTCGCCATCGCCGCCCAGCCGGCCCGCGTGCTGTCGTGGCTGATCTCCGACGTGCCCAACGACGATCCCGGCGTGATCGGCTCGGGGCCGACCGTGCCCGACCGCACGACCTTCGCCGATGCGCTGGCGGTGCTGGCCAAGTACCGCATCGATCCGCCGGCGGCCGTGCGGGCGCACCTGCAGAAAGGCGCCGCGGGCGAAATCGAGGAGACGCCCAAGCCTGGCGATCCAAGACTCGCACGGGTCGAGACGATCATGGTCGCCACGCCCAAGCGCTCGCTCGAGGCCGCCGCCGCTGTTGCCCGGGATCGCGGCCTGGAAGTCGTGATGCTGGGCGACAATCTCGAAGGCGAGGCGCGCGCGCTCGGCGCCGCGCATGCGCGCCAGGCGCTCGACCTTGCCAGGCAGGCCGGCAACCCGCCCATCACGCCCATTGTGATCCTGTCCGGCGGTGAAACCACGGTGACGGTGCGCGGCAAGGGACGCGGCGGACGCAATGTCGAATACCTGCTGGCCGAGGCGATTGCCGCCGGCGGGGCGGCCGGCATCTGGGGCCTGGCGGCCGACACCGACGGCGTCGATGGTGCCGAGGATATCGCCGGCGCGATCTTCACGCCCGACACGCTTCTCCGCGCGCGCGCCAAGGGCCGCGACCCGCAGGCCATGCTCGACGACAATGACGGCCACAGCTTCTTCGAAATGTTGGGCGACAGCCTTGTCACCGGGCCGACGCGCACCAACGTCAATGACTTCAGGGCAACCTTGATCGCGCCATGACGACAGTCTGCTTTCTGCCGATACACCCTCGACCTCACCCTGAGGAGCATCGCGAAGCGATGCGTCTCGAAGGGTGGGCTGCGCTATCCTTGTTGCCCACCCTTCGAGACGCGCACTGCGTGCGCTCCTCAGGGTGAGGTGGGTCACATGACCACTTATCCCGGTTCCTGCCATTGCGGCGCCGTAGAAATCCAGTTCGCTTCGGACAAGAAGCCGGAGGAGATGCGGGTCGGGCGCTGCGCCTGCAGCTTCTGCCGCCGCCACGGTGCGCGCACCCTGGGCGATCCCGCGGGATCGGTCGAGTTCCATGCCGCACCCAGCGACCTGTCGCGCTACCGCTTCGGCCTCGGCATCACCGACTACCTGCTCTGCGCCAAATGCGGGACCTACCTCGGCGCGGTGATGCCGGACGAAGGCCGGCAGATCGGCATCGTCAACGTCAATGCGCTGGATATTCGCGATAGCTTCGATCCGGCGCCGCCGCTGCACCATTATGACGGCGAGGACGAGGCGCGACGCCGCGCCCGGCGCCGAAAGTTCTGGATGCCGGCGTCCGTGATCGCCTAACGTCGCGCCATGGCAGTTCTTGGAGTGATCGCCGACGACTTCACCGGCGCGACCGATATCGCGGGCATGCTGGTCAAGGGCGGCATGCGCACGATCCAGACGATTGGCGTGCCGCCTAAGGGCATGATTCCCGACGATGTCGACGCGGTCGTGGTGGCGCTGAAGACGCGCTCGATCGCGGCCAAGGATGCCGTTGCCCAATCGCTCGACGCGCTCAAGGCCCTGCAGGCGGCGGGCTGCGTACGCTTCTTCTTCAAGTATTGCTCGACCTTCGATTCGACCGATGCCGGCAATATCGGTCCGGTGGGCGATGCGCTGCTCGAGGCGCTGGGGGCAAAACAGGCGATCTACTGTCCGGCCTTCCCGGAGAACGGCCGCACCATCTTCTTCGGCCATCTGTTCGTCGGCGACGTGCTGCTGTCGGACTCCAGCATGCGCCATCATCCGCTGAACCCGATGACCGACGCCAGCCTGGTGCGTGTCCTGGCGCGCCAGACCAGGCACAAGGTCGGGCTGGTGGCATTGAAGCAAGTCCAGTCGGGCTCTGCGACCCTGCGCGCGGCGCTCGACAAGCTCGCGACCGATGGCGTGCGGCACGTCGTGGTCGATGCCGTGGCCGACACCGATCTCGGCATCATCGGCGAGGCGGTCGGCGACGATCTTTTGGTCACCGGCGGCTCGGGCGTGGCGCTGGGACTGCCCGCCGCCTATCGCCGGCGCGCCTTGCTGGCGCACAAGGCCAATGCCGACACGCTACCCGAGATCACCGGCGCCGCCGCCGTGCTCGCGGGCTCGTGCTCGGCCGCGACGCTCGGTCAGATCGCAGCGTTCAAGGGTCCTCATCTTCATCTCGATACCGACGCGATCTGTCGCGGCGAGGCGGTTAGCGACAAGGCACTGGCTTGGGCCAAGGAAAAACTCGGCAATGGACCGATCCTGCTCTCGGCCAGCGACACGCCGGACGCGGTGAAGGCGCTGCAATCGAAATACGGTGTCGAGAAATCGAGCCAGGCGATCGAGAAGACCATGGCGGCGCTGGCCAAGGGCCTGGTCGCCGCCGGCGTCGCGCGTCTGGTCGTGGCCGGCGGCGAAACCTCGGGCGCGGTGGTCGGCGCGCTCGACGTGACCGCGCTGCGCATCGGGCCCGAGATCGATCCCGGCGTGCCGTGGACCGCGTCGGTCGGCGCCAAGCCACTGCTGCTGGCGCTGAAGTCCGGCAATTTCGGCGCGCCCGATTTCTTCACCAAGGCATTCCAGCGCCTATGAGCACCAACGAAACCAAGATGCGCGACGCGATCTGCGCATTGGGTGCCAAGCTCGCCGCGCGTGGCCTCTGCCCCGGCACCTCGGGCAATATCAGCGCCCGCGTGGCCGACGGCTGGCTGATGACGCCGACCAATTCCTCGCTGGGCGAGCTTTCGCCCGGCCAGCTCTCCAAGATCGATCTTTCGGGCAAGCACGTGGCCGGCGACCCGCCGACCAAGGAGGCGCTGCTGCATCGCTCGGTCTACGACGTGCGGCCCAAGGACGGCGCCATCGTGCATCTTCATTGCACGCACGCCGTGGCGATCTCCTGCCTCGACCCGTCGTGCCACCATAACAAGGAGAGCACGCTGCCGCCGATCACGCCCTACTTCGTGATGCGCGTCGGCAAGCTGCCGTTGGTGCCCTATTTCAAGCCGGGCGATCCTAAACTCGCCGACGCCATCCGCGACTATGCCAAGGGCCATCGCGCCGTGCTTTTGGCCAATCACGGACCAGTCGTCGCCGGCACGTCGCTGTCCGCGGCGTCAGCCTCGATCGAGGAGCTGGAAGAGACCGCCAAGCTCCATCTGCTGCTGCAGGGATTCAAGGTGCGCCTGTTGAGCGATGCGCAGGTGCGCGAAGTCGAAGAAGCGTTTCCATCGTGAGTCACACCCCCGCTGTCATCCCGAGCGCAGCGGGGGACCGTTCGCGTCGCCAACCAAAGGTCCCTCGCTGCGCTCGGGATGACAGCTAATCGGAACGAACATCATGCCCAAGCTCGCCGCCAACCTCTCGTGGATCTACCAGGAAGTCCCCTTCCTGCAGCGCTTCGGCGCCGCCGCCGCACACGGCTTCAAGGCCGTCGAGGTCCTGTTCCCCTACGAGGCGCCGGCGGCCGACATCGCTGGCGAACTCAAGAAGCACAAACTGACGCAAGCTTTGTTCAACCTGCCGCCGGGCGATTGGAGCAAGGGTGAGCGCGGACTGGCCGCGTTGCCCGGCCGCGAGGCCGAGTTCTCGGCCGCGCTCGACAAGGCCATCGACTATGCCAAGGTGCTGGAATGCCGCACGCTGCACGTCATGTCGGGCATGATCGCGCCCGGCGCCGACGTCAAAGCCATGCACAAGACGTTCGTTTCCAACCTCAAGATCGCCTGCGATCGTACGGCCAAGAGCGGCCTCACCCTGGTGCTGGAGCCGATCAACCATCGCGACATTCCGGGCTACTTCACCAACACGACGGACCAGGTGAAGCAGATCATCGGCGAGGTCGGCGCGCCGCACCTCAAGCTGCAGCTCGACCTCTATCATATGCAGGTGACGGAGGGCGACCTCACCAAGCGCACCGAGCGGCTGTTCCCGATCACCGCGCACGTCCAGATCGCCGGCAACCCCGACCGCAACGAGCCCGACATCGGCGAGACCAACCACCTCTACCTGCTCGATGTGCTCGACCGACTGGGCTACCAGGGTTACGTCGGCCTCGAATACAAGCCCAAGACCACGACCGGCGCCGGCCTCGGTTGGGCGGCGAAATACGGCATCAAGGCCTGATCCATGGCGGACAAGAACACGCCCCTCATCGCCTTCGTCGGGTTGGGCTCGATGGGCCTCGGCATGGCCAAGAACCTGCTCAAGCACGGCCACAAGGTGACCGGCGTCGATCCCAGCGCGCCGGCGCGCGACGCCTTCACCGCCGCCGGCGGCGCGATCGCGGCGACACCTGCCGCGGCGGCTGCGTCGGCCGACGTCGTCGTCACCGCCGTGGTGAATGCCCAGCAGGTCGAAACGGTGCTCTATGGCGAAGGCGGCGCCGTCGCCGCGCTGCGCGAGGGCGGCCTTGTCATGCAATGCGCCACCGTGCCGCCGGCGTTCGCCAAGTCGCTCGGCGAGCGGCTGGCCAAATCGGGCCACGATCTTCTCGACGCGCCGATGTCGGGCGGCCGCGCGCGCGCCGAATCGGGCGAGCTCACCTTCATGGCTTCGGGCGCCGCCAAGGCCTTCGCCGGCGCCGAATCGATCCTGGCCGCCACCTCGGCCAAGGTGTTCCGGCTGGGCGATGCGCCCGGCATCGGCTCGCTCGTGAAGACGGTGAATCAGCTTTTGGCCGGCGTGCACATCGCGACCGCCGCCGAAGCGATGGCGCTCGCCGCCAAGGCTGGCGCCGACACCCGCGCCGTCTACGAGGTGATCTCGGCCAGCGCCGGCAATTCCTGGATGTTCGGCAATCGCGTGCCGCACATGCTGGACGACGACTATTCGCCGCTGTCAGCGATCGAAATCTTCGTCAAGGACCTCGGGCTGGTGCTGAACACCGGCCACGACCATCGCCTGCCGCTGCCGATGGCGGCGGCCGCCCATCAGCTCTTCCTCGCCGCCGCCGGCGCCGGCTGGGGGCGGCTGGATGACGCGGCCGTCGTGAAAGTCTACGAGCAGGCGGGCGACTTCAAAGTGTCGTCGCCCAAGAAGTAGACTGGGCCGATGCGTCGCCAGCGTTTCACCAAGATCGTCGCCACCCTGGGGCCAGCCTCGGCCAGCACCGAGCGCCTGCGCGCCCTGTTCGAGGCCGGCGCCGACGTGTTCCGCCTCAACTTCAGCCACGGCGTGCATGACGACCACCGCCAGCGGGTCGAGCAGCTGCGCGCGCTCGAGAAGCATTACAAGCATCCCGTCGCAATCTTGATGGATTTGCAGGGACCCAAGCTCCGACTCGGCGCCTTCGCCAAGGGGCCGATGGAGCTGCAGACGGGCCAGAAGCTGCGTTTCGATCTCGATCCCACGCCCGGAACGGCCAAGCGCGTGCCCCTGCCCCATACCGAGATCTTCAAGGCAGCCGAGCCCGGCGGCCTTCTGCTGGTCGACGACGGCAAGGTGCGGCTGCGCATCGTGGCGCACGATGCAAAGACGATCGACGTCGTCGTCGAGGTCGCCGGCACGATCAGCGACCGCAAGGGCGTCAATGTGCCCAACCTGATCCTGCCGCTGTCGCCGATGACACCGAAGGACCGCAAGGACCTCGACTACGGCTTGTCGCTGGGCGTCGACTGGGTGGCGCTCTCCTTCGTGCAGCACGCCCACGACATCGCCGAGCTCAAGAAGCTTGTAGCAGGACGCGCCGCCGTCATGGCCAAGCTCGAGAAGCCGCAGGCCATCGATCATCTCGACGAGATCATCGAGCAGAGCGACGGCATCATGGTGGCGCGCGGCGATCTCGGCGTCGAGATGCCGCCCGAGGCGGTGCCGCCGCTGCAGAAGCGCATCCTCGCCGCCTGCCGGGTCGCCGGCCGGCCGGCCATCGTGGCGACGCAGATGCTCGATTCGATGGTCCACGCGCCGACGCCGACGCGGGCCGAGGCGTCCGACGTGGCGACCGCCGTCTATGACGGCGCCGACGCCGTCATGCTGTCGGCCGAATCGGCGTCGGGTCAGTATCCGGTCGAGGCGGTCACCATCATGGACCGCATCATCAAGAGCGTCGAAGGCGATCCGCTCTATCGCCGCCTGATGGATGCGAGCCGCCGCGAGCCGGAGGCGACAACCGCCGACGCCATCAGCGCCGCCGCGCGACAGTGCGCGCATACGCTCTCGGCGGCAGCCATCGTCACCTACACCAACACCGGCTCGACCACCTTGCGCGCGGCGCGCGAGCGGCCCGACGTGCGCATCCTTTGCCTCACGCCCAACCTCAACACCGCGCGGCGCATGACGCTCACCTGGGGCGTCCATCCGGTGCAGACCGAGGACGCGCACAATTTCGCCGACATGGTCCAGCGCGCCGTCCGCCTTGCCCGCAAGGCCGAGCTCGCCCGCGAGGGCGAGCGTCTGGTAATCACCGCCGGCGTGCCCTTCGGCACGCCGGGCGCCACGAACATTCTGCGGATAGCCTACGTCTAGGAGCGTTTGCTGTTGATCTATTTCGCGACCAGCCGCGGCTTGGTCAGGTTTGTCGTAATGGCCTGGAAGGCCGCGGGCAGAGAAGAAATGGCGTTTGGCGAGCCGGTGAGCTGGCAGCTGGAGTCGGTCGAGTAGAACCTGGTTTTGTCAGAGGCGATCGCCTGCATCGTCGTGCAGGGATTGTGCGTGTCGCCGCCTGAGGCGCAGCCACTCGTCGAAGCTCCATAAGCGACAGCGTAAACCGTTGTTCCCGCTGCCGTCGCGGCTTGCGCCGCAGCGATCGCCTGGTCGCACTGCTTCGTCGTCTTGCTGGTCTGGTTGCTCAATGCCGAAGCTGTGGCGTCATAATCACCGTCGCTGAGGAAGATGATCACGTTTTGCGTCCCGGCGACGACCGGCAGTGCTGCCTGTGCCTTCGTGATCACCTCTGCCGCATAGCTCCCTTGCCCGCCTTTGGCCGTGACGCATCCCGTCAGGGCCGTGCCGTTGCCGACCGCCTGAACGAGAGGCGACGAATTGTTCAAGGCACCCGAGCCGTTGTTATAGGTCGCGTCCAGAGTGGTGCCGATCTGATATTTGATATTGGTCGTGTAGTACGGCGTCGAGTTCGGCTGGTTGGCACACGGGTGCGAGGTCGGACTGTATTGCGTGGCCATGCCTGGAAAGATCATCAGGCCGGCGCTGTCCAGCGAGGTCGGCATCGTCTTCAGAACGCTCTGCACGGAATATTCGGCGCACTGGAATTTGGTCGGGTGCGATATGCCCGGAACCGTGCAGCCGGCGTCGGCGGTGTTCATCGACCCCGTGGCGTCGAGCACGAACATCACGTTCAATGGCACCGCAGTGCCACCCGCCTTGCTCGCGCTCGCCGACGACGTCAGCGTAATCGAGGAAATTCCGACAGCCTTGAGAAAGTTGGTCGACACCGTCGCCGTCTGCGTCACCTTGGCGACGTTCGCGGTTGTCCCGTTGCAGGTCGGCAGATTTGTCGTGGCCGTGTCGCATGAAACCGACACGCTGGTGTTGGTGACGGTGACTTTCGACGATGGATTTGCGGTCGTCCAGTTGGTGACGGCGGTCTGGACAGTGCTCTGGGTCGCATTGGCCTGCAAAAGCGCGTTGGCCCCCGCCAGCGCCGCCGCCGTGGTGTCGGCATCGAATGATTTTTTCGCGGCGTAGATGCGGCCGGCATCGATCGTCATCCCGGCCGTACCCATCAACCCCACGGCCATAATGCTGAACAGGATGGCCGTGCCTCCTGTCTGGTCGCGAAAGAGACCGCGAATGTTCCGAGAAACGGAGGAGATCGAGCGTTTCATCATCTGGTTCCCCTTATTGAATCATCTGCGCCGTCTGTGCGCTCAGGTTGCAGCCGTTCGGCGCATAGTTGTGGCCCATGACCGTGAGATTGCAGGGATAGGTCGCTTTCACGAGCGCCGTTTGCCCGGCGACCATCGACGTCAAGCAGGTGGCATCGCTGGTGCAAGCCGTACCGTTGATCTTGACCGTTATCGTCGTTTGCGCCGTAGCCAAGCCCGGCGCGGCGGCAGCGATCGCCGCCGTCGTCGAGGAGTAGGGCGTCGTGGTGCCGCGGCTCAAGGCGAGCGTCAGTGCACCTTGGGCGACCGCGTTGGTGAGACTCATGTATTGGTTCATGGCGACGCCAAATTGGAAAATTCCAGTCACAATCATGAGCAGGACTGGAGAAATGATTGCAAACTCGATGGCTGAGACGCCCTCGCTGTTCTTCGACAGGCAGCAGAACAGAGAACGCATCTGGGAAATCTCCGAACGAAACTCTACTGGTCGAGGAAATTCCTGACGCAGGCACCTTGGATCTAATTTTTCAGATTTTTGAGTCGCTGAATTGTTTCAGTCGTTACAGGTCGTGAATGTCCATAACCGTTGAAACTTTCGATGACGGAGCTCGAACCTTTCGTTCGGCTTTCATGAATATTCCTTGGTTTCGCCCCACCTAGATCGGGGATGAGCCCGAAGGTTCCCTCGTAATTTGTCTGAAGCACATTTTTGAGAGGCGATCATGGAAAGCATGACCAACAAATCCCGTACCATCGCCCGGCGACGCCACAGCAGGCTGTCGCTGACCTGGATCGATTTCCTGGTCATCGCCGCCATAATTTTGACGTTTGCAGCGATCGTCAGCACAACCGTTAGCCGTGCCAAGGCGTCGACCCACAACAGCGCGTCTTCGCCGCAATTCTCGACCGAGGTCAGCCAGATTCAAGACGACCCCGGCCTGATCAAGGCAAAAATAAGATTGGCGGCCGGCGCGCCCTGGAGCTGAACACGCGCTAGTTCTTCGGGCGCTTGTCGATCACCCGACGCGCCTTGCCCATCGAGCGCTCGACGGCGCCGGGTGCGGCAATCTCGACCTCCGCCGAAAGCCCGCACATCCCTTTCAGCCGCTGCGCCAGCGCCTCAGCCGAGTGGCCGGCGCTTTCCCCATCCAACGCCATCCGCGCTTCCACGCGCACCAAGAGATCGTCGAGGGCGCCGGTCCGCGTCAGCTCGAGCACGTAGTGGCCGCTCAGCGCCTGGTCGCGCAGGATCTGCTCCTCGACCTGGCTCGGGAACAGATTGACGCCGCGTACGATCAGCATGTCGTCGCTGCGGCCGGTGATCTTGGCCATGCGCCGCAGCGCCGTGACCGATCCCGGCATCAGGCGCGTGAGGTCGCGCGTGCGGTAGCGGATGACCGGCATCGCCTCCTTGGTGAGCGATGTCAGCACCAACTCGCCCGGCTCGCCCTCGGCGACAGCCTGCCCTGACTCGGGATCGACGATCTCGGGATAGAAGTGATCCTCCCAGATTGTCGGACCGTCCTTGGTCTCGGCGAACTCGCAGGCCACGCCCGGCCCCATCACTTCGCTCAGGCCATAGAGGTCGATGGCATCGATGCCGAGCCGGCGCTCGATCTCCGCGCGCATGCCCTCGGTCCAGGGCTCGGCGCCGAACAGGCCAAGCCGCATGGCGGTGTCGCGCGGATCGACACCTTGGCGCTCGAACTCGTCGGCGATCGCCAGCATGTAGGACGGTGTCATCAGCACGACCCGCGCGCCAAACTCGCGGATCAGCTGGACCTGACGCTCGCCGAAGCCGCCCGACATCGGCACCACCGTACAGCCCAGCCGCGCCGCGCCGTAGTGCGCGCCGAGGCCACCGGTGAACAGGCCGTAGCCGTAGGCGTTGTGGACGACGTCGCCCGGCCGCGCGCCAGCGACGTAAAGCGAACGGGCCATGAGGTCGGCCCAGGTATCGATGTCGCGCGCCGAATAGCCCACCACCGTCGGCCTGCCCGTCGTGCCGCTCGAAGCATGGATCCGTACGCACTTCTCGCGCGGGATGGCCAGCATGCCGTAGGGATAGGCGTCGCGCAGGTCGGCCTTCGCGGTGAAAGGAAAGCGCTGGATGTCGTCGAGGCGACGGAGATCGTCGGGATGCACGCCCGCCGCCTGGCACTTGGCGCGGTATGGCGTCTGGTGCTCGTAGGCGTGACGCAGCACACCCGTCAGACGCTCGAGCTGCAAGCTGCGCAGCGCATCGAGCGACAATTTGGTTTCCGGAAACAGATCCTGCGTCATGATGGCGTGCGTCGTCCCTCGTCGAAGCCGAAACGGCGGTAGGCGTAACCCAGACCGACCAGCGCCGCTCCCAATCCCAGGAACGAGAAGACGCGCAGCAGGCCTTCCAGACCGGCCATGTCGATCAGGAAGACTTTGGCGACCACGATGCAGACCAGCGCCATGCCGGCATGCCGCAGCGCAGCCGCACCCCGCAGGAAGCCCACGGCCAGCAGGGCGACGCCAAAGAGCAGCCAGACGATCGAGTAGGTGTAGAGTTCCAGGCCGGTCGCGCCGAACCCGGTGCGCTCGAAGCCTGGATCGAAGAGGTGGCGCACTTCCAGCGAGACATAGACGAAGGCCAGGATCGAGGCAGCGGCCTCCACCACCAGTGTCACGTTCCTGTCGGGCTCGACGTCGATCCAGCGTCGTGCCAGCGTCGCCATTGCCGCCGGCACGGCGTAGGCCAGGAACAGGCCGTTGGCGATCGGCAGGCGGCCGACATCGACCCTCTGGGAGACCGGATTGGCGATGAAGACCTGGACCACGAGGACGGTCGCCAGCGCGAGTGTGCCGCTCGCACGCCACGCCCACAGGGCCACTGGATCGCGGCGGGCGCGCGCGAGCCAAAGTGCGGCGAGGGCAAAGGCGCCCCACACCAGCACGTAGAATGTCCGCTCCATGAAGCCCGCGTCGGGCGCCGCCATGGAGCCGGGTTGGAAGACGCTGCGCACCTCCAGGGTCGCCAGCACGAAGGCGAGCAGCGCCACCGCGGCCTCGGTGGCACGCACCAGCCGTTGGTCTCCCGTCGGCCGCAGGAAGCGCAGACCGACCAGGAGGGCGGCGATCGAGAGGCCGTAGGACCACAGGATCCAGTTGAAGACCGGTGTGACGCCCAGCGGATATTTCAGGATTTCGGGATTGAGCACGAAGCGCACGACCACGACGGCGAGCAGCGGCCAGCACAGCTGACGCATGGCCAAAAGATCGAGCCGGGCCGCGATGGCGGCGACCGCGGCAAACTCGATGGCGTAGGCCACGGTGATCCATTCACGGCTGAGTTCGAGCGGAATGGCGGCGGCGATGAAGAAGACCACGCCGGCCGCCAGGAAGCCCAGCGCCTCGGTGGCGCCGGTCATCGTTTCGCGCCAGCGCGCCAGCCGTTCGGCACCGACCAGGAATGGCACGGCAAGCCCGATGCTGATCAGGCCCCACGGCGTGGTGGTCGCGACGCCGCGCAGCACGTACCAGCAGAGAAGAAAGTGAGCGAGCGCGGCGGAGACGGAGAGCGCTGCCCAGAAGCCCGGCCGGGCGGCGTTCCACAAGAGCGCAAAGGCGCCGGCGGCGTAGAACCCGCCGAGCAGAATCGTGGCCCAGGCGAAGCGATCGGCGTCCCAGCCGGTGCCCGAGACGCGCGAGGTGCCCCACCACAACGCAAGCGCTGCGATCGACAGGAGCGGCGCCAGAGCCGCGACGTACTGGAAGCGTGGAGTCCAGCGGGCAAGCACGTAAAGACCCGCACCGTGCGCCGCCAGCGCCAGCCAGCCGACGCTCTGGCTTCCCTCATCCTGGATGATGACGGCGACCAGCAGCGAGCCGGTCAGTCCGAGGGCTGCCCAGACGAGAGCCGCGACGTCGGCGGGCGGATTCTCGTCCTCGCTCATGCGCCGCCATGTCGCCCATACGAACAGGCCGGCCACCGCAACCAGGAACAGGCCGACCCAATGCATGCCGCCCGCCAGCGACAGCATCCAAAGGACTGTCCAGATCGCCGATCCCGCGAGCACGCCCCAGCCGAGCGGCCACCAGCCCCGCGCGCGGATCACGCTGAGCGTGCCGGCGGCGATCGCCAGGAGATAGCCGAACAGCACAGGTGTGTTGGGTGGGTCGCTGCCGATGATAGCCGGACTGACGAAGCCGCCGACGAAGGCGAGGCTCGCCACGAGCATGCCGTGGCGCAGCGACAGGCCAATGGCGAAAGCGGTGAGTGCCGCAGCACCACCGCCCGCCGCGACCTTGGAGATCATCTCGTAGAGCGCAACGGCGGCGAACAGCGCGCCATAGAGGGAAGCGACACCGGCGGCGGCCAGCGCCTGCGCTACCCGCTCGTCGCGGGCGCGCATCTTTCCGGCGCCGCCGATCAGGGCGAAGCCGAACAGCACGGCCAGGATCACCCGGACCTCGGGCGAGAGGTATCCCTCCTCGATCGAGTAGCGCACGAGGAAGACCGCCGCCAGCGCCAGGGTGATGGCGCCGACCCACAGGAAGGCGCGCGCCCCCAGGCGCTGCTCCCAGCCGGCCTTGACCGGCTCAAGGACGGGCGCCGGTATCGGCGGGGGCATGATCTCGTCGGGCGTGGGCTCGGGGGGCGTGGGCTCGGGTTCGAAAGGCGGTGCAGGCGGTGGCGCAATTTCGGCCGCCGGCGCTTCGAACGGCGGCGGCAGGGCGGCACCTTCCGCCATCTGCCGGCGGATCACGGCGAGATCGGCCGCGAGCCGCTCGTTCTGATCGCTGAGGCGCGACGTGCGGACGAGCGCGACAATGGTAAGAATGGGCGTGCCGATCGCCCAGGCGATCCCGAGCAGGATCAGAAAAACTTCGTCCACGGTGACCCCGCGGCCGGCACGCCCTCCCGGCTACTCGGCCGCGACGCGGGTGGCTTGCCGGACGAACGCCGCGCGGTTGTCCTTGGCGACGATGCCGCGCTTCACCACCATGCGGTGGTTCTCCTTGCGCGCGGCGCGCTTGATGTCGGCCAGCGGATCGCCGTCGCACACGACGAAGTCGGCACTGTTGCCTTCCTTGACGCGGCCCTGGTCGGCGAGCCGCATCAGATCGGCTGCGCTCGCCGTCGAGAAGAACAGCGAATCGCGGGTCGAGATGCCGATCTCGCACATATATTCGAGCTCGCGCGCGTTCTCGCCGTGCCTGTTGTGCGGCGTGCCGGCGTCGGTGCCCATGGCGATGCGGCCGCCGGCCTTGTAGTACATCTTGATCGAGGCGATGTGGCGGTCGAACACGCGGCGCGCTTTCTCGATCACATAGTCGGGAATCGAGCGGTCGCCGTCGTCGTAGCCCTTGAGGATGTTCTTGACGGCGGCCAGCGTCGGCACCAGCCACACGCCGCGCTCCTTCATCTCCGTGATGCACTCGTCGGTCATGAAGATGCCGTGCTCGATCGAATCGATGCCGCCGCGCACGGCGTTCAGGATGCCGAGCGCGCCCTGGGCGTGGCTGGCGCAGCATTTGTGGAAGCGGTGGGCCTCGCTGATGCCGGCCTTCATCTCCTCGGCCGAGTAGTGCGCATCCTCGGGATTGACGCCCGGCGTCATGACGCCGCCGGTCGCCATGATCTTGACCAGGTCGGAGCCGGCATGGACCTGCTCGCGCACCGCCTTCACCACTTCGTCGAGGCCGTCGGCGACCCGTCCGGTGCGGTTGCCGTGGCCGCCGGTCATGCAGATCATGCGGCCGGCGCAACGCATGGTCGGTCCGAGAAACTTGCCGGCGTTGAACGCGTCGCGCATGGCGAATTCGATATAGTCCTTGCCGCCGCAGTCACGCACGGCAGTGATGCCGCCTTCCAGCGTGTTGCGCATCAGCTCCATGCCGCGCACGGCGAGCTGGGAGGCACTCATGCGATCCTGCACTGCACCGGGATTGCCTTCGGCGCCCGACAGCGAATGGACGTGGCAGTCGATGATGCCCGGGATCAGCGTGCCGCCGGCGGTATCGACCTTCTCGCCGGCAAAGCCCGCGAACTCTCCGGCCGGCGCGACGCGCTTGACCTTGCCGTCCTCCTCCAGCACCGTGTGCCCATCCTGCACCTTTTCGCCATCGAACAGACGACCGCCGACATACAACGTGGCCATTGACCCACCCCCGAGTTGAAACATCATGGGACTTTGCCTGCGCGCCTGCGGCGCGGCAAGGACCAGCCGCCGGGCGACGCTGCCTAGCGACCGGCCGTGCGCTGGCCGCAGCCCAGCGGATCGGACGGCTCGTCGCCGCCCATCGCCTTCAGGCGGTCGATTTCGTCATCGATTCCCAAGATGTGCGGATTGTACTTGCGGGCCAGCTCGAACGCCGCGACCGCGCGCGGGTATTCGCCCATTTCCGCACGGATCATGCCGAGCCCCGAATAGGCGCCGAAATGGCGCGGCTCGCGCTTGATGGTTTCGCAGATGTCCGACAGCGAGGCCGAGAAGTTGCCGAGCAGCCAATAGGCCGTTGCCCGCTTGTTCCACGCCTCGGAAAGCTCGGGCGCGATCTCGATCAGCCTGGTGAAGGTCTCGACCGACATCTGGAGTTGGTGCTGCTGCATCTCGGCGATGCCGCGCATCATCAACTCGCGCCGCTCGGGCTCGGGGACCACGGTCCACTGCTCCCAGATCGCCGCTTCCAGGGACTGGATCGCCATCGGATCGGTCGCGGTCTGAAGTTTGGCAAACAGGGTGTCGAGCATGTTGTTGCTCCCGCCGTTTTGCGCCGAGGCGTTCGTCCCCAGCATCACGCCGAGGAGCATGGCAAGGCAAGCACGAAGGATGGTCATGGCGTCCTTAAAGCAGGGCCGCCGGCTTGGGGCCGCCGGTTGCCCAATCGAGCAGCTCGACGGTATGTGCAATCGGAATGCCAGTGCCAGCCGCGATATTGCCGATGCAGCCGAAATTGCCGGCGGCGATGATGTCGGGCCGCACGCTTTCGATGTTGGCGACCTTGCGGTCGCGCAGGCGCCGCGACAGCTCGGGCTGCAGCACCTGGTAGGTGCCGGCCCAGCCGCAACAAATGTGCCCCTCGGGCACATCCTTGACGACGAAACCCGCGTCGCGGAGCAGCTTCTTGGGTTGCTCGATCACCTTCTGGCCGTGCTGCATCGAACAGGCCGAATGATACGCCACGGTGAGCGGCCGCGCGGTCACGTTCGCGAGACCGACTTCGAGCATGACCTCGCTAACGTCCTTGGCGAGGCTGGCCACCTGCCGGGCCTTGTCCTTCCACAAGGGATCGTCGGCCAGCATGTGACCGTAATCCTTCACCGTGGTGCCGCAGCCGGAGGCGTTGATCACGATGGCATCGAGACCGGCGCCGTCGACCTCGCGCAGCCACGCCTCGATGTTGCGCTTGGCAAGTTCGATCGCCTGCCCGTTCCTTCCAATATGCTGGACCGAGGAGCCGCAGCAGCCCGAGCCCGCGACGTTCACCACCTCGATGTCGTGGCGCGTCAACAGCCGCACCGTGGCCTCGTTGACCTCGGGCGCCAGGACCTGCTGGCCGCAGCCCGGCATCAGCGCCACACGCTTGCGGCGGAGCCCCGCCGCCGGGAAGGTCTGCGGCCGGTCAACCGGCGAGGGTCCGGCGAGGCGGTCCGGCACCGCCTCGAGCATCGCCTTCAGCCGACGCAGGAAGGTGGCGCCGCCGGGATCGGCGCTTGCCGCCGGCAGCAGCATCGCCAGCGGCTTGGCGAGCCGGCCCAATACCATGGCCCAGCGGAATGCGCCCGGCCGCGGCATCAGCCAGGCGAGGACGCCGCGCAGGAAGCGGTCGGGCAATGAGCGCGTGTAGCGTGTCTCGATGTGATGCCGGCCGTGATCGACCAGGTGCATGTAGTTCACGCCCGACGGGCAGGTCGTCATGCAGGACAGACACGACAGGCAACGGTCGACGTGCCTGACCTCGGTGTTGCTGGGCGCGCGATCGCCCTCGAGCATCGCCTTGATGAAATAGATGCGGCCACGCGGACTGTCGCGCTCGTCGCCCAGCAGCACGAAGGTCGGACAGGTCGCCGTGCAGAAGCCGCAATGCACGCACTTGCGCAGGATGTGCTCGCTGCGCGCGGTCTCCGGATCGGCGAGCTGGGCCAGGGTGAAGTTAGTCTGCATCCGGGGGCGCTACGCCGCCTCGCGTAGTTTGAGGCGCGCGGTCGTTTGCTTAATTCGGTGGCCGGCTTCGGTCGAAGCCTTCTCCAATTCATAAAGAGTCTGCAGATTCATCCAGGTCTGCGCGCTCACACCCAGTGCGCGCTCCAGCCGCAGCGCAGTCTCGGCCGTAATGCCTCGCTTGCCGCGAATGATATTGCCGACCTGAACCTGAGAGAGACCGGTTGCCTGAGCAAGCCGGTACTGCGAAATGCGTGCCGGCTCCATGAATTCCTCGCGCAGAATGCGTCCCGGATGTACTGGCTTGATCTTGCGTTTCATCAGTCTGCCTTTTCAGTGATAGTCCACAACTTCAATAGATATGGCTCTCGTTCCGTCCCAGACGAAACAAATACGCCATTGGTCATTGATCCGAATGCTCCATTGCCCTCGCCGATCACCTTTCAAGATCTCCAACCGATTGCCGGGCGGCACGGCTAAATCATCCAAGCGGCTTGCGGCATAGACAATTTTCAGCTTGTTCTGCGTTCGCTGAGCCAAGGAAGGTGGATAGCGACGTACTCGCTCGCCATAGAAAAGCCTCAGCGTGTCTTGGTCCCGAAACCGACTTTCATCGATCATTCCGCTGTATACTAACCATCTTGATTAGTATGAGCAACCTTAGCCCATCCGCCCGGGATTGAGCAGCCGCTTGGGATCGAAGCTTTCTTTTACGCGACTGGCGAGCGCAGCGAGCGGCACAGGCTGCGGCTGGAATACCGGAACGGCGGCACGAACGGCCTCCGGCGCCCGAATGAGCGTCGCGTGACCGCCGGTGGGGCCCACGGCGCCGCGCACGATTTCGTGGTCGGCATCGGCGCTTGCCGGCAAGGCGAGCCAGATCAGGCCGCCCGACCAATCGTAGAATGCCTCGACGGCGGGACACTTTGCCTTGATGCGGGCGACGACGGCCGGACCCTCCGTCGGCGGGCAGGAGATCTTCCACACCACCGCATCGCCCGTCGCCTTGAGCGGCGCCACGTCGCGCACCTCGCGCCAGAACGCGCGGCTTTCGAGGGTGCCGAGTTCTTCCAGCTTCGCGCCCGACGCCCTCAGCAATTCGCGCAGGCCCTTCAGCCGTGCGTCGACTGACGGCGCAACACCTTCGATGCGAAGAGCGGTGCGATTGCCGACGTGAGCGGCGCCCGAAACGTCGTGCGGGCTACCTAAGGCGGCGCACATCACCTTCACGGCCGCGTTGTCCGCGAGACCGAGCAGCAGCAGCGTGCGCGTCTGATCGGGCGCGGGCAGGACTTTCACCGAAACCTCGTCGAGCACGGCCAAGGTGCCCCATGAGCCGGCCAAAAGCTTGGAGAGATCGTAGCCGGTGACGTTCTTCATCACCTTGCCGCCCGACTTGAAGGCCTCACCGCGGCCATTGACGCCGCTGAAGCCCAGCAGGTGATCGCGCGCCGCGCCCGCCGACACGCGGCGCGAGCCCGCGAGGTTGCCCATCACCGCGCCGACCAGCGTGCCCTGCCCCGCTTCGAGACCGAGCAGTGGGCCGAGATCGGGCGGCTCGAAGGCCAGCATCTGGTTACGCTGCGCCAGCAAGGCCTCGACCTCGCTGATTGGCGTGCCGGCCCGCAGGGTGACGACCAGCTCCTCGGGTGCGTAGTCGACGACGCCCGAGAGGCCCGAGAGATCGAGGACCTGGTCGCAGCGCATGGGCTTGCCCAGCGTGATCTTGCTGCCCTGGCCGCGCACGTCGAGCGTGACGCCGTCGTTCAGCGCCCACTCCACCGCCTGCCGCAGCTCCTTCGCGTCGCGCGGCTTGATCCTGCCCGCCATGCTCCTGGGGTCCAAACTCATAAATCTGTCATACGATAGCAGCCGCGAAGCATGTTGAGATGAGGAAGTTTTACGCCTGGAGGACGCTCATGCGTATGAGAGGTTTGCTTGCTCTACTGCTCGTTCTGGTGACCGCCTTGGCCTGCGTATCGGTCAAAGCCCAGAGTGTGCCGTGGCCCGTCTTCGGGCCAGTGCGCAACTTGCTGCGGTTTGACGGCTTCACCGACACGGTGCCGGATTTCGTCGGTCCGATCGACGGCAGCGCGGAGCTTACGATCTTCACCGAAGGCAATCACTATCCGGTGCTGCTGCCGCTGGTCCTGCAACGCTTCCCGGAATGGTGCCGCGCCAACCATGCCTGCGAAGCCGACGCCGCCAGGATCCTGGTCGTCACCTTGCCGCAGCCCATGGTCGTGCGCATGTTGACCGAGGGCGGCATCTCCTTGGGCAATGCCGTCCTGCCGATCGGCCGCGACAAGCCGGTTTTCCCCGACCTGGTGATGGGCGGCGTGGCGCCATTGCGCCAGCTCCGCGCCGCCGGCGTTGTCGAAGGCCAGGCGCGGATTTTTGCGCACACGCTGGGAATGGGATTGCTGGTGTCGAAGGCACTGACCGGGCATCGACGATCTCGAACAGTTCTCGCAACGGATCAACAGGCTCATCGTTGCCAGCCCCAGCGAGCCGGGCGCGCGCCAGCAATATCGCGAAACCTCGGCGGCGCTGCTCGGCGAGCCGGCGACGGCGCAGCTGTTCGCCCACGAAGTCGTGTCGTTTGGCGGGCGGCTCGGCATCCAGCACCGAGACGTGCCCTACGCTCTGATCAACGACCTCGCCGATGGCGGGCTGATCTTCAGCCATCTCGCAAATTTCTATGCCGGCGCCTTTCCTGAACGGCTGCGCGCGCTCTCCGTTCCCGGCGCCGAGCGCTTCGGCCAGGACATCGCGATCGTTCGAACGATTCGCAGCCATGCGCTTGCCGCGTCATTCGAACACTTCTTCTTGGAAGTGGCGCCTACCGCCTATCCAGAGGGTGGATTCGCCGTGCTCGGCCCGGCCTTTGGCACGCCGGTCGATCTCTGACGCGCGCGCGCTTCGCTTCAAAACCGCGGAATGTCGGGGAACGGCAACTTGTTGTGATGCACGACCACCCGGCCGAGCTCGGCGCAGCGGCGGAGCTGCGGGAACACCTTGCCGGGATTGAGCAGGTGATCGGGATCGAAGGCGCATTTCACCCGCATCTGCTGGTCGAGGTCGATCTCGGTGAATTGCTCGCCCATCAGGTCGCGCTTCTCGATGCCGACGCCGTGCTCGCCGGTCAGCACGCCGCCTACGCGGACGCAAAGCCGCAGGATGTCGGCGCCGAATTCCTCGGCGCGCCGCAGCTCGTCGGAGTCGTTGGCGTCGAACAGGATCAGCGGGTGCAGATTGCCGTCGCCGGCATGGAAGACGTTGACGACGTGCAGGCGATGCTTCTTCGACATCTGCCGCATTTCGGCCAGGACTTCGACCAGCTTGCCGCGCGGCACCGAGCCATCGAGGCACATATAGTCGGGCGTGATCTGGCCGACCGCCGGAAACGCCGCCTTGCGCCCGGCCCAGAACAGCACCCTCTCCTGCTCGTCGCGGCTCACCCGTACGGTCGTGGCGCCGCGGTCGCGGGCGATCTCGGCCACGCGTTCCACCAGGTAGTCGACCTCGATCGAGGGGCCGTCGAGCTCGACGATCAGCAGGGCCTCGGCGTCCATGGGATAGCCCGCGCCGACATAGGCTTCGGCGCACTTCACGGCGTCTTTGTCCATCATCTCCATGCCGCCTGGGATGATGCCAGAGGCAATGACGGCAGCGACGCACTCCGCGGCGCCCGCCTCGGTCGGAAAGCCGAGCAGCACGGCGCGCGCCGTCGAGGGCTTGCGCAGCAGCCGCACCGTCACCTCGGTGATGACGCCTAAAAGGCCTTCGGAGCCGGTCATCAACCCCATCAGGTCGTAGCCTTCGGAGTCGAGATGCTTGCCGCCCAGGCGCACGACCTCGCCGGTCATCAGCACCATCTCGATGCCCAAAAGGTTATTGGTGGTGAGGCCATATTTCAGGCAATGCACCCCGCCGGAATTCTCCGCCACGTTGCCGCCGATCGAGCAGGCGATCTGCGAACTGGGGTCGGGCGCGTAGTAGAAACCTTCGTGCTCGACCGCCTGGCTGATGCCGAGGTTGGTGACGCCGGGCTGGACCCGCGCGCAGCGGTTGGCGTAGTCGATCTCGAGCACGCGGTTGAACTTGCCGAGGCCCAGCAGGATGGCGTCGCCCACCGGCATGGCGCCGCCCGACAGCGACGTGCCGGCGCCGCGCGGCACGACCTTGACCTTGTTGTCCTGGCAGTAGTGCAGGATGGCCGAGACCTGCCGCACGCTCTCCGGCAGCACCACCACCAGCGGCATCTGGCGATAGGCCGACAGCGCGTCGCACTCGTAGGGCCGCATGCCGTCGAGATCGTCGATCACACCCTCGCCCGGCACGATGGTGCGCAAGGCGGCCACGATCTCGGACCGGCGGGCGAGAATGGCGGCATCGAGTGGCGGCATCCGCATGCCTTGCTCATACGCCAAATAAAAAAGCGGCGGAAGCCGAGGCCTCCGCCGCTTGACTCGAAAGGACGCGACCTGCGTCTCAGCCCTGGCGGGCCTTGAAGCGCGGGTTGGTCTTGTTGATGACGTAGACGCGGCCCTTGCGGCGCACGATGCGGCTGTCCTTGTGGCGGGCCTTCACGGACTTGAGCGAATGGCGGATCTTCATGGTTCTTCTCGACAAAAAGCCCCGGCCGGGCCGGGGGGAATTCCGAATGCGGGCGGAAAATAGGGACCTGGACGTTGCCCGTCAACCCTTGGATGAGGGGGAATTCGACGGAAATCCGCCAATGATCTGAAAGGCTTGGCGTTGAATCTAGCCCAGGCGGGAATCCGGGCTAGATTGCGCCGGTCATCCTGTCCGACCTCGGGGAAATGAACATGCCAAGCCTGACCCTCGCCCAAGCCAATCAGATCGTCGAAACCGCGCTCGCCAAGGCACGCGAGATGAAGATCAAACCGCTCGCCGTCGCCGTGCTCGACGAGTCGGGCCACGTGAAGTCGCTGCAACGCGAGGACGGCGCCAGCATGTTTCGCTGCGACGTCGCCATCGGCAAGGCCTGGGCCTCGGTCGGCATGGGCGTGGCAAGCCGCACGCTCCTGCAGCGCGCCAAGGAAAACCCGCAGTTCTTCGGCGCGCTGTCCGCCACCGCGCAGGGCAAGTTCCTGCCGCAGACGGGCGCCGTCGTGATCAAGGACGGCCAGGGCAACGTACTGGGCGCGGCGGGCGCCAGCGGCGGCACCGGCGAGGAGGACGAAGCCGTATGCATCGCCGGCGTCGAGGCGGCGGGTCTCACGACCGGCTGACGCGCCCTACTCTTCAGGCTCGGTGGTGAATTCCAGCGGGTGACCGGCCTGACGGCCGGCGTTGGTGCCTTCGGTCGCCTTGCTCTCGGCGATTTCGCGTGTGAAGGCGGCGACGACGCAGGCGCCACGCTGGTGTGCCGTCATCATCACGCGATAGGCCTGGTCCTCGCTCATGTGGAACACCGCCATCAGAACGGCGATCACGAATTCGCGCGGCGTGTAGTCGTCGTTGATCAGGATCACCTTGTAGAGCCGCGGCTGTTCTATCTTCGGCTTGGCGATCGTATCGGGTTTGACGTCGATATCGCTCATCGGCCGTCTCCTACGCTCCTGGTCGATGCCGGCCCATAGTTTGGCCAGTCTTCGTTGCATTGCAACGGTCTTTCACCAGGGCGGCAAAGCCGCATGGCGGGCCGCCTGGTCGGGCTCGCTAGAACGGCTCCTTCAGGAAACGATCGACCAGCCGGTCGGCTCGGCTGCGATCGGTGAAAGCAAGATGGCGCGCCAGATTGCGCGGCGATGAGGCAAGGTAGAAGCGCTCATACTGCTCGTTGCGGCTGGCAAGCGCGCTGCCGGCGAAATCCCACACCAGGCGGAAGATGCGGATGCGCTCCTCGGCGGCCATGCCCTTGGCGCCCGGCAGGTAGCGGTCGATCAACGGCCGCAGGTCC
>Ga0308309_10000409_pt1 | contig 27922 bp, 24 predicted proteins | sample HubBroMetageWFT5_FD_192491 | JGI IMG/M metagenome (GOLD analysis project Ga0308309, IMG submission 192491) | Warmed and freeze-thawed soil microbial communities from the Hubbard Brook experimental Forest, New Hampshire - Hubbard Brook CCASE Soil... | ecosystem: Environmental > Terrestrial >...
TTGCCCGACCTCGATTCAGCGGACGTGCAGGAGACTACGCAGGAAGAGTATTGCGAAAACTGCGGGCGGGTGATGGTGCTGAAGCGCGGTCGCTTTGGACAGTTCATGGCTTGCACGGGGTATCCCGACTGCAAGACCACGCGGCGGCTTGACCAGGGCAAGAAGGTTCCTGACATTCCGCTGGATGAGCCATGCCCGAAGTGCGGACGCAATATGATGATCCGGCACGGACGGTATGGGGAGTTCACGGCCTGCAGCGGATATCCTGAGTGCAAGTATGTGAAGCAGAATTTTATTGGGGTGAAGTGTCCGGAATGCAAAGAGGGCGATCTCGTCGAGAAGCGGGCGCGCAAGGGGAATACGTTCTACGGGTGTGGAAATTACCCCAAGTGCAAGTTTACTTCCGCGCACCGGCCGATTGCAGAAAAGTGCACGAGCTGCGGCAGCGAGTATCTGGTGCAGAAGTTCCTGAAAGATGGGCCGGTGATCGCCTGTCCGAACAAAGAGTGCGAATACGAGCGACCGGCGCCTGAATTGGCGGCGACTACGACCGCGTAGTAAAAAGTCGCTTCCCTCGACGGACAGCCGAGGGCGGCTGTCCCCACATAAGCTGGTCAACCGACGGTAAACAAATCATACGGAGGAATTGATGTCCAAGAAAGCGACCGCTGCGGATGCTCAACTTGTTCTGCAACTCTACGATCTGCGCCGCGAGGCAGAAATGCGCAAAGCCCGCCACTGGTGGGTGAACGGGTTTTGGCCGGAGAGCGCCGACGATTTCATGAAAATTGGCGGAGCCATGGGATCGCAGGAAAACAACTGGCTTCGCCAGGTCAGCGGATACTGGAGCATGGCCGCTGCCATCGTGCTGCAGGGGGCGCTGAGCGAGGAGTTGTTCATCCAGCCGGCAGTGAGCGGGGAAATGTTTCTTGTGTTCGGCAAGGTTCATCCCTTTCTCAAGGAGCTGCGAGAAAAGATGGGGGATCCGCACGTGTTCGAGAACATCGAGAAGGTCATTACGGGTTCCAAGTTTGGACGGGACCGGCTGAAGTTGACGCTGAAGCGGCTCCAAACGATGCGCGAAAAGAGGGCTCTGGTAAAGGCCGGGTAGCTGTTTCCACAGAGTATCCCTGCTCGGATATCTCCATTAGCATCTCCACAGACTGAGGGATCAGATCATCTGTTATTCTAGACGGCTGTGCGGATGATCTGGTGGTTCCTGATTCTGGGTGCGAGTACGCTGGTCGTGGTGTGTGTCGCGATCGCTTTGTACGTGCGCTTGCGGCGCCACTTGCAGGCTGCTCATGCCGTCCAGGACGGCAGCTCCAGGGAAGTAGAACACGAGCGGCAATCTGGCGGCATTGAGCGCTGACGCTGCGCGTTTAAATTTCGGAGACCTTCCATGGCAAAATCTGCGATTCAAACATTAAGCGCGTCACAGGTACACACTCTTGAGGGCGCGCGACAAGTCGCTCTGGTGGTGGGCGGGAGTTTGCTGGTGGCGTTGTGCGCGCACATTACGATTCCATTGCCGGGTACGCCTGTGCCTCTGACCTTACAGAACTTCGGTGTGCTGCTGGTCGGGCTGCTGCTGGGAAGCCGGCGCGGGTTTGCGGCGCTCGCTCTCTATTTGGCGGAAGGCGCGATGGGCATGCCGGTGTTTAGCCCCACGGGTCCGGGAGGGATCGCGCAGTTGCTCGGCCCCACCGGCGGATTTCTGCTGGCTTACCCTCTGGTGGCGTGGCTGGCGGGTTTTGTGATGGAGCGGGGACGGAAGACTTTCGCTCGTGCCGCTCTGGGCGGCTTTCTCGGTGAGATTGTACTTTTTACGGGAGGTCTGAGCTGGCTCGCTGTGGTGACGCATTCCGTAGTGCAAGCTTTCCGCTGGGGGCTTTACTGGTTTCTTTTTGCCGAAGTAATCAAGGTGATGATGGCTGCCGGAATTGCGGCGCGCTGGCAGCGCCGCGTGGGGAGCAGCGATAAGAGCACAGCCGCACATTAGTTTGGAGTTCAAATAATGACAGTAATTTCGGAACAAGACACGAAGCGTTCAAGCGGGGATCCTTCTTCGCAGGTGCGCGAGATCAGCATCGCACACAGCCCGGATTCCGACGATGCCTTCATGTTTTACGGGCTGGCTACTAATAAGGTGCGCGTCGCCGGACTGCGTTTCACGCACACGCTTTGCGATATCGAGACGCTGAACCAGAAAGCGCGGGAGGGCGTCTACGATGTGACGGCGATTTCGTTTCACGCCTATCCTTATATTCAGGACTTGTACGCGCTCATGTCCTGCGGGGGCAGCGTGGGCGAAGGTTATGGACCGATGGTGGTCTCGCCGCGGCCGTTTACTCAGAGTGAAATCAAAGAAAAACTCATCGCGGTTCCAGGCACGCTTACGACTGCCTATCTCGCGCTGCAGCTGTTTGCTCCTGGCGTGGAGACAGAGGTCGTGCCCTTCGACCAGATCATTCCGCAGGTGCTTGAGGGTAAGTATGAAGCTGGACTCATCATCCATGAAGGGCAGTTGACCTATGACAAGGCGGGACTGCACCGGGTTGTTGATCTCGGGAAATGGTGGCAGAAGATGACGGGCCTGCCTTTGCCGCTGGGAGGGAACGCGATTCGCCGCGCGCTCGGCCCGGAGTTGGTCTCCGCTGTGAACGGGGCGCTGCGCGACAGCATTCAATACGCGCTTGAGCATCGCGAAGAGGCTTTGTCTTACGCCATGCAGTTTGCCCGCGATCTTGATCCGCAGACTGCTGATCGCTTTGTGGGCATGTATGTGAACGAGCGGACGCTCGATTACGGGCCGGATGGGCGCGAGGCCGTGGTGCGGCTGCTTGATATGGGGCATAAGGCTGGAATTATTGGGCCTGAGGCGCGTGTGGACTGGTTGGGGTAGAACAGTTTCGCAAGGAGTGTCCGCGCTTTGTCCGGTACTGCCGAAAAAATCCAGCAATCACAAACGCTTCTGATTGACGCCGACGATACGCTTTGGGAGAACAACGTCTATTTTGAGCGGGCTATCGTCCGCTTCATTTCGTTTCTCAATCATCACGAGTTTTCTCCCGAGCAGGTGCGGGAAGTGCTCAACGATGTGGAGCGCGAATCCATTGTGACGCATGGTTACGGTCTGCACAGCTTTTCACACTCTTTGGTGGCGACGTTCGAGAGGCTCAACGCGCGGCCGGTCACGCCTGAGTTGCACACCCAGATTACGGGATTCGCTCATACGATCTATGACCATCCCATCGAATTCCTGCCCGACGTTCCGCAAACTCTGCAATACCTTTCCTCGCGGCATCGCTTGATCCTCGTGACCAAGGGTGCACTGGAGGAGCAATCGGGAAAGATTGAGCGTTCGGGAGTGAAGAAATATTTCGAGGCTACGGAGATTGTCGCGGAGAAAAACCCTGCAGCTTATCATGCCTTAGTGGAGAAACATTCGCTCGCGCGGGATTCAACCTGGATGATTGGTAACAGCCCACGGTCTGACATTAATCCGGCGCTGGCCGCGGGTTTGCACGCGGTGTTTGTGCCTCACGGCGATACGTGGATCCTTGAGCATGAGGAAGTGAATGCGGCTCCGCCGGCGCAACGACTGTTGATCGTGGGGCGATTTGCGGAGTTGCGGGAGCATTTTTGACGACGCAGCGCTCGTCGCAACGGGCAGGAGCCAAGATCCCTCGCTTCGCTCGGGATGACAAAACCTGTTTGGGTCGACGCTCCCCGCCAGCACCAAACTAACCAACAACCGGCTCTCGCGGGGCGTTGTTCCCGCATGCTACGCTCATTCTGCTCTGCATTCTCGCACCACTCGTCTTGGCCGTGGAGACCAACCATTTCCGCAGGCTGTTGCGAACTGTTGAAGCTCTCTCCGAACTGGGGCCGGAGCTAACGGCGGAGCGCGACTTTTCAGACACTTCACGCCGCATGCTGGCCGCCGTGATGGAAGCGGCGGGGGCGCGCGAAGGTGCGCTTTTCGTTTTCAGCGACAAACCCACCATGTTGAGCTCGGTGGCGGCCGAGGGATTCGCGATGCTGCCCGAGCCTGCATTCATTCCTCTTCTGCCCAAGCACGCTCATGCTCTTACCGCAGCGCGCGGACCGATTGTGTTGAACGCATCCACGTATTCGATTTTCCTCAGCTCCAACGGCAACGTGGCTCCTGAACTTTTCAAGTGCCTGGCTCCACTTAAAGCATCGGGCAAACTGGCGGGCATTGTGGCGCTGGGGCGGCGTCCTGGAGATGCGCCTTACGAAGCAGCTGAGTTGGATGCCACGGACCTGCTGTGCAACTACATTGGGCTGGCGGTGCAAAATCATGCCCTGTCGCAGACTCTGGCGCAGCGCGTGACCGAGAATTTGCGGCTGATGGCTTCGCTGCACGGATTCTATGACACGGCGCTAGAAGCATTTGCGACCGCGATCGACGTGAAGCACGTCAACATTCATGGCCACTCGCTGCGGGTCGGCCGATACGCGGCCGCGATCGGCGAAGCGATGGGAGCGGACGCCGGCGAAGCGGCCGCCCTACGCAGCGCTGGATACCTGCATGACATTGGCAAGGTGGCGGTTGACCGCCGACTGTTCAGCAAGCCGGGAGCGCTCAATCCCGAAGAGTTTCGCGAGATGGCGGACCACACCGTGGTTGGGCATCAGATTGTTAGCAGCGTCGAGTTTCCCTGGCCGAAGATTCACGAGGCCGTGCGCTGGCATCACGAGCGCAGTGACGGCTCGGGTTATCCTGACGCGCTTGCCGGAGACGATCTGCCCATGCCAGTGCGGATCATGGCGCTGGCCGATACGTTTGACGCGATGACGAGCACGCGTCCTTATCGCGAATCGCTTTCGTTGGGCAGCGCGTTGAGCGATCTGGTGCGCATGACTCCGCAAAAATACGATCCTAATGCGGTGCAGGCCTTTTTGATTCAGGTCCGTCGTGACGCCGTGGGCAGCAATCGGGCTCCGCTGCTGGCCGATCATATGCCGGTAAACATTGCTCCAGGTGACATTGACCAACTGGCTGCGACCCTGCAGCACAAGGTGTCGCGGGGCAAGCTGTATCTGACGTAGAGGCTGTCAGCTATCAGCTCTCAACCCCTAGCTGCTAGCCTTCGGCGCCCGGACTGCCTCGTCTTTTGGCAACCACGCCCTAGCAACCTTTTCCTTCGATCCGGGTTGATAATGTAGGAGCTATCCGTCTTTTCCCTGGGGAGTCCTCATGCGTTCGGGCCGCACGAAGATCGCCACTTTTCTTCTCTGTTCCAGCCTGGCGTGTACGGTCCCGCAATTGCTGGCTGATAAGAAGGACCAGGCGGGCTCTAGCGCTGACGATCAGAGGCGCGCGCTGCACGCTCTCAATCGTCTTACCTTCGGTCCGCGGCCCGGAGATGTGCAGCAAGTGATGGCGATGGGTGTTGACCGGTGGATCGACCTGCAACTGCATCCTGAAAAGATCGACGACAGTGCGCTGAACGCCCGCCTGGAGCCGCTCCGCACGCTGCGCCTGAGCGCTAGGGAGATTGCGGAAGACTTCCCGGATGGGCAGGAGATCAATCAAGTCAGGAACGGCAAGAAGCCTATGCCATCGGATGCCGCGCGGCGCGCGGTGTTCGAAGTGCAGATGGCTCGCCAGGAGGAGAAAAAAGAACGCAAGGAAGAGATGGCGAAGAATACAGTTGCGGACGCTGCTGTGGACAAAACCAGCGGCGCAGCGAGGGATGGGTCGATGATGGCGGAGAACGGGCCCCGCGATGCAATGAATGATGCTGTGAACTCTGGTATGAACTCTGCCGCGGGCAACAATCCTCCTGCAGACGGGAAGAGCATTCCGCAGGATCCGGATGCGATGGCGACCGCTGCTCCGGCGGCTCCATCTAAGCTTAAACCGGAAGAAGAAGAGCAGGCGCGGCAGCGGGAAGCTCGGCTGCATGAGGACTTAGAAATGCAGCATCTGGCGCTTCTTTCTCCCGACGAGCGCTTCAAGAAAGTTCTTGCGATGCCGGTCGAGGAGGAGGTCCTTGTTGCCGACTCTCTGCGGGGGGGCAAAGGGCAGGAGTTTCTTGAAGGCTTGACTCCAAAGCAGAAGGAAACTTTGCTTGCGATGAACAACCCGGCGGGCGTGGTTACCGGCGAACTGGCGCAGGCAAAACTTCTGCGCGCGGTCTACAGCCAGCGCCAGTTGGAAGAAGTGATGACGGATTTCTGGTGCAACCACTTCAACGTGTTCGTGGACAAGGGACTCGACCGCCTGATGTTGACCGGCTACGAGCGCGATGTTATTCGTCCGCATGCGCTCGGTAAGTTCGAGGATCTGCTGGTGGCTACGGCGAAGAGTCCGGCAATGTTGTTCTACCTGGATAACTGGCTGAGCGTTGGGCCGAATTCGGCGCAGGCTTTGGGGCTACCGGCGCATCCTTATGGGCCGTATGGGCGTCCCCGTCCGCCACGGCCGAATCAGGGCAAGCGTACTAGCGGACTCAACGAGAACTACGGACGCGAGTTGATGGAACTCCACACGCTAAGCGTGAACGGGGGCTATTCGCAGCGCGACGTGACCGAAGTTGCGAAAGTGTTTACGGGATGGACGATCGACAAACCGGCGGAAGGCGGTGGGTTCAAGTTCGATCCGCGCATGCATGAGCCCGGGCCCAAGTTCGTGCTAGGGCACCGCATCAAGCCCAAGGGCGAAGGCGAGGGCCTGGAAGTGCTGTACCGGCTGGCCACGAGTCCGCAGACTGCGCATTTTATTTCGCTGAAGCTGGCCGAGCGTTTTGTTTCGGACGATCCGCCTGCGACTTTGGTCGATCGCATGGCAAAGACGTTCTTGAAGAAAAAGGGCGACATCCGGGAAGTGTTGAATATGTTGTTCCACTCACACGAGTTTTGGGATGATACGACCTACCGGGCGAAGGTGAAAACGCCTCTGGAATTCGTCGCTTCGGCGGTGCGTGCCACTGGCGCGGAAATTGACGATGCACAGCCGCTGGTTGGGCAACTCAACCGCATGGGGATGCCACTTTACGGCGCGCAGCCACCGACGGGCTATTCCATGAAGGCGGAGACTTTGGTCAGTTCGTCGGCGCTACTCAATCGGATGAATTTTGCGCTGGCTTTGACCGGCGGCAAGATTAAGGGCGTCAAGGTGGACGCAATCCAAATAGGGGGAAACAATCCTTCACCTCCGCCGGACGCTGCCGCGACGCTGGCCGCGCTCGAAGCAAATCTACTGGTCGGCGGCGTCTCACAACAGACGCATGACTCGATTGTGGCTCAGATTGCCGCGGCGGGAAAGAATGGTGCGCAGGCGAAGCAAGACAGCAAGGGCGTTCCGAGCAAATCGGGGAACGGTGCGCGTGCTCCGGATGTGAGCACGATTGCTGGTTTGTTGCTCGGGTCGCCTGAATTTCAAAGAAGATAGCTGCTGGCCGATAGGAGCTGTGCATGTCCATTACACGTCGCGTTTTTCTTCGCAACAGTGCGCTTGCCGTAGTTGGTACGGCCGCTGTGCCAAGCTTTCTTGCTCGCGCCGCCATGGGCGCAGCTGAGCCGGGGGCGCGCACCAAGCGTCTGGTGGTGATCTTCCAGCGCGGCGCGGCCGACGGTCTTAACATTGTTGTGCCTCACGGTGAAGCTCAGTACTATGCGATGCGGCCCAGCATCAACATTCCGCGCAAGGCTGTGCTCGATCTTGATGGCTTCTTCGGACTGCACCCTTCGCTCGCGTCGTTTCAGCCGCTGTGGAAGCAGCGTCAACTGGCGATTGTGCACGCTGCCGGGTCGCCCGACGCCAGCCGCTCCCATTTCGATGCGCAGGACTTCATGGAGGCCGGTACTCCGGGCGTGAAGTCGACCGAAGACGGATGGCTGAACCGCTCGCTGCACGACCTGCCGCAGCCTGCGCAGAAATCTCCATTCCAGGCCATTGCCATGGGGCCGTCCATTCCGCGAATCTTGAGCGGGCTTGAGCCGGCCATCGCCATGAACAACATTAACGACTTTTCCGTTGGCGGACGAAATCCGAAACCTTCGCCGGTCGCGAGTGCCTTCGAAGCCATGTACGACCACTCAACTGACGCCGTGCTGCACGGCACCGGTGAGGAAACTTTTGATGCGGTCAATATGCTGAAGGCTGCCGATCCGTCGAAATACAAGCCTGAGCCAGGAGCGGATTATCCGAAGGGACGTTTTGGCGACAGCTTGCGCCAGCTTGCCCAGCTCATCAAGGCGAACCTGGGCGTGCAGGTGGCGTTTGCCGATATTGGCGGATGGGATCATCACGTGAACGAAGGCGCGACCGAGGGCCAGATCGCGAATGTCTTGCGCGACTTCTCGCAGTCGATTGCCGCGTTCTGGACGGATCTCGGCGATCTTGGGGAGGACACGGTGGTTGTGACCATGTCTGAATTCGGCCGCACCGCGCGCGAAAACGGCAATCGCGGCACTGACCACGGCCACGCCAACGTGATGTTCGTCCGTGGCGGCCCGGTGAAAGGTGGCAAGGTTTACGGGCGCTGGCCGGGGCTTGATCAGTCGCAGCTTTACGAAGGGCGAGATCTGGCGTTGACTACGGATTTCCGGCAGGTGCTGGGCGAAGCGGTTGCGCGGCACATGGGGAATAAGAATTTGAGTGAGGTGTTTCCGGGATATGAGAATCAGACCGGGAAATTCTTGCGGCTTCTGGGATAGCGCCGGCGCAAAGTTTCAACCAAGACGCTGTCGGCTCTTGCCGAAACCATCTCCAGCGGAGAGAATCCTCTTCGCCAAGCCAGCCAGAGCGTGATCAGCAAAAGCACGATCGTGATTACAATATTCTGCCAGGCGTTAAGACCCCACTGGCCTCGCCAGACAAGTTGCAGCGATGAGGAGAACGGCGCCAGATACGGAATCGGCCACTGATAACCTTCGGGACCTCGGGAGCCCAACACGTCTTCAAACAGATGTATGTGGAAACTCAAGAGGGCTAGCAATGCTGTCTTCCATTTCTGTGCCGCGAGCGCGAATGCAATCGCAGCAATGACAAGCGCGAATGTCAGATTGTGAAGAGAGTGGTGATACAGAGTAAACCACAAAAGGGGGTGAGTCGAAGTTCGTGTAAGCAGCTCGGGGATAATGCCAAGACCGTCGACATCCGGGGCGACGCAGGCCAGCGTGACGAGAGCGCGGTCTCTCCGTCCTAGGTTGAAACAGTTTGCGAAAACCCATCCCGTGAAAAAATGAGTGACCGGACTCATGAGGTTTGGCCAGTCAGATTGCTAGATTTCGATCAGCACGTCACCGTTTTCAATCTTCAACGGATACACGGCAACCTTCGCGCTGGGATTCTGAGCCGCCTCGCCGGTCCTTGGCTCGTACGACCAACCGTGCCACGGGCACACTACCTTGCCGCCTTCAATCATTCCCTGCCCCAGCGGGCCGCCGCGATGCAGGCAAACGTTGTCCATGGCGCTGTAGGCGCCGTTTACGTTGGCTACGCAAATGGTTTTCGCGCAGCAGGGGAATTCTTTGGCTTCGTCGGCGGGTGGGAGATTGGATTGAATCGTTAGTTTCGTGAATGTCGGCATGGGAATCAGAATTGCCTCGCTGCGCTTGGCTGGACAGCCGAGGCGGCTGTCCCCACATGGCTGTGCTGATGGCTACTTCGGTTGCAAGGTTTGCGCGATCATTACCTGGCGCTTGAAGTTTTCGAGCATGTTCGGATCGAGGCGCACTTCGGTGGGCCTTTTCGCGAGCGTCATGCTGTCGATTCTGTCTTGCAGCTTGAGCAGGGCGTAGAAAAGATTTTCGGGGCGCGGCGGGCAGCCTGTGACGTAGACATCCGTGGGCACGATTTTGTCGACGCCCTGCAACACGGCATAAGTATTGAACGGGCCGCCAACCGACGAGCAGGCGCCCATCGAGATCACCCACTTCGGGTCGGGCATCTGATCGTAGATTCGCTTCACTACGGGCGCCATCTTTAAGGTCACCGTGCCGGCTACGATCATGAGGTCGCTCTGGCGCGGGCTGGGGCGGAATACTTCCGAGCCGAAGCGCGCGATGTCGAAGCGCGCGGTTGAAGAGGCGATCATTTCGATGGCGCAGCAGGCCAGGCCGAATGTCATCGGCCACACGGCGGACTTCCGCGCCCAGTTGAAGACGTAGTCCACCGTGCTGATCATGAAATTCTTTTCGAACTTGTTTTGCAGCCAGCCCATGAGAGTCCTCGGTGGTCAATTATAGCCGTAGAAGCCCTGCCGGGCACGAAATCGGTGGTGTCTGGTTCGCAGGCCAAAGATCAGGTTGTTGTACGCCCTAAGCCGCGGCTCGCTCGTACAGGAATTCACGATAGCGGCCCCCGCCGGCCTTCCACGGGGAGAGAGTTTTGTTGAGCAGGCGAAATTTTTCGATGGAAAACGATGAGGCCTTGACTTCATCATGCCCGAGCTTATGAAAGGTCGTGTCATTGTTTTCGTGCAGGAAATATCGCCGGCAGGTACGGGCAATTTGTGCCAGATATTCATGAACGGTGTCGCGATTCATCTCCGACAGGCTACGAGCGTTAATGAAAACATCCGTGGAATTGTCGGGAAGCAGCGGCAGGCAAAAGTTTGGAAACAGGACTGCGTCGTATTTCTCGAGGTTCGAGAGCACGGTCTTACTGTCCTGTTCCCCGTAAAGTACGATCTTGCGATCCGGCAGCACGCTGCAAAGCCAATACGCTGCCAGCAGCAGAGTCTCAGGCAGATCAATATCCAGATAGTGGACGCCTTGAGATCTAAGGGCGAAGAAGCCCACATCACCCCACCCGCCGCCGATTTCCGCCAGGACTCCTTTGCCACCCATCAACCCAACGGCCTTTTCTGCCATGTAATGATGGCGAAAGGTAGCGGGAATCGCCAACGTATCCTCGATGAAGTATCCGAAGGGATTGCCTGCTAAGGGCAAGCCAACGGTTTTTATTTTTTCTCCTGTCAGCTCAGACCAAACGCGGTAATCGTGCAGCATGGAGTTCACGAAGAGCACGCGGGTCATCAAGCGCCGGCGGGACCTCAGATAAGGAGGCGTGGAATAGTCGGTTAGGCCAAAGAAGACGTCTTCATGACGAAAGAATGACTGCAGTACATCGCCGATCGCGGCGCCATCGCTAAGGACGTTGAATTTCGCTTCAATGGGTTTGGTCCACTCGCCATTAGCCTGATACTGCACGCCCGCAGACTGCTGGTCACGCTTGGCTGCCAGGTAGGCGGCACGAACCCGAGCTGCCAATTCGGGTGGAACCGGCAGGCGGCGGTCTTCCAATCCCTTCTCCAGCGCCTGAAAAGAAGCGAGAGGCTCGCGCTGGAAATCGTGAAAAGTGTCAAAGAGGGTACGGGCCTTGCGAAGCAGCGTAGAAATCATCCTCGCCTTGAGTACCTGCCGTTTCCCGGAAGCGTTAAGCGCGAAAACATTGGCCCTGAGTCGCTGTCATTCTAGCTGAAGCAGGCAGTCGTCGCTACCGGCCTTGGGCTGTGAAATGGCAGCATCATTCTTTCGACCGGGCGGAGAACATTCGGGATCACCGAGTTGCCCCTGCGCTCCTACTCAGCTACAAATAGAACCATTCATGAATTCAAGACCCGCCGTGGCCACCGACCGCGCACGCATTCCCACTCTGCTGATTAACACGTGGGCTCAGGTTCGCACGTCGCTGTTTTGGATGGTGGCCATCGCACTGTTCCTTCGCGTGGGCTGGATCATTGTCGGACACACCTACAAGTTCAAGAACACGGACGACAATTTCGGCTTCGGATGGGAGATGGGGCGCATTGCCGCCGCCATCGCCTCGGGGCAGGGCTTCAGCAATCCATTTGGCGCGGCAACGGGGCCTACCGCGTGGGAGCCTCCGCTGTACCCTTATTTGACCGCCGGGGTGTTTCACTTCTTCGGAATTTATTCGCGCGCGTCGGCCTTTGTATTGCTCTCCGTCAATAGCGTTTTCTCGGCGCTCACTTGCATTCCGATTTTCCTCGTCGCCCGGCGGATTTTCTCCGAGAAAGTTGCGGTCGGCGCCGCGTGGACCTGGGCGCTGCTTCCGTACGCGATGTATTGGTGCACGCGCTGGGTATGGGAAACGAGTCTCTCGCCTTTGCTGTTGGCAGCGATTCTGTGGCTCACGCTCACCATGGAAGAACGCGACGGGTTGAAGCCGTGGCTTTGGTTCGGCGCGCTCTGGGGCGTCGCCGCGCTGGACAGCACGGTGCTGATTTCATTTCTGCCGGCCTCGGGGCTGTGGGCATGGCATCAGCGCGCCAAGCGCCGCAAGCCATCGCTGGCCGGCATCGTGCTGGCTTCCATCGTTTTCCTGGTCTGTGTTGCGCCCTGGACGGTGCGCAACTACGAAACCTTTGGCAAGTTCATTTTCATTCGCGACAACTTCGGGGCGGAGTTGCGACTGGGCAATGGCCGGGGCGCGGACGGCACATGGATGCAGCAAGTGCATCCCACGCAGGATGTTTACTCCATGCGCCAGTACACCGCGATGGGCGAACTGGCATACATTGCGATGCGCAAGCGGCAGGCCCTCGACTACATCGAGGCCGACTACGGACGGTTTGCTGTTCTTTGCCTCAAACGTTTTATCTATTTTTGGGCTGGACCCCCGCGACTGGCGCAGATCTGGTGGCTGGCGCAGGTGAAGAACTCGCTCTTCCTGGCTTCTTCCGTGCTTATGTTCTGGGGATTGGGGCGCGCGTTGCGCCGGCACCAACCGGGCGCATGGCTGCTGTTCTGGCTGATCTTGCTGTATCCCGCGATTTACTACGCAGTGTTTCCCGGCCAGCGCTACCGGCATCCGATTGAGCCGGAGATGACGATCCTCGGAGTGTACTTGCTGACCGAAGCCGGCGGGAAACATCGTAGGGACGACCCGCCCGCACATCGTGGCTGAAGATACGCGGGGAAGTGTGTCCGAACGACGCGCTAGAGCGAGGCGCAGACTCTGCGCAGACAGCGTTCAGCGATCTGGGACTTCCCGCGAATCGACGGCTTCTTTCAGTTGAAACCGTGTCGTGGACTGGCAAGTGGAATAGCCAACAGGCCTTGTCGAGTCCGAGTCTGGGCTCTCGCGAGCAACACGATACGCCCGGATTGTGAAACACGTCTTCTCGTCCTGCTGCAGCGTGAGAATGTGCTGCATGTGAGAATCCAGCGGCGGCATGAGGATGGAGCCGTTCCCTTGCTGGATCGTGCCCTGAACTCTGCCCTCATCGTCTGAAAGCCCCTGCGCATCGGTGAGAAAAGGCAATTGGAACTGAAAAAGTACCGTGCTGGCCTGCGCACTTTGAGGCAGTGGAGACGCAGGGTGAGAAGAATCAGAGTTGAGATTCGGCGAGGATTGCGCCGCAGCGGTCGCAGCACATAGCGAAATCAGCAAAGAGAGAAGCAGCAGGCGTGGAATGTACATCAAGCCCTCCTCTTTCTCAGCGAATTATAGTCTCGACATCGATAATGCAGAAGATATATCGAGAAGGAAAATACCGATGGCCGGGGAACATAATCGAGGCGGCCCGCTCGCTTTTTCCGCGCAGGCAGCGAAACCAAACTCCATGCAAGCCTTTGACGGGATTGTCTTTCGATCAAGCTAGAAATCAAGCTCAAAAATCAGGGGAACATCACTGAGTTCACTTTCGTATATCAGGCCAGGAGCAGAGAGCCTTTTCAGGCTTGACCCTCACCAATTACAAATCGGTGCGTCTAACCCGATGAAACGGAGGAAGCCTATGAACCGCCAACGCCAATTCCCCACCTGGTTGGGTGCAGTTCTGGGAACCATCTGCGCCCTGTTCATTTTCGCGCTCGGAGCTCACGCTTCCGACCACCGGGGCGCATTTACCGAGGAATTCCATCAGACTTACGCCCTCACTCCCGACGGCCGTGTGGAGCTCGACAACATCAACGGCGCGGTTCACATCTCCACCTGGGATCAGAATGAAGTCAAGGTGGACGCTGTTAAATATGCCGACGCGAAGGACCGGCTCGACGACGCGCGCATCGAAATTGATTCGAGCAAAGAACATCTTTCAATTCACACCAAGTATCGCGACCACGACCTCACGTTCAACTGGGGGTCGCGCAACAATCCCGCCAGCGTTGAATACATCCTGACCGTGCCACGTACGGTGCGGCTGGACGAGATCAAGCTGATCAACGGCTCGCTCGACGTCACCGGTGTGACCGGAGAGGTGCATGCTTCGTGCATCAACGGCAGGCTGGAGGCGCACAATCTCGCCGGGCGCGCTGAACTCTCCACTATCAACGGGCATCTGGATGCCCGGTTTGACCAGCTTTCCGGCTCATCTGTCGAATTGAATTCGGTCAATGGTTCGGTCGAGTTGACGATCCCCTCGGATTCCAAAGCGGAAATTGAGGCCAGCACGGTTTCCGGTGGAATCGACAACGACTTCGGGCTGCACGTGAATCATCACAGAGTGGTTGGCCACGACTTGCGTGGGGAGCTGGGCACGGGCGGCCCGCGCATCAAACTCGCAAATGTAAACGGACGTATTGAGATTCGTCACGCCTCCGACGGGCGCGCGCTCAGCCCGGTTAAGGACTTGAGCGGTCGTGATGACGATGAAATCTAGTTTCACCTAGAAGGCTTAATAGATCGTGTATCCGGGCGCGGGTGTGCGCAGGTCAGGCTTTGACGCCATCAGCAGCAGCGCGCCCTCTCGTTTGAATGCGCGCAGATCGTCTAAGCTGTGGAAAGATTTCGTTTGATAGTCATCAGGCGTCGGTGTGTCATCGGGAATGTGGCAAGCCTCAACATTTTCGAAGGCGTGCTTCTTCAGCAGCTCGACATATTCCGCCTGTGAGCGCACATGGACCGGAACCTTCAGCTTGTCCACCCACTGCAGCGAATACTGATTGTCTTTATATAGATTGATCAGGATGAATAGCTTTCCGCGCGGGGCCATCACGCGAAACAGCTCCATCAGCGCCCGGTCCTGGTCGGCGTAGTAGTAAAACGACTCGACCGATAAGACCTTGTCGAAGAAATTTTCTTCCCAGGGAATCTGTTGGGCCGATCCCCAAACATAAAGGACGTTGTCGAAATCCTTCGAGGCGGCGCGGGCCTCGCGAATCATCTCGTCGGCCACGTCGAGCCCAACTACTTGACCGAAGCCATCGGGGCCCTCGCCGACGAGCCGTGCGAGCAGCCGCGTCGCCCATCCCGAGCCACAGCCCAGATCGAGCACACGCTCACCGGGACGCAGGTTCATCTTGCGAATCGTCTTCGCTGTAATGTCGAGATGATGGATCTCCATCTTCGGGCCTTCACCGGCAGCGGCCCAGCGGTTGAATTCCTGCTGCAGCTTTTCGTCGGGAGTCGAGATTTTTTCTGACATGTATTTCATTTTAGTCTGTATAGTGCGGAAGATCCTAAGTGTCAGGAGGCGATTCATGAAGCGCGCTTTCACCTCGGCAGTACTTATCCTACTCGGTCTTTTGGCTGCATTCCCAGCGATGGCAGGCGCACAAGACAAAGCCGTTGCCTCGCGAACTGCGGAGATCGACGGCGCCAAACTGCATTACATGACTGCCGGCCACGGAACACCGCTCATCCTGTTGCATGGTTACGCGGAGACTTCGCTGATGTGGAAGCCGATCATCCCCGCTCTGGCCGAGCGTTTCACAGTAATCGCGCCAGATTTGCCCGGCATTGGAGACTCGGACATTCCGGCCGACGGTCTGGATATGAAGAGTGCTGCCGTCCGCATTCATGACCTCGCCAGATCGCTCGGCGTGCAGAAAGCTGAGGTCGTGGGACACGACATCGGGCTGATGGTCGCCTATGCTTATGCCGCTCAGTTCCCGGCGGAAGTTTCGAAACTTGTTCTGATGGATGCCTTCCTCCCGGGCGTGCCCGGCTGGGAAGCCGTCTACAACAACCCGCACATTTGGCACTTCCGCTTCAACGGACCGACCCCCGAGGCTCTGGTGCAAGGCCGCGAGCGCATCTATTTCGACTATTTCTGGGACGACTTCGCTGCCGACAAGAATCATTCCATTCCGGAAGAGGCTCGCCAGGCCTACGCGACGGCTTATGCACGGCCGGGACGGATGCATGCCGGATGGGCCTACTTCGTTTCGTTCCTCCAGGCCGCCAGGGATTTCGCTCAGCTCTCTCAGACCAAGCTGACCATGCCGGTGCTGGCAATCGGCGGCGAGAAGGCAAACGGAGAAGCGCTGGGACAGCAAGCCAAGCTGGTTGCGACCGATGTCACCGCGATGGTACTGAAGAACACCGGGCACTGGCTGATGGAGGAGAATCCTAAAGAGACAACCGAAGCATTGCAAAAATTTCTCTGACGTTAATGGCGGTGCAAGTCGGAGTGCGTGTGGTTCGGCTTGCGCTGCTGTGGCTGTGCTACAGTTTTCTTTCCATGGCAACAGGTCCCGAAAATCATCCGCAAGCACCAAGCCCTGGCTCTCTCTACTGTCCGAATTGTGCCAAAGAGGTGAACGATCCGCTGACCTGCGGTGACTGTTCGTCAGTCATCTGCCGGCGCTGCGGCACGCCGCTGGAATCTTCCGACGAACTCGGAATTGGCTGATGAAGTTGGTACCGCACCCGCCCCCGCACGGCAGGATATACTTCTCTGTGAAGGCAGAGCCAACCTTCCTCAAACTCTGATTGCAAAGCACACCTCCGCCCCCAGGAGAATATGTATGGCTACCACCGAAGTCGCAACGCCCCTGTTGTCGCCACCCCTGTCGCCAGAAGAGCTGCGAAAAATGCATGCCTACTGGCAGGCCTGCAATTATCTGGCGGCCGGCATGATCTATCTTCGCGCCAATCCTCTGCTCCGCGAGCCTCTCAAGCCTGAGCACTTCAAGAATCGCTTGCTGGGTCACTGGGGATCTGATCCGGGTCAGTCGCTGGTTTGGGTGCACCTGAATCGCCTGATCAAGAAGTACGATTTGAATGTGATGTACATCGCAGGGCCCGGTCACGGCGCGCCGGCCACGCTCGCCAACTGCTATCTCGAGGGCTACTATTCCGAAATTTATCCTGATAAGAGCCGCGACGAAGCGGGCATGCTCAAGTTCTTTCGGCAGTTTTCGTTTCCGGGAGGCATCGGGTCGCACTGCACGCCAGAGACTCCGGGATCGATTCACGAAGGCGGCGAGCTTGGGTATTCTCTGTCGCACGGGTATGGCGCGGCGTTTGATAATCCCGATCTTATCGTCACGGTGGTAGTTGGTGACGGCGAGGCCGAGACCGGTCCGCTTGCAACCTCGTGGCATTCGAACAAATTTCTGAATCCGATTCGCGATGGAGCTGTCTTGCCCGTGCTGCACCTCAATGGCTACAAGATCGCAAATCCCACGATCCTCGCGCGCATCCCGCATGACGAGCTGGAGGCCCTGTTGACCGGCTACGGGCACAAGCCTTATTTCGTGGAGGGCAGCGACCCGTTGGCGATGCATCAGAAGATGGCTTCGACCATGGAGCAGTGCATCTTGGAGATTCGCTCACTCCAGCAACAGGCGCGGACTAGCGGCGATACCGCGCGTCCGCGCTGGCCCATGATCGTGCTTCGTTCGCCGAAAGGATGGACCTGTCCAAAAGAAGTGGACGGCCACAAGGTGGAAGATTTCTGGCGCGCGCACCAGGTTCCTGTAGTCGATCCCGCAACGAACAAGCCGCATCTCAAAATTGTCGAAGACTGGATGCGCAGCTATAAGCCGGAAGAACTTTTCGATGCCAATGGAACGCTCGTGCCGCAGCTTCAGGAACTTGCGCCTACGGGGGCGCGCCGCATCTCGGCCAACCCGCACGCGAATGGCGGGGTGCTGCGCAAGGAACTCGAGCTGCCGGATTTTCGTGACTATGCCGTCAAGGTAAAAGCACCAGCGGCGATTTATGCTCCGCCGACGGACGTGCTGGCGCACTTTCTTGCCGAGGTGATGCGGCGCAACATGAATTCTTTCCGCGTTTTCGGTCCGGATGAAACGGCTTCCAACCGGCTTACCGCCATTTACGAGGCATCGAAAAAGACATGGCTCGCCGAATACAATCCGGAAGACGCCGACGGGGGCGAACTGGATGTTTCCGGACGCGTCATGGAAATGCTGAGCGAGCATACGCTAGAGGGCTGGTTCGAAGGTTATGTTCTTACTGGGCGCCACGGATTTTTCTCGACTTACGAGGCCTTCGTGCATGTGATCGATTCCATGTTCAACCAGCACGCCAAGTGGCTAGAGAAGTCAAAGAAAGAACTCGACTGGCGCGCGCCCGTGCCGTCCATCAACCTCCTCATTACATCGCTAGTGTGGCGGCAGGATCACAACGGATTCACTCATCAAGATCCCGGGTTCCTCGACGTGGTCACAAACAAGAGCCCGGATGTCGTGCGAATTTATCTGCCGCCGGATGCAAACTGCCTGCTGAGTGTCACGGATCACTGCCTGCGCTCGCGCGATTACATCAACGTGATCGTCGCCGACAAGCAGAACCACCTTCAGTACCTTGCCATGGACGACGCGGTAACCCACTGTACGAAGGGCATCGGCATCTGGGACTGGGCTTCCACAGACGATGGCGCGGAACCCGATGTGGTGATGGCTTGCGCGGGCGACATCGCAACCATGGAGGCGGTCGCCGCAGTCGCGATCCTGAAGGAGCACTTTTCTGATTTAAAGATCCGTTTCGTTAATGTCGTCGATCTTTTCCGGCTCATGCCAGAGAGCGAACATCCGCATGGACTCTCCGACCGCGACTTCGATTCGCTTTTTACCGTCGACAAGCCAGTCATCTTCAACTTCCACTCTTATGCGGCGCTGATCCACAAGCTCAGCTACCGGCGCAGGAATCATGACAACTTTCACGTGCGCGGCTACAAGGAAAAAGGAAACATCAACACTCCACTCGAACTCGCCATTCTCAACCAGGTCGATCGCTTTGACCTGGCGATTGATGTTATCGACCGGGTCCCGCGCCTCAGTTCCGTCGGAGCACATGTCAAAGAATGGCTGAAGGAGCAGATCATCGACAGCATCAATTATGCGCACGCCGAAGGCATCGATAAGGAAGAGATTCGGAACTGGAAGTGGCCGGGATAGCGATGGCGGAAAGGCTGGCGGGAAAAGACGATCTGATCCTCGTTCTCAACAGCGGTTCTTCTTCGCTGAAGTTCGGCATCTACCGGCGCGGCGCGAGCGATGAAGAAGCTGTTCTGACGGGAAGCGCTGAGGGCACAGGACGCGACAACGGAACGTTAAGTATTCGTTCTTCCGACGGAACGACACTTGTCACAAAAAAGAGCATTCACGAGTCGCAAAGCGACGCCCTCGCAGCTCTTGCCGCGGCGGTGCAGGAGCGTCTTCCGACGGCACCTTTGGCAGTAGGGCATCGCGTGGTGCACGGCGGCCCAAATCTTCTGACGCATCAACTCATTACCCCGCAGGTTCTCGACCAATTGCAGGCCGCCGTACATTTCGCGCCGCTACACATTCCACAAGCGCTTGCGCTCATCACTTCCGCGCAGAGCATTTTTTCTTCAGCGGCACAGTACGCCTGCTTCGACGACGCCTTTCACCGAACCATGCCGGAAGTGGCGTCGCATCTGCCGCTTCCGCAACGCTATTTTGACGCGGGGATTCGCCGATATGGCTTTCACGGTCTCTCCTACGAGTCGCTGGTGCGCCACTTCGGCTCGCGGCTTCCTGAACGAGCCATTTTCGCGCACCTCGGCAACGGAGCCAGCCTCTGCGCTCTGCGTCACGGAAAATCCATCGACACCACGATGGGTTTCACGCCTACGGGCGGCATTCCTATGGGGACGCGCTCGGGCGATCTCGACCCTGGCGTTTTTCTCTACCTCTTGCGCAATGAAAAGCTGGGTGCGAATGAGCTTGAGGATTTGGTGAACCATGAGAGTGGGCTCTGCGCGCTCTCATCCGGCGAGAGCGACGTGAAGGCACTGGAAGAGCGGGCCCAGCGTAATGATCCGCATGCTGTTCTCGCGCTGGACGTTTTCGCCACTTCCGTTCGCAAGATGATCGGCGCCTACGTTGCTCTGCTTGGCGGGGTCGACCTTCTGGTTTTCACCGGAGGCATTGGAGAGCACAGCGAGCGCACTCGCTCCGCATCTACAAAGGGCCTCGAAGTGCTCGGCCTCATGCCGGACAAGATTCAGGCTGTGGCCACGCAGGAGGAACAGCAGATCGCTTTTCACTGTCGCGCGATGATGAGGCAACAGCGTTAGCAACGGACGTTGCAGTGGACTTCGGCTGAACGGATTGTTGCTGGGGGAGAATCGCGGGGCGTAGTATTGCGATCAGTCAGCAGCTACGGTTTGGATTATTTCCTCTGGCGGGGCAGGGCGTGGGGCGCGGTTCGAAGGCAGGCCTGCGTCGCGGATCTTGTAGAGCAGCGCGCGGTAGCTGATGCCCAAAGCGCGTGCCGCCTGTTTGCGGTTCCAGTGGTGATGCTGCAGAACTTTGAGGATGATCTTGCGTTCCAGTTCCCGCACCGCCTGGCGGGTAATCTTTTTCAGGGAAATGGGACCGTCGACGGAAATGTCGGCGGTGAAGAAATCCTGGGGCTGCGGACGCAGGTCGCCAGAGATGGAGTCTTCGGTTCCCAGGATTACATAGCGCTTCATCAGATTTTCCAGCTCGCGGACGTTGCCCGGCCAGTAATATTTCTTCAGAGCGTTCATCAAGTCGGCGGAGAGCGGGTTGGCGCGTGCGTTGAATTTGTGGTTGTAGTATTCGAGGAAGTAGCTGACCAGCTGCGGAATGTCAGAGGCGCGCTCGCGCAGCGGCGGCATATGCAGATTCACGACGTTGATGCGGTAGAACAGGTCTGCACGAAACGTGCCGCCCGCGATTTCTTCTTCCAGCTTTCGATTGGTCGCACACACCACCCGGACTTCCACTTTCTTGTCTTCCTGCGCGCCGATGCGGCAGAACTGGCCGTCCTGCAGCAGTTGCAGCAGCTTCGACTGCAAGGCCATGTCGAGTTCTGAAATCTCATCAAGAAACAAAGTGCCGCGGTGGGCCATCTCGACCCGGCCGGGCTTCATGCCATAGGCGCCGGTGAAGGCTCCCTTTTCGTAGCCGAACAGTTCACTTTCAAGAAGCGTCCCGGGAATCGCGGGGCAATTCACCTTCACCCACGGACCGGTCCTCCACGGCGAACCGGCGTGGATCATCCGGGCAATAATGTCTTTGCCCGTGCCACTCTCTCCCTGGATCAACACTGGGACGTTGGCACCGGCTATTTTGGCCAGCCGCTCGCGCAGAGCCCGCATGGCTTCGGTGCCGCCGAACACAACGGAATCGGGGGGCATCTCGCCGAGGGGCTGAATTAATGCGCTGACTGGATTTGAAGTGCTCATAAGTGTTCCAAGCTGCGTAGGCTCAGCTACGGCAGCACAGGCTTATGGGGGAGTGTGCACCCGGAGAACCAAACCCCGGGGAGCCGAGACGTATGCTTGGAGCCTACTCTATGTGATTGATGAAAAGCAACTTACCAAAGATTGCCAGGGAAAACGGTGGGTAACCCCTGGGAGGGGAACACAGCGGAAAATGGGCTTTAGGCGAGGGAAAAGGTTTTCACACCGAAGAAGCCACTTTCCGCCGGAGCGGCCTCGCGGGAGCGGGGGAACTAAGTAGCGGGCGGGAGAACTTTAGGCCTAGCAGGTTGTAGCCTTCGCCATGCTGCATACGCAAGACCTTGGCGCGCAGGCTTCTTGCAACCCGGGGCAGAGCCGCCAAGGCGGCCAGCGGTGCGCTGGGGATCTCCAGCAAAACCTGCGCTGTGGAAGGGATTGAGCGGCGAACCGCCACCAGCATGCCCCCGGCGGAAACATTGAGAGCGGTGGCAAACTCCAGGAATTCCTTCTCGGTCTCGACCCCACTTCTAACAAAAACCGGAATCGCCAAAGGTAGGCGAGGCCACCGCCGACGTTCTGCCGCTGCCCTTTTACCGTTCACGCACACCCCTTCCGACTTCGTTTAACCCAGCATTTCCAGCATCTTAGGGGCCAAATCCTGAGTTATGAGGCAAATCCAAGAAGCCACAGGGGTGAAACCCTAAGCCGCCCGGCCAACTCCGGACGCTGGGACCGGTAACGTCGTCAAAGCGGGGCGTTTGCGCTGCTGTCGGCGTCCCTTGGCCTAGACCTTGAAAAGGCGTCTTAAAGAGCTTATCCGCCCGTTGAGTGCAAGGTTTTGCCACACTTGGGTAATCAGGTTGCATTTTTCGTTGACAGGGAAAAGTAGCCTAGCATACGATTTTTGTACAGGGTTCTGCGTTAGCGCGTCGAGTCCATCCTCCCTCTGTGTTAGACCGCAATCCTTTATGGCCACCGCAAAGAATATCTCCGTCTCCGATCCGGGCGAAGCCAAGGCGGGTACGCCCCTGCTCCTTGCACAAGGGGAAGGAATTCTTAATGCGGCGGAGTTGCTGCAGGCGCATTCCGAGTTGCAGGAGCGATTTCAGCGCACCACAAATGCTCTCGGCTCCGCGGCTCACGATCTGAAAACGCCGCTCGCCATATTGAACGGGTACGTCGAATTGCTGCAGAGCGAGAAGTTGGGATCCTTGAACGACCGGCAGCGCGAAGTGCTGCGCGACATGCAGTCGAGCGGCAAGCGGCTGCAGCAGTTCATCCAGGATTTCCTGACTTACAGCGCTTTGGAAACCGGCGCGCTCAAGATGCAGTTTGCAGCGGGCAACATCAACGGGTGCCTCTCCGAGGTTTGCCGTTTATGGTCAACCCGCTTTCAGGAAAAAGGTCTGGCTCTTTACTTTCTGGCAAACGACAAGCTGCCAGTTTTTCCTTTTGATTCTCCCAAGCTGGAGCGCGTAATCTCGAACCTGTTGGAGAACTCTTTCAAATTTGTTCCGCGGGGCGGGACGGTTTGGCTGCATGCGGAGCCTCACATGTGGGAGCGCCGCGCCGCAGCCCAGCCGGCGTCCGCTGGCGAGCGCCGACGACAGGATACTTCGCAACCGAATGCCGTGAAGGTGAGCGTGTCCGATACTGGACCTGGAATTCCAGCGGAGTATCAACAGGAAGTTTTTGATGATTTCTTCCGCCTGCCGGGCACGGAAAACCAGGAGGGCATGGGGCTGGGCTTGGCGATCGTGCGCCGGCTGGTGCAGGGCATGGGCGGAAAAATCTGGGTGGAGAGCGATCCCGGGGCAGGCTGCAAATTCTCCTTTCTCATTCCCTTCAAACCGGTCCCGAGCGCAGCGGGCAAAGGAAAGACTCGATGAGCGAGAAGGCGACGAGCGAGACGGCCAAGATTCTACTAGTGGATGACGAACCGGCGATGCTGCGCTATATCAAGACCTTACTCGAGGTCGACGACTACAAAGTGGAAACCGCGTCGACCGGCGAAGAAGCTCTGCAGCGCATAGACAAGGGCATGGAACCCGATCTGGTGCTGCTGGATGTTCTGATGCCCGGCATCGACGGCCTGGAAACGCTCGAGCAACTGCGACAGAAGCGGCCCGGTGTGAAAGTTGTGATGCTTTCCTGCGTCAACGACACCAAGAAAGTTGTTCAGGCCATGCGCCTGGGAGCACAGGACTACCTCACTAAACCGTTTCAGAAAGCGGAATTGGATGCGGTGGTCAACCAGTGCCTGGGTCAGGGCAAGGTGCCGGTAGGAGGCGAAGTCGAGGAGGTCGGCGAAGACACGTTCTTCATTGCCGCCAGCCCCGTCATGCGGAAGATCCGCTCGCAAGCCGCGCTGGTCGCCAATGTAGATATTCCGGTATTACTCCTAGGCGAGAGCGGAACCGGCAAGGAAGTGCTGGCTCGCCTGGTCCACAAGCTCTCGCCGCGGGCTCACCGCACGTTCCTGAAAGTGAATTGCGCGGCCGTCCCCGCCGACCTGCTGGAAAGCGAGTTGTTCGGCTACGAGCCCGGAGCATTTACCGGGGCCACGCACGCCAAGCCGGGAAAATTTGAACTGTGCAATAAGGGAACGATTCTGCTCGACGAAATCGGCGAAATGCCACCGGCTCTGCAAGCCAAGCTGCTCCACGTCTTGCAGGATCAGCAATTCTCGCGGCTGGGCAGCCGCTCCGTTATTCGGGTGGACGTGCGCATTCTGGCCGCCACCAACATCGACATTCCGCAGGCTCTGGCTGCCAAGCGGCTGCGCGAAGATCTTTACTACCGTCTGAACGCGTTCACGCTACAACTGCCGCCGCTACGGGAGCGGAAGGAAGAAATTCCGGTTTTGCTGAAGCATTTCATGACGCGCATGGCCGAGCGCTACGCGCGGCCGCAGCTGCCGCTTTCTCCCGCGATGCTCGAAGCCTGCCAGGCACATTCCTGGCCGGGGAATTTGCGCGAGCTGAATAACTTTCTGAAGCGCTACTTAATCCTGGGGGACGAAAATCTGGCAGTCGCGGAATTGCAGCCCCGCAACGACGGCAACGGCGGCGCGCGAGGAGATTCCGCGACAAAAAGCGAGGCCAGCGGCGGATTGAAATCTCTGGCGCGCTCCGCCAAAGACGAAGCCGAAGGCGAAGCCATTCGGCAAGCGCTAGAGCAGACGAACTGGAACCGCAAACAGGCCGCGGCCCTGCTGCAGATCAGTTACAAAGCGCTGCTTTACAAGATCCGGCAGTACGGAATCGCCGAGGCCAAGAGCCACCACAAGCTTTCCGCCGGGGCCTAGATCTAGAACCAGACCCACACTACACAGTCGTTCTCTTCAAGGCGGCTGCTGTTGCCGTTTACGGTATCACCGTCAGGCTGAACGGTACGCTTTCGGTGAACGAGCCTGAAGTTGCCGTGATGGTGAGTGAGTAGGTCCCCGAAGGAGTTCCGCTCACCGTCGGCTGTGTCTTTCCCGTGCTGCAAGAGGGCTGCAGCAGAACCAAGGCAAAGAGCACCGAAAGAAAGAGCAGCCCCAGCAGGCGGCTTATCTTCTTCCCACTCTTCCCGTTCCCACTCTTCCCGCCACGTTTGCCGTTAGCACCCAACCCCAACAGAGCCATCCCGGGGACCATCAGCCAGAAGGCGTAAACCGGGTGACGCCATCCTGTTGAACTGATGGTGGTCTCGGGCTGAGCGGTGGTGGTGAGGTTCAGGCTCACCGAAGCAGCGCCAGTGCCACCGCTAAACGCGACTGTGCTTGAGGTAAAACTGCAACCCGCCCCGGAGGGGAGAGCACTGCAACTGAGCGTGACATTAGCCGGGAACGTCCCTTGTGGGGATAAACTTACGGCATATACCGCGGGGTTGCCCGCGGCCACGGTTCGAGAAGGCGGGCTAATGGATACGGTGTAACCGCCCGCCTGGAACGAGGCCGTAGCAGTGTTGCTGGTGTTTGTATCATTAGCGCTCGATACCATTGCCGTTACCGAACAGGATGTGCAGATGCCGTTCGGAGTCACCGTAAAGGTAACGGTCGAGAGCGAGCCGGATTGTAGCGTCGGAATCTGGCAAACCACGCCGTTGCTGCTGGGCGCGCTGCAGGTACCCGAGCTGACGGTCGCGCTGTTGAACGTCACACCCTCGGCTACCGGAACATTGCCGCTCACCTGGATGTTGGTGGCCGGGTCTGGCCCCTCGTTGGCGACCGTAAAGGTTACCGTGATCTGACTGCCGGCGCTCACTTCTCCCAGCGGGGATATGATTGGCGCCACGCAAGTGATGCACAAATCGGCCCCGGTCCCCAGTTTGACAACGAACGCGTTGCGGGTTCCATTGAGCGTGGTCTGCAGAGCATTCTGGGTTTCGAAGGTGCCTTCTAATGTGCCGTTGACGGTGACATTGCCGGAGGTGGTATCGCCGACAAAATAGGAATTCAGGTTGGGATCGACCGCAATGCCGGTGCCGCGATCCACGCCATTGCCACCCAAATAAGTGGAAAAAGAACCGGCATTCGTGGCCACAACCGTCGTCGTATTAATCTGGGAGAAGAAAGCGTTCTGCGCGCCGTTGAGCGTAGTCTGGAGCGCGCCTGTGGTGGTGGGGAAGTTGGTGGAAGCAGTCGTTCCCGTGAGCACTACGTCGTTCAGGGTAGTACTCTGCGAATCCAGGACAGCAATCGCTGAGGCACTATCGTTTCCTGCTCCGCCCAGGTACGTGTAATAGGTCAGGGCCACATCAACTGGTGTGCCCGAAGTGTTCTGGGTGGGGTTGCTCATCCGAGCCACATAGGCATCAAAGGCCGCCGGAGACGCCAGGGTTGGACAGGGCGGCACGTTGGGCGGGGTGACCGGAGGAGTATCCAGGCACAACTGGAAGGGCGTGATGCCCGTGGGAATGACGATGTCGCTCGAGTTCGTCTCTCCGGTCAGGTAAATATTGGCAGCGCCGGAATCAATCGCAATTGCCGGAGCGGTATCGTTACCCGTGCCCCCGAGATAGGTGGAGAAGAGTAGCTGCAGGCCCACGGCGCCGAGGGGATTAATTTTGGCCATGAAGCCATCGGTCGGATACGGCGTGGCGCCCGTGGTCGGAGGCGCACACTGGTTGGGATTTGTGAGGACCAGCGGCGGTGGCGTATCCAGGCAGGGCTGATACGCATTAAGGACGGGAAAGTCACTCGACTGACCGCTATCACCGAACGCGCCTATGCCGCTATTGTAGAAATTCGTAGTGCCGCTGAAGTACATATTGCCAGTTGCATCAACTGCAATGCCGCCGCCAACGTTGCAAGCCGGCGCGCCGCAGTTTGCGGCTACGGGAGCCGGCGTGGCGCCCCCGAAGTACGTGGAATACGCAATGCTGCCCACACTCGGGATTCTGGTATTTACCTCAGTGGCGAAAAACTGGAGGCTCGTCTTCGGTTGCTGCTGGTACGGCACGGGCAGGTAGGTCGCGGGAAAAGCGTCGGTGATGGATGGCACGTCCTGGGAGGTCGTGGTGCCGGTGAGGAATACGTCGCCCTTGGTGTCGATTGTCATCCCGCTGGCCTGGTCATCGCCGTTACCGGAGAGATAAGAGGAATAGATCAGTGCGGCGCCCGCCGGGTTGAGCACGCTGACGAACACCGAAGTGCAAGTGGGCGAGAGCGCGCATTGCGTCTTGGTCTCAGGCGCAGTCTGGTAAGGAATGCCGAAAGTCGGGAAGTCCGTGGAACTGGTGTTGCCCACGATGTAGGCATTGCCACCGTTATCGACGCCGATGCCGACGCTGGTGTCGGCTCCCGGACCTCCGCTGCCGCCGAGAAACGTCGCGTAAACAACCGAAGGCGGTTGCGAAGGATTGATCTTCGCGACGAAGACGTTGGGTGCGGTGCCCAGTTGCACAGGAGCCGTCGTACCCAGCGGAAACTGGCTCGGCAGCGAGGTGGTCGAACCGACAACATAGATATTGCCGTCGCCATTCACTGCCACCGACGGTGAAGTTTCCGTGCCATGGCCGCCGAAGTACGTCGAAAAATCGAGCAGGGGATCGATGATCAATTCGCGGCTGCGGTCGTAAGGGCCAATCTCGAAACCGACGCGGTTCGCAGCCCGCAGAACAAAGCGTCCCGACACCGGCACATGCCGGTCTCCGTCGCGCTGGTACACGTTAGGCGCCTTCAGGCGCAAGCCGCCTTCGTCCTTGCTGGTGAGGATCAGATCGCCGCCGCTCACCTTCAGCTTCAGCTTCAGTTTGCTCGCACTATCAAATCCCAGTTCCGCTTGTGACGCGTTGGCGCCGGGAGCGACCCGAAAGTCATACTCCAGGTGACCCTGGTTTCCGTAAAAAACGAGATCGATTCCGGGATAAACGCTGGCGTAGTGAACCCCGCCAAACTGCGGAATGCCCGTGTGCCATTTCTGCGGGTCGTTGCCGATCATATAATTGCTCTTGCCGGGCAAGGGATCGGCTCCGGCGAGGGCTGCCGCAGGGTTAGAGCCCACCAGCTTCATCCGCACGAATTGTTGGCGCGGCTGTGCTGCTGCTGATGATGAAGATGA
>Ga0308309_10000410_pt1 | contig 27910 bp, 19 predicted proteins | sample HubBroMetageWFT5_FD_192491 | JGI IMG/M metagenome (GOLD analysis project Ga0308309, IMG submission 192491) | Warmed and freeze-thawed soil microbial communities from the Hubbard Brook experimental Forest, New Hampshire - Hubbard Brook CCASE Soil... | ecosystem: Environmental > Terrestrial >...
CTTTCAGGCCCGCCAGCAGAGTGAAGAGAACCACGATCGGAAGAGCTGCGATCAGCGTCGAGACCCACCAGATCCCGGCGGGATCGTAAACTTGCGTCCAACTCATACCGGCCCCCTTGAGGCAGCTTGAGCGTGCTGCTAGGCCCGAGTTTGTGGACGTTCCATATCCCGCCACCAAAACTTTGTCAAGAAATGGAATTGTGAAAAGAACTCGCGGAGTTTGTGAACAGAAGATTACAGAAAGTTATGAGCGAGCTTTTCTTCGCAACAGCCAAACGCACCCGCATCCTGCCGCGAGCATCAGAACGCCGAAAGGTTCCGGCGTGCTAATCGGCGGTGGAGGCGGAGGAGGCGGCGGCGGTGGAGGAGGTGGTGGGGGCGGGGGCCCCGAGGGAATTCCCGGAGAAGATGGCGTGCCGCTGCCGGGGAAAAGTGGCGGGATGATCGGGATGTAAATCGATCCAGGCGCTTGCGGCGGCACCACAATCGTCGTCGTAGGCGGCACAGCCAGCGGCAATTCACTCAATGATTCCGGCGCAGCGAGCAGCCCACCATCCGCGGGAATTTCCATCGCTTCCGGCAAAGGCTCGCTTGCGAGCACCGGCCCAATCGGAACGTCGGACAGCCGGTTCCCGCAGCGAGTCCTCGCCATATGCTCGCCGTCGGTCACCACTGTTTCCCCAGCAGACAGCTTCAGCCGGTTCTTCGTCCAGAAAATTCGGCTGCCCATGCGATAAGAAACGAAGACGGCGCGAGCTTCGCGCAATTGCACCACGCGCGCGTTGCCCAGATTAAAATCCGCATAGTGTTGTGCCACCGTATCGTCGTGCGCCACGGCGTTCCGCAGCTCGGCTGTATTCCTTACGCCGCCGGGAATCACCGAGTACGGATAAAGTACGCGGTCCGTTCTTCCCAATTCGGGAGTCGGCGCAAACCAATCGCTATCGCTCGCACCTGCTGTGGCTGTTGCAGAAAGGTTACCAACGGTAGAATTACGAGGTGAGTCGCCGTAGTTGTACGACGCTAGTACAGCCGATACCACTACGCTTTCCAGAATCAGGACCGCCAACGCTCCCAAGCGACGGCGATCGATTTTTCCGGCGAATTTCGCCGCAATCGTCCAGCCCTTCCCCATTTCCCCTTGTACAGTTCGGCAATCCCCATTGCCGACGGTCTTCCCCGCAATGGCAGTACGCAATCCCCCTGCCAACCCAGCCCCTGATGCTGTGCAAAACCCGCTCTGAAATGTCCTAGAACCCTATGTAAACAAAGGGCAAGTCATGAACGATTAGCTGTAGATTTTTCGTGCAGGCGGGGCCGCGCGGAAATTGAGAGAAGAAAGTTTCCCGTAAATGGTACTAGCGTTCTGAAGGTACCCTACGGACTCGAGGCGATTCGAGCGCCCGATTTGCAGTGGCGTGGAGTTGCGAAAACGGAAAGAACGGGAATTTTGACGCGCTTACAGGTCCGATTTGGGAGATTGCTCGTGAGCGCCCGCTGGCGTACCTAGCGCCACTTCACCCTTGCCGTGCTTCCACACCGCAACACCCAGTCCCAAAAACGGTCCAATCAGCACGATTAGAAAGGCCAATAGGAAAAGCACTAGGAAAATCAGTACTATCACAATCGCTGGCATTGATTTTACTCGCCCCCATCCGGGAGCTGAGCCCTCCTCGCTGCATATCCAGGCACGTATACATCCACCTCTTTAGATGCTATGAACAACCCCGCCGGGTACAGAAAGTTACTGCCGCTTTTGACTTTTTTCGTCACGCGCCAAGCCCTCACTTCCACTCGTGCGCCCTCGCGTCTCGATCAAATATGGGGCCTTGGTCCGACCGGCACACTCACGATTTGCCGTTGCAAGAATCCCCGCGTCGAATTCCCGCGGCCGCGACACAACAGCCCTAAAATCAGCTTCTTCCACCACCGTAACCAGATTTCCAACGCACACGTCCATACTACGTTGGTCAATTCGTGATGAATCTCTTTCGCTTCGCCGCGAATCTCTTACTGTATGCCGTTTCCCTCGGCGTTCAGCTATGGGTTGGAGCGTGCGATACTGAACCTCCGGTACGCGGATTCGTAAATCTCCGAATTACGGGGGTAACGTACTTGCCGTACCTTTTGGGAGCCTTTGATCGATGTGGATTGTTCGACTTGCGTTACGCCGGCCTTACACGTTCGTTGTAACGTCCATCCTTCTGCTGATTCTGGGCCCCGTGGCAATTCTGCGCACTCCCACGGATATCTTCCCTAACATTGACATTCCGGTCGTCAGCGTTCTCTGGAACTACACCGGCCTCTCGCCCGAAGAAATGTCCAACCGCATCGTCTTTCAGTACGAGCGCGTGCTCACCACCACCGTCAACAACATCGAGCACATCGAATCGCAATCCCTGAATGGGATTGGCGTAGTCAAAATCTTTTTTCATCAAGGCGTAGACATAGGCAACGCCGTCGCGCAGGTAACCGCGGTTTCGCAAACGCTCTTGCGTACGCTCCCCGCGGGCACTACTCCTCCGCTCATCATTCAATACAACGCCTCCAGCGTTCCCATTCTGCAGCTCGCGCTCGCCGGTGAAGGTCTCTCGGAGCAGCAACTCGGCGACATCGGCCTGAATTTCGTGCGCACGGGATTAGTCAGCGTCCCCGGCGCCGCAATTCCATATCCCTACGGCGGCAAGCAGCGCCAAGTTCAGGTGGACCTCAACACTGCAGCGTTGCAGTCGAAAGGCCTGTCGCCCAACGACGTCGTCAACGCTATCAACCTCCAGAACCTGATTCTTCCCGCCGGCACCGCCAAAATCGGCACCTTTGAATACGAAGTGGATATGAACGGCGCCCCACAAACCGTTGCCGAACTCAACGACCTCCCGATCAAAACTGTGAGTAACTCCACCATCTACATTCACGACGTCGCCAACGTCCGTGACGGCTTCCCTCCGCAAACCAACATCGTCCGCGTCAACGGCCAGCGCTCCGCCCTGATGACCATTCTGAAATCCGGCGATGCCTCCACGCTGGACATCATCTCCAGCGTCAAAGCGCTGCTTCCTACGATTAAATCGTCCTTGCCGCCCGCGCTGCAGATAAATCCGCTTTCCGATCAGTCCATCTTTGTGAAGGCCTCCATCGTCGGCGTGGTTCGCGAAGCCATCATCGCCGCTTGCCTCACCGGCTTCATGATCCTGGTGTTCCTGGGAAGCTGGCGCAGTACGCTGATCATCGCCGTTTCGATTCCACTCTCGATCCTTACTTCGTTGATCGTTCTCAGCGCCCTCGGCGAGACCATCAACATCATGACGCTCGGCGGCCTCGCCCTCGCCGTCGGCATCCTGGTGGACGACGCCACCGTCGAAATCGAAAACATCAATCGCAACATTGATCAAGGCAAGGAAATCGTGCAGGCCATTCTGGATGGCGCTTCGCAAATCGCCGTGCCGGCCCTGGTCTCCACTCTCGCCATTTGCATCGTCTTCGTGCCCATGTTTTTTCTTTCCGGCGTCGCGCGCTACCTCTTCGTTCCGCTCGCCGAAGCGGTCTGTTTCGCCATGATGGCTTCTTATTTGCTCTCCCGTACTCTTGTGCCCACCATGGCCAAATATTTACTGGAGGCCCGCACCGAAGAAGATCCCAACGCGCCGGCCAAATCCTCGTCTAATCCCTTTGTGCGCATGCAGCAGTCGTTCGAAGTTCACTTCGACGGTCTGCGCGATCGCTATCACCGCTTGCTCGAGCGCTGCATCGCCCACCGCGTCATTTTCGCCATCTGCTTCCTGGCCTTCTGCGTGCTCTCCTTCGCGCTGCTGCCGCTGCTCGGCCAGGACTTTTTCCCCGCGGTGGATAGCGGCGAATTCAAGCTGCACATGCGCGCTCCCACCGGCACCCGCATCGAAGAAACCGCCGCGCTCTGCGACCAGGTGGAAGCGGTCATCCGCAAACAAATTCCGCAGTCCGAATTGACCAGCCTGATTGACAACATCGGCCTGCCTTACAGCACCATCAATCTTTCCTACAGCAATTCCGCGCCGATCGGTACCGGCGACGCCGATATCCTCGCCGAACTTTCCAAGGATCATCATCCCACCGCCGAATACGTGCACGACCTGCGCATCGAACTGGCCAAGGATTTTCCCGGCGTCACCTTCTATTTCTTACCCGCGGACATCGTCAGCCAGATTCTCAATTTCGGCCTGCCCGCTCCCATTGACATCCAAATTGTCGGGCGCGATCTCGCGGCCAACAGAGTCTTCGCCGACAATCTGCTGAACCGCTTGAAATTTGTGCCGGGCACGGTGGACCTGCGCGTCCAGCAGGCCTTCGATCAGCCCAGATTGCACATCGAAGTGGATCGCACCAAAGCGCAGCAGATCGGCTACTCCACTCGCGATGTCGCCAATAATGTGCTCATCTCACTCAGCGGCAGCTTTCAAACCTCACCCACATATTGGCTCGATCAGCGCACCGGAGTGAGCTACAACATCGCCGCGCAAACGCCGCAGTACAATGCCGACACCCTGCAGGATCTCGAAAATATTCCGGTCACCGGCCCCGGCACGCCGCAATCCGAAATCATGGCCAGCGTCGCCTCTTTCAGCCGCGGCGCGGAGATGAGCGTGGTCTCCCACTACAACATCGTCCCGGTAATTGACATCTACGGCGCCGTGCAGGGCCGCGACCTCGGCGGTCTCTCCCGCGAGATCCAACCGATCATCGAAAGCAGCAAAAAAGATTTGGTGCGCGGCTCCCAAATCATCGTTCGCGGTCAAATTCTCACCATGGCTTCGTCCTTCTCCGGCTTGCTTTGGGGCTTGGCTTTTTCCATCGTGCTGGTCTATTTACTGATCGTCGTGAACTTTCAATCCTGGCTCGATCCCTTTATTATTCTCATGGCGCTGCCCGCCGCGCTCGCCGGCATCGTTTGGTTCCTTTTCATCACCCGCACCACTGTCAGCGTTCCGGCGTTGACCGGCGCTATCATGTGCATGGGCGTGGCCACCGCCAACAGCATTCTGGTCGTCAGCTTTTCCAAAGAGCGCCTAGGAGAAGGGAAGACGGCCGCGGAAGCCGCTTCCGAATCCGGCTTCACGCGCTTCCGCCCTGTGCTCATGACGGCTCTCGCAATGATTATCGGCATGTTGCCAATGTCACTCGGCTTGGGCGAAGGTGGCGAACAGAACGCGCCGCTGGGCCGCGCCGTAATTGGCGGCCTGCTCTTTGCCACGGTCGCCACGCTGTTTTTCGTGCCGGTAACCTTCAGCATCGTTCATGGCGCGCGTGATAAAAAAGCTACCGCCGCGCAGCAAGATCCGCGCTTGGAGTGACGCCAAAGCTCGCAACAGCCCGAAGCGAAAGTTCAAGAGGACGCAATGACAGAGCCAGCTGAACATAAATCGCCGAATCCGCATCACACCGGCGCTGAAAAATCCGGTCACGGAATCCTGATCGCCATCATCGCGGCGCTCGTGATAATCGCGATCGTCGTCGCCGGCGTAGTTCCGCGCGTCCGCGCGAAGAACGAGTTGAAGAAAGAGACGGACACTTTAGCCGTCCCCGAAGTTGGTGTGATTCAACCCAAGCGTGGCTCAACTGCGCAGGAAATTATCCTGCCCGGCAACATTCAAGCTTTCATTGACGCACCCATCTACGCCCGTACCAATGGCTATCTGAAAATCTGGTACTTCGACATCGGCGCCCACGTGAAAAAGGGCCACCTCCTCGCCGAAATCGAAACGCCCGAAGTGGATCAGCAACTCCTCCAAGCCCGCGCGGACTTGAACACCGCTCAGGCGAACGAAAATCTGTCCCAAATCACCTACAACAGATTTGAAGGTTTGAAGAACACCGATTCCGTCGCCACTCAAGATGTGGACAATGCCGCAGGGGACTTTGCCGCGAAGAAGGCCATCGTGGAATCCGCGCGGTCCAATGTGAACCGGCTGGAAGACCTGCAATCCTTTGAGAAGATCTACGCGCCTTTCGATGGCGTGATTACCGCGCGCAATACCGACGTGGGCCAATTGATTGACTCCGGTTCGTCCGGCGGCGTCGCCAAGGAACTCTTCCACATCGCCGCCATTAACACGCTGCGGGTCTATATCAACGTCCCGCAGCAATATTCGGTTGCGGCAAAACCCGGCATCGTCGCGAACCTCAGCCTCGCGCAATTTCCCGGCCGCACCTTCCAGGGAAAATTGGTGCGCACCGCCAACGCTATTGATCTCGCCAGCCGCACCTTGCTGGTGGAAGTGGACGTTGATAATCCCACCGGAGAACTCCTGCCCGGCGCCTTCACCGAAGTCCATCTGAAGCTGCCCACGGAAATTCCCACCTACATTCTTCCAGTGAACGCGCTCATTTTCCGCGCGCAAGGTTTGCAAGTTGCTACGGTCGGAAATGACAATCGCGCCAAGCTCATCACCATTGCACTGGGCCGCGATTTCGGCGCCACCGTCGAAGTCGTCTCCGGCCTCAGCGATGCGGACAAAGTCATTGTCAGCCCGCCCGATTCTCTCGTGGACGGCGAGCAAGTTCAAATCTCGCAGCCAAATCCGCAAGGAGGTTCCGGCAGTGCATCGCCCCAACCTCAATCTCGCTGACGCGCGCTGCAACCCAACGCGCGGTTTGCGCCTGGCGGCATTGTGTACCGCGGCCCTCACAATTTTCGCGGGCTGCACCGTCGGGCCGAATTACGTTCGCCCCACCGCCGAAGTCCCCACCGATTTCAAGGAGACTCCCGCCAACTGGAAACAAGCTCAGCCCAGCGACGCAGTCTCCAAAGGCAAATGGTGGGAAATTTATTCGGACCCGCAGCTGAACGAGCTCGAAGAGAAGATCAACGTCTCCAACCAGACTCTGAAAGCCGAGCAGGAACAATTTGCCCAGGCCCGCGCCGCGTTGCGCATCACTCGCTCGAATCTGTTCCCGAATGTCAGCACCACTCCCGCGATCTCGCGCACGCACATCGCGCCCAACCAGCCGCTCTTCAACTCCGTCACGGAAACCAAGGACTACAACACTTTCACCATCCCCGTGGACGTTTCCTACGAGGTCGATCTCTGGGGCCGCGTGCGTCGCACCGTCGAAGCCAGCCGCTCGGAAGCGCAAGCCACAGGTGCGGATCTCGCGAACGTCAGCCTCAGTCTTCACGCCGAACTGGCGGCCGATTATTTTCAGTTGCGTGGTCTCGACGCGCAGAAACAACTTCTGGATTCCAACGTGGACGCCTTCGAAAAGGCGCTCGAATTGACCGAAAGCCGCTTTCACGGCGGCCTCGCTTCGGCTGTGGACGTCGCCCAAGCGCAAACAATTCTGGACACCACGCGCGCCGAAACCACCGACCTCGGCGTGCAGCGCGCCGCCTTTGAACACGCCATCGCCGTGCTGATCGGCAAGCCTGCTTCGCAATTCAGCCTGCCGCAACTCCCGCTCAGCGCGCCGCCGCCGGTAATTCCCTCAGGCATGCCCTCGGATTTGCTCGAACGCCGCCCCGATATTTCCGCTGCCGAAAGGCGCGTGCAAGAACAGAACGCCAACATCGGCGTAGCCCGTGCCGCATACTATCCTCAGATCACTCTCAACGGCACCGGCGGCTTCGAAAGCACGGCGATCACTACGTTGCTGCAGGGACCCAGCGGTTTCTGGATGCTCGGTGGTCAAGCGGCCGAATATCTGTTCGATGGCGGCGCCCGCCGCGGTGCATCCGAACAAGCCAAGGCTGCGTGGAATCAATCAGTGGATAACTATCGCCAGACGGTGCTGGTCGCCTTCCAGGAAGTCGAAGACAATCTCGCCGCGCTGCGCATCCTCGAAACCGAAGCCGATCAAGAAGCTCAAGCCGTCGCCGCCGCGCAACACTCCGTCTCGCTCTCACTCACTCGCTACCGCGGCGGCGTCACCAACTATCTCGAAGTCACCACCGCGCAGAGCGCCGCGCTCGCCGACGAAGTCACCGCCGTCAACATCCTCAGCCGCCGCCTAGCCGCCAGCGTCCTCCTAATCAAAGCCCTAGGCGGCGGCTGGAACGTCTCCCAAATCCCCCACGTCTAGTCTCTGCAAGCCAGTCGGACGCTCGAATCCGAATGCCGAATCTTGTTACGCTGTCGCCGCTACTCCGCGACCCGTCAGTTCGGGGTAACCGCGTTTATCGGGAGTTAGCCTCTCACTAGGCGCGCTTCATCCGGACCTGCAACGTATGGCACCATTAGCGCGATGAAGACGAACCAAAACATGCGCCGATTCTTGGGAGCGTTGCAAGCCGATCGGTCTGCTCTCTCGCCAGAACTGTCGAGTGTCCTAAGTGCAGGTTTCGTGGAAGATAAGGGTTGCGTGCTGCTTGCGTCAGCAACTCGCGATTCCGCCTTTGATCGCGCGGCTACCCAGGATGAGACCGGATATGAATGCTTCATAAACCATGTCCACGTCGAGAACTTGGGCGAAGCACTAGAATTCGCACGGCGATTGAACAACGCCCTCTCCGCAACCTTCGCAGCCGATTTTGTCGTTATCGTATCCTTTGATGGCCGTAAAGCAACTGTCCGATTCCACCGACTCCGGGCGGGTCAGATTTGGTTGAACAAAGATCTCGAAGAATACCGGGAAGAAGGAATCGCAGTAATAGGTTCGAATTAAACTTCCCTAGGACCGGCGTGAATAAGGACCTGTCGTGGCGACAGCTGGTTTCTAAACGCATTTTTCGGAACGAGGGTCACTCAACAACTAAGGCTTGCGGCCTGGGCAAGAACCGACCAGAGAATCCAATGACCAGAGTTCAGCCTCCCCGGAATTTCGGCTTCCCAGCCATTGTCCATTTTCGCTGACTTTCAGATTCTGACCCGGATGTGGTTTCCATTGGCAATGCAACGAGCCATCGGCCCTGTACAAGCTAAGTGATTGCCATTCACTTACTAGAACTTCGTTGCTAGCAGCGGCTGGAACGACCCAATAGCTCGGGTTCGCAGCCACCTTGCGGCCTGTCATTGTCTTCAGTTCATAGCGTAAGAGGCCGCCTTGGGAAGGCAGAAAAGCCACAACACCCTCGTCAACAGAAGCCACGGCGAGTGTGGGCGTACCGTCCGGTCGTACTTTGTCAAGCAGCGGAGCGCTAGCAATCGTGTTCCAGTCCTCTGTCTTCAAGCCAAAAATCTTTTCTCGATCAATCAACCAAAGTTCCGTTCCATCCCGCCTGAGAGCAAGATCGTACGCATCTCCCAAATCAGCTAGGCGCCTTGGCGGTTCGCTTTTTAGATCGAGTACTTTCCCATTTTCCTCGTTGACGTAGGCAAGCCAGCTTCCGTCATGGGCGATAACTACTTTCTGGAGGTCGTACTTGAATCTCCCGATCTCCGTGTGAATCTCTCGCAATTTCTTTCCGGAGTGAGGATCTACGAGCCGGATTACGCCATGCTGGCCAGTTACTAGCAGTTGCCTGGTTTGCTCGATGTAGTCCGCTTGGAACACAGGTCCTGACATTGGCTTGAACTGCGCAATGCGCTTCCCGGTTTGGTTTTCTCGGACTTCCAGCCTACCCGAGGCCCAACTCATAAATGTCCAAGTACCATCTGGGCTGAAGTCGAAAGAGTCTAACTGATAATCCGGAGGCGTCTGTTTAACAGTAAAGCTGTTGCCTGGCCCGAGCGTAACTGCGTTAAATTGCTTCTCGCCTTGGAGAACCCTCGTCGGAGATGGTAGTTCCGGAAGCGCCGGCGTCTGCGCCCGTCCACCCAAAGCAACCAAAAGGAGACTCCCGCAAATAAACGTTTTCATGGTCATCGTTGTTGCGTCGAATTGAGTTCGTATCTCTGTGGCGAGAGTTGCCTCGATAGCAACGGCCACCTTGTGCTCAACTCTTTCCGCAACTGCAAGGGGCTCACCGGGTGGGCCAGCTAACTCATGCGTCGGTCGCCGCCAGTTGTCACTCTCTGGTGGACCGCGCTCTCATCATTCCAGGCCACGAGCGTGACCACGATCTGCTCACGGCAAACGCATACCAGTGCGTCCGCAGCTTTCAAAAACGGAGAGAACATTCGTAATACTCAGCAGTTCGCGGATCCGCGGGCTCAAATTCAGCACCTGCAATTCGCACTTTGCGCCCTTCGCCGAAATGTAAAGACCCACCAGCGTCCCCAGCCCCGAACTATCCATGTACGCCAGTTCGCTCAGGTCCAGGATCAGCGGCCTTTTGTTCGGCAGTAGCGCCTTCACTTCCGTCTTCAGCTGCGGCGAGGTTTCAGCGGTCAGCCGCCCAGTGCAACGCACCACCGTCGCGTCTTCCCAAGCATATGTGTTGAGATTCAGAGCCCGCGCAGGAATCGAAACATCACTGGCCATTTGACCTGCTTGTTTACTCTCGTTGCCCAACGATGGCAAGCTTTTTCGCAATCACACTAAAGTCGCCGCTCAAAGCGTCTTTGACCAGACTACCGTGCACGGACAACCCGCGAGATATGCGCCCGAATCCAAATTTCCAGTTACAATCGTGGGTGCAGAATTTGCAGCGAGTGCACACTATGAATAGTCGCAATCTTGGGTCAGTCTTTACCTTGGAGATCGCCCCGGCCTTCATCCTCGCGACGCTGGCTTTAAGCGTAGCGCTGCTTCCCCCGAACGCTCGTGCCCAAACGCAAGCCAAGCCCGCATCCGGCGCGGAAATCGTCGCGCGCGTGAACAACGACGTCATCACCCTCGCCGCTTATCAGAAAGCCGAACAAGCGTTGCGCGACGAAGTGACCCGCGATTGTCAGGGATGCCCGCCAGACCAGATTGCCGCCCAATTCAAAGACCAGCAGAAAGATTTGCTGCGCGGCATGATTGACGAATCACTGATCGTGCAGCGCGCCAAAGACATGAACGTCAACGTCGAACCCGACGTAAACAAGCGCCTCGACGAAGTCCGCCAGCAGAATGGCCTCGCCACCCTCGACGATCTCAAAAAAGGCGTCGAAGCTTCCGGCCTCTCTTGGGAAGACTACAAGACCACCATTCGCAACGGCCTCCTCCAGAAGGAAGTCGTCCGCCGCGAAGTCGGTTCGCACGTGGACATTACTCGCGAAGAAGTGAAGCAATATTATGACGCGCACCCCGAGGAATTCACGCTGCCCGAGCGCGTGGTGCTCTCTGAAATCTCACTCAGCACCGAAGGAAAAAGCCCGGAAGAAATGACCGCCGTGCGCAATAAAGTCGAAGGCCTGCGCACCAGCCTTCTTAACGGCGACGATTTCAATCAGGTCGCGCGCCTCTATTCCCAAGGCAGCACCGCGAAAGACGGCGGCTCGCTCGGCACATTCAAGACAGGAGAGCTCGCCCCGCAGTTGGAAGCAATCGTCTTCCAGATGAACAAAGGCCAGATCAGCGACGTAATCCAGACCCGCACCGATTTCGAAATCCTGAAGGTTGACGATCACCTGCAGGCCGGTCTTCAGCCCTTCGAAAAAGTGGAACCAGACATCCGCGGCACCGTCCTCGCGCAAAAAATGCAGCCCCGCATCCGCGATTACCTCGCCGAACTCCGGGAACAAAGCTACATCGTAGTTAAGCCCGGCTACAACGACAGCGCCCTCCTCTCCGGTGCCAACGTCCCCCAGCCGGACAAGTCTCACCTGTGAACGTAACCTGCAAAATCTAATTCACAGCGGATTTCGCGTCTACGCCGTTGCAGCTTTCGCCTTTGCCGCGGCCTCCACCGTATAAATCAACACCGCTTTTTTCCCGCCCTTCGCGGCCGTAGCGCAGATCGAATTCAGATTCACGCCTTTCGCCGCAAGCTTGTCGAGCTGCAGCGCCAGTGCCCCAGGCTTGTTCTGCAGTTCAATTTCCTCCGCCGCGGTCTCCTGATACGCCAGCCCAGCGTCATCCAATGCCTTCTTCGCGCGCCGCGGATCCTCCACCACCAATTCCATCGTGCCATTCGTCCCCTGCGCCGTCCCTAGCAACGCCAGAATGTTCACCTTCGCGTTCCCCAATTTTCTCGCAATCTTCGCCAGCGCCCCCGGCTGATTCTCCACAGTAATTGTGAACTGCTTCGTCTTGGCCATCTCGAACCTCCTGTAAAACTGCCAGGATTATACGCCTCAGCGTCCGCCGCTGTCCGCCAAGGCCAATCTCCGCCACCCCCTCCAGCGTGGTAATATGGCGCGCAACCAGGGAAAGCAAATCCGGTCACCAGCGGGAGACCAGAAAAAATGGCGAGATTGGAATCCGCGCAAGCGTCCCTGCCAGCTCGTGCCCCAAACACTGCCTCGGCCGTCCCAGCCACCACGGCTACTCCGCGCCACTCCGCCCTCGTCCGCGTCACTCACTGGATCACCACTATGTGCTTTTTCGCCCTGCTCATCAGCGGATTTGAAATTGTGATCTCCCACCCGCGCTTCTATTGGGGCGAAACCGGCAACGTATTGACCACGCCATTGTTTCAACTCCCCATCCCCGCCTCACGCAACTTGGTACAGACCGGCTACAACTACGTGCTCCCAGACCAGAACGGCTGGAGCCGCGCTCTCCACTTTCAAACCGCCTGGATCGCAGTATTTACCGGCCTGCTCTATTTAATCTTCGGCGTGTTCTCCGGCCATTTCCGCAAAGACTTGCTCCCCGCAAAATCCGATCTCTCGTGGCGCGCGCTCTCCGCCACTATCGCGAGCCACGTGCGTTTCGCGCGACCAAGTGAAGCAGAAGCCTGGTCGTACAACACGCTGCAGCGCCTCAGCTACTTGTTCGTGATCTTCGTTTTGTTTCCACTGGTTATCTGGTCAGGTCTGGCGATGTCGCTCGCGTTTGTATCCGCGTTTCCCGCGACCGTCACTCTGTTAGGCGGCGAGCAATCCGCGCGCACCATTCACTTCTTCGTCTCGCTGGCTCTGCTGCTTTTCGTGTTGGTCCACGTCGTGATGATTTGCGTTGCCGGATTCAAGCGCCGCATGCGCGCGATGATCACCGGCACAATCAGCACAGGCAAGGAGGAGAGCCCATGACCGATCTCTCACGCCGCAAACTACTCGTCTCCGGACTCGCAGCCACGGCAGGCGTTGCGGGCCTCGGCGTCGCCGCGCGCCTCGCCCAAAAATATGGACTCGTCCCTCCGGATCACGGCGGAATCTACGGCCTCGGCGAAACCCTGACCTACGCCACACAGCGGCTGCTCACCAAACACTCGTTAGCCCGCGAGTTTCGCCGCGACCAGATTTCCAAGCGCCCCCTCGCGAACGAGATGCCGCCCCTCACCGACGCCTTCAAGCGCCTTCAATCCGGTGGATTCGCAGATTGGCGCCTCACCGTTGATGGCTTGGTTGACCGCCCCACTTCGTTTTCGCTCGACCAACTGAAAAGCCTCCCGTATCGCAGCCAGATCACCCAACTCGCCTGCGAAGAAGGCTGGTCGTACATCGCCGAATGGATCGGCGCGCCGCTCCACCACGTCCTCGATGCCATGGGCGTCCAGCCGCAAGCCCGATACATTGTCTATTTCTCGATTGATCCCGACTGGTGGGAAAGTATTGACATGGCCGACGCCCTGCACCCGCAAACTTTTCTCGCCTACGGCATGAACGGTGGCGATCTTCCCGTCGGCAACGGCGGCCCGCTGCGCCTTCGCCTACCTCGCCAGGTCGGCTACAAGAGCGTGAAATTCGTCACGCACCTGACAGTCACCGACGATCTGAAAAAGTTCGGCAAAGGTCTGGGCTCCGCGGAACCAGAAGCTGGATACGCCTGGTACGCCGGCATCTGAGACGCGGGTAATCCGAAAGTGCGAATCTCGCTGAGTCAGTCTGCTCGGTGCCGCAGCCAGCCTGTTTTATTCCTCGCGCAAAGCCACCAGAGGATTTACCCGGGTAGCGCGCTGCGCCGGAATGTAACAAGCGAAAAACGCCACCCCAGCCAGCACCGCTGAAACGGTAAGAAAAGTAATCGGATCGCCCGGCGCCACACTGAAAAGCATGGACTGGAAAAACCGCGTCATCACCGCCGCTCCCGCGAGGCCCGCAACCAATCCGATCAGCACAATCTGCATTCCTTCCACCAGCGCCATGCGCAAAATATCCAGCCGTTGCGCCCCCAATGCCATGCGAATTCCCACTTCATGCGTGCGCTGGTTGAACGCATAAGACATCACGCCGTAGATTCCAATCGCCGCGAGCAGCAGCGCCACCGCCGCGAAAACGCCCAGCAGCTCCAGCGCAAATCGCCGGTCCGCCACCGACCGCGCGATAATTTGATCCATCGTGCTCACGCTGTGCACCGCCACATTCGCATCCATGCTTCCCACCACATGCCGCACTGCTTCACCCAGATGTTCCGCATCGCCTCGGCTGCGGAAAAATAGCACCGCGTTAATCGGCGCGAACTGCCCCAGCGCAACGTATATATGCGGCACGCTGGGCGCTTCAAAACCGTCCGATTTGATATCGCCCACCACGCCCACAATCGTCACGCCCTTGGGACCCGGCCCAAATCCAAACTTGACCTGCCGCCCCAGCGGATCCTGCTCCGGCCAATAACGCCGCGCCAGCGTCTGGTCAATCACCGCGACCGCCTGCGTCGCGTTCGTATCCAGCGCGCTGAAATTTCGTCCGGCCATCAAAGGAACTTCCATGGTGTGAAAATACTGCGTATCCACGATGGCGATGTCCGCCACCGGGCTGCGCTCCGAATCCGCCGGCCGCCCTTCAATCGAAAAAAGAGAATAGTTTCGCCCGGAATTCATCGGCAAAGTATCGTTGCCTGCAATCGCAGATTCTTCCACGCCCGGCAGCGTCGCCACCCGGCGATAAATTTCCATCAGAAAAGCGGCGCGCTTATCCATCGGTCCATAAGGATCCATGTCCGGATTATTCGGCTGCGGAATCCAGATTTGCACCGTAGTCAAATGGCTGGGGTTGAATCCAGGACGCACCTGCAGCACCCGCCAGAAACTTCGGAGCAGCAATCCCGCTCCTGCGAGCAAAATAATCGAAAGCGCTACCTCCGACACCACCAGAATCCGCGAAAGTCGCGTGTGGCGTCTGCTCGCTCCCGAACCGCGCCCTCCTTCCCGCAGATTCTTGACCTGATTGGGACTCGAAGCCTGCAGCGCCGGCGCCAACCCAAACAACACACCCGTAATTATCGAAATCACAAACGCGAAAAACAGAACTTTGCCGCTGACGTCCACTTCATTCAATCGCGGAATATCCGCCGGAGCCATGCTCACGATCGCGTTCTTCAAGAACAGCACTGTGATCAGCGCGACAACGCCGGAAATCACCGCCAGCAGCGTGCTTTCCGTCAAAAGTTGCCGCGCCAGCCGCGCCCGGCTCGCGCCCATCGCCAGGCGAATTGCAATCTCGCGCCGCCGCCCCGAAGAACGCGCCAGCAGCAGGTTCGCAATGTTCACGCAAGCGATCAGCAGCAAAAATCCCACCGCGCCAAAAAGTATGAATAGCTCCGTCCGCTGCGGGCCCACCAAATCCTCTTGCACCGAAAGCAGCCGCACCGACCACTTCGCGGCAGTCGGATATGCCGCAGGATACTCACGCGCGAGCTGCGCCACATAACCATCCATCTGCGACTGCGCTTGCGCCACCGTCATTCCCGGCTTCAAGCGCCCAATCGCCGCGGGAATTATTCGCAGCGTCCGATCCGCTGGAACAGGAAACGGCTGGCCGTTGAAGCCAGTCGCGAGCCACACTTCCACGTCCGTATTCAGCGTCCGTCCCGGATGACGAAACCCCGCCGGCATCACGCCCACAATCGTGTACAGGTCCCGATCGAGCGACATTTTTCGCCCGATGATCTTCGGATCCGATCCATAATTGCGCCGCCAGAAGCCGTCGCTGATCACCACCGGCTCCAGAAATCCCGGCACGGTATCCTGCCGTGTATACACGCGCCCGATCGCGGGCTTCGTTCCCAGCAATTCAAAATAATCCGGACTGGTGATCAGCCCTTCCGCGCGCACCGTCCGCTCCCCACCGCTCACACCCGAATTGCTCGGCGCCACCGCCGAAACTTCCTGAAAAACGCCCGAGCGCTCTTCCAAATCCCACAGTTCCGGCGCGGACATGCCCACATCTGTATTATTCGGCCCAGCCAGGTCGTCGAAGATGCGCACCAGCTGCTCGGGATGCGCAAACGGCAGCGGCCGCAACAGCACTCCATACACCACGCTGAATATTGCCACGTTTGCGCCAATCCCCAGTGCCAAAGTCAGCACCGCCACCAGCGTGAATCCCGGAGATTTCAGCAGCGTGCGCGCCGCGTAACGCAGGTCTTGGAAGAATGAGACCATTGGTCCCTCCTACTACGCACCCTGAATGTGCCGCGAAGTCTGCTAGTTAATCTGCCCGTTAAATCGAACGACACGACACCCCGTGGCTATATGGACGTGGCGAGCCGCATCATCGTTAGCAGCCCGATCGCTCTGGATGCGCGTCCGGCTGAAACCGGCCGGCGAATTCGAAAAACTAACCCCACAGCCCGTGCCTGCCGCGTCCGGCAGTGAGACGGGACGCGCACACCAGGCGAAGGCCCCGGTGCCCGCCAGCCGAAGTGTGCAATTTTGAACAGATTCACCCATCCGGCCCCATGTTAATCTTGTCTATGGCTTCGTCAGCTAGTCGAAGTGTATCTATTAAGGTTCCTCGTCCCCCAAAAAGGACGAACACCCGGAGCCGCGTCTTTGATGTGAAGGCCTTCCTGGACTCCACCGGGCTAGGCAGAAAAGTCGCCAAATTCGCCAGAAAAGACGCCGTCTTCGCGCAGGGCGATTCCGCTAAACATGTGATGTACATTCAAGAAGGCGGCGTGAAGCTTTCGGTCGTCAATCAAGTCGGGAAAGAGGCAGTAGTAGCCATTCTCGGCCCGGGCGATTTTTTCGGGGAAGCGTGCCTCGGAGGCCAGTCCCTCTGTATGGCCACCGCCACCACCATCGCGCCCACCACTGTCCTGGTGATTGAAAAGACCGAAATGATTCGCGTGCTCCACGAAGAGCACGAATTCTCCGACCGCTTCATCGCCTATATGCTCGCGCGCAATATCCGCGTCGAAGAAGATCTAATCGACCAGCTCTTCAATTCCAGCGAAAAACGCCTCGCGCGCACTCTGCTGCTGCTCGCGCGTTACGGCGCGCCCGGCGATCCGCGCAAATCACTTCCCAAGGTATCGCAGGAGACTCTGGCGGAAATGATCGGCACCACCCGCTCCCGCGTCAATTTCTTCATGAACAAGTTCCGCAATCTCGGCTTCATCCACTACACAAACCGCAAAATCCACATTGATAATTCGCTCCTCAGCGTCGTCCTGCACGACTAGTTTTCGGCCCGCACCAAACGCCAAAATTCCGTACGCTGGCGTACCGAAATAATAAAGAAAGTGTGCCAAATTGAACTGTTTCGCGGCTGCCGCTTCCCGCATCCTGTCTCAATGAAAATTCACGAACTTACACCGAAACAATTATCATCGATCCCTTGTCCCACCTGTGGCGTCGGGGTCGGAGAACGTTGCGTCCTCCATTCCGGGGGCCCACGCTCGGAGCCGCACGTGGACCGCAAACTCGCCGCCGCTGAGTGCTTCGATAAAAGTAAGAAGTAAACGACAAGAAGTAGATCGTGCCCGCCGCAAAGTGTAGAAAATTTCCCCCGCTACCAGCCGTCCGCCTCGCCCGTAGCACGCTAACTTTCCCCGATAAGCCATCTCCTAAATGACCGACCCGGAAGAGCGGGCCGCGAACTGTGCAGTTCGGTACAGACGCGGCTATCCGTAGCGCTCATGCTGTCACACAAGCAAAGCATCTTCAGCGAAAACTTCCCCTACCACCCCCACCCTGAGCGCCAATGCCCAGGGTGTGTACAACGCAACCGGGCCGCCCAGACGCTACGCCAAGAAAACGAACCCGCCGCGCGCCGCTCGTACCGCTAGCCTCCTCGCACCGCCTGTGATAAAGATGTTCGTTCCATTTGCGCCATCATCATTCCCAATCACGGAGTTATTCTTGACCCGTCGAAAAGTTAAAAGCACAGCCGTCACCCTGCGCGACGTCGCCCTGGAAAGCGGCGTGTCTCCCGCCACCGTTTCCATCGTCCTAAATAACGCGCCGCTCTCCCGCTACATCCCGCCCACCACCAAAGACCGCATCGAACGCGCCGCGAAAAAACTTGCGTATCGTCCCAAAGTCGTCTCGCGTTTCCTCAGCGCCAAACGCAATCGCACCGTCGGCGTCATGGTCTTCGATATCACCGACCCGTACTGCACCCTAATCCTTCGCGGCATCGAAAATGCCCTGTATCAAGCCTCCTACCTGCCCATTCTCACCGACGTGCACAATCAGCGCGGCCGCTTCGAGCGCTACCTCGAAATGCTTCTCGCGCGTCCCGTCGAAGCCCTCATCGTCGTCGCCAACTGGCTCTTCGTGGACATCGATCTCCTCGCCGACGTGGAAAAACGCAACATCCCCGCGGTAATGATTGGCCGCGAGCTGCGCTCCGGCGCCGTCAGCTCCGTCATGGTAGATAACGAAGCCGGCGCGCATCTCGCCATGGAACACCTCCACTCGCTCGGCCATCGCAAAATTGCTTTCATCCGCGGCCCGAAAATGCTCGGCGATAGTTCTCCACGCTGGCGAGGCGTCCGTGCCTTTGCTCGCTCCGTGAATCTGGAAATTGATCCCGCGCTGGTTCTCGATCTCCCCGATTCCTTCGACCCCAATTCCAGTTACGAAGGCGGCCTGAAACTCACCGAAGAATTCCTCAAGCACAAGAAGCGTTTCACCGCCGTGATGGCCTTCGACGACATGACCGCCTTCGGCGTCATTCGCGCCCTCGCTCGCGCCGGCATAAAAGTTCCCGAAGATTGCTCCGTCATCGGCTTTGACGACGTAATCCCCGCCGGCCTCTCCGTCCCCTCGCTCACCACCGTCCGCCAGCCGATGGAAGCGCTGGGCAACGCCGCCGTGGGCATCATTTTGGACGCCGTCAACGCGGCTATCGAGGAACGAGAATCCCCAGCCCTGCACCGGCTGCTAGCCCCCGAACTAGTAGTGCGCGAATCCACCCGCGCCGTTTCCTGGGCCTAGAATTTCGTGTTGCGTTGTTTTTTTGGGCAGTTTTGCCGCGTTGCTTCCGAGGCGTAGTATTTCGGTTTGTGTTGCAGCAGAAGCGGGGAATCCTGTTTTTTTTGCAGCGGAGCGTTGGTTTTGCGCTTGACTTGCACGCAGCCCGCGCATAATACTTCGCTTTAATAAATTTTAATGAATCCATTACTACCCTGTGCTTCTCCCAGGAGGTCAACGCACCTTGCGCAAAAATCAAATCGTTCGATCGCCCTTCACTAGCGTCGCAGCAGCCATCGCGCTTTTCGCACTAGCACTCGCTCCCGCGCGCCTCTGCGCCGATCCATCCCCCGAACCCAACGCCAAATTATTCCTCCGCTCCGACTGGACCCTTCAATCCTCCTGCCAAATCAACGCCACCCCCGAACAAATCTCCACCACCGGTTTCAACACCACCGGCTGGCACTCCACCACCGTCCCCTCCACGGTAGTCGCCGCCCTGGTCGCCGACAAAACCTACCCCGATCCCTACTACGGAAAAAATCTCCGCGATATCCCCGGCACCGAATATCCCATCGGCAAGAATTTTTCGCTCCTGCCCATGCCGCAAGACAGCCCCTTCCGCTGTTCCTGGTGGTATCGTACCGAATTCAAACTCCCCGAAAATTTCGCAGGCCGCCGTATCTGGCTGCATTTCGGCGGCATCAATAATCGCGCCAATATCTGGCTCAACGGTCACAAAATCGCCGACGCCAAAGACGTGGCCGGCGCCTATCGCACCTACGAATACGAAATTTCCGCCCAACTCACACCAGGCAAATCAAATTCGCTGGCCGTCGAAACCTTCGCCCAAACCGAAAAAGATCTCGGCATCAACTGGGTTGACTGGAATCCCGCGCCCCCCGATAAAGACATGGGCCTGTGGCGCCCGGTTTATCTCCAAGCCAGCGGCCCGGTCGCCATCCGCTATCCGCAGGTCATCACCCACTTTCCCACCACGTCGCTCGCGCAAGCGAATCTCGGCATCGAGGCCGAACTTCACAACGCGACAGCAGAAGAAGTCACCGGAACCCTCGAGGCCCAATTCGACGACGTCCAGCTGAAACAGACCATCACGCTGAAGCCAAACGAAACCCGCACCGCCCGCTTCCTCTCCGACGCCTATCCGCAGCTGCAAATCAAGAATCCGAAACTCTGGTGGCCCTACGGCATGGGCGCGCAAGACCTGCACGAACTTTCCCTGCGCTTCCAGACAAACAATCAGGAATCGGACGCCCACACCCTCAAATTCGGCATCCGCGAAATTACCGCCGCGCTCAATTCCACCGGCGCCCTGCAATTTTCCATCAACCAGAAAAATATATTAATCCGTGGCGGCGGCTGGTCTCCCGATATGCTCCTGCGCCAGGATATGGACCGCCTCGAAAACGAATTCCGCTACGTCCGCGATATGAACCTGAACACCATTCGCCTTGAAGGCAAGCTCGAAACCGACGACTTCTACAATCTCGCCGACCAGCGCGGCGTCCTCATCATGGCCGGCTGGTGCTGCTGCGATATCTGGGAACAGTGGAAGCACTGGCAACCCGAACACCTGGAAATTGCCACCGCCTCTCTACATTCTCAAATCATGCGCATGCGCAGCCATCCCAGCATGCTCGTCTGGCTCAATGGCAGCGATAATCCTCCGCCCGCCAACGTCGAAACCGCTTATATCAAAGTCCTGAAAGAATCCTCGTGGCCCAATCCATATATTTCTTCTGCGTCAGCCATGCCCACCACCGTCACCGGACCCTCCGGCGTGAAGATGACCGGCCCGTACGATTACGTTCCGCCCGACTACTGGCTCGTTGACACCAATAAATACGGCGGCGCCTTCGGATTCAACACTGAAACCAGCCCCGGCCCCGCGCCTTCGCTCGAAAGCTGCCTGAAGCGATTCATTCCGGCCGATCACATGTGGCCGCAGGATTCTTTCTGGAATTTTCACGCCGGCTCTGAAGGCTTCAAAGATCTCACGCACTTCAATAGCGCGATGGACGCGATCTACGGGCCGTCCGCCGGACTCGGCGACTACCTCGTGAAATCCCAAGCTATGGCCTACGAAGGCGAACGCGCCATGTTCGAGGCTTACTCTCGCAACAAATACGCCACCACAGGTATCATTCAATGGATGCTCAATAACGCTTGGCCTTCCACCATCTGGCATCTCTTCGATTATTATCTGCAGCCCGCGGGCGGATATTTCGGCACGAAAAAAGCCTGCGAGCCGCTGCACGTGCAATATTCCTACGACGACAACAGCATCGCCGTCGTCAACAGCCGCTACGAAAAAGCCGCAGGCCTCACCGTCACCGCGAAACTTTACGACGCTTCTCTCCACGAGCGCTTTTCAAAGCAGGCGCAAATTGACGTGGGCGCCGACGGTGTACAGAAGGCTTTCACGCTTCCCGCCGAATCTTTCAGCCCCGCGTCGCCCGCGTATTTCGTCCAGTTGCAGCTGCGATCCAGCGACGGACAAATCGTAAGCCAGAATTTCTACTGGCTCTCAGCCAAAAAGAACACCTACGAATGGACTAAGACCACCTACCGCTTCACGCCGGTATCCTCCTACGAGGACCTCACCGCATTGCAATCGCTTGCAAAAGTTACGGTGGACGTCAGCGCCAGCATGCTGCCCGGCCCCGACGGTCCCGCCGCGCACGTACTAGTGAAAAATCCCAGCGACCATCTCGCTTTCCAGATTCACCTAGGAATTCACAAAAGCGGCCAGTCCGAAGAAATTCTCCCCGTATTCTGGGACGATAATTACATCGAGCTGATGCCCGGCGAATCCCGCGAACTGACCGCGCGCTATCTCCCATCCACTTCCGTATTCGGTGGTTCGGAGCTTAGCGTCTCCGGCTGGAACATCGCGCCCTCCACTATCCCTCTGAAAGAAGCCCGCGGCGTCCCCGCGTCATCCACCGGAGCAGGGCACTGATGTCCACCGAGCAGGACGGGCCATTGACCATTCCCCCCACGCAATTCCCAAATCATATGCTGCGCGAAATCTACGAGCAGCCGCAGGCCATTCGCGAAACCATCCGCCAGAATGTCGTGGACGACGTAATTTTTTCGAACTCTCTCCAGCCCATCGAAAAAGCTCTCTTCGCCTTCAAAAAAATCATCATCGCCGCCAGCGGCTCGAGCCGCAACGCCGGCCTAGCCGGCGAAATTATGATGGAAGACCTGGCAGGCGTCGCCGTGGACGTGGAATACGCCAGCGAATATTGCTATCGCTCCACGCATTCAGACACCGATCCGATCGTCGTGGTAATCACCCAGTCCGGCGAAACCGCCGACACCACCGCCGCGCAACGTGAAGCGCTCAATCGCGGCGCAAAGACCGTCGCGATTTCCAACGTCGCCGATTCCACCATCTCGCGCGAAGCCAGCGCCAACCTGCAAACCTGCGCCGGCCTGGAAAAAGCGATCCCCGCGACAAAAAGTTTCACCTCGCAGCTCACCATGCTCTATCTGCTCGCGCTGTTTCTAGCCCGCCAACGCGGCCGCATGACCGCCGAAGTCACCCGCACGCACCTGAATTTCCTGGCCGAGCTACCCCGGCAAATCGAAAAGTTTCTGCCAAGCTGGGACGCGCAAGCTTCCGGCTGCGCCCGCACCTTTCAGCAAGCAAGCAAGTTCATGTTCCTCGGCCGCGGTGTCCATTACGCCATCGCCCGCGAAGGCGCGCTGAAACTCAAAGAAATTTCCTACGTCCAAGCGGAAGGCCTGCCCGCCGGTGAACTTCGTCACGGCTCCAACGCTCTAGTGGACGAAAATCTCATAGTCGTCGTGCTCGCCACGCGCGATACCGCCGACCCCGATTCCGTCCTGCGTTACCAAAAAACTGTCTCGGTCCTCGAATACGTCAAAAGCCGCGGCGGAAAATCCATAGCCATTGCCACCGAAGGCGATCGCGAAGTCACCACGGTAGCCGATCGCACCATTTTCGTCCCCCCCGCCACAGAGCTACTCCTGCCAATCCTGGAAGCAATCCCTCTGCAGCTTTTCGCCTATCACTACGCCGTCCTAAACGGCTGCGACGTGGACCGCCCCAGAAATCTAGTAAAATCCGTGATCACCGAATGACGCCCGGCTCCTTTTCTAGGGGCGCCGTTCGTACGCGCAATTTTCTGTAACAAGAGTTCAGCGCGCCCGCGTTCCCGGCGCTGCATTTATTTTCAAAAGGACCAATGGCCAGCGAACCCGCCGTAAAACTCCGCCGCGTCCTAACCCTCTGGGACCTGATCATCATCGGCATCGTAATCATCCAACCCATCGCCCCCATGGGCATCTACGGCGTCATCAGCAACGACGCCCGCGGCCACGTCGTCACCACCATCCTCATCGCCATGGTCGCCATGCTTTTCACCGCCGTCAGCTACGGAAAAATGGCGCGCGCCTATCCTTCCGCCGGCTCCGCTTACACCTATGTCGGCCAGGAACTCAATCCCGCCCTCGGCTACGTCACCGGCTGGGCCATCGTCATGGATTACATCCTGAATCCGCTAATCTGCACTATCATCTGCAGCCAGCTCACTCAAAATATTCTTCCATTCATGCCGTACTGGACTCTCGCCGTCTTCTACGCCGGCGCCTTCACGATGCTAAATCTCCGCGGCGTAAAAACTTCCGCGCGCATCAACGACGTGATGGCCGCCGGAATGTCCATAGTCGTAGTAATCTTCTTCGCCTTCGTGATTCATTTCCTCTGGAGCCTGCACGAATACGGCCAAGGCTTTTTCACGCATCCGTTTTACAATCCCGCCACGTTCAGCTTCAAAACCGTCTTCCACGGCACCTCGGTCGCCGTCCTCACCTACATCGGCTTCGACGCCATCTCCACTTTTTCCGAAGAAGTCGAAAATCCCCGCCGCAACATCATGCTCGCCACCGTTCTCGTCTGCCTCATCACCGGCGTGCTCGCCTCGCTCGAGGTTTATGCCGCGCAGTTGGTCTGGCGCGACCAGCCGTTTCCAGAGGACAAGATCACCTCCGCCTTCCCGCTCGTCGCCCAAACTGCCGGCGGCTATTTCCTCTTCCAGCTCATCAACTTCACCATCCTCATCGCCAACATCGGCTCCGGCCTCGGCTCGCAACTCGGCGCGGCTCGCCTGCTCTACGGCATGGGCCGCAGCAACGGCATCCCCAAAAAATTCTTCGGCGCCCTCGATCCTAAAAATCACATCCCGCGCAACAACGTCATCCTAGTCGGCGCCATCGCTCTAGCCGGTTCCTTCATCATCACCTACGACCAAGGCGCGGACCTCCTCAACTTCGGCGCGCTCCTAGCCTTCATGGGCGTCAATGTCGCCGCGCTCGTCCGCTACTACGTCCGCGCCGAAAAACGCCAAATCCTCAACCTCCTTTCGCCACTACTCGGCTTCCTTATCTGCGCGTTCATCTGGAGCCACCTCAGTGGCCCGGCCCTCAAGCTCGGCGCCATCTGGATGGTCCTCGGCATGACCTACGGCGCCATAAAAACCCGCGGCTTTCAGGCCGATCTGGTCAACTTCGACATCCCGCCAGACGAATCCTGAAGTTAAATTGTCTCGAAAATAGTTGTGCAAGATCTTTGCTCGGAACAGCGCCCGCCGACGCAGTTGACTCTGAATTTGTGGCGGCGCACTTTTGTGCGCCATCAGTGGCGCGGCGAACACGGGGACAGTCTGAAGCCGGCCGCTACGATAACTGTTTGTTGTGCGAGGAGCTGTGAGGTCTGCAGGAAAACTCAGAATCTTCAAACCTGTTTCTAGTCACTAGTCACGAATCACTGCCTTCATCACTCCGCATCCTGCGTCACAATATGCACATCCACAGCCGGCGCATCATTCAAAAACCGATTAATCGCATTCATATACAAAAGCTTCCGCCACCCCTCCGTAGCCGACCGCCCAAAAATCACATGCGTAATATGTTTTTCCCGCACAAATTGCGCCATCGCGTCCGCCACATTATGTCCCTTCAAACGCACCGGCTTCGCTCCCAAATTTTCCGCAAACTGCAAATTAGAAGCCAGCGTTTTCGATTCCTCCTGCTCAATATCATTATCCAGATCCACATGCACCGCATAAAGCTCCGCATCCATCCGACGCGCCATCCTCGCCGCCCGCGCTACCAAATACTGCGCCTTCGGATTTTCGCTGATGCACACCGCCAGCCGCTCCCGCACCGCCCAAGCTTCCTGTATATCCTTCTCCACCATGTAAGATTCCAAGCTGCGGTCCACCTGCTCCGCCACCTGCCGCAACGCCAGTTCCCGCAACGCGATCAAATTTCCGCGCCGGAAAAAGTTCTTCAGCGCCTGCTCTACCTTCTCTTTTCCGTACACGTCGCCGCGCCTCATCCGGTTCTGCAGCGCTTCCGGCGTCAGGTCCACCATCACCGTTTCATCGGACACCTGCAGCACCCAGTCCGGCACCGTCTCGCGCACCACCACTCCGGTTATCGCGCGCACAGTCGGAGCTATGCTTTCGATGTGTTGAATATTCACCGTAGAGATCACATCAATATTCGCGTCCAGCAATTCCAGCACGTCCTCGTAACGCTTGCGATGCCGGCAGCCGGGGATATTCGTGTGCGCCAGCTCGTCCACTAGCACCACCCGTGGTTTGCGCGCTAGAATCGCGTCCATGTCCATCTCTGCGAAGAGCGTGCCCTTGTAATCAATCATCCGCCGTGGAACGGTCTCCAGTTGCGCCGAAAGTTCCGCGATCCCTTTTCTCCCGTGCGTTTCCACCACGCCGATCACCACGTCTTCGCCGCGGCTGTGCCGCCGGATGGCCTCGCTCAGCATGCTGAACGTTTTTCCTACCCCGGGCGCATATCCCAGAAATAGTTTCAGCGCCCCTTTTGTCTTTTCGGCGGGCTTCGCCGCGGCCAGCCACTGCTCCGGAGTCTTTGGCATGCGTGTATTCTCTTCTACGAACGTTGTGAAAGCTACGCTAGAATAGCAGCGTGCGTGTGCACTGGTTCACTCGGTTCCTGCGATTTATGGCTGCTTTTGCTTTGGTGCTGGGAATTTCCCTCGTCTATCGCCACATTCTGCTCGTCAATCCCACCACCGTAGCGCTCACTTTTCTGCTCGCCATTCTAGCCGTTTCCACTGTATGGGGCATCGCCGTTTCCGTATTTATGTCCGTAGTGGCAATGGTCGCGTTCAACTATTATTTCCTGCCCCCCATTGGACGATTCACCATCGCCGACCCGCAGAATTGGGTCGCGCTTTTCGCCTTTCTGGTTGTCTCCGTCCTGGCCAGCAGTCTTTCCAGTCGCGCCCGCCAGAAAGCCGAAGACGCCTCGCAGCGCCGCCGCGAAATCGAAAAACTTTACGCCTTCAGCCAGGGCTTGCTCGAATCCGGCAACGTAATCCAATTGCTCAACCGCATTCCTTCGCAGATTGTGGACATTTTCGAAGTCGGCGCCGCCGCCTTGCTGCTCTCCGAAAAACAAAAAATCTACCGCTCCGGCCCAGTCGTCGCCAAACTCGATCTCGAAAGCCTGAACACGATCGTCCTGCGCGAAGAGCCCGTGCTGGACGTTCCCAACAGTCTCTCCTTCGTTCCCGTGCGCCTCGGCGGCCGGTCCATCGGCAGTCTCGGCATTTCCGGCTCGATGCTTTCGCGCCAGACCCTTGAAGCCATCGGCACTCTCGTCGCCGTCGCCATCGAACGCGCCCGGGCCATCGAACAGCTCGGCCTCACCGAAGCCGCCCGCGAAGGCGAACGCCTGCGCACCGCGCTGCTCGATTCCGTCACCCACGCGCTGCGCACTCCGCTCACTTCCATCAAAGCATCCGTCACGAATTTGCTCTCGAACTCGAGCGTCACCGACCGCCAGCGCCAGGAACTTCTCACCATCATCAACGAGGAAACCGATCGCTTGAACCGTCTCGTCGGCGAAGCCGGCGAAATGGCGCGCCTGGACGCCGGCGAAGTCGAACTCGAGCTTGAACCGCGCCCCATTGAAGACGTCATCACCGCCGCGCTCAGCAAATGCCACGCCGCACTAGGCGATCGCGTCGTGAATGTCAATGTGCAGCCCAATTTGCCGCGCGTTCGCGTGGATCTTTCCCGCGCGCGCGAGGCTCTCGTCCACCTACTGGAAAACGCCAATCAATATTCGCCCGCAACCCAGCCCATCACCATCACCGCGGAACTGGCCGGCGATTTCGTCGTCACCAGCGTCGCCGACCGCGGCGCCGGCATTGACGACCTCGAGCAAAGCCTCATCTTCGAAAAATTCTATCGCGGCAAGGACCAGCGCTACCTGGTGCAAGGCACCGGAATGGGCCTGCCCATTGCCAAAGCCATCATCGAAGCCCACGGCGGCACGATGAGTCTCACGAGCCAGCGCGGCCAAGGCTCCGTTTTTTCCTTCACGCTGCCGGTCGAACGTGGCAGGACGAGAGACTGATGAACGCTGCCACAATTCTAGTAGTTGACGACGAACCGCAAATCCGCCGCGTCATGCTCACCACTCTCGCGTCGCAGGGCTACTCCGTCGTCGAAGTGCGCAGCGGCGAAGAAGCGCTCGAAAAGGTCCGCGGCATGCGCCCTGATCTGATTCTTCTCGACGTAAACTTGCCCGGAATTTCCGGCCTCGAAACCTGCCGCGAAATTCGCAACACCAGCGACGCTCCCATCATCATGCTCACCGTGCGCAATACCGAGCGCGATAAAGTCCAAGCTCTCGACGCCGGCGCCGATGACTACGTCGTGAAGCCTTTCGGCGTCGAAGAACTAATGGCCCGCATCCGCGCAGCTCTACGCCGCGCCGCCCCCAGCGACGCGACTCCACCCTTCGCCTCCGACGATCTGAAAATTGACGACGCAAAACGCACCG
>Ga0308309_10000411_pt1 | contig 27844 bp, 29 predicted proteins | sample HubBroMetageWFT5_FD_192491 | JGI IMG/M metagenome (GOLD analysis project Ga0308309, IMG submission 192491) | Warmed and freeze-thawed soil microbial communities from the Hubbard Brook experimental Forest, New Hampshire - Hubbard Brook CCASE Soil... | ecosystem: Environmental > Terrestrial >...
GACTGCCGACCGGCGCCGTCGTTCCTGGGCGACGACGGACTGTTCCGCGCCTGGGACGGAAGGGAATGGCTGGTGGTGCCCAAGGGCAAGATCATCGACATGGCGACGCCCGACCACGGCACGCATCTCTGTGAGACCTACGGCAAGGTCCTCTGCTTCATCACCGGCGAGCCGCAGAGTTAGCGGCCGTCTCAGTTGGCCGCGAAGCAGTAGAGCAGGCCGGCGCCGCCGGTCGCCACCAGGGACGCCGCATCGCAGGCGCGCGAGGGATGCGAGGCGTTCCACGACTTCGACGCATCGTCGTCGCGCAGGCCCCCACGGTCGGCGTGGCCCAGCATCGCATTGCCTTCGCCGCTCTTGGTCCAGTTGCCGCAGGTCATGTCCTTGTCCGGCGGGAAGGCGGTGCCGTCGGCCTGTGAGCCGGTCAGGATGTCGTGCTGGTTGACGGTGTAGAGCCGGTTGGGAATCAGGCGGCCATTTTCCGCGACAATGGTGTCGGGACCGATCTTGTTGTTGGCCGAGTGGAGGTCGGCGACGCTCGCGGCGATCTGCACGCCCTTGGCGTTGACCCACGGGCCGCTGCCGATGCGGTCCTTGGCATTGACGGCGGTGGCGCCGCCCACGGCCTGGGTGCTGAGATAGGCGCGCCAGGTCTTGGCGCCGGCGCCTGCCTTGGCGGCCAGCGTCTGGCAGTGACGATCGGCGCCTTCGAGGCCGCCGTAGTTGGCGCCCTGCGGGCCGCCGACGCTGGTGACGAAGAAAGTCATGTTGGGAAACTGCGGCGGCTGAGGCGGTGGTGCCGCCGGCGGCGTCTGTGCCTGCGACCCGCCGATGAGAGCGACCACGGCGATTGCCACGGCAAGTCCGCCGGCACGAATTGTCTGCTGCATGCCCCTCTCCCTGTTTGGAGCCAGCATTCTGCGGACACGCCGGCGAAGGCCCAAGTCACATCCGCGTGGGTCATCGCCCGAACGCCTGGCGCAAGGCGGCGACGGTTTCGGTCCAGGCGGCGCGCTCCGCCGCCGCGTTGTATTCGAGATGGTGGCCGAGCAAGGTCCGGGGCTTGTCGCGCAGGCTCATGGCGTCGAAGGCGTGATAAGCGCCGGGATAGACGACGAGCCGCACCGATTCCCCCTCGCCGTTGCGCCGCGCCATCATCTCTCGGCAGTCCTTGGCTGGCGTCCAGTCGTCGAGCTCACCGATCAGGATCAAGGTGGGAACGGCAACCGCGCCGGTGCGGTCAGTGCACAAGGGATAGTAGGCAACGGCCGCTCGAAACCGGCGATCGAATTGGGTCTCGATGCCACCGAGTCCGACCGCGGAAAGCGCAACCATTGCGCCTTGAGAGTAGCCGACGACAGCGATGCGATCCGGATCGATGAACGGCAAGCCCGCCAAATAGAGCAGGCCGCCATAGGCGTCCATGACCCGATCTACGGCCGGCCCGGTACCCCTGCAGCTTTCCTTGACACCGCGCGGGCCGAAGCTGTCGACGACCAGCACCGCGTAGCCGAGCTCGACGAAGCGGGCACTGCGCGCATCCTCGACCTCCTTCGATCCACGCCCGGCGCAACCGTGCAGCGAGACGACGGCTGGGAAGGGGCCGTCACCGGCTGGTCGGTGGAGTTCGCCGACCAGCTCGACGCTCGGCTGTTCGGAGATAGGCTGGCTGCGCTCGCGCGCGAGACGCTGGTGCAGCGGGGTCGGAGGGCTGGTGGCGCTGCGGAAGTGGACCGTCTCGGCGGCGGCCGACGAAAGAACGACCGACGCCGCGAGAAGAGCGGCGGCAATGGATGTCGGTAGCCACGGCCGCATCGAAGGAAAGCTTCACCTGTCAGCTGGCGGCGTCAAGTGAATGCGGACAAAGTCTCCAGCACCATCGCCTGCGGCCAGGCCCAGCCCGCGGTGCTTTCGTAGGCGCGCATGGCCTTGAGCACGAGATGATCGGCGCGCGCCGCGCCGACGATCTGCAGGCCGACCGGCAGCCCGGCCGCCGTCAGGCCCGCGGGCATCGAAGCCGCGGGCTGGCCCGTCAGGTTGAACGGCAGCGTAAAGGGCGCGCCTTTGGTCCAGCGCGGGAAGGCGTCGGAGTTGTAGAGCGTCTCGACCGGCGGTGCCGCTGTCGGCGTCACCGGCGCCAGCATCAGGTCGTACTGGCGATGCCACAACGCCATGTCTCGCGCGAGCTTGCTCTTGGCTTCATAGGCCTTGGCGTAGTCGGCGAGCGTGATCCCCAGCCCCTTCTCGGCGGCGGCGCGGAAGCCCGGATCAAGCTTGCCATGCAGTTGCGTCGGGATCTGGCGCAAGCGTGTGGCGAAGCTGCCGATCCACAGCGCTTCGAAGGATTTCTGCAACGGCTCGATCAGCGGCCCGATCTCCTCGACGATGGCGCCGAGCTCTTCGAAGCGCGTGGCGGCGGCGGCGACCAGCGCACGCACTTCGGGGTCGGCCTTGACGTGACCGAAATCGAGGCTGAGGCCGAGTTTCAGCCCGCGCACGCCGTCCTCCAGCCCGATCGTGTAATCGCGCGGATCGGCCGGCAGCGAGCGCCAGTCGCGCGGGTCCGGACCGGCCAGTGCGTTCAGGGCCAGCGCCGTGTCATGCACGCTGCGCGACAGCACGCCCTGGCTCACCACGTCGGCGAAGGCCGAGTCGGCGGGATACTGCGCGATGCGGCCGTAGGAGGGTTTTAGCCCGACCAGGCCGGTGTGCGCGGCCGGAATGCGGATCGAGCCGCCGCCATCGTTGCCGTGATTGAACGGATTGATGCCGGCGGCGGTGAGCGACGAGGCGCCGCCCGAGGAGCCGCCGGGTGAATGTTTCAGGTTCCACGGGCTGCGGGTGGTGCCCTGCAGCGGTGAATCGGTCAGCGCCTTCCAGCCGAACTCCGGCGTCGCGGTCTTGCCGAGCAGGACCATGCCCGCCTGCTGCAGCCGGTCGACGACGGGGGCGTTCTCCGTCGCCGCCGTCTCGTCGGTGGCGTGCGAGCCGTAGCGCGTCGGCCAGCCCTTGACCGGCGTCGTGTCCTTGATCGAGGTCGGCACGCCGTCGAGCGGCGAGAGCGGCACACCCTTCTGCCAGCGCTCCTGCGAGGCCTGCGCCGCGGCGCGCGCACCTGCTTCGTCGATCAGGACGAAGGCATTGAGGTGAGGCTGCAGCTGCGCTGCACGCGCCAGCATCGCCTCGACGGCATCGACCGGCGAGAGTTCGCGACGGGCATAAAGTGTCGACAGTTGTGCGGCGGAAAGCCAGGCGAGCGAGCGATCGAACATGCGTTTTGAATCGTCCCGGGAAAGAATTTCGATAGCATTTGATGTCATTTCCTTAACATGCGCCGTGTGATGATTGATACAACCACGCGGCTGAACGCGTCGCCAAAAGGCGTATCCTTCGAGGGCAGGAACGATCGAGGGTCTTCGTCATGGAAGATGCCATCTACTACGCCACGATTGCCGCGGTGATCGTCTTCGGCCTGTACGGCGGCAAGCGTCTGGCCCGCTCGATGGGCCAGGCCGTGTTGATTGGCCTGGGCGGGTCAACGATCGCCGTCGTTGCCTTCCTGTGCCTGATCGTCGTGTTCTCCATCGTGTCCCCCGACAGCCTCAGCTCGCGGGGAATCGGCGTCCGGTTGGGGGCACTGCAGCTCTTCGGCTCGGCACTTGGGGTGGTTTCGGCGATCGGTGGCTGGCGCCGCGCCGAGAAAGCCGCCAACCGGCTGTTTTAACGGACGAAACGCCAGCCTTCCCGAGTCCCGCCCGGCGACCTAAGCTCACGGTCACCGAGAGGAAGACATGACCGAAATGAAGCTGGGCGCTGCCACGGTGCAGCGCATCGAGGAGTCCTACGAGCCCAACTTCGACGCCAAGGTGTTCTTTCCCGACTGGAAGCCCGAGGTGGTGCAGCAGCACGGCGACTGCCTGATGCCCAGCCACTACGACGAGGCCTCGGGCTCGCTGAAGCTCAGCGTCCATAGCTGGCTGCTGACGTTGGGCGGCAAGCGCATCCTGATCGACACCTGCGTCGGCAACCACAAGTCACGCCGGCATCGGCCCAAGTGGCATCTGATGGAGACCAAGTATCTCGAGCGGCTGAAGGCGGCCGGTGTCGAGCCCGACCAGGTCGACATGGTGATGTGCACCCATTTGCATGTCGATCATGTCGGCTGGAACAGGTCTATCACCCGGAGTGGAATTCCTTCGCCTGCGCCGAGGCGGTCGGCGCGCGCAAAAGCCGGCGCGAAGCGCTGGAACACTGCGCCGGCTCGGGCGCGCGGCTGATGTCTTGTCACTTCGGCGCGCCGTTCACCTGCCACATCGACCGCAAGGCAAACGGCTTCGTGCCGCGCTTCGACGCTCAGTACTAGTCTGCATCAGAAGGGGAAAGAGATGATATACGAATTGCGAGTCTACAAATGCGTACCCGGCCGCCTGCCGGCGCTGATCAACCGCTTCGCCACCATCACGCTGAAGCTGTGGGACAAGCACGGCATCAAGCAGGCCGGCTTCTGGACCACCCTGGTGGGCGAGTCCAACATGGAACTCTATTACCTGCTGGCCTGGGAGTCGCTGGCCGACCGCGAGAAGAAGTGGAACGCCTTCGCCGCCGATCCGGAGTGGCACGCCAAGCGCGCCGAGACCGAGAAGGACGGCGCCATCGTCGCCAACGTCTCCAACCAGTTCCTGATGCCGACGGCGTTCTCGTCGGTGAAGTGACCGAGAAGCCCAAGCGGACCGAGGGCCTCCAGGCCCGCCCGCGCATGTGAATGCGCTGACATGATCATGAGGCGGGCCTGGAGGCCCGCGGTCCAATGATCATTCGACTTTGAGGCCCGCTTCCTTGGCGAGGCGGGCCCACTTGGCGTAGTCGTCGGCGACGTAGGCCGCGAACTGGGCGGGCGTGCCGAATTGCGGATCGGCGCCGAGCTCGAGGAATTTCTGCGCGATCTCGGGCGAGCGGATCGTCGAGTCGACGGCGGCGTGCAAGCGGTCGACCAGAGGGGGCGCGGCGCCGGCGGGCAGGAAGATGCCGTAGGAGATGGCGGCTTCGTAACCAGGCAGGCCCGACTCGGCGATCGTCGGGATGTCGGGCGCCGCCGGCGAGCGCGTGGCCGACGTCTGGCCGAGGGCGCGCATCTTTCCCGCCTTGACGTGCGGCAACGCGGTCGAGAGGCCGCCAAAATAGAGATCGACCAGACCTGCCATGAGGTCGGCCATGGCGGGGCCGCCGCCCTTGTAAGGCACATGCACGATGTCGACCTTGCCCATCGACTTGAAGAGTTCGAGCGCCAGATGGGTGGCGCCGCCGGTCCCGGCCGACGCCCCGTTCAGCTTGTCGGGCATCTCGTGGCCCAGCGCCAGGAGCCCGGCCACATTCTTGGCCGGCAGGGCGTTGCGCACGACCAGCAGCATCGGGTTTATGCCGACAGGCGCCACCGCGGCAAAGTCGATGCGTACGTCGTACGACAGGTTGGGGTTGAGCGCGGGCGCCACTGTGGTCGAGCCGTTGGAGGCCATCATGAAGACGCTGCCGTCGGGGGCTGCCTTGGCGACCGAGGCCGCGGCGATCTCGCCGTTGGCGCCGGCGCGGTTCTCGACCACCACTGAACGCTTCAGCCGCTCGGCGATGCCGGGCGCCACGATGCGGGCCAGCAGGTCGTTGGGTCCGCCCGGTGGAAAACCCACGACGAAGCGGAGCGGTCGGTCGGGAAAATCCGCCGACTGGGCGCGGGCGGCCAAGCGTGGCAACCCGGCGAGCGGCAGCGAAGAAAGTCCGGCGATTGCGGAACGGCGGCGGAGCAGGGTCATCGGCGCCCATGCTAGGCTTCGCGGCGGCCGGGAGGAAACAAAATGAAACGCCCGTGGTGATCCAGGAAGCCGGCATCCGCGCGGATTAATGCCGCTCATCGCCGTCGACACCATTAGATCCTTCGCTTCGCTCAGGATGACTCTGACTCAAACGGAGCAACACCAAACATGCCGCTCGCGACGACGAACCACGGCACACTGCATTATGAAGTCATCGACCAGGTCGCTCCCTGGCACCAGGACCGCGAGGCGATCCTGTTCCATCATGGGATCGGGGCCAGCGCGGCGATCTGGGCGGGTTGGCGGCCGGCACTGGTCGGCAGCTACCGGCTTGTCGCATTCGACATGCGCGGTTGCGGACGTTCGGACATTCCGGCGGCTGACTTCGCCTGGTCGCTCGATCTTCTGGTCGAGGATCTGTTCGAGGTGGCCGATGCCGCGGGGCTGAAGCAATTTCATCTCGTCGGCGAATCGATCGGCGGCACGGTCGCACTGGCCGCAGCGCTTGCACGGCCCGAGCGGATTGCCACGCTCACCGTCAGCAACGGCGCCCATCTCGGCGCCTCGATTCAGGGCGTCGAGGCGTGGCGGCGCCAGCTCGATACCGGCGGCGTGAAGGCGTGGTCCGACGCCATCCTGCGCGATCGCTTCCACGACGATGCGCTGTCGCCCGAGCGTCTGGCCTGGTTCGCCAACCAGCAGGAAGCGTGGCCGCGCGAGTCGATCCTCAATGCACTTGGCGTGCTGATTGGCACCGATCTTTCGAGCCGGCTGCAGGATATAAGGTGTCCGACCCTGTTGCTGCATCCCGACGGCAGCCCGTTCATCCCGGTGTCGGTCATGGCTGAATTGCACCGCCTGCTGCCCCATTCAGAGCTCAACGTGATCGGCCATGCGCGCCACGGACTGCCCTATTCCCATGCAAAACGATGCGCATCGCTGCTGCGGACTTTTCTCGACTCCCGGACGGCGGGCTGATATCCGTTCGCGCCTGCGTCCCGGGGAGGACGACGGCAACAACCCAAGAGGGAACGAATGAAACGCGTATTGGCCGGCCTGGCCGCAGTGGCGATTGCCCTGTCTGCCGCCCCGAGCTTCGCCCAGGAAAAGCTCACCGTCTGGTGGGTCAAGGGCTTCTACAAGTCCGAGGACGACGCGCTCTACGCAGCGATCAAGAAATTCGAAGCCAAGAGCGGCGTGAAGGTCGAGCTTTCGCAGTATGCCGTGCAGGACATGAACGCCAAGTCGGTGGCTGCGCTCGACGCCGGCACGCCGCCCGACATCGCCTATTCCGACACGTACGACGTGCAGACCGCCGGCAAGTGGGCGTTCGACGGCAAGCTCGAGGACATCTCCGACGTCATCGGTCCGATGAAGGGCCGCTTCTCGCCCAACACGGTGGAGACGACCTTCCTCTACAGCGACAAGGCCAAGAAGAAGGCCTACTACGCCTTCCCGATCAAGCAGCAGACCCTGCACATCCAGTACTGGAAGGACATGCTGGGCCAGGCTGGCTTCAAGGAAAACGACATCCCCGGCACGTGGAATGAATACTGGTCGTTCTGGTGCGACAAGGTCCAGCCGGCCATCCGCAAGGCGACCGGCCAGCGCATCTACGGCATCGGCATGCCGATGGGCGTCGAGTCGACCGACTCCTTCCAGTCGTTCCTGAGCTGGGTCGACGCCTACAACGTCAAGCTGGTCGACGATTCGGGCAAGCTTCTGGTCGACGATCCCAAGGTCAAGGAAGGCCTGGTCAAGGCGCTCAAGGACTACACCGACGTCTACACCAAGGGCTGCACGCCGCCCTCGTCGACGACCTGGAAGGATCCCGACAACAACGTCGCCTTCCACAACCGCACGATCGTGATGACGCACAACTACACGATCTCGATCGCCGCCAAGTGGCTGGACGACGCCAACAACGAGCAGCTCACCGCCGAGCAGCGCACCGCCGGCCGCAAGGCCTACGACGAACTGATCGCCACCGCGGGCTTCCCCAAGAAGCCGGACGGCACGCCGATGGTCTATCGCGCGGCCGTGAAGGTCGGCGTGATCTTCGAGGGCTCCAAGAACAAGAAGCGGGCGCGTGAGTTCCTGACCTTCCTGATGGAAGAGGAAAACCTCCGCCCATACGTCGAAGGCGCGCTGGGCCGCTGGTTCCCGGTGACCAAGGAGAGCCAGGAGAGTCCGTTCTGGCAGGCCGACAAGCATCGCAAGGCGGTCTACGACCAGTTCAAGGCCGGCACTTTGCCCTTCGAGTTCACCAAGAACTACAAGTTCACCATCCTGAACAACGAGAACGCCTGGGCCAAGGCGATGAACCGGGTGGTGAACGAAAAGGTGCCGGTGGACAAGGCGGTCGACGAGCTGATCGCGCGTATCAAGCAGGTCGCCGGCTGATCCTGCTGCGTTTGGGTAAAGCGTAGTGACTGCAACCACGACCAACATCGTCGAGCCCACCCGCCGGCAACCCCGGGGGGTGGGCTTCGCCTTGTCGGAGAAGCAGGTCTGGGCGCTGCTGTTCACGGCGCCCTACATCGCGATCTTCCTGGCCTTCGTGGTCTTTCCGGTCGGTTATGCCTTCTGGCTGGCGCGCGATCCGCATCTCTATATCGAGTTGAGCGAAGACCCGATCTTCCTGCGCACGGTGGTGAACACGCTGGTGTTCCTGATCGTGGCGATCAACGTGAAGATGGTGATGGCGCTCTTCCTGTCGGGCTTCTTCACCCACAAGCGCTGGTGGGTGAAGGTGCTGGCGGTGCTGTTCGTGCTGCCCTGGGCGGTGCCGTCGATCCCGACCATCCTGTCGGTCCGCTTCATGCTCAATCCCGAATGGGGCGTGATCAACACCCTGATCTTCAGCCTGACGGGCGACGACGGTCCGAACTGGTTGAACGACCCGACGCTGGCGTTGTCGCTTTCCATGATGGTGCACATCTGGAAGTCGCTGCCGTTCTGGACCCTGATCCTGCTGGCCGGCCGGCTCGCCATTCCGGGCGAGCTCTACGAGGCGGCGTCGGTCGACGGCGCGGGTGCGTGGCATCGCTTCCGCTTCATCACCTGGCCCTCGATCAGCACGCTCTACGTCACCTGCACCTTTCTTTCGATGATCTTCACGGTCGGCGATTTCAACAGCGTTTATCTCTTGACCGGCGGCGGTCCGGCCGACCTCACGCACGTGCTGGCGACGCTCGGCATCCGCTACCTGCGGCTCGACCAGGTGGGATTGGCCATGGCCTCGATCGTGTGCGCCCTGCCGCTGATCCTGCCGCTGGTGTTCGTCATGATGAAGCGGCTGTCGAAATGACTCGAGCCAAGTTCATGCGCGGCGTCAGCACCGAAGCAGCCCTGCTGCTGGTCGGCGTCCCGGTCCTGCTGTGGACGCTGATTCCGATCTACCACATGTTCCTGTTCGCGATGTCGCCCAAGGATGCGGCCTTCTCGGGTCAGCTCTGGCCCAGCCATCCGACGTTCCGCAATTTCGAGATCGTGTTCGGGCAGAAGCACTACTTTCTCTACAATTTCTGGCGTCAGATGTTCAATTCGCTGGTGATCTCGTGCGCCACGGCGGTGTTGACCCTGATGATCGCCAGCGCCGCGGCCTTCGCCATCAGCCGCCTGCGCATGAAGGGCGGGCGCTGGGTGATGAACCTGGCGCTGTTCACCTACTTCATCCCCGCCGCCTTCCTCGCCGTGCCGATGTACAAGACGATGGGCATGTACGGGCTTTTGAACAACGACTGGGCGCTGATCCTGGCAATGGTGACGGTGGCCTCGCCCTACGCCATCTGGATCCTGCGCCAGGCGTCGGACAAGCTGCCGGTCGAGCTCGACGAGGCCGCCCTGATCGACGGCGCCTCGCCGTTCCAGCTCTTCCGCCTCATCTATATCCCCTTGATGGTGCCGTCGCTGATCGCCGTCGGCACCTATGCGCTGCTGCTGGCGTGGAACGAATATCTCTACGCCTTCCTGCTGCTGTCGCGCGAGACCTCGCTCACCTTGCCGGTGGCGCTGGGCAACTTCCTGTCGGCCGACGATTCGCCGTGGGAGCTCTTGATGACCGCGGGCTTCATCTACGCCCTGCCGCCGGCGGCGATCTATTATGCCTTCCGCAAGTACATGTCCTCCGGCCTCACCGCCGGCGCGGTGAAGGGCTGATTGCCGCCGCTGAACTCGGAGGCGCCAGGAAGTCGCCGATCGCTGCCGCGATCTCGCCGGCGTGGGTCTCTAGCGCGAAGTGACCGGTGTCGAAGAAACGGACGACCGCACCCGGAATGTCGCGCTTGAAGGCCTCCGCACCAGCAGGCAGGAAGAAGGGATCGTTCCTGCCCCACGCGGCGAGGAACGGCGGCTTGTGCGTGCGGAAGTAGTTCTGGAAAGTCGGATAGAGTGCGACGTTGCTCTTGTAGTCGCCGAACAGGTCGAGCTGGACCTCATCGGCGCCGGGGCGCGCCAGGTACAAGTTGTCGAGCGACAGGCCGTCGGGGGAAACCGTCGTCTCGTCGGCCACGCCGTGGACGTATTGCCACCGCGTTGTTTCAGGCGTGAGGAAGCTGCGGAGCGCGTCCCGATTGGCTTGTGACGGCTTCTGCCAATAGGCGCGGATCGGGGTCCAGCCCTCGCTCAGGCCCTCTTCATAGGCATTGCCATTCTGCGAGATGATCCCGGTGATCCGGTCAGGATGTTTCACGGCAATCCGAAAGCCGGTCGGCGCGCCATAGTCGAAGACATAGACCGCGAAGCGCTTGAGGCCGACGACCTCAGTGAAGCGGTCGATGACGCCGGCAACATTGTCGAATGTGTAGGTGAACTTGCTCCGCGCCGGCATGTCCGACTGGCCGAAACCCGGCAGGTCGGGCGCCACGATGTGAAAGCGACCGGCCAGGAGCGGGATGAGATCGCGGAACATGTGGCTCGCGCTGGGAAAGCCATGAAGCAACAGCAGCGCCGGCGCGCCGGCCGCCCCAGCCTCACGATAGAAAACCTTCAGGCCGTCGACGTCGGCAGAACGATATTTGATCGCAGTCATGGCGTTTCTCCTTGTAGATGCGTCGCATGACCACCGAAGAGAGAAGGGCGGTGGTCGTCCTCCGTTCATGCATGGTCTACTGCTCCGCGCATGGCAGCGAAGACAACATCCACGACGGCATTGGGTGCGGTGACGATCGGCGAATGATCGACCGGGTGTGACAGGATCCGCGCCTTCATCCTCTTCGCCATGAAGTGCTGCGTGTCGGGAGCGATCATGCGATCCTCCTCGGCCACCAGGAACCAGCTCGGTCGGTCCTTCCAAAGCGGACGCTCGACCTTGACGCCGATGCATGGCAATGCGATCGGCCGCTGAACGGCCGCCAACAGCGCTTGTTCTTCAATGGAAGCGTGCTGTGCGAAGGCTGTCGCGAAGGCGCCCTCCGGAAGCCAGATCAGGCCGTGGCTGTCGGGCGCCAACGCCGGCGCCTGCGGGTGCGGCTTGGCGCGATAGAACACGTCGGAGATTGTTTCGCCCTCGTCCGGAGCCAGCGCGGCGATGTAGGCCAGCGCCTTGACCTTGTCTGAACGGGTCGCAGCGATGACCGCACCTGCATAGGCATGGCCAGCGAGCACGACGGCACCGTCGATGCGCTCCAGCGTACGCTCGAGCGCTGTCGTGTCGTCCGCCAGAGAGGTAAGCGGCAGCGGGGCCGCGAACACCTTGATGCCTTGTGCCTTCAGCAGGCCGATCACCTTCCGCCAACTCGACCCATCGGCCCAGGCACCATGGACAAGCACCACGTTCGCATCCTTGAGGGACATGTCGCGCTCCTCCCGCAGAATTGCTTCGCTCGCAGATGGCGCGGGCAGGGTGCATGGAGGCATAACCTGTCCAGAGCCGACAAGGAGGTTATCCGGCTCGAGTAACTTGTCAAGACCCTGCAGAGCGGTTACCATTGGTCGGTCAATGGCCAGAAGACCTCGCCGCAAAGTTGCCCCACCAACACGCCGCCGGCTGCCGGCAATGTTCATCGCCGACGACCGCGGTCTGGATTTCCTGAATTCGGTCGCCACGCCAACAGACACACCGATCGACTGGATCGAGAATGGCGATAGTCTATTGGACTGGCTGGCGCAGGCTCGCCTTGTCCCTGTCGAGGCACTCGAAGCGTTACGGGTGCAGGCATTGCCGGGAGAATTGGATAGCGTGGCAGCCCAGGCACGAAGCCTGCGGGAATGGTTCAGGACGTTCGTTCGCCGCCATGAAGGCAGGTCCCTGACGGCTAAAGACCTGGACGAGTTGGAACAGCTGAACCGGCTGCTCGAACGCGATGAGGAGTTCGGGCGGATCGTGGCTCATGGCAATGGAAGGGCCATGGGCCTGGAGCTTCGGACGATGCGCCGATGGCGATCGCCGGAGTCACTGCTCCTGCCGATCGGGGAAGCCCTGGCGAGATTCGTGTGCGAGGAGGAATTCTCAAACGTGAAAGCGTGTGAAGGTCCAACCTGCACGCTGATCTTCGTTGACCGCACGCGCGGTCGTGCGCGGCGGTGGTGCAGCATGGCCATCTGCGGCAACCGGGCAAAGCAGGCTGCCCATCGACATCGGCTCAGGACACAGCGCTAGAGCCTGCCGATCGAAGCGACGCTAGCTGCGCCTCTCCAGGGTCGCCATGAAAGCCTTCAATCGCGGCGCCCATTTGGCGGCATCGAGGCCCGAGGCGGAGTGGCCGAACTCGCTGTCGATCTCGAAATAGTCGGCGCTGACGCCGGCAACCTTGAGCTTGGCCATGACGTCGGGCGCGATGGTGGGCGGGAAGACCTTGTCGGTGCGCGACAACACGTAGAGCACCTTGGCCTTGATCTTGGGCATGTCCTTCTCGGCGTCGAAGCGCACCGAGGCCTTACGCAGCACGACCAGCGAGTTGCCGTCGAATACCTTGGACCAGGTCTCGGCGCGCTTCCTGATCTCGGCCTCGCGGTTGGCCTTGTCGGGAAACTGTGCGGCAAGCTGCTCGTCGATGCCGTAGCGCCTGAGCGTCGCCACGCGCATGTCGGTCAGCGTGCCGGTGATGCCGCCCTTGTCGTAGTACCAGCCGCCGTTCCAGTTGGGATCCTTGGCGAGGGTATCGACCAGCGACTTCACCGCCGCTTCGCCGCCCGAGCCCTTGGGCGCGCTGACCACCGCCACCAGCCCGTCCATGAAGTCGGGATAGGTGACGCCCCATTGATAGGTCTGGTAGCCGCCGAACGACGGTCCGGCAACCGCCACGAGGTGCTTTACGCCGAGGCTGTCGAGCAGCGCCTTCTGCGCGGTACGATGTCGACCAGCATGATGTCGGGGAAGTCCGGTCCGTAGGGCTTGCCGGTGGCGGGATTGGTGAAAGCCGGATTGGTCGAGCCGTAGGACGAGCCCAGCATGTTCGAGGACACGACGAACAGCCGATCGGTGTCGATCGCCTTGCCCGGTCCGACCAGCCCGTCCCACGAGCCCTCGGCGCCACTGGCGCCGTCGCGGCCCGCCATGTGCTGGCTCGACGTGTAGCCGTGCGTCAGCAGCACGGCATTGCGGCCGTCCGGCGCCAGGGTGCCGTAAGTCTCGTAGGCGATCGTGACCTCGGGCATTACGGTGCCGCTGACAAGCTTGAAGTCCTTGGTCGTGAAGGTGCGCTTCTGCACCTTCAGAAGATCGCCTTCGGCGGCGGCGCCACCGGCGATCAGGACCGAAGCCGCGGGCAGGGCGGCGAGCAGCGGACGGCGGCCGATTGACTGGGACATGCAATGCTCCTCCGAAAGATCAGGGACGCAAAAGGTCAGGCACGTAAAGGTCAGATGGTGGCAGGCTGCAGCGGCGGCAGGGCTGTGGCGCGCGCCGCCAGTCGCTTGCGGTCGTGCTCGGGCCGGATGAAGACGAGGCCGATCAGGCCGCCCGCGATCAGCAGGCCGCCCAGCACGACGTAGCCGCGCTCGTAGCCCAACATCGGCGTGGCGGCGTTCTGCACCATGGCGCCCATGACCAGCGGGGCCAGCACGCCGGCCAGGGTCACCACCGAGGTCGTGATGGCGAGCATGGCGGCGCGCTGCGGCTGCGGCGTGAGCTCGCTTACGATCATCGGCACTACGACATAGATGGTGCTGCCGATCGCGCCGCCCACGACCACCATCATCAGCTTGAGTTCCGGCGTCGGCATGCTGCCGACGAAAGGCAGGATGCAGCCGCCCAGGATGACGGTGGCGGAGGCGAAGGCGCCGCGGCTCAGGCGGCTGGAGATGCCGGCTTTCTTCAGGCGCTGCGAGATCGCGCCACCGCCCAGCACCACGAACATGCCGAAGATCCAGGGCAGGATACTGAGATTGCCGCCGAGCTGCTGGCTGTAGCCCAGGCCGCCGACCAGGTACGACGTGAACCAGGTGAGCCCGAGCGCCAGGCCCCAGTAGCTGGCGAAGCCCGCGCAGCAGCCGGCCACGATGCTGGGGCAGGTGAGCAGGTAACGGTAGGGCACGCGCTCGCCGCCGCCGCCGGTCCTGACCGGCGGATCGACCAGCGTGCCCTCGCGGCCGAAGACCAGCCACAGCCCGGTCCACAGCAGGCCGGCGATGCCCAACGCGCCGAACGCCCAGTGCCAGGAATGATTGACGATGATCCAATTGAGCACCGGGACGGCGATGATGACGCCCAGCGCCGATCCCTGGGCGATGATGGCGGTCGGCATGCCGCGGTGCGAATCGGGAAACCATTTGTAGATGGCGTGGGTGGCGACCGGCGCGGCCGGGCCCTCGCCCGCGCCCAGGATGATGCGGCAGGCGATCAGCACTTCCAGGCTGACCGTGCCCAACATCGGAAACTGCACCAGCGACCACACGATCGCCATCACCAGCAGCGTGTGGCGCGTCTGCACGCGGTTGGTGATGAAGCCCACGATCACCGCCGAGAGGGCGAACAGGAAGAAGAACGACGAGCCGATCAGCCCGAACTGCTCGGGCTTCAGGTTGAGCTCGGCCATGATCGGCTGGGCGGCCAGCCCGACCACGACCTTGTCGGCGAAGTTTATGAGCATGAAGAGGAAGATCAGCGCGGTCATGCCCCACGCGCCCTCGAGCGGACGATCCTGTGCTGTCACCTGGCCGTTACTCCCTCTGCCCGTTGGATCGGGCTTGGCGCCATGAGACAGGAGCGCCGGCCGGGACGCAAGGACGGTGCCGTCGCATTTTTGCGCTCAGCCACTTTCAGTCACTGGCTGGCTGCATGGAAGGTGCGGGAACGGCGTGGCGCGCCAGTGCCTTGCGATCGATCTCGGGGCGGATGAACAGCATGCCGACCACGCCGCCGGCCACCAGCAGCAGGCCGAGCACGACGAAGCCCTCCTCATAGCCCAGCGCGGGCGAGGGAGTGGCCTCGACGAGGCGGCCCATGACCAGCGGCGCCAAAACGCCGGCCAGGCCGACGGCGGAGTTGGTGATGGCGAGCATCGCCGCACGCTGCGGCTGCGGGGTCAGCTCGCAGACGATCATCGGCAGCACGACGAAGATCGTGGCGCCGACCGATGTACCCGCCACCAGCAGTGCCAGCTTCAGCCCGGGCGTGGGCATGGCGAAGACGAACGGCACGAGGCAGCCGCCCAAGGTCACCGTGCCGGCCGCGAAGACGCCGCGGCAGATGCGGGTCGACACGCCGCGCGATTGCATGTGCTGGGAAATCAGCCCGCCCAACAGCACCGCCACCATGCCGAAGATCCACGGCAGGATGCTGAGATCACCCGCCATGGTCTGGCTGAAACCCAGCCCGTCGATCAGGTAGGCGGTGAACCAGGTGAGACCCAACGCCAGTCCCCAGTAGACGGCGAAGGCCGCGCAGCACACCGCGACGATGCTGGGGCAGAAGATCAGGTAGCGGTAGGGAATGCGCTCGATCGCGGCACCGTGTTCGCCGACCGGCGGGTCGACCAGCGTGCCCTCGCGGCCGAACATCAGCCACAGCACGACCCACGCCAGGCCGACCAGGCCGAGCGCGCCGAACGCCCAATGCCACGAACGCTCGACGATCAGCCAGTTGAGCGCAGGCACCGCCAGGATGACGCCGAAGGCCGAGCCCTGGGCGATGATGGCGGTGGGGATGCCGCGCTGCGCATCGGGAAACCACTTGTAGATCGCGTCGGTGGCGATCGGGCTCGACGGTCCGTCGGCCAGGCCAAAGACGACGCGGCAGGCGATCAGCACCCACAGGCTGGCCGAGACCAGCATCGGAAACTGCACCAGCGCCCAGACCAGGGCCATGACCAGGAGCGCGTGGCGGGTCTGGAACCGGTTGGCGACAAAGCCCACGACGACGGCGGAGAGCGCCGACAGGAAGAAGAACGACGAGCCCACCAGCTGCCCGAAATCCTCGGGCGAGAGTTTTAGCTCTTCCATGATCGGCTTGGCGGCCAGCCCGACCACGATCTTGTCGGCGAAGTTTATAAGCATGAAGAAGAAGATGAGGGCGGTCATGCCCCAGGCCCCCTTGAGGGGCCGGTCTTGAACGGTCACGCCACGCTTCTCCCCCGGTTGGCGCATGAGACAGGAGCGGCGCGGGGCGCACAAGTGGCGCGTGGCGGCGGCGGCCGGCATATGGTTCTCACTTCGCCCAAATAACGGCAGCGCGGATGACCTTGCGCCAGGCGTTATCGGCGTGTTGCACCTTATGGTCGGTCCCCATAAAAAGATGCGATGAATCAGAGCAAAATAAAAATTGCCGTCGTTTTCCCTTCGGAGGCAACTACCCCGGTCGAGATACTTCGACAGGAAATCGAAGGCGTCAGGACACATTTCGCAGAGGCTAGTGCCAATCTTACTTTTGCTGCCCCTCAAGCATCGCTACCAACGTACCGCTCTCTATTTCCTGAACTGAACATCGTCTCTGTGCCGCGCAAATTCATGGCCGACGAGCATGTCGTGCTGCTTGAAAGCTACCATGACAAGGACGGCTATTCCGCGCATTGGGAGTCCGGGGATCGCGCAAGCCAAGCCGGTGCAACGGCGTCGAGCATCAAGTTTAGTGGACGCATCGTTCCATATAAACGCGACTGGTCGTCGAGCGAGCTGCAGAATATGGACGCCAACGTCTTCAACCAGCTCTCGCCGCGTGAACCGTGGGGTTTCTATTACTTCCCCTTTGGTTACCTCTTCCGCTTTCTGGGCATGGGGCCAATCAATTCGTTCGGCTGCCGAATAACGCGGTCGCTCCCGGATCTCGCCCGACGCCACAAGAACCACAAGGTGGTGGCCTGCTTCGGCGGCTCCGCTGCCTGGAGCATCTTTTGCCTACATCACCAGATGTATACGGAGCTTCTGCAGCAGCGTCTCAATGCCTACTGCAAAGAACAGGATCTTGAACTGCAGTTCACGGTTCTCAACTTCGGGCAGCACGGCCATGTCGTGATGAACGAGATGTTGAGCTACATGAATTTTTGCTGGGATCTGAAGCCCGACATCGTTGTCGCGCATGACGGCTATAACGACGCGGTTTACGGCCAGCTTTGCGATTCGCGCGTGCTCGACGACTGGGATGTGATCTACCAGGAAAATCTGGAGGGCTGGTCCCAAATCCTGCATCAGACCGCTGACATTCCTCGCACCCAGCATTCGCTGCCGTATCGCGCAGTAAACCAGCCTGTGCGAGTGCTGAAATCCTACGCTAAGAGAAAGCGTCAGTTCGCCCAGATTGTCCGCTCGAATGGCGGCATGTTCGTCTGGGGACTGCAGCCGGCGGCATCCAGCCGCAAGAAGCGGTCGCCCCTGGAGGCCAGCCTCCTCAACCGCAATCGCAATCCGGACCATGCGCCAGTGGTTGTCAACGTAGAGGGCATGTTTCGGATCCTGCGACAGAGCCTGAAGCTCGACGACGACACTCCGTTCGTCGACTGCGACGCGGCGATGTCTACTTACGGTCCCGACCATTTGATGTTCGGGGATGAGGTGCATTTGATGCCGGAGGGCGACGTCCTTTTGGCCGGACTCTATGCCGACGCCATCGCCAAGGCCTATATCGACAAAGGCCGCTGGCGCGAGGTATTGAAATGAAGGTTCTCGGACTTTCCTTCGGTTTTCACGATTCGGCAGCGGCCCTGTTGATCGACGGTCGCATCGTTGCCGCAGGTCAGGAAGAGCGGTTCACGCGGATCAAGCACGATGCCGATTTCCCGCGCCGCGCCATAGAGTTCTGCCTCAGACAGGCGAGCATCTCGATGGCCGACGTCGATCGCGTCGTCTACTACGAGAATGCACTGAAGAAATTCGACCGTATCGTTTGGGCCTCGAATCTTCGTGCGCAGCAGAAGTCGAATGGCCGATTGATGGGCAGGGCCCGGACCTTATGGAACGCCGCCACGAAGGCCCACGATGTGCCGCCGTATCTCAAGTCGGTGACGCACTCTTGGTTCAAGTGGCAGAAATTCGATGTCGTCGGCAAGATCAGCGACGAGCTGGTCGTACCCAGAGAGAAAGTTACTTACGTTGACCATCACGATTCCCACCTGGCAGCGGCGTTCTATACGTCACCGTTCGATCATGCGGCCATTGTTACCATGGACGGCGTCGGCGAGTACGAGACGGCCGTCATCGCCGTCGGTCGCGGCTCGGAGATTGAACGCAAGCTGGCGATAAGCCTGCCCCACTCGATTGGTCTGTTTTACAGCGCCTTCACCGCCTTCCTCGGTTTCGAGGTGAACGAAGGCGAGTACAAAGTTATGGGGATGGCCGCCTTCGGACAGCCCAAGTACTACGATGAAGTGCGCAAGCTTATCACGCTGCGCGACGACGGCGGTTTTGAGATCGAGCAATCCTGCTTCGAGTTCCTTGCCCCTCAGATGCTGCCCTATACTGAGGAATTCCTGCGTCGATTTGGCGAGCCGCGGGAACCGGAGGCCGACTTCGCCGTCCAACGCTCCGATCTGCCGGAAGACCTCACGGACGAACAGGCCGATTCCGTTCTGAGCAGCAGCAGGCACTACGCCGACCTGGCGGCGAGCGTCCAGCTCTGCACCGAAGAGCTGATCCTTCATCTCGCGGCCAAGGCGTCGGTGATCGCGGGAACGCGCAATGTCTGCCTCGCTGGCGGCGTAGCGCTGAACTCGCTGGCCAACGGCCGCCTCATTCGCGAAGGCGGTTACAATCTCTTCGTCCATCCCGCGGCCGGAGATGCCGGTAACGCTATCGGCGCCGCAGCAAGCTACTATCACCGCACTGCCAAGCAGCCGCGCATGCAGGGTTTTGCCTCGCCGTATCTCGGCTCGCCGCTCGACGCGGCGGAAGTCGACGCCGCGGTTGCCGAGAGCGGCTTCGACGCGGTCACGACATGTTCGAGCGACGAGGAACTTGCCGAACATGTCGCCGGGCTTCTCGCGGATGGTGCCGTCATTGGCTGGGTGCAAGGGCAGGCCGAATGGGGCCCGCGTGCGCTTGGTGGCCGTAGCATTCTGGCTGACGCTACGAATCCGGCGATGAAGCGTATCGTCAACGAACGCGTGAAGTTCCGCGAGCTCTTCCGCCCGTTTGCGCCGGCTGTCACGGCTGAGGCCGCTAGCCAATATTTCGATTTCGAACCGAACCTCGCGGCTGGCGCGCCAGAGTATTACATGCTGGCGGTGCATCCAGTCCGTGCGGGGAAGAAGTCCGTTGTTCCGGCGATCACGCATGCCGACGGGTCGGCACGCGTCCAGATCGTCACATCGGCTTCGAATCCGACCTTCCACGCGCTGCTAAGAGCTTTCGAACGACGCAAGGGCGTGCCGATACTCATGAACACGTCTTTCAACTTGCGTGGCGAGCCAATGGTGGACTCGCCGCGCGACGCAATCAGGACCTTCAGCATCAGCGGCATCGATTATCTCGTCCTCGGCCGGACCGTCGTATCCAGTCGCATCGAACTCTAACAATCGGAAGGCATCCCATGGCCGACAACGCCGACTTGCGGCTCGATGTGCAAAAGGAAGTGAATCGCCTTGCCGCTGAATGCAAGGCGAGTGGCTTCGACAATGCTGCTCGCTATCTGGCCGACAACAGAACCGCGGTCGTTGAAATCGCCATAAAGGCGCGTTTGGAGCCCAAGAAACGCGATCTGCCCTCACCCTTCGTTTACTCCATGCAGTAGCGCCAGCGGGCGCGAATAGTCGGGGTGGTGCCGTACGCTGTTGGTGTCTCCGCAATGGCTAGTGCTGCATCCATAGGGGCCTCGATCCGATCGTCCCGAAGATCGCGCGTTGCTCGCCTGTCGAGGCCATGCCCATGGCAATTATCGGGAAGCCCGCCCCCACGAAGTCCCGCCGTTCCTCCAGCCCCTGTTCGGACAAGCGAACAGAAAAGACCTCGCCCGAGACGTAGGCCTCGTTGCCCACGCGTTTCTTGCTGAAATCCGGTACTCTCGCGACGGGTCCGTCCTCTTGAATGGCGATCGATCGCTGAGTGTAACCGACAATCTCGATGACGCCGGCGCTTTTCCGGATGCCGCGCCCGAATGTGTCGAAGGGCGAAGCGTCGCGCCACAGCGGCACGACCGAACCGTCGTTGCCAACGGCGTAGGCCGCGGCGTGCCTCTCGTAACGGCAATCCTCCCGGGCGTCTCCCACCACGAGCCAACCGTCCTTCACGGCCAGCGCGCTGTTGGCCCGGAAGCGATCGATCCGTGCGCGCCTCCGTTCCTCGAGTTTAGGTATGTCGACAAGAACAACTTCGGCGGCGTCGCCTTCCCAACACAATTCGGGAAGGCCAAGCCCATTGCGAATGAAGCGATCGGCGCCGGACTTTGGATGCACATCGCGATTGACAATGGCAAGGCCCGAAGTTCCGTCGACGCCCAGATAGCCAGTGTGCTGCGCTTGTCCGTTACCTGGAATCGAGATGTCCATCCGGCCGGCTTCCACGCCGCCAATATCGACGCGCATCAATGAAAACACCGTTCCACTTTCCTCGCCAAAGGTGGGTCCAACAAGCGCCAGAGCGGATTGATCCGGTGCAACGGCCAGGCCCATGACCATCGTGGTCTTGGGGCCACTCGGAAGTCTGTGAGACCACAAGACCTTGCCATCCGGCCGAAGCGCTCGGAGGATCGGTACACTTACAAAGGAGGCATCTTTTGGAAACGACAGATATCCGCCGGAATAGATCGCTTGCGTCGACGCAGCGATAAGACCTGCACCGATTTCCGGATCTGCGACTTCCCATTTCTTCGTCCCGTCGATCGCCTGGCGTCGGATCAGGGAAGGGGAGCGCTTGCCGTTCCAGGCGCCGATCGTGGATGTGGCGAAGTCGTCGTCCAAAGGAGCGCCGGACAGAATCTCCTCGTCCACCGACGGGTTGATCGCCGCAAAGGGGCCAAGGTCCCGCGGGTTGACCTTAGCCTGGGCGTCGAGCGTGATCGACCCGTCACCCAGGACCACCAGGGCCGCCCAGAAACGCGGATGGAGCAGCGGCCGCGGCGCCGGTCCGTCGAGATGCCGGCGCACCGCGAGGGCCAAAGCGTCGGCGATCGCGACATCGCCGGCCCGGGCGGTGCGAAAGACATCGACGATGAGATCGCGCGTGATCGAGCTTTCGATCGGCCACAGCGAGGCGATCATCGACGGGACTCCCGCGATGGCGAACGACGTCGCGAGACCCTGGATGCCACTGTCGATGATCGACGGCTCGTAACGCGCCGAGTTGCACGCAGACAGGACGACCAGGCGCGCCCGCAGCGGCAGGCCCGCGATCTGCGAGGCGGTCAGCAGCCCATCATTGAAGGCGTCGCCCTGGGGCGCGGGCGTGAACACCAGGGAGGGCTCGCGCAAGCCCCGCAACTCTTCCTTGACGAGGCCATGCGTCGCCAGATGAACGACATCGAATTCCGACAAGGGTTCCAGCCGGAACGCCTCCTCGGTGGCCGCCTCGCGCCGCAGCAGGCGGACCTTCGCCTTGGCGAACAGGCTCGCCACCCGTTCGACTTCTTCCGACGTTTCGGGCAGTTGCGGCAACGTGCCGAGGCCGTCGCGGGCGGCCGACGCTCCAGCCGAAAGTGCGGGATCGCCGACTCCCAGATAGTCCAGCGTCGCGCGTTTGGTCTTCGAAAGTTTTTTCGTCGCTACGAAGGCGTCGATCGAGCTGGTCCTGACGAAGGCGCGATCGCGGACCAGCCAATGTGCCGAGCGAAGATCGTAGCCGGCGCCCAGCACGGGCGGGACTTCCGTGAGAAGCGCCGCCGGCGGCACCTGTCCCGCCACGCCGCCGGGCGTGACATGGTAGATGCGCCGGCTTGAACGCAGGCATTCCTCCAGCCCGCCAAACAGGAGCTTGCCCAAACGAACCGCCTCGACGGCGGGAAACTGGCTGTCTGCCTCGATCGATGCCGGATGCGCGGCCGTCAACGCAGCCCTGAGAAGGCGGGCGTCGGTCGCGACCGTCGTCTCGTCCACTTGCTGTGTCGATGACAGGGCCCGATCCGCGCGGACGCAGATCTTGCCGAGCTGACCTAGCGCCGGGACGTAGAAAACCAGGGCCTCATCGGCCAGCAGCAGAGGTTTCAGGGCGGCGAGGCTCGTCACCGAATCGACTCCGCTGGAAGCGTTGGTGTCGAGCAGCGCGGCGTGGAGGCGTCGCTGCTGGACGGCGAAATCGTTGGCCGTGCGGAGGATGCGCAGCCGGTCCTGATTTATCGTCTCCGGGCTTCGTTGTCTTGGCGACGCCAAGCGGCCGGCAAGCGCCGCGAGCTCCGCCTTCTCCCAACTCGCCCGTTGATATTCGATCGTCCGCACACTTTGAGCGATGCGCCTCTTGTCGTCCGACGCTTGGATGGCCTCGCTGGCGAGAGCGTCGTCGGCGCTCGTCTCGACGGACCGATTCAGGACGACCTGGGCGCCCAGGATGAGATCATAGTCGGGCGTGCCAGCGGATGACAGCGTCGCGGCGATCGCGAACTCGAAGAGCAGCTGATCGGTCCAATAGGGCAGGGGCGAAGCATAAACCGACTGTCGATATCGCTCCTGAAGGGTGCCGAGACGTTGCCTGCCCGCCTCGATCAATTCGCGACGAGCCTCGTCCGTCTTGCCCGTCCGCAGAAGTCTCAGGCCAACGGCTGCCTGGCCAAAGGGCCGCACTTCCTGAAGCCTCGCCGGATCCGTGGTCCATTGGGGCGGCAGCTTCAGGAGATCGCCCCATTCCTTCTCGGCAGGCTCCTTTAGAATCAGACGGACGAATTCGTCGGCGACGGCGAAGTTGAACTCGCTGGCATCCGCGAAATATCCCCGCTTCAGAATGGCTTCCCGGTTGGCCTGGAGTGGATGCGACTGGAGCAGATTTCGTGCGGCATCGCGGTCGCCGCGCAGCACCTCCGCGCCCAGCAGCTCGTTGTAGGCGCTCGCCTTCAGGAACGACTTGATCGGTGCCGCCAGCTGGAGTTGCTCGAGCTTGGCCAGCGCTAGGTGAAGGTCTTTTGAAACCTGTCCGAAATCCTTGCGGTACCCGGCCAGGGTGGCCCGCAACTGCACGAGTTCGTAGGCCAGGAAGCTGTTTGGCGGAATGGCCTGGAAGAGCGGCTCTGCGGCGGCGGCCAGACGAAGCGCGCGCTCGGCATCGTAGTTCTCCAGGAGCTGGTTGGCGATCCGCACGAGAAGGCGCGCCACATCCAAGCGCTCCCAGGTCATCGACAGCACGCTGGCCAGCGCCTTGTCGAGGTGATCGCGCGAGGCCTCGAAGTCGAAGACGAGTCGCGATCGCCGGGCGGCGAGAAGCTGCAGCTCCGCGAAGACCGATGGGTTGCCCACGGCGTCGGCGAGCTTGAGGAGAACTCCCTCATCCAGCGCGGAAGCGACCGACTGATAGTGTCCCGTCGTTATTTCGATGAACGACCACAGCATCAGGCCGTAGGCCGCGGTCGCCGGCTGCACCTCGGAAGGCGGCATGGCATTCCGGGGATCGAAGGTCAACGCCGTGAGTTCGCGCGCGCAGTCCAGGTCCAGAAGCGTCACGCACACCCGCACCGCGATCTGGAACGCCGATTGCCGATCGGCGGCGGACGCGGTCTCGAAGCTGCGTTTGGCCAGGACGACCGCGTCGAGATTGCGGCCGGCGAACATGAGCTCGGCGGCATTTCCCTGTTGAGCCTCGACCCGCGGCGCGATCGGTGCGATCAGGCTGAAAGCGATGGTCAGGGCTGGCAGCCAGCGGCGCAAGAATCCGCAGCCGCGCGCGCTCATGGCTTGAGCGTCAGCAGGTAGATGCGCCGGCCTTTCGGCAACTGGCCGACCAGGGGGCGGATGTCGGCGGTGCGGGGATCGTCGAGATCGTAGATGCGCACCAGCATGCGCTCGCCGTCCGCGCTGGCATCGATCTTCGCCTTCAGGGCGGAATCGACGATGACATGCGCGGGACGACCATCGCCATTCATCGACAGATAGGGCTCGATCTCGCGCGACGCCGCACTGCGCGGCGCGGCGGCCGCGGCCAAAAGGCCCTTGAGGATGCTGGTCGGCACGTCGACGTCGTGGAAACGCTGCTCGACGACCGGGCCGGGCGGCGGCCCGGGCCCCCGCATGCGGACGTCCGAGGGTTCGAACAGCGGATTGCGATCGTTGATGGTCACCATGGCGACCTGCATCGCTTCGCCGCCCTGCATGGCCTGCTGCCACAACGGCACGCCGACGACTGCCACGACCGCGGCCAGCGCGACCGCGCCGGCGAGCCCCTGCCAGCGCCAGCGATCGAGCGAACGCCACCAACCCGCCAGCGCCGAAGTCCTGGGAAGAGGCGCGGCCTTGAGGACCCGCGCCGCAAGGTCCTGCGGCACGGTTGGGCTCTGCCGGGCGGCCTCCAGCAGCCGGCGCTCGAGAATGCGCTCGGCGGCCAGGGTATTCTGTTTCGCGAGCGCCGCGGCGCGCTCGGCTTCTGCCGGCCCGAGCCGGCCGGCCAGCCAGTCGTCGAGCAGCCGTTCCTGGTCCGCCGACAGCGGCGTGGCGTCGCGGCCGCGATTGGACAGGACCGCCAGCATCACGGGGTCAGCGGCTTCCGGGACTTCCGGTTCGTCGCCGCCGTCGGGCGGGTGCGCGCTCATGGCTTGATCCTACCATCACAGGATAAGACGTACGCGGTTGCCATGCCGTTACCCCCGATCCGGAAAGAATTCTGGCGCCAGCTGCCGGACCTGGCCGAGGTGGCGGGCCTGGGCGCGCGACATCGCGGTCCGGAGCGTGCCGGCCGAAAGTTGCAGGCGCCGGGCGATGGTGTCGTTGTCGAGGTCGCGGTGCAGCCGGTCGCAGATCAGCTTGCGGTCGCGCGGCTCGAGGACAGCCCAGGCCCGGATGCCGACCTGCCGCAGCTCCTTCAAATGGCTGGCCGCGCTGATGGTTTCGGCCTGGGCCCCGGAGAGCGGCTCGAGCTCGATCGTGCCGCCCACCGCCTCCTCGCGCCCGCGCCGGGCGCGATGGAAGTCGATCACGAAGTTGCGCACCACCTTGGCCAGGTACATCGGCAGCGAGGAGCCGCGCTGCCACAGCCGCAGGACGCGGTAGTCGCGCTTCACCATCCTTTCGAAGAACGCCTGGAAGATGTCGTCGACGTCCTGGCGGTCGGCGCGCGCGCGGATGCAGTGATAGATGAGCTGGCTGTGCCGCCGATAGAACGCCTCGACCGCGCCCGGCACAGCCCGAAGGACGTTGTCGACCAGTTCGATATCGGACGGTTCGGTTGCTGCGGCCGGCGCTCTCGCCAAGGTCATTCTCCGGAGCGTCACTCTAAACCGTTGATACGGTTTAGGAAATGCCTGCTTTCCCAACCAGGTTAGGCCGCCTGTAACGACCCGTCCGCGAGCTCCGTCTCCCAGGCGACAACTCAGCGCGAAACCGGGAGAGAGACATGTTCGCTCGACTTTGCCTGCTCAGCGTTCTTTCGATGGGCGCCTTCGTGGCGCCGGCCGTCAGCAAGGACAACACCGGGCCGGCCAATGGGCAGGTCGGCGGATGGCAGATCCGCGTCGACCCCCGCCTCGGCAACGGCTGCTTCGCCTCTCAGCACTATGCGGATGGCACCGGGTTAAGGCTGGGCATCGTTCCGGACCGGCTGAGCCTCTACCTCATTCTCGGCAACCCCGCCGTGGCCGACTTCATGGAGGGGACCAGCCTGCGCGTCGACTACCAGGGCGGCCCGCTCGCCCATCTGTCGCTGCGCAACGCCGATACCGCCCTCGCCGAGTTGGCGGAGTGCCAGCAGGAAATGCAGGCGGTCGGCGGTGGCAATTCAGCCTTCGTGCGGCCCGCCAGCGATCCCTTCTCGCGCTAGCAAAATGGGGAGGCGATGATCCGGGTGACTGCAATGACGGCGCTGGTGATCGCACTGGCGGCGCTCCAATGGGCCGGGCTTCTGTTCCGGGGCGGCGCTGACAAGGCGAGGGAACTTTGCGACGACCACCGGACGATGGACCAGGCCTTCCCGGCCGATATCCGCCCCGGCGACGCAACGCCTGCGGAAACGGCGCAGCTTCTCCAGGATTATCGGGACCGTCTCGTGCCGTGCCGGAAAGCCGAGCTGGAAGTCGCGAGCACGGTGCATCCCGCACTCGTCGCGATCCTGGCCGAGTCGTACGTCCGGCGGGATCATAATCTCCTGCAGCTGGTGACGGGACGGATGTCATGGCAAGTATGGCGCGGCGAAGACGAGGCCATCGCGGCATGGACGGCTTCCCGGGCCGGGCTGTTCCGCGACAGGCTGACCAGCGGCGAGGGTGGTTTCGCGCAATCCGACGCCCGGCATGAGGCGACCTTGTCCCTGCACGACTGGGCCGATCGCCAGCGGCCCCTGATCCAGCAGCAATCGGCGATCGACTCCAACGTCAAGACGCAGCTCGCGACGTGCCGGTATGACGGCGTCGTCCTGCACTGCACGACGTCATGAAGGGCCTGTCGTCGCTGGTCGTGGCGCTTGTGGCCTTCGGGTGCGGCACGGCTTTTTTCGAAACCACCTGTAACGGCTGGCCCGTGAGCTTCGTCTCTCGGGCGACAATGACGTCAACTGAAGGAGAGAAATCATGTTCGTCCGAATTTGCCTCTTGAGTGTTCTCGCGATGGGCGCGCTGGCCGGGCCGGCCGTCAGCGCCGACGGTGCATCCGTGACGGGGAGCGAGCTGCGCGACGGCCAGCCGATCATGGTGGCGCAACTCCAGCGGTTCACTGCCCCCAAGAAGATCCGCATGCGCCCTCAGGCGCCTCCGCCCAATTATTTCGGGCAATTCTGAGAGGCACGAAAAAGGGCGCCGCAACGCGCCCTTTCCGGAAGGGAGAATGACATGCGCGCTGTGGCTTCGGTCGTCTTGGGAGTGGTGCTGGCGACAGCGGCCTGCAGTCCGATCGAACAGCAGGCCACCCTGGCAAGGCCGGCCGTCGCCGGAAAGGCGTATATCGCCGGCGTTGGCGACACCGTCCTGGATCTCAAGCAGACGCAGTCGCTGCCGAATGTGGCGGACAAAGCCGACATTTTCGGCCGCACGCGGGATGCCGGCCGGGTGATCGTGCGTTTCGTCGGCTTTGAGGGCAACCAGGCTGTTTTCGTTCGCCAGGATGTCGTGATCCAGAGCAACGAAACGACGATGACGCAGACGCCGATGCTGCTGCCGAACTATCAGACCTCGACGGTGGGCGGGACTATCGGGACGATCCCGGTTTCGGCCACTCGGACCACCCTGGGCACTACCTATATTCCGCCCTCACCGTCATCCTCCTATCCGATGCAGGCCGGCCAGATTCAGCTCGCCGCGCCGATCGGCGGTTCGGTCCTGATTGAAGGGCAACGCCTCCGCGTCCTGCGGACCATCGAGGGCGGCATCGAATACTCCGTCAATTGAGCGAGACCGAGGAGCATGGGACCGCCGGTTAGGGCATTGAAATCAGGTCAGCTTTTTAGTCACTGCGGACTTAGCCCGCAGCGCCGCCGAATGCGACCTGTAGCGAATGATGCTGTGGACGGCGCCCACTCTTCGGCATCGGAGTGCCATAGGGTGGCTGCGTTAAAGCAAACCACTATGAGGGGAGCCGTCCATGGGCGAGGTTAGCACGATTGGTCTCGATATTGCG
>Ga0308309_10000412_pt1 | contig 27780 bp, 31 predicted proteins | sample HubBroMetageWFT5_FD_192491 | JGI IMG/M metagenome (GOLD analysis project Ga0308309, IMG submission 192491) | Warmed and freeze-thawed soil microbial communities from the Hubbard Brook experimental Forest, New Hampshire - Hubbard Brook CCASE Soil... | ecosystem: Environmental > Terrestrial >...
CCTTAGGTCAGGCAGCGTTGATGGGCGCTTAGGCTGGGTTGACAATGATTATCTCAGCGACAATCAGGGGCCGATTCTAGGCATGATCGCGAATTACAAGACGGGGATCATCTGGAACGCCACCCGCAAAGTGCCCAATCTGGTGCGTGGTTTGAAGCGAGCAGGCTTTACCGGCGGTTGGTTGAATGGGGCATAAGATCAACCACTGCGACTCGAACGGAACATATGAAGACGAGCGTGCGCGCTGCCGTGGAAGTGATGTTTCAGCGTAGGGCGTCAGTGTCTCACAGCGTGTCAACTGTTGATAAATCGCGATATCACTCATCTACTGGGGGTCAAGATACTTTCCTTGCCTGTCCGAGATCGATAAAACTTGCCAACCTGAATCCTGGCTTGGAGGACATCCTCCAGATAACAAAAGTATTCACAGTTTTCGAGGTATTTGAGCGGGCGGAGGATGCTGCTGCCGCTCTCAACTCTGTTGCGGGTCAAAGCGCGCCGGAGGAGTGGTAGGGCTTCACTCCCTCACTTGGTACCGTTGCTCTTTTTAACTATCTCACTGTATTCAACTGGAGAATTTCGTAGCCAAGATAATTTCTATGCTGTTTATCCTTTTGTTCCGAGCGGATTTCCTTGGTACTACTTCGAACGGGTCAGACCGCGCCATCGTCGCAGAGAAAAATGCCTTCCGTGGTCGCGCTGAATTTGCGGCATCAAGGGATTACGGTCGAGTGTTGACGGCCGTGAATCTGGGGTCCCCAGCTCACGGTGGTTTTTCTCACATGCAAATGGCGCGGCCGCTTATTCTTTGAATCCTTCGGCTGGATTTGCGGCCTGCTGGGGCGGAGGAATAAGTGATCGACGCGCGGTATCGTTCGCTGTTTCGAGCTGAGCAGGTCACCGAGGCCGATGTTGAAAAATGGTTCACCTACCTGATCTCGGGCTTTGATCGCGCGTTTGCTCCGTCCCTTCCGCAAGGTGATGGGATCCCCTCAGCCCAGCTCAGAAACAGACCGAACCGATTACCGAGGGCATCGGGCTGACAGAAGAAGTGATGGATGGCCTAGCAGCCCGTGGCGGAACCACGTTTTCCTGAGTGGCGGAGTTTGTATCTGAGATAGCGTTCATTTTGAGGCCGGTACAGTCGATGCCGGGAAAGAAATCGATTGGAGCGACTCTTGAGCGCTGAGTAGCGATGGAACGGTAGCAAAAGCGCAAAAAGCAGCGATGACTGTCGGTTTTTGTACTCCCGTGGAGTACAATCCCCGGTGTCACCGATGGTCGCCCGTTGTTCTCGGCGTAAAATCTTGGGCACGCCTTCTCCGCAAACTCGTCGAACTGTTTCGATTCCAATAACTCATTCACGCGCGCGTAAAAAGGATGACCCGGCCCCTTGGCCAATTCATTGTGGCTGATCCACAACCGCTCTTGCCGCTGTCTCCGCCTTCGTGTCCCCATTCCCATCGGCACTTCTCCCAGAATTTAATGGCGTTCTACGAGAAACGAAAACAGAAACAAGTTACTTTAGGTTACCGATCAAATACCCACCTTTCACACAGGCGGGTAGGGGGCCCACACTGCATTGCTGTTAGACTTGGGGGGCGTGCCACAGCGAAAAATCATCGTGAACATTGCGACGAGCGCGGACGGCTACGTTGCTCGACCGGATGGCAATCTCGATTGGCTGACGGAACGGCCGCCTCCAAAGGGCTTCTACGGTCTCCCGGAATTCGAGCGCTCCACCGATGCCAAGATCCTCGGCCGTAAGACCTTCGACCGGAGTCTGCAGATGGGCGCGCGCTTCAGTGCGGCTGCCGTGCACTATGTGTTCTCTCGGCGGCGGCCGCCTGCTTCCGTGCCCGCCGGCGTCCACTTCGTCGCCGAGTCGATCAGTGCCTTCGCCGAACGCCTCCGCGCGCAAGCTGGCAAGAACGTCTGGATGATGGGCGGAGGTGAGATCATCGGGTCATTCCTGGACGAAGACGCGATTGACGAGTTCATCATCACCGTCGTGCCAACCTTCCTCGGGGAAGGCATTCCACTTCTTGCACCGAGGCATCGCGCGGTGACGCTCCGTTTGCTCGGTGTACAACAATTTCCGGACGGCGTCGTTCAGCTGCACTACGAGGTGCAGCGGTCGAGAGTGTGAGCCAGCTATACGATGGAGCCGCAGGGCACACTTTCGCCACAGGCTGCTAGGGGAACAGAGCGAACGGGCTAAGGGCGGTGAGGTTCTGAGGCAAATGCGAGATGAGAGCTTAGCCGCTGATCTAAGGTGGCCGCTGCGTATCTGGAACACGCCACCAATTCGTGATCGGCCCAGGCCGTAAAAATGGGGAGATGTCGTTCACAGAGCTCGTTGAGAGCACGGATGGTGCGGTAATAGATGGCGACTTCTTTCACCCACAAATTGCTCTGTTTTGCAGAAGCACCCAATTGCTCGGATTTTCGGGTCAAGAAATCGAAGTGGTCCGCGCGAATCTGGTCGCCCGAGATGCCCGTCGTAGCCGTGAAAAACTCCGAGAGGGGCTGTTCCGCGATGGTGATCCACATCGCCCGCCACTGCGAGTGGGCGAATTGAATCAGCGCGGCCACCGAAAGCACGACAATGAGTGCGGCGATCATTTTGTTCCAGCAAGAAGTGTCGCAAACTCGGGTGCAGGTACCAATAGCGCACTAGTACTACCGATTCGCGCCTTGATACAGCCTGGATACGCCGGCAAGTGCTACGACCGGGCCCAAGACCTGGTTCCATAGGCAGTCTAAGCAGAAGTTTACGAGTCAGGCACTCCATTCATCAGGGAAATTGACCAGGTCCGATCCGGCGGGCTAAGCTGGACCCTGCGCATTGGAACGGAACTACACCGGATATCCATTGGGTTTCCCAGATATTCCCCCATCGACTCTGTCTGACGCGGAACACCGCTCTGCGGAATATTCCGCCCGCCTCCGCAAACTCCAGGAGCGGGAATGGTGGACCTGGGGTCTTTCGGTGGTCGCCATGCTCTTGCTCACCGCAGCCGTCGCCTCGCTGTCGCTTCCCGCCATCTTGGAGGACCGTGAGCGTTCTCGTCACTCAGGCGTCCTTCCAGCCGTCGCAGGCCTGGTTTGCCTGATCCTTTTATTCGGATGCTATCTGACGTACGAAAAGTTCCTGATCAACAGGCTTCGCCTGGAACTCGCGGAGAGGCAATCGAACTCAACCCAGTGGCAGAATCTCGCACTGGTTGACCCATTGACCGGTCTTTATAACCGGCGATTTGCTGACCGCCATCTCAAAGCCGAGATCGCTCGCTCCCAACGCAAGGGATATTCTCTCACCCTGGTGCTTTTCGATCTTAACAATTTCAAGCAGATCAACGATCGCTTCGGGCATCCGGCAGGCGACCAGGTCCTGAAGGTATTCGCCGAGCGCTTAGGTGAGGCGATCCGGGAGGTGGATCTAGCCGCTCGGCTGGGCGGGGACGAATTCATGGTGTTGCTTCCCGAGTGTGATTCGATGCACCTGCCGGGGGTGCTGCAGCGCCTCGAGTCCATCGAAGTTGGCTTAGGCGGAAAACGGGTGTCGGTGGGCTTTTCCGTCGGGTGGTCCGAGTACGGAACTGGAAAGGATTCCGAAGCCATGTTCCGGGAGGCTGATCAAGCGCTCTACGCCAACAAGCTGAACTCGAAAGGCGCCCCGCTTTCACGTTCCTTTTAGTCAGAGTCCTCGGGGTGCCCCGGTGAAGCAGAAGTCACGCCGCCCGCCCCGAACGACGTCGTCGAACACTTCCGGGCTAGGCCTTGAACCAGGAGTTCCCTCCATCTACGTTGAGAACCTCCCCATCACCGATGTATGTGTTTTTCTGTGATGGCGAGTCCATGACGAACTCAATCTGCCTGCGTCGCCAGCCCCGCTTCATTTCCTCATATCAGATACGGTGCACAGGTTCCGATTCGATCGCTACGTCAACTCTGCGACTTGGTCATCCCGATTCGGGCGCGTGATCTTGGACAAGGGTATCGCATCGGGGCCGGCCTTGGGGTATAACGGTAAGGGCTGAGCCACTATTGGATACGTATGATTCTTGTTAACAGTGGACTGCGCGGCTGGAGGATACCATGGTCATCGCGGACAGGCTGAAGGCGCTGCGGGAACAGAAAAATATGTCCCAAGGAGAAATTGAGAGACGTACAGGGTTGCTTCGTTGTTATATCTCGCGCGTGGAAAACGGCCACACCGTTCCAGCCATCGAGACATTGGAAAAAATGGCTCGGGCACTTGAAGTTCCCATGTACCAACTTTTCTATGACGGGAAGAAACCGCCTGCGCTCCATATCCCAACGGAGGCCGTGCCGAAGGGTTGGGGCCGCTCCGCTAGCGACGCCAGGACGTTTGACAAATTTCGCAGGCTGATGAGTCGGGCGAACAAGTCCGACCTGAAACTGCTGTTGTCCATGGCCCAAAAGATGTCTCAGAAGAAAAAGCGCGGTTCTCGCGCGTCGTGATCTCAGCGGAGTGTCGTGAGGCATAACGCGCTTCGCCTGGCCCCGCAGATAGCCGATAAGGGCCCCACAGGAGCGCCGGTAGAAGCGCGAGTGCTTTGTCCGGGCCTGTCATAGCGGAGAGCGTTTCGGTGCGGCTAACAAGTCCTCAACAGATTCCTCCAACATTTGTCGAGACATCTGGTGACCGATGCTAAACGGGCAGATCGAGCGTGAAAGCAATTCGCCAGGCACCGCCATTCCTCAGTGCCCGCGCTGCGGAAGCGCTACCGTTCACCGGTCGCGCCGGCGCACGATCCGCGACCATTTGGCCCGAATCATAAGACTTAGACCTTACCGCTGCGAGGAGTGTGATCTCCGTTTCTATTTCAGTGAAACCCGTAGCCATGCGGGAATTGGTTGGGTTCGCCGTAGGTCGTAGGTCGGACCCTGGGTGGCCGAAGTCGCTATTTTGATATGTACCGTTACGGTACATACCCTCTCAACTAACGGCGCTTGCTGTAAGATGTCCGATATGCAACGTGTCACCCACCAACCGTCGCCGACCATTTTTCAACCGGACCATTCCCAGCATATGCTGGGAGTGCCGAAAGCACGTCCACGATTCGATTGGTTTCTGTTCGCTATCGTTGTCGGAACGTTCCTGGCTCTGGTCGTGGTTGCCGTCTCCGATTCGATATTTCAGTGGTCGTCGCCCTAAGGGCGTGACTCAGATCGAAGGGTAACCTCCCAAGGCGGAAGGAAAAAATGCGACCTTTGCGATGCCTCACTGTATTCGCTCTTTGCTTGCTGGCCCTTCCCAGTCTTCATGCCCAGACGAAGAGGGTTACGGCGGCCGAGGGCAAGGATCACGTCGGCGAGCGCGCAACGGTCTGCGGGAAAGTAGTCAGCACGCATTACGCGAAGAGTTCCAAAGGGGAACCGACGTTTCTGAACCTCGATGAACCCTATCCCAGGGTAATTTTCACGATCTTGATTTGGGGCTCAGACCGCGAGAAGTTTGGCGCGCCCGAGAGTGCTTACAAGGATCTGCAAGTTTGCGTTACCGGCAAGATCACCAGTTACCGCGGGACACCTGAGATTGTGGCTATGGAGCGGGGACAGATCGAAATTCAAAAGTAAACCACCGATCACCAGTTGTGCGTTCGACCAGCTGTCCGCGGAAGCGTTCTACCCACGCGACGAAGTTTGACCAGCCGCGGCACGGCCGAGCGTACCCCCCATGCTTAGAAAGTCGAAAAAGATTCTCAGCGCGTGGAGGGTGTGATTCAAGCTATCGAGTGATGAACCGTTGCTCGATCGATCAGCGAGAAAATCGCGAACATCGAAGTGGGTAGCCTTGGTGAAGGGCACGCCACGCACAAACCCAGTAAAGTATCGAACGGCGCGATTGTACTGCCGTTGCGTTTCCGCAGCAGGTGCTGAGTCGCGAGCCAGAGCGCGAATCCGAGCGAATCGGGCAGCTCCCTATCGCTTTGGTAGCGGGAAGACTCGGGGAGCAGAGACCCGTCCATCTGTGGGAGTCAATAATTCCGCAGGTTGGCGGGGGGAGCTGCTGGTAGCAGATTATGCGCATCAGTATAAGTACTGCATTGTTATTCACCACCGGAGTAGCTATGGTAATGGTTATGGATGTGGGGCGCAGGCTACGAGAACTTCGCAAGAGCAGACGTCTCAGCCAGGGCGACCTGGAACGTAGAACTGGATTGCTGCGATGTTACACCAGTCGCGTTGAGAACGAGCAGACCATTCCTAACATTGAGACCATCGAAAAATACGCGATTGGCCTGGGAGTCCCGCTCGTAGCGTTTTTCTCCAAAATGGGAGGTCCGCCTCCTCCGGAGCTGCTATTGGCTTCCGAAAATCGACGATCGCGTTCGAATCAAAGGAGCGATTTCACATCCATACGCCCGCGGCATCTTTGGCGGCCTTAGAACGTCAGGACCGGCAGTTACTCGTTGCACTGGCTCAACGGCTGGCAAGGGAAAACCAATGAAACGGCGCGAGCCGGACTTTCGCGCCACCTAAACAGTCATGATGTGCCCGAGTGCGAAGCCCTCGCATCGCGGCCGCCGTGCCGAATGTTGTTTTGAAGGGCGGAGCCACCTCCGCAGACTTTCGTCGCGTCGAAATCGAACGACGTCGGGAGTGAGCGCAGGCCCCCAGCTTCGAGTGTAGGTTAGAGACGGAAGGTCGCTATGACGCACGCATCTGTGGCCAACATCAAGGTTGGGTTGCGGCAGGTTGAACGGAGCGAGTGGTGGCTTTCGTGGTCGGCTATTGTCATCACCCTGCTCCTTACCACTGGCATCGCGTCATTTGCGCTCCCCATGCTGCGTCACGATGAAGAGGCCAGCGTCCGTCTGCAATTGGCCGTTCGTGGATTACTGGGCTTGGTTCTATTGTTCGATGTCTACGCCATCTATCAGCAGGTTCAGATTCATCGAATTCGGCGGCGTCTGCTCGAGCGCGAGGAATTGTTTCAACTCATAAGCGAAAATGCGGCGGACATGATTGCCGTGGTGGATGGCAACGGCGACCGTCTCTACAACAGTCCGTCGTATGCGCGAGTGCTGGGTTATACCGCCGAGGATCTTCGGAAGACTTCGCCTCTGGAACAGATTCATCCCGATGACTTGCCGATGGTTTTGGACGCGGCGAAGGAAGCCAAGGGTTCCGGCGTCGGCCGCAGAATCGAATATCGCATGCGCCGCAAGGATGGCGAATGGGTCGTTCTTGAATCGACCGCCAGTCCGATAAGAAACGCCGCCGGGAATGTGGAGAAGCTGGTCGTCGTCAACCGGGATATCAGCGAGCGAAGGCACTTGGAGCTGCAATTGCGACAGTCGCAGAAGATGGATGCGATCGGCCGGCTGTCAGGAGGAGTCGCGCACGATTTCAATAATCTTCTGGGCGTCATTATCGGTTATTCCGAAGTTCTGCAGGATCAAATAAAAGAAGGAGATCGTCTCCGCGTATGCGTCGATCAGATTCTGCAGGCCGGCAAGCGCGCGGCGTCTCTGACTCGCCAACTTCTGGCTTTCAGCCGCCAGCAGGTTCTGGAGCCCAAGGTTTTACTTCTGAATGGGGTCGTCGGCGATATGGAAAAGATGCTGCGGCGGCTGATAGGCGAAGATGTCCAACTGACAACGAAACTGGATGCGAAGTTGGGCAAAGTTCGAGCGGATCAGGGGCAGATCGAACAGGTGATCATGAATTTAGCGGTCAACGCGCGCGATGCGATGCCGGAGGGAGGGGATCTCTCGATCGAAACCGCCAACACGGAGATGGATGAACAGTTTGTCAAACGGTATCCCTATCCCGTGCAAACGGGCCCCTACATCCTGCTTACCGTAAGCGACACCGGTACGGGCATGGACGATGTCACCAAGCAGCGGATCTTCGAGCCGTTCTTCACCACTAAGGAGAAGGGAAAAGGAACCGGGCTGGGGTTATCCATGGTTTACGGAGTTGTGAAACAGAGCAACGGGTATATCGACGTATTCAGTACCGTGGGCCAGGGAACGACCTTCAAGATTTATCTGCCGCGAATCGACCAAGAACCAGAAGAGCACACCACGAAAACGGCTTTGTCCAAAGCGTTTCGCGGGAATGAAACCATCCTGTTGGTGGAGGATGAAAAGAACCTTTGCGTATTGACGCGCAATCTCCTCGAACACTACGGCTACGCCGTGCTAGAAGCGGAAAGTGGCGCACAGGCTCTGGCCGTAAGCCGGCAGAATGCCGGTGCGATCCATCTGCTGCTGACCGACATCGTCATGCCTGGAATTGGCGGGCGCGCTCTCGCGCAAACGCTTTCCAGAGAACGGCCCGGCATCAGGGTTGTGTACATGTCGGGATACACGGGCCAAACGGTCGGCGGACAGACAATTCTTAGTCCGGGCGCTCACTTCCTCCAGAAACCCTTTACCCGAGAAGACCTGGCGCGCAAGATTCGCGAGGCCTTAGAGATTTCAAGCGTCTCGGTCGTCTAGTCCGATTCTCAGGCGCTGTGGCTGGTCAGAGGAGCAAACGGGAGGAACTTGCGTGCAAAAGATTTTGATCGTGGATGATGACCCTCAATTGGTTAGCCTCCACCGCATGCGTCTGGAGGATCGTTACGAAATCATTGACACCAGTGAACCCGAAGAAGCTCTCGGGCTTGCGCTCGAGCACAAGCCCGGCGCCATTCTGCTCGACCTGATGATGCCGAAGTTTTCTGGGTTTGAACTGTGCCAAAGCCTTCACTCCCTCAGCTACACGTCCCTGATCCCCATCTTCGTGATTACGGGCGAATCCGCCGCGAAGTACAAGGAACATTGCGAGGGGCTGGGAGCGAAGGCGTATTTCGAGAAACCGGTAGACTACCATCAACTGAGGCTCAAGTTGGCGGCCGAGCTGGGGACCAAGCAGGCAGAACGCCGTGCCCATGTGCGGGTGCGAATGCGGATCATCTTGAAGTTGAAGGGAAACGATTCTCAGGGAAATAAGGTCGAAATAGCCACCGCCACGGACAATGCCAGCGCCGGTGGCTTCCTCTGTAACTGCCCCGCTCTGTTTTCGAATGGCTCCGTCGTCGAGGTGTTTCTGACCAGCGCGGCGGACCGATATGTAGGTCGTGCCCGCGTGGTGCGGGTCGAGTCGCCCGGAACTCCGTGGCAGCGCTGCGCGTTTCAGTTTACGGAAACCACTTCCGAGTGGATCCTATCGCGGTAGCTTCCTGGGCGGTTTCAGCAGGGCCGTTCCCGAAATTGCTCTCCGACGGTTGGACGGTTCGATTCCTCCCTCGCGCCAAGGAAATTTTACCGGAGATTTGGTGGGACTATTTCAAAATGTGAGCCGGCGACCAGTAGCATGACCATAAGCGCCGCTTCTCGGCGGAACGAATGAGCGGGTCGGGGCGCTAACCTTTGTTGATGATTTTTTCCTCCCACCTCCCTGGGTCCTATTCCCTGCCGATTCGCACGGCGGTTGTGACTGTTAGCGGCGGTTCTGGAATTAAGACGACTGGAGTGAATTTCCCAACCGTATGCCTCCAGACAATTCAACGAGAGCCTTAATGAAGGTCGGTGCGAAGACTGCAAACGCAGATTGCCTGAGACCGCAGCGGAGAATCTTTTTTATAAGCTTGGGTACATCAGGAAACGAGTATTAACTGATTGTGTCAGATACTGGTACAAAATCCTCCGATATCGAAGCTACCCGTTAGAATCAGAAGATAGCAGGAGTCCCAAAACTGTTGCACCTTTTGCCAATGGTCGACGTGCTTTTCCTCTCGCACTCAGCCCCGGCCGGAGGGACCTATGTCCGAATTAGCTTCAAAAACCACCATTCTGATTGCCGACGACAGCGAGGCGAATCGTGACCTGTTGGCGGGATTGCTCGGGGCTGAAGGCTATCAGGTTATCTGCGTGGAAGACGGCGAACGGGCGCTCGCAATCGTCGAAGGTGGATCGGTGGACCTGGCTTTGCTCGACGTGATGATGCCGGGCAAGACGGGCTTTTCCGCGTGTCTTGCAATCAAAGCTCGAAGGGAAACCCGGCTCGTGCCGGTCATCTTAGTCACGGGATTGACCGGTGCAGATGATCGCATCCAGGGAATCATGTGCGGCGCTGATGATTTCTTGAGCAAACCCGTAAACAAGCATGAACTCCTGGCTCGTGTGCGATCGCTCCTGCGCTTCAAGGAATTCACCGACGAGCTGGAGAACGCCGAGAGTGTCTTGTTCAGTCTCGCGCTCAGTATCGAAGCCAAGGATCCGTGCACCGAAGGGCACTGTGAGCGTTTATCGAAATATTGCGTGGCTCTGGCGGAGCGTCTGGGACTCTCGAGCGAACTGTGCGTGGCCCTGCGCCGAGCAGGAATCGTTCACGACATCGGCAAGATCGGAGTGCCGGAACACGTGCTTGCGAAACCCGGCCCGTTGACCGCTGACGAATGGAAAATCATGAAACAACATCCGGTGATGGGCGAGCGAATTTGTTCGCCGCTCAAATCATTTCGCCTCGTGCTGCCGGCCATTCGTCATCACCACGAAAAACTCGACGGTTCGGGATATCCCGACGGGCTGGTTGGTGAACAAATCCCGTTCGTCGCACGAATCCTGCAAACCGTCGATATCTATGATGCGTTGACGACGGACCGGCCCTACCACCGTGCCCGTGAGCCCCAAGAAGCGTTTGCCATCATGCGGGACGAAGTGAAACGCGGATGGTGGGACGGTTTTCTCGTGAATGAACTTTACGGACTTTTGATCGGATCACCGGGTGAGTTGGTGGGGACTGGGGCCAACCATGAATCCTAACCGCTTTCAGAACCGCAAACAGGAGGCCCTCGACTCGCATCCTTTACGCCGGTCAACGCTTCGCCGCATGGTGGGCGTAGCGTCGATCGCCCTGCTTGTGTCGCTGGCCTGGCCAGTCCAGCACAGCTGGGCCCAGGACGCCCCAAGCGGTCAAAGTCCTGCTGCAGGTTTAAAGCAACTCAGCCTGGAAGAGCTCGGCAACGTTGAGGTCACCACGGTTTCCAAAGACCCGCGAGAGATTATGAAGACGCCCGCAGCGGTTTTTGTCATCACGCAGGAAGATATTCGGCGTTCTGCTGCCACCAGCATCCCGGAGGCTCTGCGTCTGGCGCCCGGTGTAGAGGTCGCGCGAATTGACGGGAATCACTGGTCCGTCGCGATTCGCGGGTTTGCCGGGCAGTTCTCAAAATCCCTGTTGGTTTTGGTCGATGGTCGCAGCATCTACACGCCGCTTTTCGAGGGCGTGTATTGGGATTTGCCGTACGTGATGCTCGAAGATGTGGAGCGCATTGAGGTCATACGGGGACCGGGCGGCACGATCTGGGGATCGAACGCTGTCAATGGCGTGATCAATATCATCACCAAGAGCGCGAACAGCACCCACGGCATCTTGGCTTCGACAGGTAGTGGAACTGTGGACCAGGGAACGGGCGCTTTCCGTTACGGCGGCCTGGTGGGAAAAGACTTTAACTATCGCGTTTATGGTTTCGGCGGGATTCGCGGGCAGCAATTTCATGCCGACGGCGACGGATTCGATCATTGGCGGATGGGACAGATGGGCTTCCGCATGGATTGGCAGAAGGGCGAGAAAGACACCTTCACCGTGCAAGGCGATATCTACCGTGGGGAGAGTGGAGAGAGTATCGAAATCGGCTCATTTTTTCCTCCGGCCGAGATGGCGGAACAGGGTGAAGACTACGTTACGGGAGGCAATCTGCTGGCGCGCTGGCAGCACAGGACGGGAGAAGGCTCCGATATACAGATTCAAGCCTACTTCGATCGGACCAACCGGCAGGACTTCGAACTGGGCGAGACTCGCGATACCTTCGATGTTGACTTCGTCCAGCATGCACGCATTCATGACGACCAGGAGCTGACCTGGGGCTTGGGCGCAAGGGTAAGCCCCAGCAACTTCATTCAAACCTCGCAGGGTGTGAATTTCCTCCCAGCCAAGCAAACCGACAGCATCTACAGCGGCTTCGTGCAATACGAACTGCCGATCGTGCGTAACAAGCTTACGCTGACGGCGGGGACCAAGCTCGAACACAATAACTTCAGCGGCTTTGACTACCAGCCGAGCGTACGGTTGCTATGGATGGTGACGCCGCACCAATCCTTCTGGGCTGCAGTGACGCGAGCGGTGCGGACGCCTTCGCGCTTGGACCAGGATGTCCAATTCAATATTTTTGACGAGTACTACACGCCATCGCCGGGCGCAACACCCATACCGCTCTACTTCCAGATTCAAGGAGATCCCAAGCTGAAGGCCGAGCAATTGATCGGTTATGAGGCGGGATACCGCACGCAGGTCAACAGTAACCTCTACTTGGATTTCACGACATTCTACAACGGCTATAACGATCTGCAGGGCTACGGGCCCATCGGGCTCAGCGAAACGGTGATGGGCAATCCCCCCGCACCTTATCTTTTCCTTCTCCTACCCTACGCCAACGCTATCGAGGGCCACACCCTCGGCACCGAGATCGCTCCCAACTGGAAAATCTCGCACTGGTGGAGTGTGCGAGGTTCCTATTCGTTCCTGCATATGTCGCTGAGGGACAAAGAGGGATTCACGGACACCGGAGGCCTGCTTAGTTCTTACATGGGCTCGAGCCCTAGCAGCCTCGTAGCCTTCCAATCGTTCTTTAACTTGCCAAAACACTTCGAGCTCGACGAAACGTTTCGATACTCGAGCGCGCTGCCGGCGCAAGCCGTGGGATCCTATAGCACCGCAGACCTCCGGCTGGGATGGCACATTGGGGAGGGCTTGGATTTCTCTGTCGTCGGTCAGAACCTCCTTGAGCCTCATCATTACGAATTTGGCGGAGATCCCGGCCCGCTGGTGGGAATCAAGAGAGCCGTGTACGGAAAGATGACGTGGAGAAGGTGACCGGATCCCCGTTCAGACGCCGCGCTCGCAGCCAACGCCGGCATCCCCAGTACGCCCAACCGCTCTTCTATGAACGAGCAAAGAGGCGCTCACTCCGCTGCGTGCTTGAGGCGATCACGTTTGCGTTATGTTGCAGTGCCGTTCTCGCCCAGCAGCCGAGGGCTGGCGAGTATCAGGTCAAGGCCGCATACCTTCTCAACTTTGGCAAATTTGTCAAATGGCCGCCCATCGCCGCCGCAGAGAAGAACGAAGCTTTCGCCGCTTGCATACTGGGCCCGGATCCTTTCGGCGCAACTCTCGATTCGACTCTGGCAGGAGAAACGCTCGACAACAAACCGGTGGTGATTCGGCGGATCTCCAAGCCGCAGGACGCCGCCGATTGTCGCATCCTGTTTATTAGTTCGACAGAAGGAAAACGCCTGAAGGAAATCCTAACGGCGATCGATCAAGCGAGCGTCCTGACCGTGAGCGACATGCCTGGTTTCTCGCGACGAGGAGGCATGATCGAGTTCGTGCTGGAAGGGAGCAGGGTTCGTTTTGAGATTAACCTGGCGAGCGCAGAAAACGCCAAGCTGAGTCTGAGCTCGGAATTGCTCAAAGTGGCGACCACGGTACGAAGAAATCCGGGGTCGGGGGATTGATGATGTTCAAATTCAGAAACCATTCGGTCTCCCAGAAACTTACGTGGATGAACATGCTGGTGAGCGGTGCCGCGCTCCTACTCGCATGCATCGCGTTCATCTCTTACGACATGGTCAGCTTCCAGGAGACCATGGTGCGGAATCTTTCGATACAGGCTCAAATCATCGGCTCGAACACGGTCGCTGCCCTCGCCTTCAACGATCCGCAGTCCGCCGAGACTACTCTGTCGGCATTGAAGGCTGCTCACAACGTCCTCTCCGCCGAAATTTACACTCCGGATGGCCGGCTTTTCGCCGCGTACTCGCGCGATCCTGGCACCGCCGTTCCGGTACTTCCATCAATACTTTCAGGTCAGATCGAGGCCCATCGCATCAAGGACAAAGAAATCGGACTGGCCCGCTCGATCGTATTGGAAGGAAAACCGGCCGGGACGGTCTACATCCGATCCGATTTGGTCGAGTTGAACGAACGAGTGAAGCGATATGCCAGCATCGCGGCCATTGTACTCGCGGCGTGTCTGCTCGCGGCGCTTTTGGTCTCGGCGGTATTCCGGAGGTCGGTTGCAGAACCCATCGTGCGGCTGGCCGAGGTAGCCAGAATCGTCTCACGCGACAAGAACTATTCTGTTCGCGCGACTCCGGCCCCTGGCCGCAGCGAGTTGACCACCTTGGTCGACGCTTTCAATGAGATGCTGGCGCAGATCCAGCAGAGCGAGCAGGCTCTGCGAACAGCTCATGACCAGCTCGAGGAACGCGTCCAGGAACGCACGGCTGAGCTCGTTGCCGCCAAGAAGGAAGTGGAAGCCTTCTCTTTGTCCGTCGTTCGCGCAAAAGAAGAGATCGAGCGCGCCAGCAAATTCAAGGATCAGTTCCTTTCCACCATGAGCCACGAATTGCGGACTCCGCTGAATGCGGTGCTGGGTTTTTCCGACCTGTTAACCGAGGAGCGTTACGGTCCCTTGAACGACCGCCAGCGACGCTATGTAAACCATATTCATACCGGCGGCAGACACCTCCTTAGTTTGATCAACGACATCTTGGACCTTTCCAAGATCGAGGCGGGGCGCTTGCAGTTGACAATTGAGACCGTGCGGGTCAGTACCTCCTTTGCTGAGGTCGTTGACACCATGCGTCCCCTGGCGGACAAGAAGTCGCAGTCTTTGGTGATGGAAGCGCCGCGAGAGTTGAATGTTCGGGCCGATGCCACGCGATTCAAACAAGTGCTGATGAACTTGATTGGAAACGCCATCAAGTTCACGCCCGAAGGAGGCAAGATTGAACTCGGCTGCCGGCCACTCGGCCAAGTGGTTCGCGTCGAAGTCCGCGACTCAGGACCAGGGATTCCTCTGGAAGAGCAGAAACGCATCTTTGAGGCTTTTCATAGGTTACAGCAATCCGAAAAGAGCGTGGAGGGCACCGGTTTGGGTCTGGCCATCACGCGCCGTTTGGTGGAATTGCATGGCGGTCACCTTGATCTGGAAAGCCAACCAGGTCTGGGAAGCTGCTTCTATTTTACGCTGCCAAGTGCCGTGGCCCCTGGAACAGAAGAGCTCAAGACCAGTGGCTCGGGACCCAAGACCGGCGAAGGGGTCCGAATCCTGGTGGTTGAGGATGATTCTGCGGCAGCACAACTGCTTCAATCACACCTGGCCGCTGCGGGTTATGACGTGGTGTTGTGTCAACAACCCCAGCGCGCAGTAGAGATGGCCGCCCAATTGCAACCCAGTGCTGTGACCATGGACATCATCATGAAGCCGGTTAACGGTTGGGAACTGTTGTCTAAGCTGAAGAGCGATCCGCACACGTGCGGGATTCCGGTGATTGTGGTGACGGTGGTCGATCAGCCGGCCACCGGTGTGCTACTGGGCGCCGATGAATACATTGTGAAGCCTGTGGAGAAGGCAACGCTGCTGGCCGCCGTCGAGCGCTGTATGAATCGACGCGGGCGAATCGGGCGTGCACGGCCCATTCTGGTGGTCGAAGATGATACGCCAACCCGCGAATTCATCGCCGAGTTGCTTTCAAAACACGGGTACGCGGTGGACACCGCCGCCGACGGCACCGAGGCCCGCGCCCGCGTGGCAACTTCTTCACCGGAACTGGTGATCCTCGACCTAATCTTGCCGGGAGTAAGCGGATTCCAGCTGCTTGCCGAATGGCGTTTCGATTCTAGAACGAGCGATCTCCCCGTATTTGTGCTGACCAGCAAGGACCTGACGGCGGAGGAAAAAGATTATATCCACGCGAACACCGGAGCACTCTTTCAGAAACAGGATCAGTGGCAGGAAGCCTTGATCAGGCAATTACAGCGCGCAGCGCCTCCTCTGCTCGTGGAGAAGTCATGAAGCATCGCATCCTGGTGGTCGAGGATAACGCGGCCAATCGCGAACTGCTCTCGGACTGGCTCGAAGCGGACGGTTTCGAAGTTCTGTGCGCTGAGAATTTGGAACAAGCCTACTCCGCTTTCCAGAATCAGCCCGTTCACGCTGTCCTGCTCGATATCCAGCTTGGCCGGGAGGATGGTCTTTCCCTGGCAGCGTGGATCCGGCGAGATGCAAAATTGCAAGACCTGCCGGTGATTGCGGTGACCGCCCATGCGATGGTTACCGAACAGGAACGGGTCATACAGGCCGGATGCAACGCCTGCGTTTCCAAGCCTATCGACTTCAAGCTCCTCGGCAATCAGCTCGGACGTTGGCTTCGCCTGGCAACGAGTTTGCCGCCTAACTGTTGAGTCGTCGTAAGCCCTTCACGGGAATGACAGCAGGGTCCGGGGGTAAACATGCCAAGCCGAGTTCTCGTTGTCGATGATGATCCCCTCATTTGCGAGTTGATCGAGGAGGTGCTGCGTTCGGCCGAAATGGAATCGTTTTCGCTTACGAATAGCAGCGAAGCTGTCGCGCATCTTTCGCGCGAAAAATTCGGCGCCGTTTTTCTTGACGTGCGCATGCCGTCGCCGGACGGCATCGAACTGACTGAGCAGATCCGCACCGGGGGGCTGAATCGGACGACGCCGATCGTGATCGTTACCGGCGATGAGGACCGTGCCGTGCTTGCGCGCGCGTTCCAAGCCGGCGCCAGCTTTTTTCTTTTCAAACCCGTCGACCGGCATTGCATTCTGCGTCTGATTCGGATTACCGGAGACGCGATCGAGCGGGAGGCGCGACGATTCCAACGCGTCAGGATTCGCTGCAAGGTGTCCTTGGAATCCGGGCAGGAGCAAGTCAGCGGCTGGACCCTGGACTTAAGTTTGGGAGGATTGTTTGTACAAGCGTCACGCGCATTGAGCGTCGGATCGGCGGCCCGGGTCAGTGTGGAGATGAAGCCGGGCACGCCGCCTTTGTGCGTGACCGCGCGCGTCGTGCGCCTAGCTTCTGACAACTGCATGGGTCTGCAAATTGAAAATGCCGGATCACGAGAAACCAAGAGGCTACAGGAATTTCTATTGCCGCTGATTCTGGCAGGCACGAGTTAAAGATTTTCGGGCCGTTCTATGGAAGGCCCCGAAAGACGGGATCTCAAGATCAATTTCGAGTCGAACCCAATTTCACCATTCCTGTTTTCTGCCTGGTCGCCACGGTTAGCCGGTCGCGTCCTTCTGTTTTCGATTGATACAGGCACTGGTCCGCTGTGCGCAAGATCTCCTCCGCGCTCGAACCGTGCTCAGGAAACGCGGCGACTCCAACGGATAAGGTGACGCGATCGAGAACTTTACCCAGGTGGCGCACCGAGATTTTACTGGCCTCCATGCGCAATAGATTGGCGCGCCTCGCGGCATCTTTCGCCGATGATTCGGGCAAAATGATCGCAAACTCTTCGCCGCCGTACCGGCAGATCACATCATCTCCGCGGAAATGGCGCAGGAACAACTCCCCCATGGTCCGCAGGACCAGATCCCCGGCATCGTGGCCAAAAGAGTCGTTGAACCGTTTGAAATGGTCAAGATCGATAAAAACGACGGCCAGCGGACGTTTCTTGCGCCTTGCTCGCTGTAGTTCACGATCCAGGGATTCTTGCATGAACCTCCGATTGAACAGTCCCGTCAACGGATCGCGGATCGATTGGTCCCGTAGCGTCTCCCGCAATCGCAAGTTTGCTAGAGAAAGTGCGAGTTGACCGGCCACGGTGGTCGCCAGCCGTTGCCGCGATTCCCGAGAAGCATCAGGGCCAACTTCCGTTTGCGCCTGCTCGCCGGTCGGAAATTCCAGACAGAGGATACCTACCGTGTCCCCTTGTCCCACCATGGGCACGCACAGATATGTTGCTGCGGCCGGGTTCTTCAGGTGCGCACATGAAATCCCCTGGCCAAGATGATCACTCCAGTGCGGATGTCCACGCCGAAGAGCCCAGCACATGTCGGGCGTAAAGATTGCCTCCGACGAGCACGATTCGCCCCAGATCGCCACGGACTCAAGCGCATTGCGCGAAGATTTGAATGCGTACAACATTCCGGAAGTAGGGGCGGGAAATAGCTTTTTGGCCGACCGGGCGATCACCGAGTATGCTTCATCCGTTGTCGCGCAGCATTGCAGCAGGTCGCCCATTTCGCTGAGCAGCGTCATCTGCCTGGTTTGCATCTGGAGCTCTTCAACCAGTCGGTTCAGTGATGCGGAATGCTCCTTGGCCTGTGCCGCGGCACGGACTTGATCGGAAATGTCTTTGTATATGGTGTAGGCGGCCCGGACCTCGCCTTCCTGGAGCAAGGACACCGCATTCAGTTCCACGTCAATTAACTTCCCGTCCTTGCGGAGGCAGCGGGTGGACGCATGAACGGGCTGTCCGGACGAGAGCTGCGCCCTGAATTCACCGCCCCGCAAGCTCGAGTCGATTGGCGAAATAAGAGAGTCCAGGTCGTTTCCTAGCAGATCTTTGCGATCGAATTGAAACAGACGCTCGAACGCGTCGTTACAAAGTTCTACGCGTCCGTCTCTGTCAAGAACGACGATCCCCGAAGGTGTGTTTTCAATAAGGGAATTCAAATAGTTCGTTTGCCCGCGTAGCTCCCTCGCCATGCGATGCCGTTCGCTTACCGCCGCGCCGACGAGCAGGCCGGTAAAGGAAACGACGAGCATTAACAGTCCGACCTTGGGCAATACCGCTGGTTCCTGTGGAAATATTCTCAGGGCCACAACGATGCCGAAATTCAAAGCAAGCAGACCGCTAACCACGCGCTTTATTCCATGGCGCATGGCGATCCAGATAATAGGGATGAAACTCAGATAGAACAGCTGCAGTCGGCCCAGCGGATTTCCAAACATGACCCACAGAAGAAGTAGAAGGCTGATTCCCTGTCCGACAGCCTCCGCGACCAGAGAAGGTCGTACCCTCGGCATATTTTTCGGGGAAGCACGTCCTGTAACGCTCTTGAGGGAGGCCGGCGACAGCTCCCTCCGAAGCCAGGGACGCACATGAATCAGCAAGAACGGCGCGACGACTACGAGCGCAATCGAATCGCCGCTGAACCAACTGAAGGCCGCGCTCCAGTACTGATTCCAAGCAATCGTGTGGTCCGCAACTAAGCATAGGACTCCAACGACCGTTGCGAACACGGCGGCAGTCAGGGTGACGAAGACATAGCGAACCACATCACGACGGTGATTCAAGCCCGTGTCAATCTCCAGAGGACCGCGCAGAACGATCGCTGCTCCCGCATAAATGGCTGCAGGCGCGACAGACCCTAAAGATTCGCTCCAGGAAGCCAAAGGCTGGTGGTAAATCCATGCGTCGGAAGCGACACCAGCGAGGCAAACCAAGAGGGCATACCAAGGGCTGATGCCCAGCATAAGGGCTAGAGCTAAACCGGTAGCGGGATACCATAAGGTAAAGCCGAGCTGAGTTTCCATTAAGATGTCGGACCGGTTCAACAGGACATAGAGCGCGAAAAAAAGGATAGAGAGCACGGCGTGACGTATGACGAGGGGTCTCCCAAGCGCCGCCAGCTTGTGCCGGGGCTCGCTAAAGATTCTGCTGCCGTGAGCTGGTTTCTGGTCCATTTCGAATGGCGTCGGACATCCTGATGTCCGTCCGGTCTGAATGGATGAAAAGTTGAGCTATCAAATCTTAGTATGAGAACGTGGCCTTGCGGATACATACTGCGTTTACGTGTTATATTCGACAATAGAGGAAAATCGACGAATCGGTGTTCGAAGTGTGCACTGCCGGAGCACCAGCTGATCAAAATTCGCCGAGACTTTTCCGAAGGGATGGCACGCTGGGCTTACGCTGTTAAGACCGCCACATGCGTGTATGAGGGCGCCCCCAAGTCGCTGTTGCCTCCCATCCTACAGAAATCGCATGGAACAAAGAATGTGAAATCACGGTGCGAAGTGTTCACAACGGGACAGACGCCTGTCTTCGCTTTGGCTACTCTCTTGTCGGTGCAGTGCTTCCTCTCAGACGAAGGGGCATCCGCGACAGACTCGTATGCGCTCTCATTGACATTCGGGAATGTACCACCTAGGAGTTGCCTATGGCTCTTCTGCTCCGGTTTAATGTCCCACTGCAAGTGGTCGCCGCGTTTGTGATCTTTATTTTCGGATACCTCGCACTCTTTGTTTCCCTTCTCACCGTCCTTGCCATCGCGAGAGGCCTCTACGAAGGCGCAAAGAGGGTTCGAGCGTACGCTGTGAGGTCTGCCTCAGAAATTGATTCCATTTCATCCGATATCACAATGCCGGCTCCACGAGAGCAACGATTCGTCGTTCCGGCCCTAACGCCGAAGGCAATTGATTCGTCGTTGTGATCCTAAGGTGGCCAGTAAGGCCGCGGGTGCCGACCATCCAAGCGGTAGGAAGTCTGATCACGACCCCTCGACTTCTTAAAAGCAATTTCGGGGCTGCGCAGGTCAACTATTTGTGAAAGGACACTGAAGATGCCCAGAACTGACGGGCCAGGACCGATTCTAACGTTTATTTTAGGTGTAGGCGTCGGTGCCCTAGCTGCTTTACTGCTTGCACGGAAACCTGGAGGGGAACTGCGAAGCGATCTCGCCGAAGGTGTGAACAGTCGAGTGAAACAACTCCGCCGCACAGGCAAAGACCTAAGGAAACGAGCACGAAAAATCGTGGACGTTGCGAAAGACCAGGTGCAGGCCGCGATTGAGCTCGGCGATAAAACGTAGTCGGGATTCGAAATTCAATTTGCTTCAGAGCAGACGACAAGATGAAGTCCGCTAGTGAGAATGAGATTAGAGGCCGGATCCAGGAAGTGAAGGGCAAGATCAAGGAAAAGGCAGGCGAACTGACGAACAATCCTGATTTGGAAGCCGACGGCATCTTTGAAAAGATTGCAGAAAAAATCCAAAACAGAATCGGCCGGGTGACAAAAGTCGTCGAAAAACCGTGATTCTGGCATTCCCACATGAAACCGATCCACGAAAGACACCTAGACCGGGCTCGAGGAATCGACTGAAAAATGGAGGAAGGTATGAACCTATCAGAGTTAAGCACCACGCAAATAGCCCTCGTCATCATCGTGGCGGCGGTGGTGGTGGTGGCAGGTATCGGCATTTGGCTAGCTATTCGTAAACGGCGGACGGAAAAACTGCGCACTCGGTTTGGTGGTGTCGAATATGACCGTGCCTTGCAAGAAGGTGGGAGCCGGCGACATGCGGAAGCGGGGCTCGATAAGCGTACAGATCGAGTGGAGAGTCTCCACATCCAGCCGCTTGGTTCGGGCGACCGTGCTCGGTTCGTAGAATCGTGGCGTAGGGTCCAGGCGCGATTCGTAGACGGCCCAGGAGGCGCGGTGACGGAAGCCGATCAGCTACTGGGCGATGTGATGTCCACGCGCGGCTATCCAGTCAGTGATTTTGAACAGCGTGCGGCGGATATCTCCGTGGACTATCCCTTGGTTCTGGAAAATTACCGCTCTGCCCACGTAATCGCGGTCCGTCAAACGCACGGGCAGGCCAGTACGGAAGAATTGCGGCAGGCAATGATTCATTACCGGACACTTTTTGAGGAACTAATTGGCGAGCCAGAACTGGCTCGTGCGAAGGTAGCATCCTAAACCTCGGTTCAGAAGTCGAGATACGCGTTAGATCGTTGGAAGTGCAAAAGGCGAAGAGGAGACAATACCGTGGACGAAGCAAAAAAGATTAAAGAAGAAGAGACGGACGCAGGTCTGATGACCGCGACTTTGGCTGGTGTCGGTGCGCGGCCGGAGGTGCGTGTTGTCGCTGCTTCACACTCCGGCAGTGGCAGTGCTTTAATCACCGGAGTCGCGACGGCTCCGGCTAAAGACGAGCAGGTGGCGCCGCTCTTTCTGGCCGAAGAAGCGAAGGATTTTCGTGCCCCGTGTGATGCGATCCAAGTGAGTTTTGTCGACGAGCCGCGTGACCAGTCGTGGAACAAGCAGATAGTCTTGTTGCAGCAGCGATGAAGCGCGTGGTGAAATGTTCGCGAACAGAGGCTCGAGGGTCATTGGGACCGCGGCGACCGCGTTTCGACCGAGGATCTCCGCCTCGAAAGAAACTCCGCGTCTTATGACGCCAGCCACACGTCGAACTCAATTCTTACCTCGTCCTTGGCTCTGACGCCCGCTCTTCCGGGAGGCCGGTGTAGCGGCCGTCTTTCAGCGTCACTGGTATCGTAACCCGTCTCGTCTGTCCGCGCAGGGTCAGATTCCCACGCAGCGTCCACTGCCCCTGGCTGGCAGATTCCGCGTCTGTGGATTTGAACACGATTTCGTGATGACTTTCAGTATCGAGTACTTCCGGGCCCAGCATCGTCTTCTGCACTTCGGCGCGATCTTTCTCGGAAGCGTCCTTGTCGATCACGCGCAGCTGCCGAGCATCCACGTGGATTTCAACCGCAGGATGCGAGCCGGTCTCTGCTGCACCACTGTGAATCGGCGCGCGCACTTCATGCTCGTGCCCCAGCACTGAGAATACGCCCGTCTTGCCGATGTGAATCGTTAACGTGGACTTCTGCGTATCGACATTGTGTGGTTGTGCGCTAACGCCCAGCACGCACACCAAGCTCACTGCCGCTACGAACAGGATTCGCCTCATCGCTCACCTCTCAAGTGCGCGCATGATGACATCCGCACGAAACCCATGCAGTCCTGTTTCGCACAATCGCGAAATATGCGGCCGATTCGTGTCGGTACACCGACGGCTGTCGAACAACTGTGCAACGCGGCGAATCGCTGGGCCGCTCGAGACCAAGCCGAATAGCAAGCAATAAGAGTATTCTTGACGAAGGGCGCATGACCAAGTCCGCATGCGAAGGGGAATTGAACCAAGTCGCTGGGCGAACGGTGCCGGTTCCGGAATGAAAGGCCAAGCGGCAGTTGCATTCGCTTCCTCTTTTGCGGCGCAAAGTAGTCTGTGCCTTGCTCCGGTTATGCAGACAGCATTGAGAGACCGTTCTTCATGGATTCGAACCACTATGGCCGTCACGCACACTTATCAAGGATTTGCTTGCTTCTATGCAGTGTGCTGATAGCCATTTGCCCTGATATTCGAGCGGCGCTGGGATCGTCCGGGCAGAACCCCGCTGAGGGCTTGCATGTGCCGGAACTCGAGGCGGGCTTTCACTTTCTCTACCAACTGAAACCTGCGGAAGCCCACAACCAGTTTGAGGCTTGGCAGAACTCCCACCCGGAAGATCCCCTTGGGAGCGCCTCAGAAGCGGCAGCCTACCTGTTTGAGGAATGCTATCGACAGGGCGTCCTGACCTCCGAGTTCTTCCTAGACGACCGGCGTTTTCTGGGCAAGATCCCTCTCAAACCGGACCCGCACCTGCGCTCGGAATTCTTTGCCGCCGACAAACAGACGCAGGACTTGGCGCAGCGGCGATTGAAGTCAAATCCGGACGACCCGAACGCCTTGTTCGCCATGTCTCTGAGCCTGGGTATGCAGGCCGACTATGCCAGTTTGATCGATAAGCATCAGCTCGACAGCCTGAAAAAGATCCGCGAAGCCGATGTGTACGCCAAGAAGCTGCTGGTGGTTGCCCCGGGCGCCGCTGATGCCTATCTTGGCCTTGGCATGGCGAATTACTTCATCGGGAGTTTGCCAGGACCAAAGAAGTTTTTCCTCAACTTCGCTGGAATCCACGGTGACAAGAAAGCGGGCCTCCAGCAAATCGAGATTACTGCGGATCATGGCGACTACCTGCGGCCGTTTGCGAAGATCTTGCTTGCGCTCGCAGCCCTGCGCGAGAAAAAGACGGAAGTGGCACGCACACAACTTAAGGAGCTCGTCGCGGAGTTCCCCGAAAATCCGCTTTTTGCCAGTGAGCTGGCCAAGCTCGAGATTTCTCCCCCTCCATGACGAATTCTTCCTGACTAGAATCTGCGTTAGCAGTCGGTACATCTTGGTGTTTGTATCTCAAACGTCACGAAACGGCCGGATCTAATTTATCTGCGACCCGATCTATTTGTCAGATTCAGGCAGAGCTAACCATTCGCTATCAGGCAACTGTCCGTTTTTGTACAGTCGACTTCCGGACGAGCTTGTTAAGGTGCTGGAAGCCCGCGAAACTATTTTGCAGGAAGCGTGCACAATGGCTCAGTGGGCGACCGAATCCGGTGACGACGGGAGCGACGATCTGCTTGTCAGTCAACTGATCCGCAAAGATCAACTTCAGGCGGTGTTTTCTTGCAGAGCGCCTTGTGGATGTGCCAGTGGTTCGCGCGGATCAGCCTAACGCTGCTGCTTCAGGGCGTTAAGATCGATCCCTACAAAGGAGGAAGTCATGGGCAATCGGGACAAACGAGGCCGAGAAAAAAAGAAACCAAAGAAGAAAGAAATTAAACAGACCCTCAGGCAGGCAAAGCCAGTCGGCGAATACAGGCCGGCGTCTTTGGCTCAGCCAGAGCAAACTACACGGCTCCCACTGGTGGAGTCCTAAGGAGTATGACACGCGGTGCACGGGGGGGACACCCCATCGGCGCGATGGTTCTTCGATGATTGCTCAGAAACGTGAGCCGGGGCCGCGGACTGACCAGAATTTGGCAAAAGGATAAGCTTTCCGCCCGCAAGCTGCGGATTTCACTGCCCTTTCTCCGGGGTCTGCGTTGTCAACCCTTCAGGCATCGCGTGGATGAGCGAATGTGAAATCACATCCGAAAGTGTTCATAACGGTACAGATGTTTGTCTTCTCCATGCCTATCATTGTACGGGTAGCTTCCTTGCTTGATCTGACGGTCGGGTCGTCCGATTCACAAGCCACTTTGGAAACCGTGCGGTGAGCGTGGCAGATCGCATGCTGAGTACTCACGATTTCATTCGACAGTTCCGTGCGCTATTGCGCAAGGCATTTGTTGCCGCGAAGAACAATCGCACGGCCGGTGTGGTATTCCGGGTCGTCGTCGGGATCGCTCTGGTTCCATTGGTCTTTGGCGTATGCACGGCTTTCTACGTCAACTTTAATCGTACAAACCTTCCCGATCTAGATGGATTCATTCGCTTTGAGCCTCCTACGATGGGCCACGTTTATGATGCGAATGGTCACGTCCTCATCGAATTGGGGAGGGAACGTCGGGACATCGTTCGGTATGAGAAAATTCCAGATGTCGTGCGCGATGCAGTACTGTCCGCCGAGGATGAAGACTTTTTCTCGCATTCGGGAGTGGACTATTCCGTCTTCCTTCGTTTGCTGGCCAAGACAAACATTCGAGCTTTGGTCGCGCATTTCTCAACAGTTGGTCGGGAAGATGCTTCCAATCGTCCGAGTGTGTTTCCACAAGGGGGCTCGACGATCACCGAGCAGCTGGTGCGCGGCTATTTCCTGCAGAAACTTTCCAGCACAAAAAACAGCAACTCACTTCAGCATGGAGGCATACTTCCGCACCTTCTAGCCTTCGTGATTGGAGTGCCTGGTACAAACAAACTTCTGCTCAAGATAGAGACCATCCGTCTCTCCTTATGGATTGAGGGAGAGATGCGAAAACAGTACGGGTCTAAACGCCGGGCGAAAGAAGAGATCCTCGCACGCTATGTGAACTTCGTCTACTTGGGCAATGGCCGATATGGCTTTGCTGCAGCCTCAGATTATTACTTTCATCAGCCCCTTGAGACGTTTACTTTGGACGACGCTGGCAAGGCAGCGCTGCTGGCCGGTATCCCAAAGTCGCCTAGCGAATACGCCCCCACCGTCGAAGACCTTCAAAAACCCACGCGTCGGAGAAATCAGATATTGAACCTAATGGTGAAGAATCAGTTCCTTCCTGCGGAGGCGGCCCAGCGCTGCAAGCTAGCGCCAATTCGCTTGGCGGCTCATGACGTTGAACCGGTCGAAGCGCCCGCCGCGGTGGAGACCGCTCTCGAGGAACTCAAACATCTCGGTCGCGACGTCGGCTCCGAGATCGCAATTGACCAACTCCTCGAAGGCCACATCCAAGTTTTTTCCACCGTTGACTACCGCATCCAACACATTGCGAACGTGGCGTTCGAGAATGGCTTGAAGATCTATGAGAGGCGCCACCCTCAGAGCAGGGGGGTGATTCAAGGTTCCGTGGTCGTTCTTCGAAACAGCGATTCCGCCATCATCGCCGAGACAGGTGGCCGACAGGTGTACAAAGGCCATCCCAACAGGTACAGCGATTATAACCGCGTAACTCAATCGAAGCGTCAGCCAGGGTCGGCCATGAAACCCATCGTGTACCTAGCGGCCTTTCGTCAAGGCGCTCTCGATCTCGATACCCTCGTGCCCGATGAACCCATCTCGGTTGTCACGTCGCGAGATCGTCCCGAAAAGTGGATCGCCAATTACGATCATCAATTCGAAGGCATGATAACGGCACGGCAAGCACTGGCGGAGTCGAGAAACGCAGTAGCTGTTTGGATGGTTCAACAGATTGGGCTTGATTCACTGTTGCAAACAGCGCGAGACGTGGGTATCCGAACAACGTTGCGGCGCTACGAGACCACGGCCCTTGGCGCATCTGAAGTCACGTTGCTGGAACTCGCAAACGCCTATCGGCTGATGGCTGGTGGGATGCCCGCAGAACCACACGTCATTGATAAAATACAAGATACGCGGGGAGAGGTTGTCTACACTTACCGTGGGCCCGGCTCTTTCGCGAACGGCAACGATTTTGGGTTGGCCATGATTCAGGAAGGGCTGCGCGGGGTCGTGCGCATCCCATCCGGCACCGCCCACGCACTGGATTCGCACGCCTTCCCTGTTGCAGTGATGGGCAAGACTGGGACGACGAACAACTTCCGAGACGCTCTATTTGTGGGGTGCACATTTGGGCCCAATGGAATTACCGTGGCAGTGCGCATCGGCTTTGATGACAACCGCTCGTTGGGGGCTAACGAAAGCGGTGCTCTGGCCGCGCTCCCGGTGTTCAGAGAAATTATGCTAAAGGTCTACCAGGAACGGTTAGTTGGTCCTGCGCCGCGATTTCCTGTCGAAATGGAGGAGAACATTGATGCCTACCTGAGGGGAGATCTCGCGCCGAACGACGCGACAGCATTCGCGAATCCGCTGGGTGTGCCAAGATTCGCTGATGACGGAACAAAGAACTGTTCGGCGAAGGTGATCCCCCTGCCAACATACCGATGCGAGCTACCCGGCGACCAGCCCTATACCATCTACCGCAGCAAGAATCAGAGTGGTCGATCGATTTTTACGAATGAGTGAAACCTCCTGCTTCCGATCTAGATTTTGCCGAACACTGGACTTCTATTATGTGGATCAAGAAGGGAGCCGCGCCGATCGTGCAGCCACGCAGCGCAGGTTCCTTCTTCAAAGGCGACATGCGCGCGCTGCACCCTTCCGAAGCGCACGATTCCGGAGGGGCGCCGACTGCTCTTGCCAAGAAACTATTTCGAACGCTGGCCAGGGTCATTCCGCAATGCGGAATGGTGTCGCAGGCAGTGGCGTTCAATATGTTTTTGGCGTTCTTTGCAGTCCTGGTGACCGCGCTGAGCCTTATGAAGAGTTTCTTGGAGCGGGAAGGCGGTCAGGACGTGGCCGTACGGATTTCCGCGATTCTTCCCCCCGGCAGCTGGCAACTCTTATCCGCATACGTGTTACGCCCGCAAGTAAACGCCTGGTACTTAACGCTTATCGGATGGGTCGGAACACTGCTCGTAGGTTCGCAGGTGATGAAGCTGATCATCAAAGGCATCGAGCTAATTTACGGTGAACGCAGCAGACATTCGTTTCTCGGCCGCCAGATCCGTGGTTTGCTTTTGTTTTCCCTGGCAAGTGTGGCATGGTTCGTTGCCGTTGCGCTGAGCGTGTTTGGTCGGCCATTGGAGCAGTGGATTGCTGCTGAA
>Ga0308309_10000413_pt1 | contig 27745 bp, 26 predicted proteins | sample HubBroMetageWFT5_FD_192491 | JGI IMG/M metagenome (GOLD analysis project Ga0308309, IMG submission 192491) | Warmed and freeze-thawed soil microbial communities from the Hubbard Brook experimental Forest, New Hampshire - Hubbard Brook CCASE Soil... | ecosystem: Environmental > Terrestrial >...
AGGACCCGGACCGCCACCCGGTCGAGATCGGTCACCGTGCAGGCCACCAGCATGACGGATAATCGGCGCGCGACTTCCGGGAAGCCGGGCTCGGTCGCCTTCTCCGATTCGGTCGCGATCGCCGCGAGGCGTTCCGCCGGCAGATCGAACAGGCCCAGCGCCAGGCGCACCACGCGCTCGATCTCGTCGGCCGACGTGCCGCGGCGGCAGCCGACGCCTGCCACGATCATGACTTCCTCGCGCGCCACTGGACGATCGGCGCGGCCGGTCGCCAGACGAAGACGTCGCCAGTGCCTGCCTTGCCGGCCTTGGCGACTTCCAGGCGCACGAGCTCGCCGCCATGACGCTGGAAGAACTCGATCAGGCGCGCCTCGGACTGCAGTGACACCGAATTGGCGACCAGGCGGCCGCCGGATTTGAGCGCAGACCAGGCGGTTTCGAACACGGCGGGATCGGCGAGCCCGCCGCCGATGAAGACGGCGTCAGGACGCGGCAAGTCCGCGAAGGCCTCGGGCGCGCGTTTCTGCACGATCAGAAGATCGGGCGTGCCGAGGGCGGCGGCATTGCGCGCCGCTCGTGCAGCGCGCTCCGGCTGGTCTTCGATACCGATCGCCTTCAGCGAGGAATGGCGCAGCAGCCATTCGATGGCGATCGAGCCTGCCCCGAGGCCCACGTCCCACAGTAACTCCCCCTGCCGCGGCGCCAACGCCGACAAGGTGACGGCGCGGACCTCGCGCTTGGTGAGTTGGCCGTCATGCTCGAACAGGGCATCGTCGAGACCGGGCGCCAAAGCGAGCACGGTAGCATCCGGCGACGTCGTCACTTCAAGGGCGATGGTGTTGAGCGCTGCGATGTCGCCGAGATCGAAGTCCTTCGCGGTGACGTGGCGCACGCGTTCATGACGCCCGCCCATGGCTTCCAGCACGATGATCGACGAGTCGCCCATGCCGCGCCCCGCCAAAAACTTCGCCAGCTTGGAAGGCGTCTCGCCATCCCACGACAAAGCGAGGATGCGCGCGCCAGGCTGCAGATGCCGCACGATGCCCTCCAGCGCGCGGCCATGCAGGCTCGTCAGCGCCACGTCCTGCAGCGACCAGCCAAGCCGCGACGCCGCCAGGCTGAACGCAGAGGATTGCGGCAAGCAGAGCGTCTCGGCGGCCGGAATCGAGCGCAGCAGCAGCTCGCCAACGCCATAGTGGAAGGGATCGCCGCTCGCCAGCACGACGACCGGACGGCCGCGGTGCTTCTCGATTTCCGGCAGCGCCTCGCCGATCGGACTGGGCCAGGCGAGCGTGCGGCCGCGGATCAGGCCGTCGGCCAAAGCGAGATGGCGCTTGCCGCCGACGACAAGCTCGGCCGAGGCGATGAGCTTTTGCGCCACCGGCGAGAGGCCGTCTGCGCCATCCTCGCCGATGCCGACAATGGACAGCCAGCGCGTGGCCGTGCAGGTTGCCCGCTCGCTCGTCATCGACCGATCCTGCCATGCGCGTTCTCATCCTCGGCGGCACCACGGAAGCCTCTGCACTGGCCCGCCTTCTCGCCGGCGATGCGCGCTTCGAGGCGACGCTGTCGCTGGCCGGCCGCACCTCCGCGCCCAGTCCGCAGCCGATTGCCACGCGTGTCGGCGGATTCGGCGGCGCCGAGGGGCTCGCCCGTTTCCTCAGCGAGCAGCAGATCGATTCGATGATCGACGCCACGCATCCCTATGCCGCGCAGATTTCCGCCAATGCGGTGGCGGCCTGCCATAAAACCGGCGTTCCGCTCGCCTCTCTCGTGCGGCCGGCATGGGCGCCGCAGCCGGGCGATGCCTGGCAAAGCGTCTCCACCGCCGTCGACGCTGCCTTTGTGCTCGGCAAGACGCCGCGCCGCGTGTTCCTGAGTCTCGGCCGGCAGGAGCTGCACTTCTTCGCTGCGTTCCCGCAGCATCACTACATCGCCCGCCTCATCGAACCGCCGCAGCAGACGGCCCTGCCGCACGGTCTCGTTCTGCTGCACCAGCGCGGCCCCTTCGACGTCGACGCCGAGCTCCGCCTGCTGCGAGAGCGAAAGATCGATGTGATCGTGTCCCGGAATTCGGGCGGCAGCGCCACCTACCCCAAGATCGAAGCCGCGCGCGTGCTCGGCCTGCCGGTGATCATGATCGCGCGGCGCGCCAAGCCACTTGGCCATGTCGTGACGAGTGCCGAGGCGGCGGTGGCGTGGCTGGCTCACGGCGCCCCCCGTTCGCTGCGCGGCGTGTAGACCCAGCGGCCGACCTGCCGCGTCGTGCTGGCGCCGATGATGACAAGCGTGCGCATGTCGGCGCGCGACGGATCGGCAGCACCCAGCGTAGTCGTGACGACATGGGTCTCGGCGGTGCCGGCGGCGCGCACGAACAGCACCGGCGTGCCGGCCGCCTTGACCGTGCGCAACAGTTCGAACGCCTGGCCGAGCTGATGCGGCCGCGCCTTGGAGGCGGGATTGTAGAGCGCGATCACGAAATCGGCTTCGGCCGCCGCCTTCAGCCGGCACTCGACCGTGGTCCAGGCTTTCAGATTGTCCGACAGCGAGATCGCGCAGAAATCGCCGCCGAGCGGTGCACCGACCTCGGCGGCCGCCGCCAGCATCGCCGTGACACCGGGCTCGACCCTGATGTCGAGGCCGCGCCATGCCGGATCGCCCGCCTCGACCGCCTCGAAGATCGCCGCCGCCATGGCGAACACGCCGGGATCGCCGCCCGACACGACGGCGACCTGGCGGCCCGCGGCGGCGAGCGACAGTGCGAGGCGGGCGCGATCGAGTTCGACGCGGTTGTCCGACGCGTGGCGGCACTGGTCGCCGCGCACGGGAACGCGGTCGAGGTAGGGTCCGTAGCCGACGAGGTCGGTGGCGCGGGCGAGCGCCGCCTGGGTCGCCGGCGTCATCAGCTCGGCCTTGCCCGGCCCGGTACCGACCACCACGAGCGAACCGCTCATAGCCGCCTGCCCTCGCCCGGGATCAGCACCATGGCGAAATAGGCGCCGACGGGCTCGCAACATTGGGAGAGCGGCAGGATGCGCTCATCGTCCATGGTGCCGCGCTCGACATAGATGGCGCGCGACAGCAGGCCGGCGGCCTCGACGGCGCGCCGCACTTTGCCGAGGTTGCGGCCGACCTTCATGATCACCGCCGCATCGGTGAGACGCAGGCGCTCGACGAGCTGGCCTTCGTCCAGAGTGCCGGGCAGCACGGCCAGCGTGTCGTTGCCCCAGGTGATGGGCAGGTTGGCGCGCGTCCAGCAGCCCGACATGCCGGTGACGCCAGGCACGACCTCGACCGGGAATTCGGCCGCCAGCCTGCGCCACATATGCATGAAGGAGCCGTAGAAGAAGGGATCGCCCTCGGCCAAAAGCCCGACCGACTTTCCCTGGCGCAGCAGCCCGGCCAGTGCATCGGCGGTCGCACGATAGAACGCGCCCATCTGGAGCTGGTAGTCCGCGCTCTCCGCCGGCAACTCGTCGGTCAGGGGATATTCGAAGCGCCGTTCGGTCCGGCCCTCGACGATCAGCGGCGTCACGATGCGCCGCGCATTGCCGGGCAAGCCCTGCTTGGCGAAGTAAGCGACGACATCGACGGCCCGCACCAGGCCGGCGGCGCGCAACGTGAGATAGCGCACGTCGCCCGGCCCCACGCCGACGCCATAGAGCGTGCCGCCCGCAGCCGTTCCCGCCAAAGTGTCGAGGTTGGTCATTCCTGCTCGCTCGCCAGCGCGTTCACGGCCGCCACAGCCATGGCGCTGCCGCCCAATCGGCCGCGCACGATCAGGAACGGCAGGCGTCCGTCGGCTGCCAGGGCCTCCTTGGATTCCAGCGCGCCGACGAAGCCCACGGGCAGGCCGACCACGGCGGCGGGCGCCGCCACGCCGGCATCGAGCATCTCGAGCAGCCGGAACAAGGCGGTCGGTGCATTGCCGATGGCGACGACGGCACCAGCAAGCCGGTCTCGCCACAGTTCCAGGGCGGCGGCCGTGCGCGTGTTGGCGAGCTTGCGCGCGAGGCCTGGGACCGCGGGATCGTCGAGCGTGCAGATCACGGCGTTGTCGGCCGGCAGGCGCGCCCGTGTGATACCGTTGGCCACCATCTTCGAATCGCACAGGATCGGCGCGCCGGCCAACAGCGCCGCACGGGCGCGCTCGGCGAAACCCGGCGACATGACAATGTCGCGCGCGATCCCGGTCATGCCGCAGGCATGGATGATGCGCACGGCGACCCGCTCCTCCGCTTCGCTGAAACGGGCGAGATCCGCTTCGGCGCGGATGATGGCGAAGGACCGGCGATAGATCTCCGCCCCGTCACGGATATAGGCGCGCGCCTCAGCCATCGCGCGATGCCTCGAACAGGGTCGGGAAATCCGCGCTGCCGATGATGCGCTCGACCGCGCCGCGCGTCGTGGCGTTGCGCACCAGGTGATAAATTCCCGCGTTGCCGACCAACACCAGCCGGGACGACGCGGAGCGCGCACAGCCCTTGGCGCATCCCGAAACATGGATGCTGCCGTCGTAACCATGGGCCGCGGCGAGTGCCGCCAGCCGCCGTGCGTCGCCGCGCGCATCGACGCTGCTCGACGTGCAGTCCGGGGCGCCGGGACAGGCCTCGATTTGCAGCAGCGGATCGTCCGGATCGACGATCAGGCCAGTGAGGCGCGCGGCATCCACCGCTTGACGAGCCGCGGCAGCGTCGCGCGCGCCGAAATAGACCGTCCGCCAGGGTGACAAGCGCAGCTCGGTGGCGCCGGCCTTTTCCGCGAGCGACGACAGGCGGTGCAACTGTTCCGCTTCGAGACGGCCAAAGGGCGCCGCCACGCCGACCGCGGCGCCGAACGCCCCGAGCCTGCGTCCCATCGTCGGCGGCACGACCTGGCAAGGTCGCAGCATCGGCGTCAGTGCCGCGACAACCTCAGCGACGCGATCGGCCGGGAGGCCGCGCATGCGGAGGCGCGTTGCCGGTCCTGCTGCGGCGAGAAAAGCGCGGGCCGCCATGAGGGTAGCCGCCGCGGCAGCCTCCGGCGACGTGGCGCCAAGCCATTGCGTTCCAGCCGGCGTGTCGAGGCCGAGCGCGACTCCTCCCTCGATCGCCAACAGCGCGATGTCGGCACGTTCGGTGGCGATCGAGACCGTGCCGCCGCCATCGACCAGTAGGCCGAACTTCGCCGGCAAGGCGCGCAGCTGCTGATCGGCGGCAAGGCCTTGGGCAATCGTGCGCGCGATGGGTCGGACGTCCCGCTTCTCGGCAGGATCCAGCCCCGCCAGCGGCGCGACCATGAGATTGCGCGCGGCTTCGGTCTCGGCATCGGGATCGATCAAGTCCAGCTCGCCGAGAGCGGCGTGAAGCTCTGACAGGCGCTCATCGACCAGGCCGCGCAGCTGCACATTGGCGCGACGCGTGAGATCGATATGGCCGTTGCCCAGCCGCCCGGCGAGGTCGGCCAGTCCGCGCGCCTGTTTCAGGCTGAAGGCGCCGCAGAACGGCCGCAACCGCACGATCAGCCCATCGCCGCTCTGCATCGGCCGTAGGGCGCCCGGGCACCAGCCTTTGACCTCGATGGAGGCGGCCGCGTTCATGATCCAGCCTTCATCATGGCGCGCTCGAGCTCATGATCGACGGCGTTGCGCCGGGTCGTCCAGAGCCCGCGCGCCAAAGCGTCGCGCAGCCGAGCGGCGATCGCCGCGGTCGCCGCGGGGTTCTTCTCCGTCATCGCCGTCCGCACGGCCTCGTCGGCGATCAGCGCGGCATGCGTTGAATCGAACAGATGATCGGGCACCGCGCGGGTGGTCGCGGCGAAGGCATAGAGCGCGTCGACGCCCTGGGCGATCTCGGCCACGCCGCGATGGCCGTGCGCCAGCATGCCGGCGAGCCAGCGCGGATTGGTGAGCCGGCCGCGCACGACGCGGGCGATCTCCTCGGCCAGTCGGCGCGCCTTGGGCGCGTCGGTTCGGCTGGTGTCGAGATGGTAGAGCTCGGGCTCGTTACCGAGCAGGGCCGCTGCGGCGGCAAAGCCGCCGGCAAAATCGGCGACGCCATCGCCATCCAGAAGGTCGCGTTCGCGATCGTCCTGAGGGTGAACCAGCGCGTCGGCTTCGGACACGCGGTGGCGAAAGCCCTGGCCCGCGGCGCGCACGGGCTCCGTACCACCATAGGCGTGGGTGACGGCGGCAAGATAGACCTCGCCCAGTTCGTCGCGCGTGCGCCAGTCGCCGTCGAGCGCCGTGTCGGCCGCCTGCGCGCCATAGCTGCCGGGGGCGCCGCCGAACACGCGCGCCAGATCGGCGCCCCGGCGGCGCGCCTCGGCCAGCGGATTGTCGTCGGCCGGCTCGTCGAGCTCGGCGATGCGCCGCACCGCCATGTCGAACAGGGCGATCTGCGTTTCGAAGATATCGCGGAACAGGCCGGAGATGCGCAAGGTGACGTCGATGCGCGGCCGGTCGAGCACGGCCAGCGGCAGGATCTCGATGCCGGTGACCCGGCTCGACGCCTTGTCCCAGGTCGGCTGCACGCCGAGATACCACAGCGCCTGGGCGAGATCGTCACCACCGGTGCGCAGCGAGGCCGAGGCCCAAAGATCGATGACCAGCGCGCGCGGCGGCTCGCCGTGATCCTGCAGGTAGCGGCGCACGACTTCGTTGGCCGCGCGCGTGCCGATCGCGGCGGCGGTGCGGGTCGGGATGGCGCGCGGATCGATCGAGGTGAGGTTGCGGCCGGTCGGCAACACGTCGGCGCGGCCGCGCGACGGCGCGCCAGCGGGACCGGGCGCCACGCGACGCCCGTCGAGGGCGGCGACGAGAGACCTACGCTCGCCATCAGCGCAGGCACGCACGGCCTCGTCGCGACCGGTCGCCAGCGCGAGCGCCTGTACTGTTGCTTCGTCGGGCACGCGGCCGAAGATGTGCAGGCTATCGCGGATGCTGAGCTCCTTGATGTCGCAGAGCTGAGCGTCGAGCTTGGCGATGGCCTGTCGGTTGGGTTCGCCCTTGAGCAGCCCGCAATCGGCCGCGAGCCCGCTGTTCCAGGCGCGTTCGACGATCTCGTCTTCGAGGAAGCTTTTACGCCGCCGGTCGAGACCATCGGCCGCGGCATATTCCTCGATGATGCCTTCCAGCTCGGCCAGCGGGCCGTGCAGGCCGGCGGCGCTGAGCGGCGGCGTCAGATGGCCGATGGTGACGGCAGCCAGCCGCCGCTTGGCCTGCACCGCCTCACCGGGATTGTTGACGATGAAGGGGTAGACCACCGGTAGCGCACCCAGCACCGCCTCGGGCCAGCAGTCGCCCGACAAGGCCAGCGCCTTGCCGGGCAGCCATTCCAAAGTGCCGTGCGTGCCGAGATGGATCAGCGCGTCGATCCTCGCGGTCTCGCGCAGCCAGGCATAGAGTGCGACATAGGCATGGCTCGGCGGGCAATTGATGTCGTGATAGCCCGACTTGCGATCACTCAGCGCGCCACGATCGGGCTGCAGCAGCACCAGGACGTTGCCGCAGTGAAGCACCGGCAGACGGAAGCCATCGCCCGCGGGTTCGCCCCACGTTTGGGCAAGCGCACGTTGCAGGGCCAGCGGCAGCTCCTTCAGCCACGCGCGATAGGCCGCTATCGGGATCTCGATCTCGTCGGCATCGCCTTGCAGCAGGCGCTCGATGTCGGCCGCCTGCCAGTCGCGCGCGCCGGTGTTAAAACCCTCGGCCTGCAGCAGCTTCAGGATCTCGGCCGCGCTCGCCGCCGTGTCGAGGCCGACCGCGTAGCCCGTGCGCCCACCGCGCGCCGGGTAATCCGACAGGACCAGCGCCAGTCTGCGTTCGTTGCGGGGCGTCATGCCAAGCCGGGCCCATGTCGCCGCGAGGCGGGCGACGTAGTCGATTCGATCAAGGTCGGGCTCGTGGCGCACGCTGGCAAATTCCAGCCGAGGATCGATCGGCGCTTCGGCCTTGAAGGAGATGGCCCGCGTCAGCAGGCGGCCGTCCAGCTCGGGCAGCACGACGTTCATGGCGAGATCGGCGGGCGAGAGGCCGCGCGCTGAGCCCTGCCACGCCTCGCGCACGCTGCCCGACAGGACGGCCTGCAGGACCGGGACGTCGGCGGCATCGAGCACCGTGGTGCCGTCGCCACGCATGGCCGAGAAGGCCGTGGTGTTGACGATGATCGCGGGTTTGTGGGCCGCGATCAGCCCTTCCAATTGCGGCCGGATCGCCGGATCCTTCAGGCTGCTCACCGCCACGGCCAGCGGCGCCAGCCCCTGCCGGTCGAGCGCTGCCATGAGCGCAGTGACCGGCGCGATATCGGCCGCCATCAAGTTGGCGCGATAGAAGACGACCAGCGCGACCGAGCGGCCGTCCGGCGCCTCGCCCAGGATCGACAGCGCGCCGACCGGCGCCGGCGCGCTCCAGGAAAGGTCACGACCCAGCAAGGTCGCGAGGTAGCGCAACGCCTGCCGTAGATTCTCAGCGCCGCCCTCTCGGAAGAAGCGATCGAGACGGGCCAGCGGTTCGGCGGCCAGGGTCGACACCGCGGCAAGCCTGGGATCGGCACGGTCGTCACCGGGCAAGGCTGCGAACAGCACGCCATTGTCGCGCGCGGTGTCGGCGATGTGCTCGAAGCCGTAGCGCCAGTAATCGAGGCCGCCCAGGCAACGCACGATGACGATGCGCGCCCGCGCCACGACGTTCTCGACATAGAGGTCGACCGACATCGGATGTTTGAGCCGCTTGAGGCTGGCCAGCCGCATCGTCGGCAGGACGTCAGCGTCCTGCTGCCAGGCGACGGCCAGTGCCGACAGGTCGCTGTCGGAAAAGGACAGCACCACGATCTCGGCCGGCGACTGGCCGAGGTCGATGGCGACATCGGCCTCCTCCAGGGTCGCCAGTTCGGTCGCGAGCACGTGCATGGTGGCTAAGCCTTGTTCCGTTTGAGTGCGAGCGAACCGGGGACTACAGCCCAACTGTCACGCTCAGGATGACAAATAGGCCAAGTCCAAAATGCGCTCTACCCCTCGATAAGCGTGCGGATCGCGTCCTTGTCGAAGCCGGTCTCGCCGATCACCACCAGCCGGCCGCGGCGTGGCGCGTCCGCCGGCCACTTGCGGTCGAACTGGTGCTGGATGCGGGCGCCGACGCCCTGCACCAGGAGCCGCATCGGCTTGCCCTCGATTTCGACGAAGCCCTTCATGCGCAGCACATCGTGCGCCTCGGCCGCCTGCACCATGCGGTCGACCAGCGCTTGCGGCGACGCGAAGGCCGGCAGATCGATGATGAAGGTGTCGAAATCGTCGTGATCGTGCTCGCCCTCGAGGTCGTGATGCGACGGCCGGTTGGCGAGGTCGGCTTCGGCCTTGGCGCCCAGGCCCAGCAGGATGGCGATCGGCACCTGGCCATTCTCGGCCTCCACGACCTTGACGGCGCGCGGCAGGGTCTTGCCGATCTCAACGGTCACGCTATGGCGTTGCGCAGTCGACAGGAGGTCGGCCTTGTTCAGGATCACGAGGTCGGCGCACAGCAGCTGGTCCTCGTAGACTTCCTCGAGCGGATTGTCGTGGTCGAGCGAGGGGTCTGCCGCGCGCTGCCGGGCGATGGCCGCGGGATCGTCGGCAAAGCGGCCGGCCGCGACGGCGGCGCCGTCGACCACGGCCACCACGCCGTCGACCGTCACGCGCGAAGCGATCTCCGGCCAATTGAAGGCCTTCACCAGCGGCTTGGGCAGCGCCAGGCCCGAGGTCTCGATGACGATGTGCTCGGGCGGCGAGGGCCGGTCGAGCAGGGCCTTCAGCGCCGGCACGAAATCGTCGGCCACGGTGCAGCAGATGCAGCCGTTGGCCAGCTCGACGATGCTGTCCTCCGAGCAGCTTTCGATGCCGCAGCTTTTCAGGATCTCGCCGTCGATGCCGACGTCGCCGAACTCGTTGACGATCACGGCGAGCCTTCGCCCGTCGGCATTCTCCAACACGTGCCGCACAAGCGTCGTCTTGCCGGCGCCGAGAAAGCCCGTGACGATCGTGCAGGGAACCTTGGCCAGCGCGCTCATTGCAACTCCTTGTGATTGATCGGCGGCACGCGGGCGATCACACCTTTGCGGAACGACGCCGGCCGTTCCCGCCAGGGAACGATGCCGTTGTCCGACGCCGCGAAGCTTTTGGCCGCCGCGACGATCTCGTCGACATGCGAGCAGGGATCGAGATCGCCGATCAGGTACGTCCACTTGTCGGCACCGACCAAGGCGACCGTACAGGGGCGTTTGCACACCGCCAGACACTCGACGGTGGCGACGGTTAGGCGAGCCTGCTCGCCGCCTTGCAGGCGGGCCTTGATCGCTTCTGCCAAGCCGTGGCCAGGCTGATCGAACGAATCTTCACCGTCACCGAGCGGGCGGCGGCATGAGACGCAGACGAAGATCGTAGCCGTCGTCATGACGGCGCGGTCCGGCTAGATGGCTTCGGCGCAAATGCCGGCCAGAGCAGACCGACGGCAATCCCCGCGAGTGCCCACAACAGGCCCTGGACGACCAGCGACAGGGCGGCGAACTCAGCGGCGATCTCGGCCGGCACCTTGCTTTCGAAGGCGTGGCTATGCGGGGCGCCGATCACATGCGGCGCCAGCAACACGACGACGGCGCCCAGCCGCACGACGGGACTTTCCTTCCGCAGAAACGCCCACAAGGCCACCGCCGTGGCCAGCGCCGTGCCGATCCACCAGGCCTGCCGCGCGATCAATTCCCCGGCGCCGCTTCCCGGCAGCTCGGGGGCAAGGCCGGCCGCGGGCGCGAGACCGGCGGCGACGAAGCCCGCGATCGCCCAGGCCAGCGCACGACGTTCGTCGATCGGGTCGCCCGCGAAGATCATGCCGGCCAGCAGCAGGAAGGACATCCCGACGGCCGTCGCGATGGTGGCGACGCTGGTATAGAAAAAGCGCGGCAGGCCGTCGGCGGGTTTCCAGCCGTGGTCGTGCGCAGCATGGTCGTGCTCCTTGGCCACACCAGGCGCAGGCGGCACCGCGGACGCGGCAGCGCCTTGTGTCTCATAGGTCTCGGCCAGCAGGATGAGAGGCGTGGTCGTGACCTGCTGGAGAACGGCGATCAGCAGCCCAGCCAGAAACCCGGCCAAAAGGCCGACCGACAACACCCGCGCGAGCATTGGCCCAGCCTCAATGGCAGGGAAAGCTCAGGCCGTGACGTGTGTCGTGAGCCGCGTTGTGGATGAACTCGGGATAGGCAAAGCCTGTCAGAAAAATCAGGCCGAGGCCGAGGAGCAGGGCGATGCCTGCCGCACGCAATGCTTCGCTTCGTTCTGTCGGTCGGACGGCGGGAGCAGTCGTACTGGTCATGTCAAATCTCCTTGGCTGCCCCTCCGGCAGCCCGATTGCACGATACGACGGCAGGTCTCCTGGCTCTCGGGTCTTCGCCTTTGGCCACCTTCCCGGTTTCCCAGTGGTGTCTCGGCCATCGGCTTGCCGACTACAGTTGCGGGGGCAGCCGCGGATTGGGGGCGCAAACAACCCCTGACCGCATTCCCTTTTGATCCCCGTGAAGGGCACCGTCGCCCGCTTGATACGGGCCGCGACGAAGCCCCGTCAACGGGATTCGACCGGCCGTTGCCCGGCCTTGCTGGCCGGTGCATAGCCAACCATTCTGCGCGCCCCAACCGGAAAGCAGGCCGAGATGCCATCCGACATCGACGAAAACGCCCGCCACAAGGCCAAAATGGCCAATCGCAAGGCCGTCCAAGACGCCGAGGTCGCCGGGAAGACCGTCGAGAAGGGCCTGCTGATCGTCCATACCGGCAAGGGCAAGGGCAAATCGACGGCGGCGTGGGGCCTGCTGCTGCGCGCCGTAGGCCGCGGCTTTCGCTGCGGCGTCGTGCAGTTCGGCAAGGGCGCCTGGCAGAGCGGCGAGCGCGCCGCGATCGAGCGCCTCGGCGCCCAAGTCGAATGGCACACGCTGGGCGAAGGCTTCACCTGGGAGACGCAGGACCGCAACCGCGATGTCGAGGCGGCTCGACGCGCCTGGGCCAAGGCGCGCGAGCTTTTAGCCAATCCGGCGATCCGGCTGATCGTGCTCGACGAGCTCAACATCGCGCTGCGCTACGATCATCTCGACATCAAGGACGTCGTCGAGGCGCTGAAAGCGCGCCGCAAGGATCAGCACATCGTGGTCACCGGCCGCAACGCCAAGCCCGAGCTGATCGAGGCGGCCGATCTCGTCACCGAGATGATGCCGGTGAAGCATCACTTCGCCGCCGGCGTGAAGGCGCAGGAGGGCATCGAATTCTGATGAGCGCCCGCGCCCTCATGATCCAAGGCACGGGCTCCGACGTCGGCAAGTCGCTGCTGGTGGCAGGCCTCGCCCGCGCCTTCACGCGGCGCGGCCTAAAAGTGCGGCCGTTCAAGCCCCAGAACATGTCGAACAATGCCGCGGTCACCGCCGACGGCGGCGAGATCGGCCGCGCCCAGGCCTTGCAGGCGCGCGCCGCGAGGGTTGCGCCCAGCGTGCACATGAACCCGGTGCTGCTGAAACCCCAGAGCGACATCGGCGCCCAGGTCGTCGTGCAAGGCAAAGTCGTCGGGAATGCCAAGGCGCGCGACTACCAGGCGATGAAGCCCAAGCTCCTGGGCGCGGTGCTCGAAAGCTTCGGACGTCTCGCGCAGGAGTGCGACCTTGTGCTGGTCGAGGGCGCAGGCTCGGCATCGGAGGTCAACCTGCGCGCGGCCGACATCGCCAACATGGGCTTCGCGCGCGCCGCCGATGTTCCCGTCGTGCTGCTGGGCGACATCGACCGCGGCGGCGTGATCGCGAGCCTGGTCGGCACCAAGACGGTGATCGATCCGGCCGATGCGGCCATGATCGTGGGTTTCATCGTCAACCGCTTCCGCGGCGATCCGTCGTTGTTCGACGACGGCATGAAGACGATCGCCCGTCACACCGGCTGGCGCGCGCTTGGTCTGGTGCCGTTCTTCGAGGCAGCGCACCGATTGCCGGCGGAAGACGCGCTGGGGCTTCCAGCCCGAAGTAGTAGCCCCGCGGATTGCACGCGGATCGCGGTGCTGGCCTATCCGCGCATTGCCAATTTCGACGATTTCGATCCGTTGCGGCTAGAGCCGAATGTCGATCTCGTCTTCGTGCGGTCCGGCGAACCAATTCCCGGCGACGCCACCCTCGTCATCCTGCCCGGCTCGAAAGCCACCATCGCCGACCTGGCAGCCTTGCGCGACGCCGGATGGGACATCGATCTGCAGGCGCATCTGCGGCGCGGCGGGCACGTGCTGGGCATCTGCGGTGGCTACCAGATGCTGGGAAGGAAGATCTCCGATCCAAACGGCGTCGAGGGTCCCCCGGCCACGGTCGAGGGCTTGGGCCTGCTCGACATCGAAACGGTGCTCGAAGGAGACAAGGTCCTGGTCGAGATCACCGGCGAGACCGCCGCCGAGGGCGTGCCGTTCAAGGGCTACGAGATGCATATCGGGCGGACCGCGGGTTCGCCTCAGCCACTCCTGAAGCTCTGCAACGGCAAGCACGACGGCGCCGTGAGCGCCGACGGCAGGATCGCCGGCTGCTACATCCACGGGCTCCTCGCCGACGATCGCCAGCGCCGTCACTGGCTGCAGCGCATGGGGGCGCAAGCCTCCCCGTTTTCCTATGAGCCGGAGATCGACGCGACGCTCGATCTGCTCGCCGACCATATCGAAAGGCACGTCGATTGCGACCTGCTGCTCAAGCTGGCTCGCGAACCGAGATTGCGCGGGTGAGGACCTCTGGGCCGGACATGGTCTCGCGTCTTGCGATGCACACCGGCTTTGGCGTTGCCAGTCTGATTTGCATCCTGCTGGCGCATTATGCGGCCGTGCTTCCGCACGAGTACGCGCATTCCTTCATGGCTTTTGTGCTCGGCTACAAGAGCGATCCGCTGGTCATTCATTTCGGCGGCATAAGCGTCCACAACCTGATCCTGCTGATCAACATCGACGAGCAGGTCGACTACGCCGCCATGTTCGCGCGGGGTGACGGACGGGCCGCGGCCCTGGTCGGCTTTGCCGGCCCGGGATTGGCCAACGGCACGCTGTATCTGCTGTCGCTTTTCCTGCTGCGGCAGCCGAGCGTCCGCCGCAATGCCTTCCTCTACATGCTGGTCTTCTGGTTCAACTTCATGAATGTCGCCAACTTCTTCGATTACGTGCCGATCCGCACCTTCGCGTCCCATGGCGACATCGGCCACATCACGCAGGGGCTCGGCATATCGCCCTGGGCGGCTCTGGTTGTCCTGGGCATTCCCACTTCCATCGCCATGTGGTTCCTGTTCACGCGCACCCTGCCGGAAGCGCTTGGCCGAATTGCGCCGGATTCTCCCTTCCGACAGGGCTTCATCGTCACCCTGAGCGTCGTGATCATGTTCGGCTATTTCGGTCTTGCCGGATTTGTCGGCTATGGCGAGCCGTCGCATACGCTGTCTGTGCTGTCGCTCTGCCTCATCCCGATCATGTTGATCGTCTGCCGGCCCTCACGTTGCTGGATGCGGGCCCGGGTGAAAGCCTCCCGCGACCCAACGGGACTCAAAGCCTGAAGCCGAGCGCGACCACGGCCAGGACCGCGATCTGCAGCCCGCAGGCCGTTCGGTAGAGTCTTAGCGCTTCGCGAATATCGCGCGCGACAAGGTCGCTGTTTCCGTCGCCCACCCAGCGCTCCTCGACCGCCACGCCATCGTAGATGCGTGGACCCGACAAGCGGATACCGAGTGCGCCGGCCATCGCGGCTTCCGGCCAGCCGGCGTTGGGCGAGCGATGATAGCCGGCATCGCGCCGCACCGTCGCCAGCGCGCCGGCCGGCGACAGGCCCAGCAGGGCAGCCGCCAGCACCAGCCACAAGGCGGAGAGTCGTGAAGCCGGCAGGTTCACGAGGTCGTCGCAGCGCGCCGCCGCCCAGCCGAAGGCGAGATGGCGCGGCGATTTGTGGCCGATCATGCTGTCGGCGGTGTTGATCGCCTTGTAGGCGAGCGCGCCGGGCAGGCCGGCGAAAACCATCCAGAAGAGCGGCGCCACCACGCCATCGGAGAAATTCTCGGCCAGGCTCTCGATCGCCGCCCGGCAGACCGCAGGCTCGTCGAGTTCCCGCGTATCGCGTCCGACGATCTGCGACACGGCCTGCCGGCCGGCCTCGAGGCCGTGCCGTTCCAGCGCCGTCGCCACGTCCGCCACATGCGCATCGAGGCTGCGCTGCGCCAGCAGGCTACTGGCCAGCACACCGCACAACAGCAGCGAAACGATGCCGGAAAAGAGGAATGCCAGGACGCTGGTGATCGCCAGACCTGAGGCGATGGCTGCGGCCAGCAGCAGGGCGAGCGTGTCGACGCCGCGCCAACGACGATCTTCGAATGTGAGCGACGGCGAATTCCACGTCTCATCGCACCATGTTATGAGCCGGCCGATCCAGATCACCGGGTGACCGACAAGACGATAGACGGCGCCCGGATATCCGATGACCGCTTCGGTCGCGACGGCAATGAGGGCAAGGTCGGCGAACATGGCAGATGTGCCTATCACGGGGCTTGCGGCACCGGAACCGGTCGCGCACGGCGGCGATCTCGGCGCGATCCGGCGCCGATTCCCAGAGGCACCCCAGCCCTGGATCGATCTTTCGACCGGCATCAATCCCGTTGCCTATCCCGTAGCCCAACTGCCGCCGGAGATCTGGTCGCGCCTGCCGACGCGCGAGGCGGAGCAAGCGTTGCTCGCGGCGGCCGCGCACTGCTACGGCATCGCCGATCCCACGACGATCGTCGCCGCGCCTGGCACCCAGGCGCTGATCCAGCTCTTGCCGCGGCTGATGCCGAGGTCGCGGGTGGCCATCGTAGGGCCAACCTACGCCGAACACGAACTCTGCTGGCGGCGCGCCGGTCACAACGTTGCCGTCGTGCCCGACATCGTCGAGGCGTCGGGCGCCGACATCGTCGTGGTCGTCAATCCGGACAATCCCACCGGCCGGCTCATCGCAGCGCGGGCGTTGCGGGCCGTCGAAACCGCATTGCTGGTCGTGGACGAAGCCTTCATCGACTTTCTTCCAACCGAGGCGAGCCTTGCCGGCGATCTGCCCGCCAACACCGTCGTGCTGCGATCGTTCGGCAAGGCCTATGGTCTGGCCGGTGTGCGCCTGGGCTTCGCTGTCGCCCCGCCACGCTTCGCCCGGCGGCTCCGCGATGAGCTCGGTCCGTGGGCCGTGTCCGGCCCGGCCGCGGAGATCGGCAGGATCGCGCTGGACGACCGGGCCTGGCTGCAGGCGGCGGCGACGCGGCTCGCCGCGGATCGTGCGACGCTCGATGCGCTATTGGCCGCGGCGGGGTTCACGCTTTTAGGCGGAACGCCCCTGTTCCGGCTGGCCGACCATCCCGACGCGGGACGGCTCGTCGATGCCCTGGCCCGGCAGGGACTGCATGTCCGCGCTTTCGCTGACCAGTCGACCTGGCTGAGGTTTGGATTGCCGGCCGGCGAAGAAGGCTTCCGCCGCCTGGCTGCGGCTCTTCACGTCTAAATTCCGTCATCCCGACCGAAGCCGAGCCCCCTCGGAAGCCCTCGGGGTAAACTCCACGAGGCGCAGTGGAGGGACCTCGTCATAGGGCTCGACGACGATGAAGAGGAGGTCCCTCCACTCCGCGCTTCGCGCTCCGGTCGGGATGACGCTTGCCTTCAGGTGCCGCAGAAGGTCTGGCAGACGCGTTGATCGTCCGGCGGCGGCTCGGCGTAAGCGGCGAATTCGGCGCGGTCCTCGAAAGGCCGCGCAAGAACCTTCAGCACTTCCTCGAACGGCGCGAAGTCCTCGCGCTCGACCGCGGCGGCGAGCGCCGCCTCGACGCGATGGTTGCGCGGAATGTAGGCGGGATTGGCCAACCGCATCGCCAACCGGCGAGACGCCGCGTCCTGCGGCTCGCGCGCCAGCCGCTCGCGCCAGCGCACGGCCCAGGCGTCGTAGGCATCGGGATTCTTGAACAACGGCAGGACCCCGGCGTCCAATTCGGGATCGAGCCGGCGGAAGGTCAGGGTGAAGTCGGCCTCGCCGTCGGCCATGGCCTTCAGCAGGTCCTGCGCCAGGGCGCCGTCGCCCTCCTCGGCGGCGAACAGGCCGAGCTTGCGCCGCATGCCGCCGATCAGCGCCTGCGCATAACGTTCCTGGAAAGCGCCCAACGATTCGTTGGCGATGGCCAGCGCCGCATCGGTGGCGTCGGCCAGCAAGGGCAGCAGGGTCTCGCCGAAACGCGCCAGGTTCCAGTGGGCGATGCGCGGCTGGTGGCCGTAGGCGTAGCGGCCGCCGTGGTCGATGGAGCTGAACACCGTCTCGGGATCGTAGGCATCCATGAAGGCGCAGGGACCGTAATCGATGGTCTCGCCGGCGATCGAGCAGTTGTCGGTGTTCATGACGCCGTGGATGAAGCCCACCAGCATCCACTTGGCGATGAGCTCCGCCTGACGCGCGATCACGCGATCGAACAACGCACGGTAGGGCTCGGCCTCGCCGCGGGCGTCCGGGTAGTGGCGGGCGATGACGTGGTCGGCCAGCAAGCGCAGCGCCTCGACGTCGCCGCGCGCGGCGAAGAACTGGAAGGTGCCAACGCGGATGTGGCTCGACGCCACGCGCGTCAGCACCGCGCCGGGCAGCGCCGTCTCGCGCATCACCGGCTCGCCGGTCGCCACGGCGGCCAGCGACCGCGTGGTGGGAATGCCGAGCGCCGCCATCGCCTCGCTGATGATGTATTCGCGCAGCACGGGACCCAGGGCCGCCCGCCCGTCGCCACGGCGCGAGAACGGTGTCGGCCCCGAGCCTTTGAGCTGGATGTCGCGACGGATGCCGTCCGGGCTCACGACCTCGCCCAGCAGAACGGCGCGGCCATCGCCCAGCTGCGGCACGAAGTTGCCGAACTGGTGCCCGGCATAGGCGAGCGCGATCGGCTCGGAACCCGGCGCGATGTGGTTGCCCGCCAGGACGACCACACCCTGCGGCGACGCCAGCGCTTCGGCATCGAGGCCGAGCTGGGCGGCGAGCGCCGTGTTGAGCTTGATCAGGCGCGGGGCCGCGACCGGCGTGGGCGCAAGCCGCACGTAGAAGCGCTCCGGCAGGCGGGCATAGCTGTTGTCGAACGGCAAGCCGAGGGGCTCGCCGATGCCCGGGGCAAAGCCCGATGCCGGCGCGTCGTGCAGGAAAGACAGGCCCGTGTCGTTTGCCATCTATTGTATTTAGGCGCGGCTGTCGGGCGCCGCAACCACACTTGTGTCATCCCGAGCGAAGCGAGGGACCTTTAGTGATGCCTCTTAACGAGCTCTGTGCGATCGATGCATCTAGTCGTCGTAGCTCGCCGAGGTGATCCCGCTCACGCGATCATACACCAGCTTGATCTTGGTGAGGGTACAGAGGTTCAGGTTCTGCCAGACGGCGGGGGCGCCGTCGTCGGCGAATCCGATCTTCATGTCGGCCTGGCAATAGGTCGTCGGGGCATTGAAGGTGACCTGCCGGCGCTCGCCGGCCTTGATCATCGGCGGGCGCAGGACGTTGGGCGTCCACATGTTGAAATCGCTCTCCGACACGAACATCTGGCTGATCGGATAGCCGGTGGCATTGATCAGCAGGAAGCTGGTCTCCTGGGCAAACACGTCGCCTGCGCCCAGCGAAAGAGCGGCGACCAACAATGAACGCAACATATGAAGATTTCTCCTGTGCCGAGGACTCATTTTATCGTCGCTGTGCGCGCATCCTCAAGCTCTGCTAGCTTGTGCCGGATCGGCGATAGGCGCTACAGGGAAGACGATGCCGACGGTCCGCACCGCACCGCAGTATCTTGCAATCGCCACCCTGCTCGTGGCGATTCAGCCTGTCGTGCCGGCAATGGCTGACGAGGGGCGCAACCGCAGCGGCTTCTACGTCGGCGGCCATGCCGGCTACGTGTTCGGCAACGCCAACGCCACACTCGCCGATCCCCTGGGACTATCGTCGGCCGGCGGCGTCTCGCTCTATGGCACACCGTTCGGCGGCATCCAGGCCGGTTACGAGCATTACTTCCCGTCGCGGCTGATGCTGGGCATCGAAGTCGATGGCACTTTTTTCGACCAGCTCGACAATGCGCGGGTGCTGTCGTACCGCGCCACGGCCACCGGCACGGCCAGCGAGGAACTCGAGTACGAGGCGAGCCTGCGCGGCCGAATCGGCTTCGACCTCGGAGGATGGACACCCTTCGTCACCGGCGGCATCGCCTGGGCGAGCACGCGCTATTCTCGCGTCGACCTCACGACCGGCAACGAGGACGCCAATCCCAGCAACATCCGGCTGGGCTACATTGTGGGCGGCGGCGTCGACTATCGCCTGGATTCACGCTGGTCGGCGCGCGCCGAGTATCTCTATACCAACTTCGGGCTGGGCGGCTTCGCCTTCGCCTCGGCGCCGGCGCGCTACGATTCGCAGTACGACCAGCATCAATTTCGCCTCGGCCTGAACTACAAGTTCGGCGAAGTCGACGATCCGAAGGCGAAACCATACCGCGGACCCGGCTCGTTCGAAGTCCACGGCCAGGGCGTCTTCGTCTACCAGGGCTACCCACCCTTCAACGCGCCCTATGACGGACCGCAAAGCCTGCCGTCCGCCGGCCAGAGCCGCCAGACCTCGGCGCTCTCGGGGTCGCTCGGCATACGGCTGTGGGAGGGCGGTGAATTCTACTTCAGCCCCGAGCTGTTGCAGGGCTACGGCGTCGCACTGACGCAGGGTGTCGCCGGCTTTCCAAACGGCGAGGCTCAGCGCGACTTCCCTTATCCGCGCTTCAGCATGTCGCGAGTGTTCCTGCGCCAGACGATCGGGCTCGGCGGAGAGACCGAGAAGGTCGAAAGCGACTACAATCAGCTCGCCGGCAAGCGCGACGTCTCGCGCGTCACGATCACGGCCGGCCGATACGCCGTCCAGGATATTTTCGACAACAACGCCTACGCCAACGACCCCCGCGTCGACTTCCTCAACTGGTCGATCTGGGCGGCCGGGGCCTTCGACTATGCCGCCGACAGCATCGGTTTCACCTGGGGCGTCGCCGCCGAGCTCAACCAGCCGAACTGGACGGTGAGGTTCGGCTACTTCCTCGAGCCGGCGCTGACCGACACGGACAGCTACGATATGGCCCTGTTCGCGCGCGGCGAATACATCGCCGAGCTCGAGCTGCGCTACCGACCCTTCGACCGGCCGGGCGCGGTGCGGCTCGCGGCCTGGCTCAATTCGGCCTTCGCCGGCTCCTACAACCAGGCGGTGGCCCTCGCCGCCCTCACGCCAGGCCTCAACGCGAACGACACGATCGGCCAGACCGAGCAGGGTCGCACCAAATACGGCTTCTATGTCAACCTGGAGCAGGAGCTCAGCGACAATGTTGGCGCCTTCGCACGCTTCAGCTGGAACGACGGCCGCACCGAGATCATGTCCTTCACCGACATCACCACCAGCCTGTCGGCTGGCCTCTCGATCAAGGGCACTCCATGGGGCCGGCCGGGCGACACGATTGGCGTCGCCGGTGCCGTGAACTCGATCTCGGCCGACCTTGCCAATTACCTGGCAGCCGGCGGGCTCGGCATTCTGATCGGCGATGGCGCGCTCACCTACGCCCCGGAGGTCGTGGCCGAGACCTACTACTCCTTGCGTGTGGCCAAAGGCCTCTACGTCACCGCCGACTACCAGTTCGTCGCCAATCCCGCCTACAACGCCGTCCGCGGACCGGCACACTTCTTCAGCGGACGGTTGATGGCCAAGTTCTGAGTGCGTAGAGAGAAAGCATGGCAACGCTGCTGGTCAGCCATCCGTCGTTCCTCGAGCACGACACCGGCCCCTACCATCCGGAGCGGCCAGATCGGCTGCGTGCCATCCTGTCGGCCCTCGAGGACTCCGCCTTCGACGGTCTGGTCCGCCTCGCCGCCCCCGCCGCCTCGATGGAAGAGATGACGCGCGTTCATCCGCAGGACTATGTCGAGGCGATCCTCGGCATCCAGCCCGGCCCCGGCGAGCACGTCCATGTCGATGGCGACACCGTGATGGGCCAGGGCAGCGCCGAGGCCGTGCGGCGCGCCGCGGGCGCGGTGGTGGCCGGCGTCGAGGCGGTAATGGAAGGCAAGGTCCGGACGGCCTTCGCGGCGGTCCGCCCGCCCGGCCATCACGCAGCACCCGGCGTTCCCGGCGGCTTCTGCCTGATCAACAATGCCGCCGTGGGCGCTCGGCACGCTCAGGCGAAATACGGCGTGGAGCGGGTCGCGATCGTCGATTTCGACGTCCACCACGGCCAGGGGACGCAGGCCGTCGTCGAGCCCGATCCCACACTGTTCTACGCCTCGACGCATCAATATCCGCTCTATCCCGGCACCGGCTCCGCGCGCGAGACAGGCACGGACAACAACGTCGTCAACGTGCCGCTGGCCCCCGGCTCAGGCAGCGCCGAGTTCCGCGCCGCCTGGAGCGAGCGCATCCTGCCTCTGCTCGAGGATTTTGCGCCCGAGCTCGTCATCGTGTCGGCGGGCTTCGATGCCCATCGCGCCGACCCGCTGGCGCAGCTCGAGGTCGAGACCGAGGATTTCGTCTGGCTGACCGAGGAGCTGCTGGCGATCGCGGACCGTCATGCCCAGGGCCGGCTGGTCTCTGTCCTCGAAGGCGGTTACGACCTCAACGCGCTCGCCGAGTCGGCCGCCACGCACGTGCAAAGCCTGATGCGGGCGGGCGAACGCGGCTGATCAGCTCGGATTGTCGAGGCTGAACACGCCGGTCGCCTCGTCATAGGCGAAGGATTCGGCGTAGCGTCCCCACGAGGTGACGGAGCGCAGGGTCTGGTCGGCGAACTGCTCGGACATGTGGTCTTCGAGCTCGTCGCGGAAGCGGCTGGCCGGTGCATGATGGGCGCCGCGCTCGTCGAGCACCCGCCTGATGTGGGCGGCGAGCGGCACGTAGGCCAGAAGATGCTGGGCGAACAGCCGCTTGCGGCCGTCGGGATCGAGATCGACGAAGCGGCGGCCGGCGTCGGTGAGCCTGAGATCGCCTTCGGCCAGCTCAGCAAAGCGCATAAACTGCAGGGTCTCGGCCACCGGGAACAGGTCGTCGATTTCCAAGTGCAGCGGCCCCGCCAGGGCGGGCAGGTCGGCGTGACCCTTGTAAGGCTCGGCGGCCACCGTCTCCATCAGGCCGGCCAGCAGGTTGGGCGACACGCGCGGCAGAACCATGGAGATGCCGGTGCCCGGGAAGACGCCCTGGGCCTGCTTGCCGGCCGGCTTGGCGGTCATCAGCGCGTAGATATCGTCGACCATTTGCCGGAACGCCGGGTTCAGCCGGTTGCGCGGCATCGGCAGCGTGACCGGGATCTCCGCAACGACGCGGCCGGGGTTGGACGAGAAGACGAGGATGCGGTCGGACATCAGCACCGCCTCCTCGATGTTGTGCGTCACCAGCAGGATGGAGGAAATCGGCATGCGCCCCTCGCTCCACAGGTCGAGCAGGTCGGTGCGCAGCGTCTCGGCGGTCAGCACATCGAGCGCCGAGAACGGCTCGTCCATCAGCAGCACCTTGGGATGGACGACCAGCGCGCGGGCCAGTCCGACCCTCTGGCGCATGCCGCCCGACAGCTCCTTCGGATAGGCGCTTTCGTAGCCGTCGAGCCCGATCAGGTCGATGGCGGCCAGAGCCCGCTTGTGGCGCTCGGCGGAGTCGATCCTGAGAGCCTCGAGGCCGATCTCGACGTTCTCCAGCACCGTCAGCCAGGGAAACAGCGCGAAGGTCTGGAACACCATGGCGACCTCGTGGGCCGGTCCCGCCACGGTGCGGCCGCCGATCGACACCTTGCCTTCGCTGGCCGGCATGAGGCCGGCGATGATGCGCAGCAGCGAGGACTTGCCGCAGCCCGAGCGGCCGAGCAGCGACACGATTTCGTTGTTGCGCAGGCCCAAGCTGACGTCATCGAGGACCAGCAGGTCCTCGCCGCTGCCCTTGGGATAGAGCTGGCGCACGCGATCGACTTCGACCAGCGCAGAAGCGGCGGTATTCATGGCGGACCTCCTCAGTCCAGACGGAAGCGACGTTCGGCCAGGCGATAGAGCGGCCGCCAGATCAGGCGATTGCAGGCCACGACCATCACCGACATGACGCCGATGCCCAGGACGACGCGCGGATAGTCGCCGGCGGCGCTCGCATCGGCAATGTAGGAACCGAGACCGGCCGCCCTGAGCTTGGTGTCGCCCCAGCTCGCGACCTCGGCCACGATGCTGGCGTTCCACGAGCCGCCCGTCGCGGTGAGCGCGCCGGTGACGTAGTACGGCAGGATCCCGGGCAGGATGACCTCGCGCCACCACTGCCAGGAGCGCAGGCGAAACAAGGTGGACACCTCGCGCAGGTCGGTCGGGAAGGCGCTGGCGCCGGCGATGACGTTGAACAGGATGTACCACTGCGTGCCCAGCACCATCAGCGGGCTGAGCCAGATGTCGGGGTTGAGATGCTCCCGCACGATGACCACGACCGCCATGGGGAACAGCACGTTGGCCGGGAAGGCGGCCAGGAACTGCGCCACCGGCTGTACGCGCGTGGCCGCCCAGGGACGCAGCCCGATCCAGACGCCGATCGGCACCCAGATGACGCTCGCCAGCGCAATCAGGACGACGACGCGGCTCAGGGTGAGCAGGCCGAAGCCGATCGCGGCCAGAAGATCCTCGGCGCTGAGCGAGGCGCGCGTGAACAGCGCGATACGCCACAGTGCGTAGGCCACGACGGCGAGCACGGCGAGCAGCCACAGGCGGTTGCGCAGGCGGCTGGTCCTGGAATTCGGCGCAGGCCGCGCCGACCGCGCCGCCCGGGCGAAGCCGAGCGGCAGCCTCGATATGCGCGCAGCAATCCAGCCGATGGCCGGCGACACGCGGCGCACCACCTTGCCGCGCCGCCACAGATCGTAGACCCAGGAGCGCGGACGCTGCAGCGCGGCGGTCTGCTCGAAGCGGAACTTGTCGGCCCACGCCACGATCGGCCGGAACAGGAGCTGGTCGTAGGCCAGGATCACCGCCGCCATCACCAGCACGGCCAGGATCACGGCATGGATGTCCTTGGCGTCGATCGCAACCGCGAGCCACGAGCCGATGCCCGGCAGCTTCACCGTCGTGTCGCCGACGGTGATCGCCTCGGAGGCGACGACGAAGAACCAGCCGCCCGACATCGACATCATGGTATTCCAGATCAGGCCGGGCGCGGCGAACGGCGCCTCGAGCCGCCAGAAGCGCAGCCAGGGCGAGAGCTGGAAGTGCCGGCTGACCTCGTCGAGATCGCGCGGCACGGTGCGCAGCGACTGGTAGAAGCTGAAGGCCATGTTCCAGGCCTGGCTGGTGAAGATGGCGAAGATCGCCGCACACTCGGCGCCGAACTCGCTGCCCGGGAACAGGCCGAGGAAGAACACGACAGTGAAGGTGAGGAAGCCCAGCACCGGCACCGACTGCAGGATATCGAGCGCCGGCACGATCACCAGCTCGGCCGTGCGGCTCTTGGCCGCGAACGTGGCCACCACGAAGGTGAACAGCAGCGAGACGATGATGGCCGCGAACATACGCAAGGTGGTGCGCAGCGCGTATTCCGGCAGGTTGGCGGGATCGAGCGTGATCGGCTCCGCGACAAGCCGTGCGGCGGGCGCCGTCATCTCATGCGCACCGTGGGCAATCAGCACGAAGACGCCCGCGACCAGGATGAAGATCGCGAGATCGTAGAGGTTGGGGAGGACCCCTTCGCCGCCCAGCCCGAGCGGCTCGGCGACCGGGCGGCCCTTGCGGAATATCGCCATCCGCGCTTCCTTTATGTCAGTTCGGTTGCACCGATTCGGGAAGCGCGAGCGAGAACGCCCAAGGCAGGCGGACTCTCGGGATCTCGCTTTCCCGGGTTAGATCGCGGGTTCATCGAGTCCCTTGTGATGATCGTTGCGCACGCGCATATCCTTCGACGAAGAAACCGTCAAGCGCCGTTCGCCACAAGGGCCACCGAGGCTTGAAAACCATGGCCAAACCCGACGACCTGCCGCGCTACCGTTCCAATCTCCAGGGCGAGATCGACGGTGCGGCCGTCTATGCGGCGCTGGCGGAAAGCGAGGCCGATCCGAAGCTGGCCGAGGTATTCCGCCGGCTCGCCGCGGTCGAGCAGGCGCACGGCGATTTCTGGCGAAAGCGGATCGAGGCCGAGGGTGCGCGCTTCGCGCCTGCGCCATCCGGCCGGGCCCGCGTCATGGCCTGGCTGGCGCGACGCTTCGGCCCGGCATTCGTGCTGCCGACGCTCGCCGGCAACGAAGCGCGCGACAGCGCCGCCTATGACAACCAGCCCGAAGCGCGCAAGGCCGGGCTCCCATCCGATGAACGATCGCATGCTCGGCTGATGAGGGCCGTCGCCGGCGAGGGCGGCCTGGCCGGCCCCACACTGGCGATGCTGGAAGGACGCCACCGCGGCGGCGGCAATACGCTTCGGGCGGCGGTGCTCGGCGCCAACGATGGCCTCGTCTCCAACCTCAGCCTGGTCATGGGTGTGGCCGGCGCGGCAGTCGCCGAAAACACCATCGTGCTCACAGGGCTGGCCGGGCTCGTCGCCGGCGCCTGCTCGATGGCGATGGGGGAGTGGCTGTCGGTGACAAGCTCCCGCGAACTCTATCAAAGCCAGATCGCGACCGAAGCGGAGGAACTTCGCGAAGTTCCGGAGGAAGAAAAGGAAGAGCTCGTGCTCATCTACCGGGCCAAGGGAATAGAGGAAGCCCAAGCGCGCACTCTGGCGGACCGGCTGCTGAGCGAGCAAGGGACTGCGCTGGACACGCTGGCGCGCGAGGAGCTTGGCATCGATCCCAAGGAGCTCGGCGGTTCGGCCTGGCAGGCGGCGGCCTGGTCCTTTTTCCTGTTCTCGGCGGGCGCGATCGTGCCGCTTGGCCCCTTCCTGCTGCTCTCGGGCCGGGCAGCCCTGATGGCAAGCGTGGCCGCAAGTGGATTGGCACTGGCGCTGATCGGCGCCGGGACAAGCCTCTTCACCGGCAGGGGCGCTGTCTTCTCCGCGCTGCGCCAGCTGGCGATTGGCCTTGCTGCTGCCGGCGTGACCTATGGCGCAGGCGCCATCGTTGGCGTGTCGCTGGGTTGAACGCCGATCGCGCGCGGGCGCCGCTCACCGCTAAAGTGCCGTAACGATGTCACATGCCGGAAGACCCACGCCGATGCGCTGTGGGCAGCCGCGCTCCCGGACACGACGTAACAAGCGCTAGAAGCAAGCTGCCGATGCGGCCTTTCCAGTGCACGTAACGCCGGTGCGGGGGTTGAAATAGGTGTCTGTCTGAGAGCGATAGATCCACCCGTCCAGGGTCCGCATCGTGCCAGTTTGGATCGTGCCATTTTGAATTTGGAAGGCACGCGCTGTCGCGCCGCCGCCGAAAATTGGCGGTTTCCCGATTTGCAAATTGTGTATCGCGTGAGACTGCGCGAAGGCTCCGTTGCAAGCGAGAAAGACCGTCGCAACTGCGAAGACTAGGATGCGCATCGGCTATCCTCATGCCGTAGGCCAGTAACGTCTGCCACCGCCTGCAGAATGTCGAGACCCGTCTGGACACAAGTCAGGTTCTTGTCACTAAAACGGTAAGGCGAGTTTCTTACTTGCCGTGGTTGCCCCTATTCTTCTGCAGGCGTCGGTGCCACTTTATTCAAACTGACTCCCCCGCCATTAGAGGATGTAACGCTACTCGGCGGCAACGTGACCTCGTCGTCCGTCAGGGCCTTTTCCAGCACCGGAATGCCGGCGGCCGTATTGCCCTTGCTGCACTGGTTGATTGCCTCCTGCACGGCGGCATCGATGTTTGGACTGTCGTCGAACGTCCGATTAAGGTCGGCGAGCAACTGGCAATAATTTGCGTCGGCCGATTGGCCGAACGCAGTGAGCGGGGCAAGTGCCATGCCCGCGATCAGGCAAGTTCCAAGAATCCTCATAGCTTGTTCCTTCGGCGTATATTTTCAGGTGAGTGTTCAGAGCACCGCATCAGAAAAACGGCCCTAGCGTCGAATCACAGCGCCGGTGCCGTAGTTGTAAGAGGTGCCTGGTCTCTGAGGGCGAAAGGTCGACCCGTTCCACAGCGTGCCGTATAGGGAATTGTAGCCACGCGGTCTCGCGCCGCCGTAAGTTGGCGTATTCCCGCTTTGCGAATTTTGCATCGCGTGAGACTGCGCGAAGGCGTTGCCGCTCGTAGCGATGCCCAGGCCGGCAACCAACGACACGATTGCGCCGGCAAGCAGTGTGGCTGTCTTTTTCATCTGACGTTCCTTTCTCTATCTGCCGGGACGCATTGCCACCCAGCACGACCGAGGTAGGGGCCGGATCGGGCCGACGCTTTGCCCGGATTGCTGCCTTTGGGTCATAATTGTCCCAAGAAGCCGGCGTTCGGCGGGGGCGTGCAAAGAAAGTCCCGCCTCGTGTAATTCACGACGAATTACTTTCCAGCCCGACAGCGCAGCTCACGCAATTGAAATTGCAGAAGATGATGTGCCGACAGCGCGCATAACCAGTGATGCATCACCGTAAGGGAGAAGCGATCTCTCGTGCGGGCGTTTCACTTTCTCGGCTCGACGTGTCTTGCAGGGAGATCACACGCCGGCGAATCCATCGAGCGTGTTGGATTACCGCAAGATGAGCGACGAGGAGTAGTAAGGCTGGTGTCATCGCTCGTCGTCGTCGCATTGACGCGCCGAGGCTTGATGCGAGCTATCGTGCGGGCCGGACTCCTTGACCCGCTACCC